>ERZ772772.29-NODE-29-length-78486-cov-9.479479_pt1 | contig 78486 bp, 69 predicted proteins | sample MGYA00511484_ERZ772772 | MGnify/ENA primary metagenome ERZ772772 (study PRJEB29015, sample SAMEA2737913) | human oral metagenome | biome: human oral; feature: human-associated habitat; material: dental | place: China | collected 2088 ... | reverse complement strand
GCCCGGTGGCTCAGATGGTTAGAGCGCCGCCCTGTCACGGCGGAGGTCGTCGGTTCGATTCCGATCCGGGTCGTGCAGGAGATGCCAACTTACTTGTTTTCTTGCAAAACCTTCTTTTGTGAAACGGGCCGAAGGGCAGATTCGGAAGAATCTGTCCTTCGGCCCGTTTTGCTGTCTGTCAGCCGCACTCTCCCTTTCTCCGTTCAGGAAGGCTCCGTCTCCCCGGCTTCTGAAAGCGCTCAGCGCCCGTCATCTGCGAAGACTTCCATTTGCCGTCTGCCAGGCCAGGCCTTCTTCCCTTCTGCATTGAAAGCACTCAGCGCCTGACGAATCGGAATTCGGGAGAAGTCCTATGCTTCCTGCTGCCGGAAAAAGGGGCCCTGGCCCAGGGCAGGAATTGCAGGGTTCTCAGCAGGGCAGGCCGCAGATGCCTGAATTCATCCTAGTCGATTCGATCGAGGAATCGGCGGCGGGCCGGGACGCCGAACAGAGAAAAAGCCTGGCTTCGTCTTTAATCTTATGCAGGTGTTGGCAAACACTTTGAAAAAATAAAGCTTTTAATTTAGATTTACTGTGTGAAATGTAGAAATTGTACTTGCAAAAGACCGATCTCACTGCTATTATTGAGACATCGCCGATGATTTCGGCTTGGAAACAGGGGTTGAAAGTATATTTTTGGAGGGAAGGTACTATGAAAAAAAGATCACTGTCCATCGCCCTGGCTGCTCTTATGGCGGCTTCCGCATTGGCTGCCTGCGGCTCTTCTCAGAGCGATTCCGCAGGAAGCAGCGCGGCAAAGACGGATGAGTCCGCAGGCGAGAGCAAGGCGGACGGCAAGGAGAGCAAGGCCGATGGAAAGGGAGGCAAGGAGCTTCGCCTTGTAAACGGAAAGATCGAGGTTGACGCCGCGCTGAAGGAGCTCGCCGCAAAGTACGAGGAGGAGACCGGAGTAAAGGTCAATATCGAGTCCATGGGAGGCGGCATCAATATTCAGGGAACCCTGAAGGGCTATTATCAGGCCGGAAACATGCCGGATATCTTTGTAAACGGTGCCGATCCGGACTTTGAGAATTGGTGCGGACAGGATCTTTTGGAGGATCTGAGCGATCAGCCCTGGGTTTCGGATACAGATGCCGCTTATAAGTATAAGGACGGGAAGATCTACGGCTTCCCCTACACGGTGGAGGCGATCGGCCTTGCCTATAATGCGGACATTCTGGAGAAGGCCGGCATCGATCCGAAGAGCATCACCGGGCCGGAGTCCATGAAGAAGGCCTTTGAGACTCTGGACTCGAAGAAGTCGGAGCTCGGCCTGGATGCCGTCATCGGCTACTGCGCGGAGGCGACGAATCTCTACTGGTCTACGGGAAATCATCTCTTCGGCGTCTATGAGGATGAGGGGCTGAAGAGAGACGACTCGAAGTACTTTGATCTCCTGAAGGACGGCGGAAAGCTCGACAGCGATCGCTTCGAGAAGTATGCGGAGATGGTGGGGCTTTTCAATAAGTATTCCGATCCGAATCTCCTTGTTTCCGGGACCTATGATCAGCAGATTCTGAACTTCTCCTCCGGAAAGTACGCGTTCGTGACGCAGGGCTCCTGGATCGGGGCGACGATGACGACGGACGATAAGGACGCCTATGAGAAGGCCGGGAAGTTCAAAGTAGGAATGATCCCCTACGCCTTTGAGGAAGGGCAGGATACCATCCTCACGAATTCTCCCTCCTGGTGGTCTGTATTCAAGAATGACAATGCCGAGGAGGCGAAGAAGTTCTTAAACTGGGTCGCAGGAGAGAAGGGACAGGACATCCTCGTGAATAAGGCCGGCTTCATCAGCCCGTTCAAGTCCTGCAGCTTCGTCGCGGAGGATCCGTTTGCCCAGACCATCGTGGACTACCAGAAGGCGGAGAAGACCTCCGGCTGGCACTGGCTCGGAAATAAGGACGGCATTGCGCAGAATGCGCTCGGCGTAGTCTATCAGGACTATGCGCAGGGGAATATCAAGGATGCCAAGGCCTTTACCGATACCATGTCGCAGGTCTGTGCGCAGTATTACGCTTCCTGAGGAGCAGAAAGCTGTGGAGGAGGGGCGGCTTCTGCCGCTCCTCCCTTCCTCTGTCCGCTCCTTTTTCTCACTTTTCCGTAAGGGGGTTATGTATGAAATCAGCAAGATCCGGAGTGCCTTCGGGAGTTCTGATCCTTTTCGGAATCCTCCTTTTTGCGGCTTCGCTGGCCATGGACTTCATGGGAAGCGCTTTTCGCGGGAGAGGAGCCATGCTGACGGCGGGGATACTCATCTCCCTCCTCGGGCTTTATTCCTTTCCCAGCCAGAGGCATCACCGGAGGATCGTCTATTTTATCTTTCTCTTTCCGCTTCTTTTTACCTTCTTTGTGACGGTGATCATCCCTCTGATCCTCGGGATCGGCTATTCCTTTACGGACTGGACCGGGATCGGATTTAAGAAGTTCGTGGGATTTTCGAACTATCAGAGCATGTTCCGGGATCCGGCCTTCCTCTGGTCGGTTATGATCACCTTCCTCTTTGTGCTTCTGAATGTGATTTTGGTCAATCTGATCGGCTTTCTGCTCGCCCTTCTCTGCTCTCAGAAGCTGAGGGGCATCGGCTTCTTCCGGGCCGCGTACTTTCTTCCGAACCTGATCGGAGGCATCGTGCTCGGCTATATCTGGCAGTTTGTCTTCAACAATGTCTTCATCAAATTCACCGGCGGCGTCTCTCTCCTCGCGAAGACAAACGGGGCCATGGCGGCGATCATCGTGGCCTATCTTTGGCAGAGCGCGGGCTATATCATGCTGATCTATGTGACCGGGCTCACGCAGATTCCGGGAGATGTCCTGGAGGCCGCGCAGATCGACGGCGCGAACGCGGTGGAGACGCTTTTCAAGGTGAAGCTTCCGATGATCGCGTCTACGATCACGATCTGTACCTTCCTCACGCTGACCGCGGCCTTCAAGCAGTTTGATGTGAACATGGCTTTGACGAACGGCGCGGGGTCGGTTCCGAATTTTATGGGGGCCTATCTCTCAAACGGTACACAGATGCTCGCTTTAAATATCTATAATACCGCGATCGCGAAGAACAGCTATGCGGTGGCGCAGGCGAAGGCAGTGCTTTTCTTCCTCATCCTGGCGGTGATTTCCCTGATTCAGGTGAGGATCTCCAACAGCAGGGAGGTGGAAATGTGATGAAGACGACAAGACGCTCCAAGAGGGCCATACTTTTTGTGATCGGCGTTCTCATCGCGCTCTATGTGCTCTCTCCCTTTTACCTTGTGCTGGTGAACTCCTTCAAGAAGCAGACGGATATCGTGCAGGACCCGGTGGGGATGCACGGCGCATCCTTTTCCCAGCTCACAGAGAATCTGAATGCCGTCATCAACAACTCGAACTTCCGCTTCTGGTATGCCTTTGGCACCTCGGCGGTGATAACCGTCGCCTCCCTCGTGCTTTTGATCCTCTTTGGCAGTATGGCGGCATGGGTCATCAGCAGGAATCATAAGAGGGGCTGGGCGATTGCGATCTATATGATCTTTATCGCATCCATGATCATTCCCTTCCAGGTCGTCATGCTTCCCTTGATCGCGACCTTCCGGGATGTCGGAAAATTCGTGGGGATCAATATGCTCCAGTCCGTGCCCGGGCTGATCTTCGCCTACTGCGGCTTCGGAGGAGCCATGACGGTCTTCATCCTGACGGGCTTTATCAAGGGGGTCCCCTATGAGCTCGAGGAGGCGGCCGCGATCGACGGCTGCTCCCCGGAGGGGACCTTCTTCCGAATCATTTTCCCGCTTCTTCGGCCGGTCATTACGACGCTGACCATCCTGAACGGGATGTGGCTCTGGAATGATTACCTTCTGCCCTCCCTGATGCTCGGGCAGAACGGAAAGGTGAAGACGCTTCCCGTGGCGGTACAGGCCTTTGTGGGCTCCTATGTGAGGCAGTGGAATCTGATTCTCGGCGCGGCGCTTCTCGCGATGCTCCCCATGATTATCGTCTTTTTGATCGGCCAGAAGCAGATCATGAGCGGCATGGTCGAGGGCGCGGTCAAGGGCTGAGGCAGACGGTCTGCTCTGAAACCTTGCAGCGGCACAGACCGGCTGCTGCCCCGGAGCCCTGCAGTGCCAATAAGGGGATCTGTCCCATGCACTGCTTCGCTTCTTCAGAGCCCGGGACTTGAAACCGGCTGTACCCGTGAGGCAGCAGCCGGCTTCTCTCAGGATGCGGAAAGAGCACACGGCACTGTCCCTTCGAGATACAGTGATTGAAACACGCTCTCTGCTCCGCCGCGATACGCTGCAGCGTAAAAAATAAGGAGATTTTGGAGGAAAAGCTTGCACAGTATCAAGGATATCGCGAAATTGGCGAAGGTAAGCCCGTCCACCGTCGCCAATGTGATTCACGGGAGACGGGATCGGGTCTCCGGAGAGACCTTTGAAAAGGTGCGGCGGATCCTGGAGGAGCAGCGCTATGTCTCCAATATGGGGGCGAGGCTCATGGCCAGCCGGGGCTCCTGCCTGATCGCACTAATTCTCGCCTACCAGAACGAGAGGCGGACCAGCATCGTCCAGGATCCCTTCGTCTCCTCGGTCATCGCGGCCGTGGAGACCGAGGTGCAGAGGAAGGGATATTTCCTGATGCTCTACAGCAATCCCGATATGGGGGAGTGCCGGAAGATGGCGCTGGCCTGGAATGTGGAGGGCGTCATCGTCCTTGGATGCAAGAGGCAGGGCTATTATACGCTGAGAGAGCAGCTGGATGTCCCCATCGTGACGATCGATACCTGCTTTCAGGAGGAGGATCAGGATTTCGTCAATGTGGGGCTCTGTGACTACGAGGGGGGGAAGGAGATGACCTCCTATCTCCTCCAGAGGGGGCATCGAAGGATCGGCTTTCTCTCCCGGGAGGAGGGGAGGGATCATTTCGATCCGCAGTTTATCGACAGTGCGCGCTATCTCGGCTACCTGGCCGCCTATGAGGAATGGGGGCAGAGGCCGGAGGAGTGCTGGGCCCTCGATCTGAGCCGGAATCCGAAAAGGAGGAGGGAGCAGTTTATGAAGCTGCAGCAGAAAAATTTCTTTGGCTGCACCGCGCTCTTTCTGACCTCGGATCTCCTCGCGCTGGAGTTTCTGGGCTTCTGCCGGGACAGGGGGATTTCCGTGCCCGATGAGCTCTCCATCGCGGGCTTTGACGGGATTCGCGAGGGAGAGCGTTATCGACCGGCTCTGACCACGGTCTGTCAGGATATGAGAGAGAAGGGGACGAGGGCGGTGCGGGAGCTCCTTCGGCTCCTCCGGAGAGAAAGGGAGAGGGAGCTCCCGAGGAGAGATATCCGCCTTCCGGTATGCATCATGGAGAGAGAGACCGTGGAGGACCGCGGGGGAAATCCGTATTTCGGTGAAGAACCGGGCCCTTCGAAGAAGTCGGCCTTTGCATAAGTGCTGTGATATAGGCGTGTAAAATCATAGCAGGGAGAAGAGAATGAAGAAAACGTGGTGGAAGGAAAGTGTGGTCTATCAGATCTATCCCCGGAGCTTCTGCGACAGCGACGGGGACGGGATCGGGGATCTCAACGGGATTCGCTCAAAGCTGGATTATCTGAAAAAGCTCGGAATCGATGTGATCTGGCTTTCTCCGATCTATCAGTCACCGAACGATGACAATGGCTATGATATCTCGGATTACGAGAAGATCATGAAGGAATTCGGCACGATGGAGGACTTTGAAGCCCTCCTCTCCGAGGCCCACGAGAAGGGGATTAAGATCGTGATGGACCTCGTCGTAAATCATACCTCGGATGAGCACCGCTGGTTTATCGAGAGCAGGAGGGACAGGGAGAACGAAAAGAGCGACTTCTATCTCTGGATGGATCCGGTATCGGGACACGAGCCGAACAACTGGGGCTCCTGCTTCTCCGGCTCCGCCTGGCAGTATGACGAGGGAAGGGGACAGTATTATCTGCACCTTTTCTCGAAAAAGCAGCCCGATCTCAACTGGGAGAATCCGAAGGTCCGGGATGAGGTCTTTTCGATGATGGAGCGCTGGTGCGAAAAGGGAATCGACGGCTTCCGGATGGATGTCATCTCTCTGATCTCAAAGCCGGAGGGCCTTCCGGACGCTCCGGTCAGAGGCGGCCTATACGGAGATCCGGGAATCTGCGCAAACGGGCCCCATGTCCACGAGTACCTTAAGGAGATGAACCGGAGAGTCCTGTCCCGCCATGAGCTCATGACGGTCGGAGAGACAGCCGGAGTCACCCTGGAGGAGGCAAAGAAATACGCGAACAGCGACGGCTCGGAGTTAAACATGGTCTTTCAGTTTGAGCATGTGAGCCTGGATGGAAACAGAGACTACGGCTTTAAGTGGAGCACGGAGAAAATGCCCCTCCTCCCCTTAAAGAGGAATCTCGCGAAGTGGCAGCTCGGCCTGGACGGCGTGGCCTGGAACAGCCTCTTCCTCTGTAATCACGATCAGCCGCGCATCGTCTCCCGGCTCGGAAATGACAGCGCGGAATACCGCGAGAGATCGGCAAAGTGCATCGCAACCGTCCTCCATATGATGCAGGGCACGCCCTATATCTATCAGGGGGAGGAGCTTGCCATGAGCAACTACCCCTTTAAAAGCCCGGAGGAGTTCAAGGATCTGGAATCCGTCAACGCCTATTCGGAGCTCACAGAGAAGCTTAAGCTGGAGGGCTCGAAGCTCCTTCCCATGATCGCCGCAAAGAGCCGGGATAATGCGAGGACGCCGATGCAGTGGAGCGCGGAGGAAAATGCGGGCTTTACGAGCGGAAAGCCCTGGATCCCCGTCAATCCGAATTACCGGGAGATCAATGCGGAGGAGGAGCTCAGCCGCCCGGACTCTGTCTTTTACTATTATCAAAAGCTGATCTCACTTCGCCACAGTTCAGAGCTCATCGTCTACGGGCATTTTGAGCTTTTGCTCCCGGAGGATCCGGAGCTCTTTGTCTATCGGAGGTATCTTCCGGATCGGGAGCTTCTGGTGGCCGCGAATTTTTCGGAGAGGGAGAGGGAGTATCTTCCGGAGGAGAGGTTTCTCGCGGGAGAGCTCCTCATCCACAATATGGAGGGGAGATCGCCGCAAGGCGGCCGCCTTGCGCCCTATGAGGCCTATGTGCTGGAGAATAGAAGCGGCGTCTGTCATGATGCTTAGAAGGGAATTATGATAATGAAAAAAGAATGGTGGCAGCAGAAGGTCGCCTATCAGATCTATCCGAAGAGCTTTCTCGATACCAAGGGAAATGGGATCGGGGATCTCCGGGGAATTATAGAGAAGCTCGACTATCTCAGAGAGCTCGGCATCGGGATCGTCTGGATCTCCCCCTGCTATCTCTCGCCTCTTGCGGATCAAGGCTATGATATCGCGGATTACTACAGGATCGATCCCCGCTTTGGAAGCAATGAGGATATGGATGAGCTGATCCGGGAAGCGAAGAAGCGGGATATCGCGATCGTGCTGGACCTTGTGGTGAATCATTGCTCCGATGAGCATATCTGGTTTCAGAAGGCCATCGCGGATCCGGACGGCCCCTACGCGGATTACTTTTTTTTCGAGGAGGGGGTAGACGGGCATGAGCCGAACAACTGGCGCTCCTACTTCGGCGGCTCCGCCTGGGAGAAGATCCCCGGGAGCAACCGCTATTATCTCCATCTCTTTCACAAAAAGCAGCCGGATTTAAATTGGGAGAATCCGAAGCTTCGGGAAGAGATCTACCGTATGATCAACTGGTGGCTGGATAAGGGGATCGCGGGCTTTCGCATCGACGCCATCTTAAATATCAAAAAGGTCTTCCCGCTCCGCGGCCATGATTTCCCGCCGGACCGGGAGGACGGCATGGCCTCCTGCACGAATATGATCTATGCGGCGAAGGGAATCGGGGACTTTCTCCGGGAGATGCGGGACCGCACATTCCGCCCGCACGGGGCCTTTACCGTGGGGGAGGTCTTCAATGAGACAGAGGAGCAGATTCCGGAGTTCATCGGCCCGGACGGCTATTTCTCCTCCATGTTCGACTTCCGCTCCAACATCTTCGGAAGGTCCGGGAAGGGCTGGTATGACTGCAGACAGATCACGCCGGACGATTACCGGGATGCCTGCTTTGAGACGCAGAGACTGGTAGGGGATATCGGCTTCATCTCTACGATCATAGAAAATCACGATGAGCCGAGGGGAGTGAGCCGCTATATTCCCCCGGAGGAGCTCAGCAAGCGGAGTAAGAAGTTCCTCGGGACGATGCAGCTTATGCTCCGTGGACTTCCCTTCCTCTACCAGGGGCAGGAGATCGGAATGGAGAATATAAAGCTCCATTCCATCGAGGAGGTCGACGATATTTCTACGCTCGACGAGTATCAGATTTCACTTCAGGCCGGGCTCTCCGAGGAGGAGGCGCTTCGCTCGGTGAACCGCTTTTCCCGGGACAATGCGAGGACGCCGATGCAGTGGAGCGACAAGGAGAATGCGGGCTTTACAAAGGGGAAGCCCTGGCTCCCTCTAAATCCGAACTATAAGGAGATCAATGTCGAGGCGGAGGAGAGGGACCCGGACTCCGTGCTCCGCTACTACAGGAAGCTCATCGCGCTTCGGAGCGATCCGGAATATAAGGACAGCATCGTCTACGGGGACTTTGAGCCGTTCATGCAGGAGGAGAGCCGCCTCATGGCCTTTTACCGAAGAGGGGAGAAGAACTGCCTTCTGGTGCTCGGGAATTTCCGGAAAGAGGAGAGGGAGATCGAGCTCCCTGTGGATGTCAAGGCCGTGCTTTTGTCCAATGTGGATCAGAGCGAGATCCGGGGCCGGAGGATCAGACTGGAGGGCTATCAGGCACTGATCCTCGCGGTCTCAGAGCCCGGAAAAACTGGGCTTTCTTGAATCAGAGCCGTACTTTTTATGAGCCTTGGGCGAGGATAAGGAATCCGGAGCCATCGTAAGAGAGAAGTGCGACAGGACAAGCCGCTTTTTAAAGAGAGCGAAACACTAAGAGCGCATAAAAGCATGTAAAAAGCATGTAACATGTAATAAGAGAGCGTGATGATTCGAGAGGACACAGAATCATCACGCTTTCAACATTTTTCTGCCACATTTTCCTGCTATCCTTTTCCTCGTCAGGATAAGAAGATAAGAGCTTTCCGGGGAGGGGATACCGGAACCGGGAGCCGATATAGAGGAGGCAAAGCATGGAAGATATGGAAGAGAGAGAAGAAAGAAGAGAGGATAAAAGAGAGTTAAGAAGAGAAGGAAGAGGAAGAAAAGGACAGGTGGCCGGGCTTCTCGCCAGCGCGCTGGTCTTCGGGACGGTGGCGGGAGGCGCGATGGTCGGGGTAAACGTTCTCGCGGGCCGGGGCATTTCCAGAGAGACGGCCGCAGAGAGCTCCGCGTCCCAGGCGGACACTCTTTTGAAGGGAGTGGAAAAAGGCAGCTCAATCCCCTTGAATAAAAGCGAAAAGACGGAGAGCGGAGAGAGTGCGGAGTCGGTTTCATCCATCGTGAAATCCGCGATGCCCTCCGTCGTATCTATCACCAATATGATGCAGTATAAGCAAAATGGCTATTCGATCTTCGGAGGAGGAGAGCAGAGCGGGGAGACCGCGGCGAGCGGATCGGGCGTCATCATCGGAAAGAACGATACGGAGCTCCTCGTCGTGACAAATCACCATGTGGTGGAGAATTCCAGCTCCCTGAGCGTACAGTTCGTCGATGGAAAAAGCGCGGACGCGGAGATCAAGGGGGAGGACAGCAGCGCGGATCTGGCTGTCATCGCCATAAAGCTCTCCGATCTCTCCAAGGAGACCCTGGAAAAGATCAAGGTCGCGGAGTTCGGGGATTCCGACAGTCTTCAGGTCGGAGATCAGGTCGTCGCGATCGGAAATGCGCTCGGCTACGGGCAGTCTGTGACGACCGGAATCGTATCCGCGAAGGATCGGGAGATTGAGACGGAGAACGGCACCGAGAGCGGGCTCATCCAGACCGATGCCGCGATCAATCCGGGAAATTCCGGCGGTGCTCTCCTGAATATGAGCGGCCAGGTCATCGGCATCAATGTGGCGAAGTACTCCGATACGAAGGTCGAGGGAATGGGATATTCTATCCCGAGCAAGAAGGCGGAGAACATCGTAAATGAGCTCTCCACGAAGACCACAAGGTCAAAGGTCTCCCAGGAGGACAGAGGCTATCTCGGAATCCAGGCAAAGACGGTGGACAGTCAGACGGCAAACGCCTACGGCATGCCGGAGGGGATCTACGTCTATAAAATCACGGAGGAGTCAAAGGCCGCGGATGCGGGGCTTCAGGAAAAGGATATCATCACAAGCTTCGACGGACAGAGCGTCGAAAGCCTCGATGATCTCAGCTCCCTCCTCGCCCGCTATAAGGCGGGGGAGAGTGTAAAGCTCACCGTCCAGAGGCTCTCCGGGAACGGGAAGTACGAGGAGAAGGAGCTCACGATTACACTGAGTGCCGCTCCGAAGTCGGAGAAACAGAAGAGCTCCGCACGGCAGAAGGAGGAGCAGGAGGAGCAGCAGGGACAGAGCGCCCAGGGAGACAGTGAGGATGAGATCCTCCAGGAGTTTAGGAAATACTTCGAAAGAGGCTGAGCGGTGATGCAGGACTTTTTCCGCTCCGGCTGTTCTGAGCTCTCCAGCTGTCCCTCGCTAAAGCGGGACGGCAGAAGAGACAGATAACGGAAGAAGGGACAGAGAACAGAACAGCATGCCTCATGAGAAGACGCGAACTCAGCCGGAGAGAGAAGAAGACCGGATGGAAAGAGGCCGGAAAAAGGACCGCCGCAAAAAAGCGGCGGTCCTTTTTAGATAGAACAGAGGAGAATCAGTTCTCGGTAAAGGCCTTCATGAGCTCCTCTGTCCGGTTTTCATTGGCAGAGCTCGCTGTGATGGTCACGGCATAGTTCCCCTGCTTCAGGATAAACTGCTTTTCATAGAGCGTAAGCCCGTCCTTTCCGAGTACGGCATCAATGCAGCTCATGCTCTTTCCGGCGAAGCTTCCCTCTCCCTTTTTGACGGAGACATCGGTAAAGCCCTGCTGCTCAAAGAGCTTCTGCTCCACGACGATGGAGGCGTCGATCGCGGCCTCGGCGTTCCCTGCGACACCAAAGGCGATGCCCGCGTTCTGTATTGTTATATTGATGGAATCCGAAAGCTCCGCATTTGCGGCGTAGAGCTCAACGAAGACAGAGCCGTTTTCCAGGGACTTTGCGAGAGTCTCGTCGTCGACCGTATCGCTGATCGCTCCGTTCATCTGCTGCAGCTGCTCCTCTGTCGCAAAGGACCAGCCGTCCGGGAGCGTGTAGCGTATGCCGAGATTTTCGTTGACATAGCTCTTTCCATCCAGCTTTCCGCGGATCTTTTCATTCTTTCCGCTGTCCTTCGAATCTCCCTTCTCATCCTTGGAAGAAGAGGACTCTTTCTTCTCGTCCCCTGAGCTCTCCTTTTTGTCTTTGTCCTTTCCGCCTGCTTCCTTGCTTTCTGCCTCCGTTGTCTGCTTTTCGCTCTTGCTTTCCGCAGCCTTCGTCCCGCCGCAGGCGGAGAGAAGTAAAACTGCGCTGAGTGAAAGAATCAAAAGTTTTCCTTTTTTCATAAATCCTCCCATTTTGACATTTTCCGCATTTCCCTATAAGATTAGCGTGTCATGAAAAAAGCCGTGATAAAGACCATGATATCCCGGAAGCTGCTGTGGAATCAAGGAAAGAAAAAATTAAGATTTACGATACGAGTCCCCGCCTGGCGGCGGAAGCTCATAAAAAAGGAGGCAGGATGAAATTTTCAGAGATCCCTTACGAGAGGATTGATTTTCAGAAGCTGAAGCAGGATTTTTACTCCCTGATGGAGCGGATGGAGGGAGCGGTCTCCGGGGAGGAGCAGTTCGAGATCCACAGGGAGTACTACAGGCTCAGCAACCACGTGCTCACGGAGATGAATCTTGCGATGATCCGAAATGACATCGATATGACGGATGAGTATTATTCGGAGGAGCAGAAGCATTACGACCGGAATATGCCGATCTTTCAGAATCTCGTCGTGGAATATCAGAAAAAGCTCTATTTCTCGCGCTTTCGCCCCTACCTGGAGGAAAGGATCGGGAGAGTGGCCTTTAAAAACATTTCTCTCGCGATGGAGGCAATGGATGAGAAGCTGATTCCGCTCATGCAGGAGGAGAATGCGCTCTCCACAGCGTACAATAAGCTGCTCGCCACCGCGAAGATCGACTGGGAGGGAGAGAAGCTGAATCTCTCTCTCATGCAGCCCTATCTCACGAGCCCGGACCGCTCTGTCCGGGAGAGAGCCTGGAAGAAATATACGGCCTTTTTCTCGGAGCACAGGGAAGAGCTGGACGATTTCTATGAAAAATTGGTTCAAAACCGGACGAAGCAGGGGCGGATGATGGGGCATGAGAATTTCCTTCCGCTCGGCTATGCCAGGATGAACCGAAACTGCTACGGTCCCTCCGAGATCCGTTCCTTCCGAAAGCAGGTCGAGCAGGAGATCGTGCCCCTCGCGGAGCTTCTGCACGAGAGGCGGCGGGAGAGGCTCGGGCTTTCGAGGCTTAATTATATCGATGAGGGGATCTATTTTCCGAACGGAAATCCCAGGCCGGTCGGGACAGCGGAGGAGATCCTCGCCGCGGGGAAGAGGATGTACGATGAGCTCTCGCCGGAGACCGCGCGTTTTATGAATACTATGTGTGAGATGGAGCTTTTCGATGTCCTCGGGCGGAAGAATAAGAGGACCGGCGGCTATATGACGATGCTTGCGGATTACCGCGTCCCCTTTATCTTTGCGAATTTCAATGGGAGCTCCGGGGATGCGGATGTGATCACGCATGAGTGCGGGCACGCCTTCCAGGGCTATCTCACGGCGGATCTTCCGATCCGGGAGCACAATGACCTCACGATGGAGACCGCAGAGACGCATTCGATGTCCATGGAGTTCTTCACGGAGCCCTGGATGCCGCTTCTCTTTGGGGAGAGGGCGGGGGATTATCTTCGGATGCATCTTGAGGAGACTCTCAGCTTTCTTCCCTACGGAGTGATGGTGGACGAGTTCCAGAATATCGTCTACGAGGACCCGGGACTCTCTCCGAAGGAAAGAAGGAGAGTTTGGAGGGATCTGGAGAGGCGCTATAAGCCGCACCTTGACTACAGCGGAAATCCCTACTTTGAGGAAGGGGGCTTTTGGCAAAAGCAGCATCATATCTATGACAGCCCCTTCTACTATATTGACTACTGCATCGCGGGGACGGACGCGCTTCAGTACAAAAACTGGATGGACAGGGACTGGAAGTCCGCCTGGGAGAGCTATCTGAAGCTCTGCAGGGCCGGGGCCTCCGACTTTTTCGATGTTTTGATTCGGGATGCCGGTCTCAGAAATCCCTTTGAGGAGGGCTGCCTTAGGGATATCGCAAGGGGGATCAGAGAGAGAGAAGCTCTCTGATGTTTTCCCCGAGCACCCTCTCTGCGATCCACTTTTCGGGACTCGCGAATTCGATCCCCTGCCGGCAGAGAAGGGGCTCTCCGTAGGGGGCATCAGAGCTGAAAAGGCAGCGCTCCGGAAGCTCGGAGAGAAGCATTTTCAGAACGAGAGAGGAGAAGGATGCCGAGGTATCGATATAGGCTTTCTTTGCACTTTTTGCATATTCCAGGAGCATCTGCCAGTTCCAGCCGCCGCTGTGACCGAAAATGAGGGGGACGGACGGGTATTTCTGATGGAGCTCTATCAGGATTTTAAGGCCGGAGGATGTGACAGGATGGAAGCAGTGCACCCAGACCGGAAGCTCCGGGAGGTCCTGCAGAGCCTGGAATACGGTCTCGAGCTGCCGGATCTGCTCCTCTGAGCCCGGCGTGTACTCGCCTATCCCCCGTAAGCCGTTTCTGAGGATCTCCTCCTCGATCCAGCTTCCGGTTTCCGTGAGACTGAGTCCGAGCGGAACCCCTCCGAAGCCGGTGAAATGCTCGGGGAAGGCGCGGATGGAGCGGAGGAGCTCCTGATTTCCTCTGTGGATTCTCTCGGAATTGCTCTTTTCCGTGTTTTCTCCGGCGAGAATCCGAAAGAGCTTTGCCATCTCCTCCTTCCATTCTCCATAGCTTTTTGCTTTCTCGGGATGAGGAGTGGTGTAGAAGAGAACGGCCTTGTCCACGGACGCCCTCTTCAGCTTTTCAAGCTGTGACTCCGCCGGCAGAATGACATGCTCGTGACTGTCGATAATCATGCTTTTCTCCTTTCAGAACTTAGCTGGGAAAAGGAAACAAGGAGAAGCTAGCATCCTTTTCGGAGGGAAGCAAGTACGCACATTTTGGTTAGCAGCTGTCAAAAGCTTGTCCCGGGCGGAGCATTCCGACAGTTGCCTTTGAGGAAGGGAAAAGAAATGGCAGTGTCGCTCTCTGCAGAAAATTCCTGTCCGATGGAGCTCGGTCTCAGGGTTTTATCCGGAAGGTGGAGACTTCGGATCGCGTGGCAGCTTTGGAGAAGCGGTCCGCTTCGCTTTAACGAGATGCAAAGAAGAGTCGGGGAGATCAGTGCGAGGACACTCAGCAGGGAGCTTCGGGATCTGGAGGAGCTCGGAATTATCCGAAGAAATGTCTGGCCCGGAAAGCCTCCTGCGGTGGAATATTTCCTGACGGATCAGGGAAGGGGGATTTCCGCCGTCTTTTCCGCGCTTTGCGATTTCGGAAGGAGCCTTCAGAGCGCAGCAGGGGAAGAAGCTTCCGGGGAGGGAGTGGAGCTCTCAACGATTCCCATGGGCTCGGAGAGGGGGACTTCCCCGCAGCCTTCCGGGGATGAGAAACGGAGAGATGGTGAGAAAGAGCGAATTGCAGAGGGAGATTGAGGCATATCTTTCGAAGGGGCGCTATCCCTTCCACATGCCGGGGCATAAGAGGACGGCGCTCTTCGATAACGGCCTTCCCTATGCTATGGATCTGACGGAGCTTCCGGAGACGGATGATCTGCACGACGCCTCGGGGATGCTTCTTAAGGCGATGCGCCGGAGCGCAGAGCTCTACGGAGCGGGGCGGACCTGGTATCTCGTAAATGGGAGCAGCTGCGGAAATCTCGCGGGGATCTTCGCGATGACAAGGCCGGGGGATGAGGTGATCGCGGCGAGAAACTGCCACCGCTCCGTCTATCATGCCGCGCAGCTTCGGAACCTGAAGGTGCATTGGCTCCTTCCGGACTGGGAGGAGGAGTTCGGGATCTTCGGGAGCGTCCGGGCGGAGGAGGCGGAGCGTCTCCTCCGCCGCTATCCGAAAAGCAGGGCTCTCATCCTGACAAGTCCAAGCTATGAGGGCATCGTCTCGGATATCGAGTCGATCGCCGCACTCTGCCACGAGAGGGGAGTTCCTCTCTATGTGGATGAAGCGCACGGGGCGCACTTTGGGCTGGAGAGGGAAGGAAAGAGCTTTTTTCCGCGTTCCGCGATCCAGCTCGGCGCGGATCTTTGCGTGCAAAGCGTCCATAAGACGCTTCCAAGCCTCACACAGACCGCCTGGCTGCACTGGAAGAGCAAACTTGTATCGGAAAGGGAGGTCGGGAGGCGCCTTGCGGTCTTCGAGAGCTCCTCTCCCTCCTATCCTCTGCTCCTCTCTCTGGACAGCTGCACGGAGCTTCTTCTCTCCCGGGGAGAGGAGCTTTTTTCCCACTGGGGAAGCTGCCTCGCCGCCTTCGAGAGGGAGCTCGCCGGGCTTCAAAATTTTTCTATTTTGAAGGGAAGGGGAGGAGGGCATTTTTTTGACCGGGACCCGGGAAAGCTTTTACTGCACTGCAAAGAGCGGGAAATGAGCGGTGCGGCGCTTTCGGAAGCACTCCGGGAGCGCTTTTCGATCGAGACGGAGATGAGCCTTGGGAGAAACTGCCTTGCGATGACGAGTCCGCTCGATCCGGAGGAGGCCTATCAGCGTCTTTTCGATGCGATGAAGACACTGGATCGGGAGCTCTCTCTCCGCGAGAGGAACATAGCTCCTCCTTTTTTGACAGTAAAACGGATTTCTTCTGATGGGAAGGGAGAGGAGAGTGTCTTCTATGGGAGCGCTTTGCCCCTCCCGGAGTCTGCGCTTTCTCTCGGGAAAGCCGCGGAGAGAGCGCACAGGCTCATTCCGCTAAGGAGCTCCCTGGGAGAGATCTCCGGGGAATATCTCTATGCATATCCGCCGGGGATCCCCGTCCTCGCTCCGGGGGAGCGAATCACGGAGGAGCTTCTCCGGTGGATCCTTCGGGAGACGGAGGCGGGGGATAGGCTCCGCTTTTCGGAATCCGGCGAGGAGAGCGGAGAGATCTTTGTCTGTCAATAAAAGCCATTGACAGCATTTTTTTTCCATGCTATCATATCCAAGTTCGCAGAAGTGGCGGAATGGCAGACGCGCACGGTTCAGGTCCGTGTGAGCTAACACTCGTGTGGGTTCAACTCCCATCTTCTGCATTTTGAGTTTTTGAAAACTCAGAAGCGCTGATGTAGCACAGTCGGTAGTGCGTCGCATTGGTAGTGCGGAGGTCACGGGTCCGATTCCCGTCATCAGCTTTGCCTGGCAGCTCCCTGGTTTTAGGACCTCGGAGCTGTCTTCTGTTTTCATGAATTATTATAAGAAGCTTATGAGGAATTAAGAAAAAAATAAGGGACAAAAACTGGTATGATTCGAGTATGATAGATTAAAATAGGAAAATATTTTCTGAGAGGAGGGAAACGAAGATGGAATATCCACGGATTGATGTGAAAGCAACCGGACGGAATATTGCGAAGCTTCGAAGGGAGAGGGGAATCCGGGTGCGCGATATCGCCGATTTCATGGGATTCCTGGAGCCTCAGGCGGTCTACCGCTGGCAGCAGGGGAGGACGCTTCCGAGTCTTGAGAATCTCTATGCCCTGAGTCTCCTTCTTTCGGTTCCCATGGAGGAAATTCTCGTCCGAAGCAGCGGCAGGGCGAAGGGATTGGAGGGCGGGGGAATGGCTGCCTAAACAAATGCATATATTGACAGAACTATGTATAATAGCGGATAATATTCAAAGTCGGCGGGAGAAATCAGAATAATGCGCCAAAAGCCCGAGGCAGCGCGGTGGATTCTCTCAATCGCGGTTCCGAAGCAGAGGATTGTCAGGGACCGCTGAAAGCCGCGGGCCTTCCCCGACGGAGATCGGGGATTAAAAGGAAGGAATCAGGAGTTAAGTAGATGGAAAATTACAGGAAACCGGAGTTGGAGGTCATTGAGCTTTCTGAAGACAAAAGATTTGGAAGATTTTCGTGTGCGCCCCTGGTAAAGGGTGAGGCGACCGTGCTTGGCAACTCTCTTCGGAGAATCCTGCTCTCCTCCATGCCCGGCGCGGCAATCAGTGAGGTGAAGGTAGAGAGTGTCTATCACGAGTTTTCTTCTATCGCGGGAGTGAAGGAGGATGTCTCGGAGATCATCATGAACCTGAAGAAGCTGGCCGTGCGGAATACCTCGTCCAGTGATGAGGCGGTGATGGCCTATATCGACTACGCCGGAGAGGGTGTCATCCGGGCGGCGGATATCCGAGTGAGCTCGGAGATTGAGATCGTCAATCCGGAGCAGGTCATCGCGACGCTCTCCGGGAAGGATGCGAAGCTCTACATGGAGATGAAGATCACAAAGGGGAGAGGCTATGACGGCGCGAATACGCGGGACCACAGCGAGCTTCCGATCGGAGTCATCGCAGTGGATGCGGTCTATACGCCGGTCACAAAGGTCAATGTCTCCGTAAAGGATCTTGGCCGAAGCGAGAGGTTGGTCCTCGATGTCATGACGAACGGGACGCTGGCGCCGGACGATGCGGTTTCTCTCGCGGCGAAGATCATGCAGACGCATCTGCAGCTTTTCATCGACATGGACAATACGGTGAAGGAGCCGTTTCTGCCGGGGAATACAGCGGTCGAGGATGTCCAGGACGAGATGAACAAGAGCATCGATGAGCTTGAACTCAGTGTGCGCTCCTATAACTGCTTAAAGCGGGCCGGCATCAACACGGTAGAGGATCTCTGTGAGAAGACGATGGACGACCTTATGAAGGTGCGGAATATGGGCAGGAAATCACTGGATGAGATTCTGAATAAGCTGGAGAGCATGGGACTCAGTCTTGCGTCTAAGGTGGAGTAAAAGCGGCGGGGGGAATCCTGGATTCCTCCCGCTTTCTTATTCGGGAGGAGGGGATGGAGAGACCGAAGGAGAGCTGGAGCGAGCAGCAGAAGAGGGATTACATCCAAAATGCGGAGGACAACCTTCTCATCATCGCGGGGCCGGGTATCGGGAAGACGACGCTTCTTTCCCGGAGGATTCTTTCGCAGATCAAGGCGGGAGAGAAGCTCTCCTCCTTCCTTCTCCTCGCCTTCACGAGGGAGGCCGTCCGGGAGTTCCGAAGGAAGATCCGAAAGCATCTCTACCGGGAGCTGAACGGAGAATCCAGGGGCAATGCCCTCCTGCAAAAAAGCAGGCAGAAGCTCTCCGAGATCAGGATTCAGACGATCTACTCGTTCTGCCGCTGGGTGCTGGAGACCTATACCGAGGAGGATATTCCGGCCCGCCGTGAGCTCCCCGGCCGGGTCCTGGAGCTTCTCCGCGAAAGACCGGAGCTCATGGAAAAGCTTCGGAGACGGTTTCGGAAGATCTATGCGGATGAGCTGCAGGATCTGGACCGCGTGCAGCAGAGGCTTCTCCTTACGCTGGCCTCTGACCGGAGAGGAAGACTTCGAAAAAATTCGCTTTTTATGGTCGGGGACCCGAGGCAGATGATCTTTCAGTCGGGTGAGGGGGGACTCAGCGCCTTTTGGGAGATGAGGAAGCGGATGGAGAGGCAGAGGAATGCCAGCGTGATCGTGCTCCTGGACAACTATCGGGCAAACGGAGAGATCGTCTCCTGGGTCAATGAGAATTTCCGGGAGAAAATGAAGGATCACCTGGAGATGCACTCTTGCCAGATCTCGGGGGGAAGGAGCTTTTCTTTGACCGGGATCTACCGCTATCCGGGATCTCCGCCCTCTGAGAAGGAGGGAAGGAAGCGGGAAGAGGAGCTCTCCGAAGCCGCTCTCTTAAAGGAGCTCATGGAACACCTCGACAAAAAGTATCCGGCCCTCCGGGAGAAGGATTATCTCGTGCTCTGTCCGGACCGGAGCCGAACTCAGCTTTTCCGGAGAGCTCTTTCGTCCTGTGAGAGGACGGGGATCCCCGTATTGGAGGCCCGCTGCTCAAAGGGCTTAAATGCCAATGTCGTGATCGTGACCGGCGAAGGAAAAATCCGCGGGGAGAGGGAACGGGCCTTCCCGGGAGGAGGAAAAGAGCGGAAGAGAGCAGAGGGAGAGGCCGATGAGAAAGGGAGCAGAGAGGATAAGCTCACAAGGCTGGAATATGTCGCGGCCACGCGGGCAAAGCATGCGCTTATCTTTTTGCTCGGACCCGGGAAGCGGGTCTGGTTTCCCTGCTCTTCCTACAGGATCGAAGAGCTCGGAAGTCCTTAGGCAGAGGAAGCTTCTCACATCCTTTCCAGCTCCAGAAACTTGAAAACATGGTAGGCCATGCTGATCGGCATCGGGAGCAGGAGATCGATGAAGGCTTCTGTGATAATCTCCGAGCGGAGCCGCTTTTTAAGACTGGGGGACAGGACTGCTTCCTTCTTTTCGGGAGCATTCTTCTCCAAAAGATTCGTGAGGAAATCCAGACAGCGCGCGGAGCGGCGCAGCTCTTCCTCCTCCCCGCGGAGAAGGAGAGAGAGAATCTCTTCCCTTCCTCCGGAAAAGGAGATCAGGATGCCTCCGGTCTGCCGAAAGAAGGAGACAGAGCGCACGGAGGGCAGCTTTTGAAGCCGGAAGCGAAGCAGTGCTTCCTCGGACTCTCCGAGGGGAGCATAACGGAGACGAAGGCGGAGAGAGCGCTCCGTCTCATGCATGATGCGGTAATTCATCGGGAACTCCTTTTCACTATGGTTCTCTATTGCAGATTTCTACTACAGTTTTTTACTACAGTTCTCTACTATAGTTCACTGCTATGGACGTTGACTGAGAAATCGATTATACTGCATAAGTCTCCGTCAAGCAGTCAAATGCGAGGCAAGCTCGCTTGCAGGAGCATTTGACTATTTGACGGGACAACAGGTATGAGCATGAAGCGCTGCTGCTTTTTGCAGCGTGGAATGCGAATACCTGTCAGCGGTATAGGAGCTGCGGCAGCAGCGAATACCGCGTAAGACTTATGCTCACGGTGTTTCGCCCTGTGATGGCATTTGACAATCTGGCGGGACGGCATCGGCACAGAGCTATCAAGCTGCCGCCCCTTCTGCCGTTCGTCTGCCCGACACAGGACGTTCTCACTCCGACTGCCGCAGCCAGCGGCGCATAAGCGATTTTAAAAGACCAAATCGCTAAACGCCGGGGCGGCAGACGGCCTGTGTGCGGACAGACAAAGCGGCAGAGCGGCCGCCTCGGAATGCGAATACCGCGTAAGACTTATGCTCACTGTGGTTCGCCCTGTGATGGCATTTGACAATCTGGCGGGACGGCATCGGCACAGAGCTATAGAGCTGCCGCCCTTTCTGCCGTTCGTCCGCCCGAGACAGGACGCTCTCACTCCGACTGCCGGTCTGTGTGCGGACAGACAAAGCGGCAAGGCCGCAGGGCCGCGCTTCTCAGAAAGAAGCGCTCTCTAAAGGGAGCTCGCATAAGCAGAGCCCCTGCCGGCACCGCATGAGGAGAGTATAGCACGGGCAGGGCGGAAGCGGTAGGGTACTTTCTTCCGGAGGAGGGCTCGGCCTTCCCCTCGCTTTGAAAGGGAACTTTATGAGAAAAGAGGAGAGAAGATTTGCGGACGGCGTGCTCAGCACGCTTTGCTATATCGAGCGGGACGGAAGCTATCTGATGCTCCACCGGGTGCGGAAGAAGGAGGATGTCAACGCGGGAAAATGGATCGGCGTGGGCGGGCACTTCGAGAAGGACGAGAGTCCGGAGGAATGCCTGCTCCGGGAGGTCCGGGAGGAGACCGGATACTGTCTGGATCAGTACCGGCTCCGCGGTATTGTGACCTTTCTCTCCGGGGACGGCGTCACGGAATATATGTTTTTATACACGGCTTCCCTTTTTCACGGAGATATGACAGACTGTGAGGAAGGCGTGCTGGAATGGGTGCCGATCGAAAAGCTTTCAGAGCTTCCGCTCTGGGAGGGAGACAGGATCTTTCTGCGGCTTCTCTCAGAGGAGCATCCCTTTTTCTCCCTGAAACTTCGCTATGATGGGAGAGGAGGGCTGAAGGAGGCCGCGCTGGACGGAAAGCGAATCCCGATCGGAGATGCGGAAAGCTTGCGCTGATATGCGGATGCGCTGCTGCTTCCGGCCTGCGTTTATACGGGAATCTTTGAAAATTTTTTATGCGCCGCCGGGCGCGGCGGGAGAAAGCTCGACTTTTTCGGTATAAAAATGGCGCCGGAACTTCCGGCCCGGAGATTCATTTTGGAAAACAGGAGATTCATTTCGGAAAACAGGAGGGGCATGACGGAAATCAGAGAGAGGGAGGAGCGCGGGATCCCCGTGCTCCGCGCGCGAGAGATCAAGAAGGAATATCGTCTGGGAGAACTTACGCTCACGGCACTTCGGGGCGTTTCCCTCTCAGTCTACGGCAGGGAGCTCATCGTTATTCTGGGTCCCTCCGGCTCCGGAAAGAGCACGATGATGAATATTCTCGGGGGGACGGAGACCGCGAGCTCCGGTGAGGTCTACTACCGGGAGAAGGCGCTCGACTGGTCGGACCAGGATGCTCTGACCCTTTACCGGAGGAAGCATGTCGGCTTTGTCTTTCAGTTTTATAATCTTCTTCCGGGGCTTACAGCGCTTGAGAATATTCAGCTTGCCGGAGAGCTCTCCGAGCATCCGATCGGGGCGGAGGAGCTCCTCAAAGAGGTCGGGCTCTCGGACCGGGCCTCCCATTTTCCGAATCGTCTCTCCGGCGGAGAGCAGCAGCGGATCGCGATCGCGAGGGCACTTTGCAAGAATCCGGATATTCTGCTCTGCGATGAGCCGACGGGGGCGCTGGATTCCAAGACCGGCATCCAGGTTCTCCGCCTGATCTATGACTTTTCGAGGAGCTATCAAAAGCCGGTTGTACTGATCACGCACAATGCGAATATCGCGAAGATGGCGGATCGGGTCATTTACTTTAAGGATGGATTGATCGAGCGGGAGGAGGGGAATGCCTCTCCGCTCCCGCCGGAAGAGATTGAGTGGTAGGCGATGAGAAGTTTTCGAAAAAATGTATTCCGGCTCGCTCTGAAAAACCGCTCCTCCCTGCTCGGCGCGCTTCTCATCATTGCGCTCGGGATTTTCGTGCTGGTCTCCTTTTTCGATGTCTTTCAGAATCTGGAGGATCAGATCTCGGATTACTATCGGGACAGCTGCTTCGGCGAGGTCTTTGCCACTGTCAGCGGGATCGGAGAGGCGGAGCTTATGGGCTTGGAGGACATCCCCGGCATAGCGGAGGCCTCCGGCAGGATCGCGGGGGATTTCCGCCTGATTTCCGATCTCTCGGAGAAGGAGGGAAAGATCGTCTCTGTTCACCTCCTCTCCTATGACAGGGAGGACAGGGAGAATCTCCCGGAGTTCTCGGCGGGTGCTCCGGAGGAGGGGGAGATCCTTCTCGGAGAGAGGATGGAGGACAGCTATCATTATTCCCGGGGGACGGAGCTCCGCCTCCTTGTCGAGGGGAAAAGTCACAGCTACAGCTACCGCGGGAGCTTCCGGCAGCCGGACTACATTTATTCGGTTCCGCCCAGCGGCTCCATGGTCCCGGACGGCTCCAGCTATGATATCGCGATGATCGAAAAGTCGGATATGCAGAAGCTCCTGGGGACAGAGAATCTGACGGAGCTTTCCTTCCGCCTGGAGCCGGGGATAGATTTTCAGGATATCCGCCATGAGCTTGAGGAGAGACTCGCTCCCTACGGGCTTCAGAGCATCCTCGAGAGGAAGGATCAAAGCAGCAACAACAGAGTACAGGAGGAGTTAGAGGAGCTCGAGGGCACGGGCACGCTGATCCCCCTTATCTTTCTTATGATCTCTGTTTTTATGCTCTATATCGTCCTTCGAAAGATGCTGGAGCGGGAGCGCATGCTGATCGGAGGGATGAAGGCTCTGGGATTAAGCGATCGGGAGCTGATCTCGTCCTATCTTTTCCTGGGACTCGGGATCGGCTTTTTCGGCGCCCTGCTGGGGAGCTTCTTTGCGGGCTTTTTCGGCCGCTACATCTTTTCGATCTACTGCCAGTATTTCAACCTCCCGGAGCCAAAATACCGGGACATCCTCTCCTCCAGAATCTTTTCCCTGCTTCTTGCCTCCGGGGCGGCGGTGCTCGCGGTCTTTTTCGGCGTAAAGGAGATCCTCCGCATCAGTCCCGCCGCGGCGATGCGCCAGCAGAGCGGGGGGAAGCAGAGGGTATTCCGTATGGCAGGTCTGGAACGCATGCTTCCGACACTTTTCGACCGCCTGGCTGCCCGTTCCATGCTGCGAAATCCTTTCCGCTCTTCCCTCATCGTGCTGGCGGTCGCCTTTTCCTTCTCGCTCTCTTCTGCGCTTTTTTCCTTTCCGGAGGTGCTGAAGCACATGCTGGACACGGAGTTTGTGGGGACGGAGAGCTATGATATTCAGATGGAGCTATGGGACTACCAGAGTCCGGAGAGAGTGGCGGGAGCGGGAGAGGAGCTTTCCGGCGCCAGGGTCTCAGAGGCCATATCTCAGCTTCCGGCCGTCTTCTACAAGGGCTCCCGGAAGGAGTACAGCATCGTCACGGGTTTAAATCCGGGCTCTTCTCTTCGCCGCATCCTCGATCGCTCGGGGAGACATCTCTCTCCCCCGAAAAACGGCGTGATATTGAGTGAAAGTCTGGCGAAAAAGCTGCATGCATCCGCCGGAGAGCGGGTGGAGCTGGAGCTTTCCGGTGTCCGCGGCGGAAGGAGGAAAGTCCTCGTGACAGAGGTCGTATCGGAGGAATTCGGAAGCGGAGCCTATCTCGCGCTCTCAGCCTTTCCGGATGTGCTCGGGATAGACGGCATGGCAAATAAGCTCCTCCTGAAGGCGGCCCCCGGGGAGAGGGAAAGGCTGAGAGAGAGCGTCAGAGGAGCGAAGAGACTCCGCTGGGTCGCGGACATGCAGGAGGTCCGGGAGAGCTACGAGAGAATGCTTAAGAGCACTTCCATCATGATGAATGCCTTTGCCTTCATGTCCTTTCTCGCGGCGGGAATCCTTATCTATCAGATCAGCATGATCAATATCCGGGAGAGGAGGCTTGAGCTTGTGACGCTTCGCCTCATGGGATCCAGCAGAGGGGAGCTTGGGAGGATGCTTTTCATCGAGCAGCTTCTCCTCCTTCTCCTGGGCCTTATCCTGGGGCTTCCCGGAAATTATATGCTCCGGAGGCTTCTCGAGCTCAGCATGCAGTCGAGCTCCTACTCCATCAGCTTTCACTTTTACCTCATGCCGAGTCTGAGCTCCGCCTTCTTCTGCCTTTTGATCAGTCTCTATTCCTGGCGAAGCTCTGTTCGCCTGATCCTGAAAACCGCGCTCACAGAAGCTCTGAAAGAGAGGGAATGATATGCTGAAAAAAAACAGAAAATGGCTTTTTCTCCTGCCGCTTCTCCTGCTCCTTGTCCTCGTCATCTTCTTCCGCACACTGCCGAAGGAGGTGGAAACAGTCCGGGCGGAGAGAAGGGATGTGGAGGATTACATCACGGAGGACGGGACGCTCTCCTTCGGAGACAGTTATTCCGTGATCTCGGAGCTCTCCGCCCCGGTCAAGGCAGTGCTTGTCTCCGAGGGACAGGAGGTTTCTCCCGGAACGGAGCTTTTTCAGCTGGACGAAACGGACTATATCTACCAAAGAGAGCAGCAGAGAGCGGAGCTTTCGTCCCTCGAGGCACAGCTCCAAAAGGCGGAGCTGGATCCTCTCATGACAGCCTCTCCGGAGGAGTATATCGGGAATCTGAAATCTCAGCTTGAATCCGCGGACGCGGCGCTCTCGGCTTTGGAGAAGGACTACCGGGCGGCGGAGAGCCTCTTTCAGAGCGGCGATATCTCCGAGACGGATCGGGAGAAGGCCAGGGCCGCCTATGAGAAGGCAAAGAGCGATGCGGAGACGGCGAGAGCGCGCTATGACAGGAGCAGTCAGTCCCTCCGGGAGCTCGAAAAGCAGGGGATCAGCGGGAAGAAGCTGAATGAGCAGTTCTACGGCGCGGACCGGGCGGCGCTCCAGTCCAAGATTGACGCCTTGAACGCGGCCCTTTCTCAGCTCGATGAGAAGATCGGGAAAGCCAGCATCCGGGCGAACCGCGCGGGGATCATCACCGCCCTTCCCATCCGGGATCTCTCGGTGATCTCCGCGGGACAGGAGGCGGTGCGGATCAAGGGAAGCGGGGAAGCGTATGTCAGCGCGAAGGTCCTCTCCTCCGTCGCCCCCCTCCTTCACATCGGAGATCCGGTCGATGTGAAGCTGAAGCTCAGGGGGAGCGAGGAGCACTTCGAGGGAGAAATCGCGGAGATCCGGGGCTATGCGGAGAAGGGCGTGTCCGCCCTCGGAAGCGATGAGTACCGTGTGGAGCTGAGGGTCTCCCTAAAGGACAGCTCCGCGCTCTCCGGGAGGGACGGCTACGGCCTCACGCTTCGCCTTCGAAGCTACGAGGGAAAGAATGTCTTAACGATCCCCGCGGAGGCGGTATTCGAGGAAAATGAAAAGCACTTTGCCTATGTCCTTCAGTCCGGAAGAGCGCAGAAAAAGGAGCTGAGCCTCTCCTATGAGGCGGGAGGAAATGCCGTTATTGAGAGCGGTATCGAGGAGGGCGAGGAGTTGATCCGGGATGCCGGAGCAAAGGGCATCCGGGACGGTGTGAGGCTTCGGGGGAAGCGGAAGAGTCAGGGAGAAAAAGAGAAAGAGAAAGGAACGGAGAAATGACGGTAAAAAGGGATTCCTTTGGGAGACTTCCGGATGGAAGGGAGGTCTTCCGCTATCTTCTTCGAAACGAGAGGGGGACGGAAGCGTCCTTTCTGGACTATGGCGCGATCTGGCACGGCATGAGAGTTCGGGACCGGGAGGGAGGATTTCGCGACATCCTCCTCGGAGTCGGAAGCGCGGAGCATCTTCCCGAAAATCCGGGGCATATGGGGGAGATTATCGGCCGGAACGCAAACCGGGTCGGCGGAGCGGGCTTTTCTCTGAACGGGATTCATTATTCCCTCGGGCGGAATGCCGGAGGAGACTTCAACCTTCACTCCGGCCCGGATTACTACGGGCGGAGGTTCTGGAGGGCGGAGCTTCCCCGAGAGGAAAATTCCGTCTGCTTTTCCCTCCATTCCCCGGACGGAGACCAGGGCTATCCCGCGTCTTTGGAGCTCTCCGTCTCTTATACGCTCTCTGAGGACGATCTTCTGTCCATCCGTTATCTCGGGATCTCAGACCGGGATACGGTGCTTAATCCGACAAACCACGCCTATTTTAATCTGAATGGAGAGGGGAGCGGCAGTATCGGAGGGCAGTATGTGCAGATCTTTGCGGACTGCTATACGCCGACCGACTCTGCCTCCATCCCCACCGGGGAGATCGCGCCATTGGATGGGACAGCGCTGGACTTTCGGGAGGAAAGACGGATATCAGAGCGAATCGAGGCGGATTTCCCGCCTCTTCGCATATCCGGGGGCTATGATCAGAACTTTTGCTTAAGGGGCAGCGGGAGGGAGGAGAGACTCGCCGCCCGGGCCCGTTCGGAGGAATCCGGAATCGGCTTGGAGCTTCGCACTGACCTTCCGGGCCTTCAGTTCTACAGCGCAAACTCCATGGACGCGAGGGGGATCGGAAAGGGCGGGAAGGACTACGGCAGAAGATCGGGCTTTTGCTTTGAGACACAGTATTATCCGGACAGCGTGAACCAAAGGAGTTTCCTAAGCCCCATTCTGCGGGGAGGAGAGCGCTGGGAGAGTGTCAGCAGCTACCGCTTTACGCTGGAGAGGAGAAAATGAAGGAGCTTTTTATCACAGAAAAGCCCTCTGTCGCGAGGCAGTTCGCGGAGGCTCTGGAGCTTAAGCCGAGAGGCTCCGGGCGGGACGGCTATCTGGAGACGGAAAAATATATCCTGACCTGGTGCGTGGGGCATCTGGTCACGATGTCCTATCCCGAAAAATATGATGAGAAGCTCCGGCAGTGGCGCTTTGACAGTCTTCCCTTTATTCCAAAGGAATTCAAGTATGAGGTGATCGGGAGCGTGCGGAAGCAGTTTGAGATCGTCTCCTCCCTCTTAAAGAGGGAGGATGTCAAACGGATTTATGTCTGTACGGACTCCGGGAGAGAGGGGGAGTATATCTACCGCCTGGTGGAGAGGGAGGCCGGCGTTAAGGACAAGGAGAGGAGAAGGGTCTGGATCGACTCCCAGACGAAGGCGGAGATCCTGAGGGGGATCCGGGAGGCCCGCCCGGAATCGGACTATGACTGTCTCTCTGCCGCCGCCTTTTCCCGGGCGAAGGAGGATTATCTTATGGGGATCAACTTCTCCCGTGTCTTAACCCTCCGCTACGGAAAGGAGATCTCCAGGAGACTCGGGCGGAAGAAGAATACAGTGGTATCCGCCGGGAGAGTCATGAGCTGCGTGCTGGGCATGCTCGTGAGGAGGGAGGAGGAGATCCGGAGCTTTCAAAAGACCATCTTTTATAAGCTTCTCGGGGACTTTGGGACAGAGGCAGAGGGAGGGGAGATTCTGAAGGCGGAGTTTCGGAGCCGGGAGGACTCGGAGCGCTATCGGCCGACGGAGCTCTATAAGGGGAGCGGCTTTCTCCGAAAGGAACGCGCGGAGGAGTTCGCGGCCTCCTTTTCCCCTCTTCCGAGAGAGGCGGTCCTTCGCTCTGTCGAAAAAAAGAAGGAGACGAAGAATCCCCCCTTCCTCTATAATCTCGCGGAGCTTCAGAATGACTGCGCGCGCATCCTGAAGATCGACCCCGACGGGACGCTCTCCGCGGTGCAGGAGCTCTACGAGAAGAGGCTCACGACCTATCCCAGGACCGATGCGAGAGTGCTCTCCTCTGCGGTCGCGCGGGAGATGGAAAAGAATCTGAGGGGGCTTCTCTCCTATCCGCCCTGCAAAAAGTATGCGGAGGAGATCCTCGCGGGGAATCGGTATCAAGGGATCGAAAAGAGCCGCTATACGGATGACAAAAAGATCAGCGACCATTATGCCCTCATCCCCACCGGACAGGGACTCAGGGAGCTTTCGGCTCTTTCTCCCATCAGCCGAAGGATCTATGAGCTCATCGTCAGGAGATTTCTCTCGATCTTCTATCCGCCCGCAGTCTACGACAGGCTTTCCCTTCGGATCGAATGTGCCGGGGAGAGCTTCCTCGCAAATTTCCGCTCGCTCCGGGAGCCCGGCTATCTCGGGATCCTCGGGGACGGGGAGGAGAAGGAGAGAGGGGGGAAGGAGAGCGGAGAGGGGAAGGCCTTTGGAGATGAGCTTCGAAAGGGACAGAAGCTCCTCCTTCGGAGCCTTACGCTGAAGGAGGGCGAGACCTCGCCCCCGAAGCGCTACAGCTCCGGGAGCATGATCCTTGCGATGGAGAACGCGGGGAATCTGATTGAGGATGAGGAGCTCCGGGCGCAGATCCGGGGGTCCGGAATCGGGACCTCGGCCACCCGGGCGGCGATCCTCACAAAGCTCGAGAGGATCGGTTATCTTAAGCTCCAGAAAAAGACGCAGCTTCTCTTTCCGACAGAGCTCGGGGAGCTTGTCACGGCGGCGCTTCGGGCCTCGATCCGGCAGCTTCTGAATCCCGAGCTCACGGCATCCTGGGAGAAGGGACTCTCCTATGTGGCGGAGGGAAGGATCACGGAGGAGGAGTATATGGCGAAGCTCGACCGCTTCGTCCGGTCGAAGACAAATGCGGTAAAGGCAATGCGCCTTTAATGCGGAAAGAAAGAGGAAAGAAAAGTGAAGAAGGATGACCTTCGGATTGAAAAAATGTTCGAGCTCCGCTATACTCAGGCGGCGGAGCTTTTTGAGGGGAAGCGCTATCCCTGGGAGGCGCTTCCGGAGCTCTCCGCCTTTATCGAGAGGATAGGCAGGGAGCTCCCTCCCTCGGAGTACGAGGAGCGAAGCCCGACCGTCTGGATTCACCGGAGCGCGAGAGTCTATGATTCCGCCTTTCTTTCGGACCACATCCTGATCGGCCCGGAGACCGAGGTTCGGCACTGCGCCTTCCTAAGGGGAAGCGTCCTTGTCGGGAGAGGCTGTGTGATCGGGAACAGCTGTGAGCTGAAAAATTCGATCCTTTTTGACTCTGTGCAGGTTCCGCATTACAATTATATCGGCGACTCGATCCTGGGTTATCGCTCCCATATGGGAGCTGCCTCCCTGACCTCCAATGTAAAATCGGACAGAAGACCGGTCTTTGTGCATGCGGAGGACGGGGAGATTGAGACAGGACTCAAGAAGCTCGGGGCCATACTCTCGGACTGTGTGGAGGTGGGCTGCGGCTCTGTCCTGAACCCGGGCTGCTGCATCGGAAAGAATACGAACATCTATCCTCTGAGCTCCGTGCGAGGGACAGTGGATGCCGACTCCATCTATAAGCGTGAGGGAGAGATCGCGCGGAAAAGAACGGGAGAGAAAGGACATAGGGAGATATGAACAATCGGGTAGTTGCGGGAGCGGCGGCGGCAGCGGCAGTGGTGCTCGGCGGCGCACTGATTTTTATGAGGATGACGAGAAAGACGGATACGGATGCGATGAAGAGCATCCACAGCAGTCCGGCCGCGGTGCAGACCGTGCAGCCGGGAGACGAATCAGACAGGGAAGAGAGGGCGGAGAGCAGCAGCAGCGCGCCGGAGAGGGCAGAGGGAATCGCCGCGGAAAAGAGCAGGGCAGAGCAGGGAGGCTATGAGCTTTCGATGCAGACGGAGAGCCTCTCCGACGGGGTGAAGCTGCAGTATCCCGTCCTCTCCGGCATGGAGGACAGCGCGCAGCAGGATAAGGTCAACGCACTTTTAAAAAGTCATGTGGACAGCTTTGTGAAGGCCTATCCGATCGATGCGGCAAAGGACAAGCTGGAGCTTTCCTGCAGGCAGAACACACTGGACCGTAGCCGTCTCGGCGTGATTTACAGCGGGCTCTTAAACGGAAAGACGAAAATCTTTTTTGCGGATACCGTAGATTTAAAGACGGGAGAGTCCGTTTACCTAAAGGACTTCCTCCAGCCGGAGACCGCTGCGGAATATGTGCTGGGAAAGGATCTGCTTTTCGAAGAGAAGAATGCGTCGGAGAGCGGAGAGATCCTGAACTACCTGCATTCCAAGGACCGCTCCTACTACATTTCGCTTTTTTCGAAGCAGGCCTTTTCGGGGGATCCGAAGACGGAGAGCTTCTTCTATACGATGAAGGGGAACATCATTTTCTCCGTTCCGCTGCCGGAGAAGCTCGGCGGCTATGTACTGATCCGCTTTGAGCCGGAGACGAAGTAGAGGGGATTTCCGCGAATGAGAAAAGTCCGAGGAGCGGAAGAGGACAGGGAGCTTGGAAGAGGAGGCGTTTTTTAAAATGGATGGCTTTTCTGAAAATGTATATGTGCTGGATCATCCTCTGATCACGCATAAGATTTCGATTCTGCGGGATAAAAGGACGGGTACCAATGAATTCCGCCAGCTGGTGGAGGAGATCGCGATGCTGATGGGCTTCGTCGCGCTCTCCGATCTTCCGATGAAGAGCGTGGAGGTGGAGACGCCGATCGAGAAGACGGAAACGAAGGTGATCGCCGGAAGGAAGCTCGCGGTGGTTCCGATCCTCAGGGCAGGGCTCGGCATGGTGTCCGGGCTCACGGCCCTGGTGCCCTCGGCGAAAATCGGGCATATCGGCCTCTACCGGGATGAGAAGACGCATAAGCCCGTGGAGTATTTCTGTAAGCTCCCGAATCCCATAGAGGAGAGGACCATTGTGGTCTGCGATCCGATGCTTGCGACCGGAGGCTCCGGGATCGACGCGATCACACAGATCAAGAGGCACGGCGGCCGGAAGATCAAGTTCGTGTGCATCATCGCGGCGCCGGAGGGGATCAAGGCGCTCTCTCTGGCTCATCCCGACGTCCAGATCTATGTGGGAAATCTGGACCGCTGTCTCAATGAAAATGCCTATATCTGCCCGGGACTCGGGGACGCGGGGGACCGGATCTTCGGCACAAAGTAGGAAAAATGGGAAGAAAAAAAAGAGCGGTCATTACTCCGATCGCTCTCTATGCCGCCAGCCGGACTTGAACCGGCACGGTTTCCCGCTTGATTTTGAGTCAAGTGCGTCTGCCATTCCGCCATGGCGGCCCGCTGAAAACAGCGGAATAAAATTAGCATACTTTGGAATATTTTGCAAGTACTCCGGGAGGCGATGGGATGAACTGTCTCGAGGCGAGAAAGTGCATGTATGATTATCTGAACAGGGATCTGGATGAGCGCACGCTGAGGGATTTTCTCTCCCATCTTGAGGACTGCCCGGAGTGTATGGAGGAGCTTAAGATCACGCATATGGTGTACACCGGCGTGGAAAAGCTGGAGAATGAGGACGATGATCTGAATCTGGACAGGGCCTTTCGGAAGAGTCTGGAGCAGTCCCGTTTCCATCTGATCCGCCTGTCCATGCTCACGACAGGGCGTTACGCGGCGGATACCGCGGTCTTTTGGAGCCTTGTTCTCGCGCTGCTTCTTCTGGGGAGGATCCTTTTGCAAAAACACGGCATTGAGCTTCGTTATCCCGTATTGTCCTGCCTCTCTTTTTTCGTTTAGAGCCTGGAGGTTCCATGTCAGAGAACAGACTTTTATTGATCGATGGGCACAGTATCCTGTCCCGCGCATTCTACGGCATCCCGGAGCTCACAAACTCCGAGGGGAAGCATACGAATGCCGTGTATGGCTTTTTGAACATCCTTTTGAAGGAGCTGGAGCTGGAGGAGGCGGATCACCTAGCGGTGGCCTTCGATCTGCCCTCGCCGACCTTTCGCCATAAGCTCTTTCCGGAATATAAGGGCACGAGGAAGGCGATGCCGGAGGAGCTCAGGGAGCAGGTGCCGCTGATGCAGGAGCTGCTCTCGAGCATGCATATCCCGATTCTGAAAAAGGAGGGATATGAGGCGGATGATATCCTCGGTACGATCGCAAAGCGCATGCAGAAGGAGGGGAAAGAGGTCGTCATCGTGTCCGGCGACAGGGATCTCCTCCAGCTCGCGGATACCCGCATCAAGATCAGCCTGCCGAAGACGAGCCGCGGACAGACAGAGATCCTGAGCTATTTCCCGGAGGATGTCAGGGCAGAGTGGAAGGTGAGTCCGGAGGAGTTCATCGATCTGAAGGCGCTGATGGGGGACAGCTCGGATAATATCCCCGGTGTGCCGGGCATGGGGCCGAAGACGGCGGAGTGGATCATACAGCATTATCATACGATAGAGAATGCGAAGGAGCACGCGCTGGAGGAGGATTTCAAGGTCCCGAGGAAGCCCCGGGCGGGGCAGGAGCTTCTCGAGCACTGGGACTCCGCCAGACTCTCAAAGACTCTCGCGACGATCTTTTTGGAGGTTCCGATCGACTTTGACTTCCGGGATGCCCGGGTGGAGAATCTCTTTAACGAGGAATCCCTTGCGATGGTCAGAAGACTGGAGTTTAAATCCCTCGTGAAGCGCTTTGACGAGGGACTGCTCTCAAAGGGGGAGGGAGAGGGGACGCTCTCCCTTCCGGAATGCCGGGATGTGACGGATCCCTACCTCTTCGGGATCGTCTTTTCGGATGCGGAGAATGCCGCCTCAGCCGGCTTTTTCCTCGCGAGAGAGGAGGATGAGGAGGTCCTCTACTTTGCCCTCTCGAAGGACCGGCTCTACCGCTTTCACGGCTTCCCCTTCGGGGAGAAGCTGAATGCGCTTTCCGAAAAGACCCTGCTCTATACCCTTTCCTTAAAGGAGCAGCTCTCCCGGACCGAAATATCCGAGAAGGGGAACTGGCAGGACCTGTCCCTTGCGGCCTATCTCCTGAATCCCTTAAAGGACAGCTATGACTATGATGACCTATCGAGGGATTATCTCGGGCTCCTCCTCCCCTCTGAGAAGGAGCTCGGGGATTCGGAGAGGCCGGGAAAGTACCGCGCCTTCCTCTCCCTTCTCAGCGGGAAGAAGCTTCTCTCCCGGCTCGATAAGAAGGAGAAGGAGCTCTACCGTGAGATCGAGCTTCCCCTGGTCTTCACTCTGCACGAGATGGAGGAGAGCGGGATTCTCGTCGACCGGGAGGCTCTCCTCTCTTATGGGGCGGAGCTCCGGGAGAAGATCGGGGAGATCCGGGAGAGAATCTATCGGGAGGCGGGGGAGGAGTTTAATCTGAATTCCCCGCAGCAGCTCGGGCAGATCCTCTTTGAAAAGCTGGGGCTCCCCGGGGGGAGGAAGACGAAGACGGGATACTCGACGGCGGCGGATGTCCTGGAGAAGCTCTCCGAGGAGAACCATCTTGCATCGGATATCCTGGAGTACCGCACCTACAGCAAGCTGAATTCCACCTATGCGGAGGGGCTTCTCTCCTGGATCCGGGAGGACGGGCGCATCCACGGACACTTCAATCAGATGGTGACTGCGACCGGCCGGATCTCTTCGACAGACCCGAATCTTCAGAATATCCCGATCCGGACGGAGATGGGGCGGCGCTTTCGGAGAGTCTTCATCCCAAAGGAGGGATCGATCTTCATCGATGCCGACTATTCCCAGGTGGAGCTTCGCATCCTCGCGGCACTGAGCGGGGATGAAAAGCTGATCCGCGCCTATCAGAATGCGGACGATATCCATGCGGTGACGGCCTCCGAGGTCTTTCATGTTCCGCTCTCCGAGGTCACGCCGCAGCTTCGGCGAAACGCTAAGGCCGTGAATTTCGGGATCGTCTACGGGATCTCCGCCTTCGGGCTCTCCGAGGGTCTGAGCATCTCCAGGCAGGAGGCGAAGGAGTATATCGAGAGATATTTTGAGACCTATCCCGGCGTGAAGAAATTCCTGGACGGGGAGGTAGAGCTTGCGAGGAAGCAGGGCTATGTCCGGACGATCTTCGGCAGGAAGCGCCCCGTGCCGGATATCACTTCCTCGAATTTTGCGAGGAGGAGCTTCGGGGAGAGAGTTGCGATGAATTCGCCGATCCAGGGGAGTGCGGCGGATATCATGAAGAAGGCGATGAACGAGGTTTCCCGCGCCCTGAAGGAGGAGGGCTTCCGGGCCCGCATCGTGCTGCAGGTCCACGATGAGCTTTTATTGGAGACGCCCGAGGAGGAGGCGGATCAGGTGGAGAAGCTCCTCATCCTTTCGATGCAGAACGCCGCAAAGCTCCGGGTTCCGCTGATTGCGGACGCAAAGCGCGGAAGGAACTGGGAGGAGGCGCATTGAGGGGGAAGAGGAGGTTTTCTTGAGAGAAATCGCCGCGGAGGATATCATGCACATCGGCTTTTTGAAAAAGAGCTGCTTCACGGGCTCCTCGGAGGGGATGCGCTATCGCCTGGAGAAGAGCGCCTCGGGAGAGGACGGGGAGGAGAGGAGCGAGCTTCTCGCAACCGTCTGGCCGGAGCCCTATGCCTTTGAGCACACGGAGGAGAGCCGGAAGAAAAGGGAGCGTTTTTCGTTCTCGGAGGAGGGCCTTGAGAGAGCGAGGCAGTGGCTGAACGAGCAGAAGGCCGGATATTTTGACAGTGCGGGGCCGGGAGAGGAGGCGGGATGCTGATCGCCGTGATAGGGGGCGTCGGGAGCGGAAAATCCACGGTGCTCACCATCCTGGAGCGGGACTTCTCCGTATGCGGCCTCCGCACGGATGAGGTCGCAGGAGCCCTTTATCAGAGGGGGAATCCGGTTTTTCATGCCCTGCTCCGTCTCCTCCCGGATATCGGGACGGCATCCGGAGAGGGAATCGATAAAAGGAAGCTTGCGGAGCGGATCTACGGGGATGTGGCGCTTCGAAAAGAGGTCGAGGGGATCGTACATCCCGCCGTCTGGCAGGAGGTCGAGCGGAGGATGCTCCTTTCCCGGGAGAGGGGGGAGAGCCTCGCGGTGGAGACGGCGCTTCCGGAGGAGCACTTTCTCCGCGCCTGTACAGAGGTTTGGTTTGTCTATGCAGAGCGGGAGGTCCGGATCTCCCGCCTCCGGGAGGGACGGGGCTACAGCAGAGCCTACGCGGAGCGGATCATCGACAGCCAGAGAAGTGATGAGGAATACCGGAGACTTTCGGATTGGACGCTGGATAATTCGGGATCGGAAGAGGAAACTAGGGATGAGATTTACGAGCATTGCAAGCGGCTCGAGCGGGAATGCAAGCTATATCGGAGATGAGGAGACGCATATTCTGATCGATGTCGGCGTCACGCAGAAGGCGATTACGGAGGGGCTCTCTGCGCTCTCCCTTTCTCTTTCGGATATCGACGGGATCTTCCTGACGCATGAGCATATCGACCATATCCGAGCGGTCGGGACGATCTCCAGGAGGTACGGGATTCCGATCTACGGGACCCTGGCAACGCTTCGGGAGACACTGCTCTCGAAGAGCCTCGGCGACTTCGACCGCGGCCTTCTCCATCCGATCCTGCCGGACCAGAGCATCCGGATCGCTTCTCTGGAGATTCTCCCCTTCTCCATCGATCACGACGCGGCGGACCCCGTCGCCTATCGCGTCCGATCGGGGGAGAAATGCGCGGCGGTGACGACGGATCTGGGACATTTCGACGATTATATCTGCGGGCATCTCAGAGATCTGGACGCTGTCCTGATCGAAGCAAATCATGATCCGAGGATGCTCGCGGACGGACCCTATCCCCTTCCCCTTAAGCGGAGGATTCTTTCGGACAAAGGACATCTCTCCAACGAGATCTCCGGGAAGCTCATCGATACCATCCTGCATCCCGGACTAAAGCATATCTTTCTCGGGCATCTCTCGGAGGAGAACAATCTTCCGGAGCTTGCCCTTCGGACGGTGCGGGAGGTGATCGACCGATCGGAGAGCGGGAATCGCTCCGAGGGGCTTTCCATCAGTGTCGCGAAGAGACATGCGGTCTCCGAAATCATAGAGTTTTAGGGAGAGAAGATGTTCCGGGGGAAGAAAGTGATCGGAGTTGTGGCGGAGTTTAATCCCTTTCACGAGGGACACCGCTATCTTCTCAGAACAGCGAAGGAGGAATGCGGCGCAGACTATGTGATCGCCGTGATGTCGGGGGACTTCGTACAGCGGGGGGAGCCCGCCTTTTTTTCGAAGTTCGAGCGGGCGGAAAAGGCGGTCCTCGGCGGCGTCGACCTCCTTCTTCAGATGCCGCTCTGCTTTTCCGTATCCTCCGCGGAGGATTTCGCGCGGAGCGGGATCTCGATGCTGTCGGACTGCGGCATCGTCGATGAGCTTGTCTTTGGCTCGGAGAGCGGAAGGAGAGAGAGACTGGAGGAGATCGCATCCTTTTTGCTCCGGGAGGATCGGGAGGGGACAGCATTCTCCGCCCGGCTCCGGGATGGCCTCCGAAAAGGGCAGAGCTTTCCCTGTGCGAGGGAGAAGGCCCTGTCCGAATTCCTTCCGGGGCTTTCCCTCGCCCTCTCTCCGAATGACCTCCTCGGGCTGGAATATCTGAAGGCTCTGAAAAGCCTCGGAAATCCCTTCCCCTTTCGTCTGATTCCCAGAAATATGCGCCTTCGGAGCGCGCATTCGATTCGGGAGGATATCATGGAAAGCTGCGGAAGGGACTGCGGGCACCGCTGCTACGCGGAGCTTGACATGCTCTCGGAGATGCTCTCCTACCGCCTCCTTCTGCTCCGCCATTCCAAGATCCCGCTCACAGAATTTCTGGATGTCTCCAGGGAGCTCTCCGCCCGCATTCTGGGGAGCGCCGGAGAGAAACTTCGTTTTCGGGAGCGGATCGAAGGGGCAAAGGGGAAGAATCTCACCTGGAGCAGGATCTCCCGGGCTCTCCTCCACATCCTTCTCGACATCCGATCGGAGGAGTACCAAAGAGAGAGGGAGAGAGGCTATGCGCCCTTCCTCCGCGTCCTCTCTGTGAGCGAGGAGGGGAGGGAAATGCTCGGCGCCCTCAAAAGACCTCCCTTAGTCTCGCCCGGGAGAGCCCTTCGGCGGGACGCCTCCCTCGGAGAGAGTTTTTCGATGCGGACAGACCTCCTCGGCGCTTCCCTTTACCGGCAGATTTATCCGGATGCCCCGGAAGAACTGCGGCAAAAACTGCTTCTCGTCCTAAGATAAGCTCAAATACCCCTCCGCAATGTAGAAATTCCACAGAAACTAGTGTACAATATGATTACAGCGCCCAAGCTCTCCGCCCTGCGGGCTGCTTGCAGAAAGCAGGGCGGCAGAGCTTGAGGCGCGCCCCGGCATGAGCAGGAAGCGGGGGAGGGGTCCCGCAAACTTATTTTTTATTTTTTAAAACCGAGCCCGGCGAAAAACCGGGACTTTGCCGCGCCGGGGAGGCCGGACTGCGGAAAGGGGGACTATCGAAATGAAACTGATCTATGCGATTGTCCGAAATGACAATGAGGATGATGTGACCGGTGCGCTCATGAAGGAGCATTTCTCCGTGACCAGACTCTCCACGACGGGAGGCTTTCTCCGGAAGGGGAATACGACGCTCATGATCGCCCTCGAGGATGAGCGGGTGGATTCCTGCATAGAGATTATCAAAAAGCAGTGCGGGAAGAGACAGAATATCACCGTCAATATGCCCTATATTTCGGGGAGCTCCATGGTCAGCTACACGACGATGCCGATGAACGTGGAGATCGGCGGCGCGACGATCATGGTCCTTCCGCTGGACCGCTTTGAGAAGTATTAAGAGGGTGTTCTGCTTTTAGGAAAGGAGAATGGGGATGGCTTTTATTGATGATGTGAAGGAAAAGGCGAGGGGCAGCTTGAAGACGATTGTCCTCCCGGAGTCCGAGGACCGGAGGACTCTGGATGCGGCGGACAGGATCCTTAGGGAGGGTTTCGCAAAGCTCATTCTTCTCGGAAATGAGGAGAAGATCCGTGCGGACGCGGCGGCTCTGGGAGACAAGCTCGAGGGGGCGCGGATCGTGGACCCCAAAAAGAGCGAAAAGCTGGAGAGCTATGTCGAAACGCTGACGGAGCTTCGGAAGAAGAAGGGGATGAGTGAGGAGGAGGCGAGGAAGCTTCTCACAGAATCGAATACCTACTTCGGCATGATGATGGTGAAGATGGGAGATGCGGACGGCCTGGTCTCCGGGGCCTGCCATTCCACGGCCGACACCCTCCGTCCCGCGCTTCAGATTCTGAAGACAAAGCCCGGGACAAAGCTGGTGTCCGCCTTCTTTGTCATGAATGTTCCGGACTGTCCCTACGGGGAGAACGGCAGCTTCGTCTTTTCCGACTGCGGGCTCAACCAGAATCCGACATCGGAGGAGCTCGCGGCGATCGCGGAGGCCTCCGCGGATTCCTTCCGCTTCCTGATCGGAAAGGAGCCGAAGGTCGCGATGCTCTCCTACTCGACCAAGGGCTCCGCGAAGCACGATGATGTCACGAAGGTTCAGGAAGCGGTTCGGATCGCAAAGGAGGAGAGGCCGGAGCTCGCCCTGGACGGGGAGCTGCAGCTGGATGCCGCGCTGGTCCCCGCTGTCGCCGCCCTGAAGGCTCCGTCCTCCGAGGTCGCAGGGCACGCAAACACCCTCATCTTCCCGAATCTTGACGCCGGAAATATTGGCTATAAGCTCGTCCAGAGGCTCGGAAAGGCGGAGGCCTACGGCCCCATGACGCAGGGGATCGCAAGACCGGTGAACGATCTCTCCCGCGGTTGCAGCGCGGATGACATCGTCGGCGTCGTCGCAATCACTTCGGTACAGTGTCAGCTCTTTGATTAAGGAAACGATATCTTTTTAGGAGAAACGTAATGAAAATTCTGGTAATTAACTGTGGCTCTTCTTCCCTCAAGTATCAGCTTATTGATATGGAACGGGAGACTGTGACGGCAAAGGGACTCTGTGAGCGAATCGGCATCGAGGGCTCGAAGCTGACGCACAAGGTCCCGGATCGGGAGGATGTCGTGATCGAAACCCCGATGCCGGATCACTCCGTCGCCGTGAAGCTGGTGTTTAATGAGCTGACCGGGGAGCATGGTGTCGTCGGCTCCGTCGACGAGATCGACGCAATCGGGCACAGGGTTCTGCACGGGGCGAATAAGTTCACGCAGTCCTGCATCGTGACACCCGAGGTGAAGAAGGTGATCCGCGAGTGCTTCGACCTGGGTCCGCTTCACAATCCGGCGAATCTCATGGGGATAGAGGCCTGTGAAAAGGTCGTTCCGGGGAAGAAGAACATCGCCGTCTTTGACACGACCTTCGGCATGAGCCTCCCGGAGAAGGCGTATTACTACGCGATTCCGACGGAATACTACGAGAAGTACGGCATCCGCCGCTACGGCTTTCACGGTACGAGCCACGCCTATGTCTCCGGAGAGACCATCCGCTTCGGAAAGCTGGACCCGGAGAAGGCCAGGGTGATCGTATGCCACCTCGGAAATGGGGCCAGCATCTCCGCCTCCATCGGCGGGAAGGCGATCGACACCTCTATGGGCCTTACCCCGCTTGAGGGTCTCATTATGGGGACCCGATCCGGAGATGTCGACGGCGCTGTCATTCAGTTTATCGCAAACCACGAGCATAAGACCGCGGACGAGGTGCTGAACATCCTGAACAAAAAGTCCGGCATCCTCGGGATGAGCGGGGTCTCCTCGGACTTCCGGGATGTCGAGAAGGCGGCGGCAGAGGGAAATCATATGGCGAAGGTCGCGCTCGAGGCCTTCCGCTATCGCGTGGCGAAGTATATCGGCGCATATGCGGCGGCGATGAACGGCGTGGATGCGATCTCCTTTACGGCCGGTGTCGGGGAGAACGACAAGAACGCGAGAAAGCGCATCGTCGAGGAGTACCTGGGCTATCTGGGAGCAAAGATCGACGATGAGAGAAATAATGTCAGGGGAGAGGAAAGGCTGATTTCCTCCGACGATTCCAGGGTGAAGATCTTCCTGATCCCGACCAACGAGGAGCTTGCGATCGCGAGGGATACCAAGCGCCTTGTCCTGGGATAAGCCGGGAGGAGTGGAAGCATGGGATGATTTTTCGCTTGCATTTTTCCCCTCCATAGTGTAGAGTGTAACCTATGCGCGGATCCTGCGGGATCTTTGCATAGGACAGTTCGAACCGTCCAAAGACTAAGACGAAGGAGGTGTGAATCAATGTCGATTTGTCCCAAGAATAAATCGTCCAAGGCTCGCAGAGATTCCAGAAGAGCGAACTGGAAGATGGGCGCGGTGAATCTTGTGAAGTGCTCAAAGTGCGGCGCTCTGCATATGCCTCACAGAGTCTGCAAGGCCTGCGGTTCTTACAATAAGCGTGAGATCATAAAGGTGGAGGACTGATCCTCTCCTGGAATTTCTCAGAGCCCCGGATCTCCGGGGCTCTTTTTCATCGCCGTTTCCGTATATTGCCGGCAGACTTCATTTACACAAGGGCCGCAGGAGATTTTGCGCGGGATCTTCGGCAATCTGCTGTTTTTGGATAAAAACAAGGAAGCGGGGGGAAACGCACTGGACGCGTACTGCGTATGATGGTATCATGATTCCGGTTCGGCTGAGAGGCCGATGAGTCTATCAATAGAAAGGAGTATGTCATGACAAAGTATGTATGTACAGTCTGCGGTTATATCTATGATCCTGAAAAGGGAGAGCCGGATTCCGGCGTCGCCGCGGGAACATCATGGGAGGACGTCCCCGAGGACTTCGTCTGTCCGCTCTGCGGCGTGGGTAAGGATCAGTTTGAACCGTCTGAGGGGTGATTCAAAATGCATTCGACCAGAAAGGTAACAGATGACATCGTCTATGTCGGCGTGGAGGACAGGAGGCTTCATCTCTTCGAGAACCTCTTTCCTCTGGATCGCGGCATAAGCTACAATTCCTATCTCATCCTGGATGAAAAGACTGCGCTTCTCGACAGCTGCGATCAGACCGTCGGGCGCCAGTACTTTGAAAATGTGGAATACGCCCTCTCCGGGAGGAAGCTCGACTATCTCATCGTCAACCATATGGAGCCGGACCACTGCGCCCTGATCGATGAGGTGCTCCGGAGGTATCCCTCCGCACTCGTCGTATCCAATGCAAAGACCTTCCAGATGATAGAGCAGTTTTTCTATGCGCTTCCGGAGGAGAGAAGGCTCTTGGTGAAGGAGGGGGACGAGCTCTCCCTCGGAAAGCATAAGCTCAGCTTCTATTTCGCTCCGATGGTGCACTGGCCGGAGGTCATGTTCACATACGACGAGACGGAGAAGATCCTCTTCACCGCGGATGCCTTCGGCGTCTTCGGCTGCAACAACGGGAACCTCTTCGCGGATGAACTCGACTGCCGCGCAAAGGACTTTGTGGATGACGCGAGAAGATATTATACGAATATCGTCGGAAAGTACGGCGCGCAGACACAGAACGCGATGAAGAAGGCCGCGAAGCTTTCGATCCGTATGCTCTGTCCTCTGCACGGGCCGGTCTGGAGGAAAGAGGAGGATCTTAGCTTCATTCTGGATCTCTATGACAGCTGGTCCCGCTATGAGGCAGAGGAGAGAGGCGTCACATTCTTCTATAACTCGGTCTATGGAAATACGGATTCCGCGGTCAACAGCCTGTGCATGCGGCTCGGAGAACGGGGGATCCGGAATATCCGCGCCTTTGATGTCTCAAAGACGGAGCAGTCCTTCTGCATTTCGGAGTGCTTCCGTGTTACAAATCTGGTATTTGCCGGGACGACCTACAACAATGGCCTTTTCCCGAAGATGGAGGATCTCCTTCTGGATATGAAGGCTCTTTCTGTCCAGAATAAGAAGGTCTCTCTCATCGAGAACGGCTCCTGGGCCCCGCAGAGCGGAAGGCTCATGAAGGAATATTTTGACAGCATGAAGGGGATCGAATATGTGGGAGATCTTCTCACGATTCGTTCCGCCGCCTTTTCCGAGGAGGCGATGGAGAAGCTCGCAGATGCCATCGCTTCTTCCTTGAAGGAAGAGAAAAAAGACTGAGAGCCGCGAATAAAGCGAAGCGGCGAGGGGACCGATGCGGTTATGCCTTCCTGGGTGCAGAGCAGGGGATTTCCGCATGGGTCCCTTTTTTCGATGGAAATGGGGGCTTGTCCCATAAAAGATTGCTTATCAGGCGGAAAGTGGTATAATACAGCTGTCGATTATCGGAATTCTAGCCTGAGTTTCCATTTTTATGGGGCAGCGGGTCAGCGCAGTGAGAAGCGCGCCGCTTTTCCTCTGGAGAGCAAAGATGAAACGACTTCTTATGCTCCTTCTGATTTCCTGTCTTGTACTTTTCGCCTGCCGGGGGCAGGGGCCGCTCGTCTACAATGTCAATAAATCAGCCGAGCTGAAGGAGTATGAGTCCGAGCTTGCTGCGGAATCCCTCTATGCGGAGTCTGTGAGCCAGCAGTCCATCGAGGAATCCAGGAGGGCGGAATCGGAAGCTGCCGCACAGGAGGCGCTGATCTGGAAAAAGAAGAAGGTCAGCAAGAAGAGGGTCCTGGTCAAGGGGATTTACCTGACAGACAATACGGCGGGCTCCGGACGGATGGACGAGATCATTTCCCACATGGATCAGACCGAGCTGAACGCGGTGGTCATCGACATCAAAAATGATCACGGGCGGATCGCCTCTCAGCTGGATGCTCCTCTTGCGAAGGAGCTGGGGGCGACGGTCAATACGATTTCCGACCTGCCCGGGCTTCTTTCCAAGCTCCACGAGCACGGAATCTATGCGATTGCGAGACTTGTGACCTTCCGGGATCCCTATCTCGGAGGGGTGAAGCCGGAGTGGATGAACCAAAAGGCGGACGGATCCGTCTTCCGGGATAATTCCGGGATGAGCTGGGTCAATCCCTATAAGAGGGAGTACTGGGAGTATATCGCCCAGATCGCGGATGCCTGCGCAGACAGCGGCTTTGATGAGATTCAGTTCGATTACGTCCGCTTCTGCACGGAGAAGGGCATGAATGAGGTTGTCTACTCCGAAGAGGATACGCAGGGCCTCGACAAGACGCAGATCATAATGGAATTTGTCCAGTTCATCTCGGACCGCATGGCGAAAAAGAATGTCTTCATGTCCGCGGATGTCTTCGGGACCATTATCGGCTCCTATGTCGACACGATTTCGGTGGGACAGGATTATTCCCTGATGGCCACCGGGGTCGACTACATGTCTCCGATGATCTATCCCTCTCACTACGGAAACGGCAATTTCGGGATAGCCTACCCGGATATGGAGCCCTATAAGACGATCCGGGGAGCGCTCGCGGCGTCGCGGAAGGACCTGCAGCTCGACTACAGCCAGGGCCAGTACCAGGCCTCGATCCGCCCCTGGCTCCAGGGCTTTACGGCCTCCTATTTGCAGCATTACATCAACTACGGCCCGCAGCAGATCCGCCAGCAAATTCAGGCGGTCTATGACAGCGGCTATGAGGAATGGCTGATCTGGAACGCGGCGAACAATTATGACTGGAATGCCTTTCGATCCAAGGAGGAGGGGAAGAGAGAGGAGGAGAGTGTCGCGGCCTCTCAGAAGGCGGAGGAGGAGAGCAGAGATGCCGCTCTCCTGCCCTCGGGGAGCTCCGGAAAGGAATCCTCCTCGTCCCCATAGGAGAGCGTCGGATCTTTTCTTTCCTTTTTCCTTGGAAGAGGAGCTGAGAATGCAGGCGGGCTTTCGGACAGTGGGAGGGAAGGGATGCCGGCGGAAAAGAAAACTGATTTTAATATCCCGGAGGAACTGAAAAAACTCCCGGCTCTGCCGGGAGTTTATTTGATGCATGGACCGAAGGACGAGATCATCTATGTCGGGAAGGCGAAGGTCCTGAAAAACCGCGTCAAACAATACTTTCAGAAGTCCTATCGGAAATCCGTGAAGATTCAGCAGATGGTGAGTCTTGTGGAGCGCTTTGAGTACATCGTCGTAGACTCGGAGCTCGAGGCTCTGATCCTGGAATCCAACCTCATCAAGGAGTACAAGCCGCGCTACAATACGCTTTTGAAGGATGACAAAAACTATCCCTATATCGCCTTCAGCCTGGGAGAGCTCTTTCCGAGAGTGCGGGCGGTGCGGAGGAGAAAGAACGATCGGAGCCGCTACTTCGGTCCCTATGCCTCCATGGAGCAGGTCAATGAGGTGATCGAGCTTCTCCGGAAGAGCTTTCGCATCCGAAACTGCAATAAGGTCTTCACGGAGGAAAAGCGGCTTCCGAGGCCCTGTCTCTATTATGACCTGCATCAGTGCGACGGCCCCTGCATCGGAAGGCAGAGCAGGGAGGACTATCTCTCCCAGGTCTCGCGGGCGCTGGACTTTATGAACGGGAAGTATGAGGATATCGTAAAGGAGCTCTCCCGCAGGATGAGCCGGGCCTCGGACAATCTCGATTTTGAGACCGCGATGGAGCTTCGGGATCTGATCCGCTCTATTGAGGCCGTTCAGAGCCGCCAGAAGATCACCGCATACGACGGGGAGGACAGAGACATCATCGGCATGCGGAGGGAAGGCTCGGACTGCGTGATCCAGATCTTCTTTGTCCGGGACGGAAAAATCATAGGAAGGGATCACCAGTTTATTGACATCGATCCGGAGGAGAGCGACGCGGAGCTCTTGTCCGGCTTTCTGAAGCAGTATTATAACGGGACTCCCTTTATCCCCAGAGAGATTTTCGTGCAGACAGAGCTCCCGGAGGCGGAGCTGCTCTCCGCCTGGCTCTCCGGGATGAAGGGGAGGAAGGTCAATATCAGGACCCCCCTGATCGGCGGGAAGGAAAAGCTTGTGGAGCTCGCCGTGATGAACGCGGGCATCCTCATGAACCGCTACCGGGAGAAGTACCGGGAGGAGGAGAAGAAGCTGGGGAGGGCTGTGCTCACGCTCCAGAAGCTCCTCGAGATGGAGAAGCCGCCCCGGAGGATCGAATCCTACGATATCTCGAACACTTCCGGTGCCCTCAATGTGGGCTCCATGGTGGTCTATATCGACGGAAAGGCGAAGCCGAACGACTACCGGAAGTTCCGGATCCGCTCCGTGCAGGGGCCGGATGACTATGCCTCCATGCGGGAGATGCTCACGCGCCGTTTCTCCCACGGACTTCGCGAAATGGAGCAAAATGCCGAGCGGGGCAGAAATAATGCGCTCGGCTCCTTCTCCGTCTTCCCCGAGCTGATTCTGATGGACGGCGGAAAGGGGCAGGTATCGGTCTGCGAGGAGGTGCTCTCGGAGCTCGGAATCAGCAGCATCACAGTCTGCGGAATGGTGAAGGATGAGCACCACAGGACGAGAGCGCTCCTCTACCAGGGCAGAGAGCTTCCGCTTCCGGAGAGCGGGGAGGTATTTCGCCTTCTCACAAGGATCCAGGACGAGGTGCACCGCTTCGCGATCGAATATCACCGCTCCCTCCGGGAAAAAACACAGATCCGCTCCCTCCTGGATGAGATCCCCGGAATCGGGGCAGTAAGGAAAAAGGCACTGATGAAAGAATTTAAGGACATCGACCACATCAGGACCGCGGACATAAAAAGCCTCGCGGCCTGCCCCTCCATGGATATCCACGCGGCAGAACGCGTCTACCGCTTCTTTCGGGGAGAAAGCACCGCTTGACGAAGCGCAGAAAAGAATTATACTAAACGGACATGAGATGCCGCGCGGCGGCTCCATCCGCCATACAGAAAAGCCGAGGTGTAGAATGGTCAAATATCAGCATGAAGCGATTGAAAAAAAGTGGCAGAAGTTCTGGGAGGAGCATCCCGTCAATCCGAAGGACAGCGGGAAGGAGAAGTATTACTGTCTGGATATGTTCCCCTATCCCTCCGGCTCCGGGCTCCACGTGGGCCACTGGAGGGGCTATGTGATTTCCGATGCCTGGGCGAGGTATCAGCTGATCCGGGGGAAGTATGTCATCCATCCGATGGGCTGGGACGCCTTCGGACTCCCCGCGGAAAACTATGCGATCAAAATGGGCATCCATCCCGCAATCACGACGAAGAAAAATATCGAGAATATCAAACGCCAGCTGAAGCAGATCAATGCGCTCTATGACTGGGACATGGAGCTCAGCACCACGGATCCGAAATTCTATAAGTGGACGCAGTGGATCTTCGTAAAGATGTTTGAGCACGGTCTCGCCTATGAAAAGGAGTTTCCGATCAACTGGTGCCCAAGCTGCAAGACCGGTCTTGCGAATGAAGAGGTCGTGGACGGAAAGTGCGAGAGATGCGGGACACCGGTGACGAAGAAGAATCTCCGGCAGTGGATGCTTCGCATCACAAAGTATGCGGACCGTCTTCTGGAGGATCTTGACAAGCTGGACTGGCCGGAGAAGGTGAAGAAGATGCAGGCCGAGTGGATCGGGAGATCCTATGGCGCCGAGGTGGACTTCCCGGCGGAGGGGAGATCGGAGAAGATCAAGGTCTTCACCACTCGCCCGGACACGCTCTACGGCGCGACCTTCCTGGTTCTCGCTCCGGAGCATCCGCTGGTAAAGACGCTCACGAAGGAGGACAGAAGAGAGGCCGTGGAGCGCTATATCGAGTGCGCGGCGAACAAATCCAATGTTGAGAGGATGTCTGTCAACGACAAGGACAAGACCGGAGAGTTCACCGGCTCCTATGCGTTAAATCCCATGAATGGGGAGAGGACTCCGATCTGGATCTCCGACTACGTGCTCGCAGATCATGGGACCGGCGCGATCATGTGTGTCCCCGCCCACGACGCGAGAGACTTCGCCTTTGCGAAGAAATTCGGTCTCCCGATCGTCCAGGTCATCGCAAAGGACGGGAAGGAGACGCCGGATATGGAGGAGGCCTATACCGAGGCGTCCGGCACGATGATCCATTCCGGAGATTGGAACGGCATGGAGTCCGCCCGGCTCAAGGAGGAGGCAGCGGATATCATCGAGAAGCTGGGCTTTGGAAAAAAGACCGTGAGCTACAAGCTCCGCGACTGGGTTTTCTCCCGCCAGAGGTACTGGGGAGAGCCGATCCCGATCGTGCACTGTGAAAAATGCGGCAATGTCGCCGTGCCGCTGTCCGAGCTTCCGCTCGAGCTCCCGAAGGTGGAAAATTATGAGCCGACCGGCACGGGGGAGTCCCCGCTCGCCGCAATCGAGGACTGGGTGAACTGCCGCTGTCCCGTCTGCGGCGGCCCGGCGAAGAGAGAGACGAACACGATGCCGCAGTGGGCGGGCTCCTCCTGGTATTTCCTCCGCTACGTGGATGTCCACAATGACAAGGAGCTTGTGAGCCGGGAAAAGGCGGACCATTACCTTCCGGTGGACATGTATATCGGCGGTGTGGAGCACGCTGTTCTGCATCTTCTCTATTCGCGCTTTTGGACGAAGTTTCTCTATGATATCGGCGTGATCGGCTTCGATGAACCCTTCCGGAAGCTCTTCAATCAGGGGATGATCACCGGAAAGAACGGAATCAAGATGTCGAAGTCGAAGGGGAATGTCGTCTCCCCCGATGCTTTGGTTCAGGATTACGGCTGTGATGCGCTTCGGCTCTATGAGCTCTTTGTGGGGCCGCCGGAGCTGGATGCGGAGTGGGACGAGAGGGGGATCGACGGTGTCTACCGCTTCCTGAACCGCTTTTATAATCTGGTCCAGGAGTCCAGGGAGGGAGAGCTCTCTCCCACGAGGGAGATGCTTCGCATCCGACACCAGCTGGTCCATGACATTGAGCAAAGATTTGAGAATTTCTCTCTGAATACCGTGGTCTCCGGCTTTATGGAGCACAACAACTCGCTCATCGAGCTTGCGAAGAGGGAGGGCGGCATCGACCGGGAGACGCTCCGCATTTTTTCCGTTCTTCTCGCCCCCTTTGCCCCGCATATCGCGGAGGAGTGCTGGCATGATCTCGGAGGAGAGGGCACGGTCTTTTCCGCGGGCTGGCCCGCCTTTGATGAGGAGGCCATGAAATCGGAGGAGCTGGAGATTCCGGTCCAGATCAACGGGAAGACGAAGCTCGTGATCCATGTCCCGGCCGATGAGACCCGGGAGGCGATCATCTCCCTCGGAAAGGAGGCGCTCGGCGACAGGCTCCGCGGCACCGTCCGAAAGGAGATATATGTCCCGGGCAAGATCCTCAATTTAGTTGTGCAAAACTGAAATCTTTTCTTACCTTGGGTTATAAAGATTTAATTAAAATAACGATAGCAAATTTCATAAGATATGTTAAGATAGAAGGCACTGCGGGATACAGTGCTTTCTATTATTTATAGAGCTTATAGAGCAGGACAGGGGATGCCAGAATGAGCGGTTTGGACAGAGACAGAAGCGGAAGGGGAAGCTCCAGGGCGAGGGGAAGCTCGAGAGGGAGAACGGGATCCGGATATTCCCCGGCATCATCATACTCGGAGGGCAGCGGAGGGACGAGAAGGCATACCAAGACCTACGATTCCGCGCAGAGGAGGAAGCTGTCCGCAAGGAGGGGATCCGAGGGGGGAGGAAAGGGCCCGATGATTCTGGGAGCCCTCGCCGCGATCCTTGTCTTCTGCGTCGCGGGCGTTCTCTTCCGGGGACTTTTCTCTCACGCGGGGAAGAGGGAGAGCACGGCGGCGGAGACGACGGCCTTTGACCCGAATATCATCCACGAGGACCTCTATCTGGACTACAGCGCCTTCTCTCCCAATGCGGAGCTTCTCAATATGAAGGGGATGACGAAGGAGCAGGTGGAGGATACCCTGAAGAAATCCTACAGCTGGGGACTCGTCGTAAAGAATTCCAATCCGAATCTGAAATCCTTCACCATGCCCGCCCTGCCGTCGGAGACCACGACAGCGGCTTCCGCCGGAGAGACCGGCGCGGATAATGAGGGTACGGAGGAGGTCGTGAAGGTCAAGGACTCTCTCTCCGGCATCACGATCCAGCCGGATAAGACACAGTTCCTGGTTCCGGATCTCATCGAGGAGAACATCTCGAGCTTTGTCGCTCAGATTTTCGAAGATTATACGAAGAAAAACGAGGAGAGCTCTTCGGAGAGCAGCACGGAGGAGACAAAGAAGGCGAAGAAAAAGAAGAAGGGAAGCACGGAGGAGAGCTCAGAGTCGAGCAGTGCTCCGAGTGCGGACTACGTTCTCCAGCTTCCGGATTTCAGCGCTCGGATCACGGACTATATGAATCAACTCGCGCTCGTATGGAATATGGCGCCGGAGAACGGAGATATCGTCTCCTATGATGCAAACAGCGGAGAATTTGTCTTTGGCGGCACGGTGGACGGCTATTCCGTGAATGCACAGAGCACCGCCGCAAAGCTGATGGATGCCATCGAACGGAAGGCTTTTTCCGAGGCGGTCGATGCAGACGGGGAGACCGTTCCGGCATCGCTCTCCTCCATCAAGGATAAGTATAAGATCATCGGGAGCTATACCACAAAGACCACTGCAAACGCGGTCCGGAATAAGAATATCAAGCTTGCGGCGCAGACGGTGAACGGAACGATCGTAAAGCCCGGGCAGGAGTTTTCCTTCAACGGAACGGTCGGGCAGAGGACCGAGGAGAAGGGCTACGGCGGCGCTCCCGCCTACAATGCGGGAGAGGTCGTGGAGGAGGTCGGAGGAGGCATCTGTCAGGTTTCCACGACGCTCTATAATGCGGTCTTTCGCTCCGGACTCACTACCACCTATCGGAGATCACACACCTTTGCCCCGAACTATGTCACCCCCGGAATGGATGCGACGGTTTCCTGGCCGGGACCGGACTACCGCTTTGTGAATGGCTCAAGGCACGCGATAGGGATCCGTGCCTCGTATTCCGATCAGAAGGTTACGGTGCAGGTCTACGGCATTCCCGTCCTCCCGGACGGCGTCAGCTGGGAGCTCACCTCGGAGAAGCTGAAGGATCTCCCGGTCCCGAACCCCCAGATCATCACGCCGGATCAGGGCTCGGAGAGCAAGGGAACCGCCGGCTCCGAATGGCAGGCCTATAAAATCATCACAAAGGATGGAAAGACGGAGAAGGTGAAGGATCACTCCGTCACCTATAAGGGGCATCCGCCCAAGCAGTACGCGGGCAGTGCCGCGAAGGCCTCCTCCGGGAGCCAGGGCGCATCGGAGAGTCCGAGCAGCTCCGAGAGCTCCGCTTCCGAGAAGACAAGCCAGCAGGATGATAAGGAGAGCAAGAAGCAGACCCAGCAGGGCGAGAAGGAGAGCAAAGAGAGCAAGGAGGGAAAGGAGACAAAGTCCGAGAGCAAGGCGGAGACGAAATCCGACAACAAGGGGACGGTCGGTCCCGGCTCGGATATCATTTCGAACGACGGCCCCACAGTGGGATCGTCCAGCTCGGACAGCATCATAAGTGACGGCCCGCCGGCCTGAGAAGCCGCCTCTTTCCCGTAAAAGAAGATCCACTCCCCGCCCTTTGGCGGAGGGTGGATTTTTGTATAAAATCGGATACGCCTTTGAATTTCTTTGCAATTCATAGGGAGAATGCTATACTGAATTTCGGTATGATATCCCCGGAAAAAAGGGGTTTTCATAGGGGTAACGCATCCAAAATACCGTTCATTTTCCAGGAGGGATCTTTATGGCAAGAAAAATGAAAACTATGGATGGAAACCAGGCTGCTGCGCATGCTTCTTATGCATTCTCTGAAGTGGCGGCAATCTTTCCGATTACGCCCTCATCCGTCATGCCGGAGCATGTCGATGAGTGGGCGACCGAGGGCAGAGAGAACATCCTCGGGGAGACGGTTTCGGTGACGGAGATGCAGTCCGAGGCCGGTGCGGCCGGCGCCGTGCATGGGGCTCTGGCGGCCGGAGCTCTGACCACCACCTTCACCGCGTCTCAGGGTCTTCTTCTGATGATTCCGGACATCTACAAGATCGCGGGAGAGCAGCTGCCCGGTGTCTTCGATGTTTCTGCCCGTGCCGTCGCAAGTCACGCGCTCTCCATTTTCGGGGATCACTCCGATGTCATGGCATGTCGTCAGACCGGTGCTGCGATGCTCTGCGAGTCCTCCGTTCAGGAGGTTATGGATCTGACTCCGGTCGCGCATCTTGCGGCGCTGAAGGGACGCCTTCCCTTTATCAATTTCTTCGACGGCTTCCGGACCTCCCACGAGATTCAGAAGATCGAGCAGTGGGACTACGAGGACCTGAAGGACATGGTGGACTGGGACGCCATTGATGCCTTCCGAAAGAATGCTCTCAACCCGAATCATCCGGTGGAGAGAGGCTCCGCGCAGAATCCGGATATCTTCTTCCAGGCGAGGGAGGCCTCCAATCCCTATTATGATGCCATGCCCGCGATCGTCCAGGAGTATATGGACAAGGTCAACGCGAAGATCGGCACGGACTATAAGCTTTTCAATTACTACGGCGCGCCGGACGCGGAGCATGTCATCGTCGCGATGGGCTCTGTCAATGACACCATTGAGGAGACCATTGATTATCTCAAGAAGACGGAGAACGCGAAGCTCGGCGTCGTGAAGGTGAGACTCTACCGTCCCTTCTCGACGGAGGCCTTCCTCTCCGCTCTTCCAAAGAGCGTGAAGACCATCAGCGTCCTCGACCGCACGAAGGAGCCGGGCTCCATCGGAGAGCCGCTCTATCTCGATGTGGTGGCCGCTCTGGCCGGAAGTGCCTTCTCCTCCGTGAAGGTTCTGTCCGGGCGCTACGGCCTCGGCTCCAAGGATACGACGCCGGACCAGATCGTCGCCGTCTTCCAGAATACGGAGAAGAAGAGATTCACGATCGGCATCAACGATGATGTGACTCACCTCTCCCTTCCGACCGGCCCCTCCCTCGTCACCACTCCGGAGGGCACGGTCAACTGTAAGTTCTGGGGACTGGGCGCAGACGGCACGGTCGGAGCGAACAAGAACTCCATCAAGATCATCGGAGACAATACGGATATGTATGCGCAGGCCTACTTCGACTATGACTCGAAGAAGTCCGGCGGCGTTACGATGTCCCATCTCCGCTTCGGAAAGTCTCCGATCAAGTCCACCTATCTCATCCACAGGGCGAATTTCGTCGCCTGCCACAATCCGGCTTATATGACGAAGTTCAACATGGTGCAGGAGCTTGTGGACGGAGGAACCTTCCTTCTAAACTGCAGCTGGAGCAAGGATGAGGTCGCAGAGCATCTTCCCGGGCAGGTGAAGAAGTATATGGCGGAGCATCAGATCCGCTTCTACATCATCGACGGCGTGAAGATCGGAATCGAGACCGGCATGGGGCCGACGAGGATCAACACGATCCTCCAGTCCGCCTTCTTCACCCTGACCGGAATTATCCCGAAGGAGCATGCGAACCAGCTCATGAAGGACGCCGCGCAGAAGACCTACGGCAGAAAGGGAGAGGACGTCGTAAAGAAAAACTGGGCTGCGATCGATGCCGGGGCCAATGCCTTTGAGGAGATCCCCGTGCCGGAGGACTGGAAGAACTGCGGGGACGAGGGCCTTGAGTTCAAGAATAAGACCGAGGGCGCAAAGGACGTTCTGGACTTTGTAAACAATATCCAGAACGCAGTCTCCGCGCAGGAGGGGAACAGCCTGCCTGTCTCCGCCTTCCTGCCCTATGCGGACGGCTCGACGCCCTCCGGAACCGCGGCCTACGAGAAGCGGGGGATTGCGGTCAATGTTCCGAGCTGGAACCCGGATAACTGTATCCAGTGTAACTTCTGCTCCTATGTCTGCCCGCATGCGGCGATTCGCCCCTTTGCCTATACTGAGGAAGAGGCTTCCAAGGTGCCGGAGGGAGATGTGACAAAGCCGATGACCGGCATGCCCGCCTATAAATTCGGCATCAAGGTCTCCGTCATGGACTGCGTCGGCTGCGGCTCCTGCGCGAATGTATGCCCGGGCATGAAGGGACAGAAGGCGCTCACCATGACGCCGATCGCGGAAAATCTCGGGAAGCAGGGCTATTTCGACTATGCGGTCAAGCTGCCCGAGAAGGCGGATGTCATCGCGAAGTTCAAGGAGAATACGGTCAAGGGCTCTCAGTTCAAGAAACCGCTCTTCGAGTTCTCCGGCGCCTGCCCCGGCTGCGGCGAGACGCCGTACGCAAAGCTCATCACCCAGCTCTTCGGAGAGAGGATGTACATCTCCAATGCGACGGGCTGCTCCTCCATCTGGGGCAATTCCTCTCCCTCGACGCCGTACACGGTGAATGCGAGAGGGCAGGGACCGGCCTGGGACAACTCCCTCTTCGAGGATAACGCGGAGTTTGGCTATGGCATGCTGCTTGCGCAGAATGCGATCCGCGACCGGCTGAAAAAGCAGGTCGAGAGACTCCTGGAGAAGGACGGGGATGAGGCCGTGAAGGCCGCCGCGAAGGACTACCTCGATACCTTCTCCGTCGGTGCGACGAATGGCAATGCGACGGACCGTCTCCTCAGTGCCCTGTCCGGGAGGACAGATGAGATCGCGACGGATCTTCTGAAGAACCGGGATTTCCTCGCGAAGAAGAGCCAGTGGATCTTCGGCGGAGACGGTTGGGCCTATGATATCGGCTTCGGCGGACTGGATCACGTGCTCGCAAGCGGGAAGGATATCAATGTCATGGTCTTTGACACTGAGGTCTACTCCAATACGGGCGGACAGTCCTCCAAGGCGACGCCTACCGGCGCAGTGGCGCAGTTTGCCGCGGGAGGCAAGGATACGAAGAAGAAGGATCTCGCGGGGATTGCGATGTCCTACGGCTATGTCTACGTCGCGCATATCGCGATGGGCGCCGATATGGCACAGACTGTGAAGGCGCTCTCGGAGGCGGAGGCCTATCCGGGTCCCTCCCTCATCATCGCCTACTCGCCCTGTATCAACCACGGCATCAAGAAGGGGATGGCAAAGGCGCAGACCGAGGAGAAGCTTGCAGTGGAGGCCGGCTACTGGAACAACTTCCGCTTTAATCCGCTCGCGGAGAAGAAGTTCAGCCTCGACTCCAAGGAGCCGAAGTACGAGGGCTATCAGGACTTCCTGAAGGGCGAGGTCCGTTATCTTTCCCTTTCTCTGAAGAATCCGGAGAGAGCGGCTGCTCTGGACGAGAAGAACGAGAAGGAGGCGAGGGAGCGCTACGAGCACCTGAGAAAGCTCGCCGAGCTCTACAACAATTAAGCTAAGGCATAAGGCCGCCCCGAAGCTTCGGGGCGGCGGAGCGCGGCTTTTCAGAAGCGGAAAAAGATGCTACACTAGGGAGGCGATGAGGCTGTCATCGCCTCCCTTTTTCGGCTTTTCGCATTCCCTAAAGAGGGGAGAAGCTGAGGAAAAGCCGCCTCCCTCCTGGGAAAAGCCTGTGTCGATCAAGAGACAGACTGCCTGAAAGCTGTGCGAAATGCTTCGCAGAGGGAGAGAAGGGAAGGGGAGCACTGCGCCATAGGGCGGGACTGGATGGGGAGTAAGGAATGAGAAAGGTAATCGTGGCGGTTGTAGGGAGACCGAATGTCGGAAAATCGACTCTCTTTAATGTAATTGCGGGGAAACAGATTTCTATCGTAAAGGACACACCGGGGGTGACGAGGGATCGGATCTATGCGGACTGTGAGTGGCTGAATCATCCCTTTACCCTGGTGGACACGGGGGGGATCGAACCGGACTCCCGGGACGTTCTTCTCAGCCAGATGAGATCACAGGCAGAGCTTGCGATCGAGACGGCCGATGTCATCCTCTTCGTCGTCGATGTGCGAAGCGGTGTGACGGACGCGGACTATGCGGTCGCGGAGCTGCTCCGGAAATCCCATAAGCCGATTGTGCTCTGCGTGAACAAGGTGGATTCCTTCCAGAAGCTGGGGAATGAGATTTATGAGTTCTATCAGCTGGGGCTCGGGGATCCCTTCGGTGTGTCCTCCGTGAATCAGCTGGGGCTCGGGGATCTGCTGGATGAGCTCTTGAAGCATTTCCCGAAGGGTCTGGAGGAGGAAGCGGAGGATGATCGGATCCGGGTCGCCCTCATCGGAAAGCCGAATGTGGGGAAGAGCTCTATGATCAATAAGCTCCTCGGGGAGAACCGTGTCATTGTCTCCGAGATCGCGGGGACCACAAGGGATGCGATCGACACGGAGATCGTCCACGATGGAGAGCGCTACATCTTCATCGACACCGCGGGGCTTCGGCGGAAGGGAAGGGTGACGGATGAGATCGAGAGATACTCGGTGATCCGCACGGTCTCCGCCGTGGACCGGGCCGATATCTGCGTCGTACTGATCGATGCCATAGAGGGAATCACCGAGCAGGATGTCCATATCGCGGGCATCGCGCATGAGTCCGGGAAGGGCGTCATCATCGCTGTGAACAAGTGGGACGCGGTGGAGAAGGACGACAGGACGATGCAGGATTTTACGAAGAAGCTGAGGGAAAAGCTGTCCTATATGGACTATGCGGAGTACCTCTTTCTCTCCGCGAAAACCGGGCAGAGACTCACAAAGCTCTTTCCGCTCATCGACATGGTGCACCAAAACCAGATGCTCCGCGTGAAGACGGGACTCTTAAATGAGATCCTGATGAAGGCGGCGGCGATGAAGCAGCCGCCCTCCGACAAGGGAAAGCGCCTCCGTCTTTTCTATATCACGCAGGTTTCCGTCAGACCGCCAAGCTTCGTGATCTTCGTCAATGACCGGGAGCTCATGCATTTTTCCTACACAAGGTATCTCGAAAACCGGATCCGGGAGGCCTTCGGCTTTCGCGGAACACCGCTTCGCTTTATCATCCGGGAGAGGGGGGAAAAGGAATGAGCCCTGTGAGAATGCTGATCTGTCTCCTCGTCGGATATCTCTTCGGAAATCTTCCGAGCGGTTATCTCTACGCGAAGCTCCACGGCGTCGACATCTATCATGCGGGCTCCGGAAATCCCGGCAGCACCAATGTCCTCCGCACACTCGGGAAGAGGGCCGGGGCGACGGTACTGCTCATGGATATCGCGAAGACAGTCCTTCCGATCTTTTTCCTGAGTCTTTACTGGAAACCGGAGACGGAGGATATGCAGAGCCTCATCACCCTCTTTGCGGGGCTTGGAGCGGTGCTGGGGCACAACTATCCGCTGCTCCCCGGGATCAGGGGGGGGAAGGGAGTCGCCTGCACGGGGGCGCTGCTTCTCGCCTTTGACTGGAGGCTCGCGCTCCTTTTGCTCGCCTTTTTTATCCTGATCGTGATGCTCACGCATTATGTGAGCCTTGGCTCCATGATCGCGGCCTCCTGCTTCTTCCTTTCTGTGCTTTTCTTTGGAAAGACAGGCTTTCTCCCCATGAGCTCCGCGATCTATAGGGAATGCTGCATCCTCAGCTTTCTGATATCGGGCCTCTGCGTCTTCCAGCATCGCTCCAATATAGGAAGGCTTTTAAACGGCACGGAAAACAAGATCGGGGAAAAGAAAAAACAGGACGGATAAAGAGGATATTTTGAAGGAGGAGAGCATGAAGATCGCGGTAATCGGAGCCGGAACCTGGGGGACCGCCCTCGCCGTCAATCTGTCCCGGAATCATCATGAAATCACGCTCTGGACACGCTCTGTTTCAGAGGCGGAGTCCCTTCGGAGTCTTCGGCGCCACAGGAATCTGCCGGGGGTCATACTCCCGGAGGAGATCCGCCCGGGAACGGATCTCAGGGAGGCGGTTACGGAGAATGAGCTTCTGCTTCTCGCAGTCCCCTCCATCGCCGTGCGCTCTCTCTCGAAGGCCATGGCCCCCTTCGTGAGGGAGGGGCAGCTCATCGTCGTCGCCTCGAAGGGGATCGAGGAGGGGACGCTTCTCACCATGACGGAGGTCGTCGAGAGCGAGATTCCCGCGGCGGATGCGGCGGTGCTCTCCGGACCCTCTCACGCGGAGGAGGTCTCCCGTTTTCTACCGACCACCATCGTCGTCGGTGCCCATTCCGAGGAGAGCGCAAAGAGGATCCAGGATGCTTTTATGAACGAAAGCTTCCGCGTCTATCTGAACTCCGACATGCTGGGCATCGAGATCGGGGCCGCACTGAAGAATGTCATAGCTCTCGCCGCGGGCATCGCGGACGGACTTGGCTACGGCGACAACACGAAGGCCGCTCTCATCACGAGGGGGATTGCGGAGATCGCCCGTCTCGGCGTCAGGATGGGCTGTAAGCTAGAGACCTTTGCGGGGCTCTCCGGCATCGGGGATCTCATCGTCACCTGCGCTTCCATGCATTCCAGGAACCGAAGAGCCGGCATCCTGATCGGAAGGGGGGCCTCCGCCGAGGAGGCCATGCGGGAGGTCGGACAGGTCGTGGAGGGGGTTTACGCCGCGAGGGCGGGGGAGGAGCTGGGGAAGAAATATGAAGTCAGGCTTCCCATCGTCGGGGAGGTCAACGCGGTTTTATTCCAGGGGAAGGCCCCAAAGCTCGCCGTCCGCGAGCTCATGCTCCGGGACCGCCGGGCAGAGAGCCATGGTGTCTCCTATTCGATCCGCCTGGAGGACAGTATATAGAAAGGATTGATCCTTGCCCTTTCCGGCTCTCAGAGAGGCTCCGGAAAATAGATGATATTCCTGGAAGTTATATATATTCAATATAAATTCATATTTGGTTATAAAAAGAATTGACAGGGCCCGCCGCTTTGTTATAATACCTTAAGACTTAAGCGGGGCGGCTCTTTACGCCCCGGCGAAGAAGCGGCATCCCGGAGAGGGATGCGGGAGATAAGCGGAGGGATAGAGAGTATGAAAAAGCAGATCAGTATGCTTCTTGCGGCGGCGATGCTTCTGTCGCTCACGGCCTGCGCTTCTTCCGGCGCAAAGTCCGAGAGCACAGCTTCGGAGAAGGCGGCGGACGGCAGCGCGAAGTGGAAGATCGGTGCAGAGGGACCTCTCAGCGGCGGGGCAGCCGTCTACGGCAATGCCGTCGCAAACGGCGCGGAGCTCGCGGTGAAGGAGATCAATGAGAAGGGCGGGATCAACGGCTATCAGATTGAATTCAAGAAGGCCGATGATGAGCATGATCAGGAGAAGGCGGTCAATGCTTTCAACAGCTTAAAGGACTGGGGGATGCAGGTCCTGGTGGGACCGACAACCTCTGCCCCCACGATCGCGGTCGGCAGCGAGGCGGAGGCCGATAATCTTTTTGTTTTGACTCCGACCGGTTCCGCGGTGGAATGCACGGCGCCGAAGAATGTCTTCCGGGTCTGCTTTTCGGATCCGGCGCAGGGCACGAAGTCCGCGCAGTATATCGGAGAGCATAAGCTGGGGAAGAAGGTCGGCGTCCTCTATGATTCCTCTGATGTTTACTCCTCCGGCATCCGCGATGCCTTTGTGGAGGAGGCCAAAAAGCAGGGAATAGAGCTCACGGAGGATCAGCAGTTCACGGCGGACTCCAACAAGGATTTTTCCACGCAGCTCCAGAAATTGAGGGATGCCGGTGCGGATCTCGTCTTCCTTCCCTTCTACTATACCGAGGCGGCTCTCGTACTGAAGCAGGCGAATACCATGGGCTACAAGCCGATTTTCTTCGGCTGTGATGGGATGGACGGACTTTTGGATGTCGAGAATTTTGACAGCTCCCTCGCAGAGGGACTGATGCTCCTCACTCCGTATTCGGCGGACGCGGAGGACGAGCGGACAAAGAATTTCGTGAAAAGCTACGAGGAGCAGTACGGAGATACGCCGATTCAGTTTGCGGCAGACGCCTATGACGCGGTCTATGCCATCAAGGCGGCGGCGGAGAAGGAGGATTTAAAGCCCTCCCTGTCTGTCTCCGAGATCGGCGACGGGCTGGAGAAGGGGATGACGGAGATCCAGCTCGACGGGCTCACGGGATCCGGAATGCGCTGGAGCGCGGAAGGGGATGTGGATAAGGAGCCGAAGGCTGTGCGGGTCGAAAACGGAAGCTATGTCTCTGCGGAATAAAAAAGGCATAAGAAAAGGTATAGTTTTTGCGGATTTATGAAAGGAAAAAAGGGCTGCTAAGTGGCTGCCCTTTTTTTCAGACTCTGCCCCGCTCCGGGGGCGCGGCAGAGTGCATCGGAGGGGGACGTATCCATGATGAGTTTTTTTTCTTATTTGCTGAACGGCATCAGCCTGGGAGCGGTCTATGCCATCATCGCACTCGGCTATACGATGGTGTACGGCATCGCGAAGATGCTGAATTTTGCGCACGGCGACATCCTTATGCTGGGAGCCTATACAGCATTTATCGCGTTCAACAGCCTCGGCCTTCCGATTCCGGCCTCGGCGCTTCTCGCCGTCATCGTCTGTACGCTCACGGGTATTCTGACGGAGCGGATCGCCTATAAGCCGCTTCGCGGGGCGAATTCTCTCGCCGTTTTGATCACGGCGATCGGCGTCTCCTACCTCCTGCAAAATCTCGCCCTCCTTATCTTTGGCGCGAATCCGAAGAGCTTCCAGTCCTTTATCCCGATTAAGCCTCTGCATCTTGCCGGAGGCGCGCTCACGATTCCGGGAGAGACCATAGCGACGATACTGACGGGACTTATCGTCGCGGCGGGACTTCTCCTCTTTGTCCACCGCACGAAGGCGGGACAGGCGATGCTCGCGGTCTCCGAGGACAAGGGGGCAGCCACGCTCATGGGCGTCAATGTCAATGCGACGATCGCGATGACCTTTGCGATCGGATCGGCTCTCGCCGCAGTGGCGGGCATCCTCCTTTGCTCCGCCTATCCCAGCCTGACACCGACGACAGGGGCGATGCCCGGAATCAAGGCCTTTGTCGCCGCGGTGCTGGGGGGGATCGGTTCCATACCCGGGGCCTTTCTCGGCGGAGTGATTCTGGGGATTTTGGAGAATCTCTCGAAGGCCTATATTTCCTCCAAGCTTTCCGATGCGATTGTGTTTTCCGTCCTCATCCTGGTGCTTCTTGTGAAGCCCAGCGGAATCCTGGGGAAGAAGATCACGGAGAAGGTGTAGGGTGCAGCGATGAACGGAAACAGTCGAAGAAAAAAGATCTTTCAGAGCGATATGGCGAGCTATGCCATGATTCTCGCTGCCTATCTCGCGGCGGAGCTTTTTTTGAGAAGCGGCGCGGCGGGATCCCTCTTTAAGGGACTTTTAGTGCCGCTTTGCATCTACTCCATCATGGCGCTGAGCCTGAATCTTGTGGTCGGGATCTCCGGGGAGCTCTCCCTCGGGCACGCGGGCTTCATGTGCATCGGGGCCTTCAGCTCGGCGAGCTTTTCGATGCTGATGAAGGGACAGGGGCTTCCCAACGGGCTCTGCCTTTTCCTTGCGATCGTGATCGGCGCGCTTTCCGCGGCGGTATTCGGCTTTCTGATCGGAATTCCGGTGCTCCGCTTAAAGGGAGACTACCTCGCGATCGTGACGCTCGCCTTCGGGGAGATCATCAAAAACCTGATCAATGCCCTCTACTTCGGCGTGGACGAGAGGGGAGCACACTTTTCCCTGAAGGATGGAGCTGCGCTTAAGCTTGCAGGCGGCGGGAGGATCATCATTAAGGGGGCGCAGGGGATCACCGGGACCCCGAAGCTTTCGAATTTTACGGTCGGGATCATCCTGCTCCTCCTCTCGCTTTTTCTTGTGCTCCGGCTCATGAATTCCCGGACCGGCCGGGCCATTGCGGCGGTCCGGGACAATCGGATCGCCGCGGAATCCATCGGCCTCGATGCTGCGCGCCTTAAGCTTCTTGCCTTTACGATCTCCGCAGCCATTGCCGGCGCGGCGGGGGTGCTCTATGCCCACAATCTGAGCTCCCTGCAGGCCCTTCCGAAGAACTTCGGCTACAATCAGTCCATCATGATTCTCGTCTTTGTGGTCCTCGGCGGGATCGGGAACATGCGGGGCTCTGTCATTGCCGCCGTGCTTCTGACCCTGCTTCCGGAGCTCCTCCGTTCTCTGAATGACTACCGCATGCTGATCTATGCGGTTGTCCTGATTCTCATGATGCTTTTCACCTCTTCTCCAAGCTTTCTTTCCTTCCGGAGGGAGCTTCTTCTCCGGCTTCGCGGGAGGGGGAGAGACAGAAGGGAGGTCTCCTGATATGGCGGTTTTAAAGGCAGAGGCGCTCGGCATCTCCTTCGGGGGACTGAAGGCCGTGGATGATTTTCATGTCGAGATCGAGAAAAAGGAGCTCTATGGCCTGATCGGGCCGAACGGCGCGGGGAAAACCACGATTTTCAACCTTCTGACCGGGGTCTACCGTCCGGAGAGCGGCAGAATCCTCCTAGACGGCGAGAACATCGCCGGAAAGAGCTGTGTCGAGATCAATCAAAGGGGCATCGCGAGGACCTTCCAGAATATCCGGCTCTTCCATCAGCTCAGCGTGCTCGATAATGTCAAGGCGGGCTTTTACCATCATTTTCCCTATTCCCTCCTAGACGCTGTTCTTCATACGCCGCGCTACTTCAGGCAGGAGAAGGAGATGGACAAAAGAGCGGAGGAGCTTCTCTCCGTCTTTGAGCTCTCGGAGGTCTCGGACTGCCGTGCGGGAAATCTCCCCTACGGGAAGCAGAGAAAGCTCGAGATCGCAAGGGCGCTTGCGACGGGGCCGAAGCTTCTGCTTCTGGATGAGCCCGCCGCGGGCATGAATCCCAATGAGACGGAGGAGCTTATGGGGACGATCCGTCTCGTGCGGGACCGCTTCGATATGACCATCCTTTTGATCGAGCACGACATGAAACTTGTGAGCGGCATCTGCGATCGTCTGACCGTCCTGAATTTCGGGCAGGTTCTGAAGCAGGGAGAGACCGCGGAGGTTCTCCACGACCCCGAGGTTGTGAAGGCATATCTTGGGGAATGAAGGAGGGGAGATGAGCGCGATTTTGGAGGTGGAGAATCTGGAGCTTTGCTACGGCGTGATTCAGGCGCTGAAGGGGATTTCCTTCCATGTGGACAGGGGCGAGATCGTCAGCCTGATCGGCGCAAACGGCGCGGGAAAGACGAGCACGCTTCAGACCATTACGGGACTGATCCCGTCCCGGGGAGGAAGGGTGCTCTACAAGGGAAGGGAGATCACGAGGGCCCCGGGCTATACGCTTGTGCGTCAGGGACTTGCCCATGTCCCCGAGGGGAGGCGCGTCTTTTCGAGCCTCAGCGTCTATCAGAATCTGATGCTGGGCGCCTATACGAGGAAGAAGAAATCCGAGATCGAGGAGAGTCTTTCGATGATCTATCAGCATTTTCCGAGGCTTCTCGAGCGAAAACAGCAGATGGCGGGGACGCTCTCCGGCGGGGAGCAGCAGATGCTCGCGATGGGAAGGGCACTCATGTCAAAGCCGGAGATGCTCGTTATGGACGAGCCCTCGATGGGCCTTTCCCCGATCTATGTCAATGAGATCTTTTCGATCATAGAGAAGATCCACGCTTCCGGGGTGACGGTGCTTCTCGTCGAGCAAAATGCCGCAAAGGCGCTCTCGATCGCAGACCGCGCCTATGTTCTCGAGACGGGGAGGATCACGATCGAGGGAAAGGCGTCGGAGCTTCTCCGGGATGAGAGGGTAAAGGCAGCTTATCTCTCGGAGTGATTTTCCCGGAGAAAAGCTCTCGGGGAAGGACCGACGGATCTTCCGATGGAACGATTTTTGATGGAATCGGCGCTTCCTCAGAGAGAATTTTCCGGATCGGTTTTTCGGATGCTGTTCCCGGGGAGCGGAAGGGAGGATGCTTGAACAGGAAAGCGGCGGTCGGAATCGTGCTTTTAATGATATTCTGCGTGCTGTCGAGTCTTTTCTTCCGCCTTTATCTCAGAGAGCAGCTCCGCCGCTACGACGAGAGAGGGGCACAGGGGAGGCAGGGCGAGGAGGGGACGGCACCGCTGATGCTTTCGGGGGAGGAGACGAGGGAGTCCGATCCCCGCGAGAGCCCGAAGAAGCGCTTTCAGCGGGAGCTCTTTGAGCTGGATCGGGAGACAGAGGAGCTTCTCTCCCAAAAGGGAGGGACATCCCTCCGGGAGAGGAGGCAGAGGATCTCCGAAATCTGGGACGCCAAGATGCGGCAGATTGCCTCCGATGTCTCCGGAGAGCTCTACGGCAAGGAAAGGGAGGACTTCCAGATCGAGCAGAGCCGCTTCCTCCTCGAGCGCGCGCAGGACGCAAAGAAGGAGCTCAGCGAGAAAAAGAGCGGGAGCACCGAGAATATCGACTACCTGAAGAAGTACACGGAGCTCACGCGGGAGCGCTGCTATGAGATTTTGGACAAGCTTTCAGACTAGGGCTTGCGCGGGATCTCCCGGAAAAGTATAATCCCCATGGAATGTCTATGGAAAGGAAGATTGGGAAATGCAAAAATACGGCGTCAATGAGCTGAGGCGGATGTTTCTTGAATTTTTTGAGGAGAAGCAGCACCTCAGGATGAAGAGTTTTTCTCTGGTCCCCCACAATGATAAGAGCCTCCTTCTGATCAATTCCGGCATGGCCCCCCTGAAGCCCTACTTCACGGGGCAGGAGATCCCGCCCAGGAAGCGAGTCACTACCTGTCAGAAATGCATCCGCACAGGGGATATCGAGAATATCGGGAAAACCGCGAGGCACGGCACCTTCTTTGAGATGCTGGGCAATTTCTCCTTTGGAGATTACTTTAAGGAGGAAGCGATTCACTGGGCCTGGGAGTTTCTGACGGAGAGGGTGGGGATACCGGCGGACCGGCTCTATCCTTCCGTCTATCTGGATGACGACGAGGCCTTCCGGATCTGGAAGGAGGAGATCGGCATCGCCCCGGAGCGCATCTACCGCTTCGGAAAAGAAGATAATTTCTGGGAGCACGGGGCGGGCCCCTGCGGCCCCTGCTCGGAGATCTACTATGACCGCGGGGAAAAATACGGCACGGGACCGGAGGATGTCATGGGAGGCGAGGGAGACCGCTTTATGGAGGTCTGGAACATCGTCTTTTCTCAGTTCAATAATGACGGACACGGCGTCTATACCGAGCTTGAGCATAAAAACATCGATACGGGCATGGGACTGGAGCGGCTTGCGGTCGTCTGTCAGGACGTGCTCTCCCTCTTTGATGTCGACACGAACCGGGCGATGATGGAGGAGATCGGAGCGCTAGCGCACTGCCGTTACGAGGAGGATCCGGAAAAGGATGTCTCCTTCCGCATCATCGCGGACCATGTGAAGAGCTGCACCTTCATGGCCTCCGACGGGATCCTGCCCTCCAATGAGGGACGGGGCTATGTCTTCCGGAGACTGCTTCGGCGGGCCGCCCGTCATGGAAAGATCCTCGGGCTCAAGGGCCGCTTCATGGCCGCGCTCTCTCAGAAGGTGATCGAGCTCTCAAAGGACGGTTATCCGGAGCTCGAGGAGAAGAGGGAGATGATTCTCCGCGTCATCGAGCAGGAGGAGGAGAGATTCCAGAATACGATCGACAAGGGGCTGGAGATCCTCTCAGAGCTTCAGGAAGAGATGAAGAAGAGGGGGGAGAAGGTTCTGTCCGGTGAGGACGCCTTCCGTCTCTACGATACCTTCGGCTTTCCGCCGGATCTTACGAGGGAGATTCTCTCGGACAAGGGGCAGAGCATCGATGAGGAGGGCTTCCAGAAGGCGATGCGGCTGCAGCGGGAGACCGCAAGGGCCGCCCGGAAATCCACGAATTATATGGGGAGAGACGACATCTATCAAAGGCTTGACCCGAAGCTCCGGACAGAGTTTACAGGCTATCACAGCCTCACGGAGCGATCGAAAATCACCGCGCTCGTGCGCCTCGCCCCGGAGGATGGGGAGGATGAGATCGTGGAGGCCCTGACGGACGGGGAGAGAGGAGCGGTTCTCACGGAGAGGACCCCCTTCTACGCGACGATGGGCGGACAGGTGGGAGACACGGGATCGATTTTGGGAGGAGAGGGAGACTTCGCCGTCGAGGAGACGATTCATCTCCAGGGGGGGAAGATCGCCGAGATCGGTACCATGCGCTCCGGAATGCTCAAGACAGGGGAGGAAGCGGAGCTCCGGGTCGATCCGATCCGCCGGGAGAGGACCGCGAGAAATCACACGGCTACCCACCTTCTCCATGAGGCGCTTCGGGAGGTGCTGGGAAATCATGTCGAGCAGGCCGGAGCTTACTACGACGACAAGCGCCTTCGCTTTGATTTTACCCATTTTGAAGCTCTGACAGAGGAGGAGATCCGGAAGGTCGAGGAGATCGTGAACCGGGAGATTTCGAAGCTCACCCCGGTGAAGACGGAGGAGATGAGCCTGGAGGACGCGAAGAAATCCGGTGCGGTTGCGCTTTTCGGGGAGAAATACGGAGACAGGGTGCGCGTGGTCTCCGTCGGCGACTTTTCAAAGGAGCTCTGCGGCGGGACGCATGTCGCAAACACCGCAGAGATCCAGGGCTTAAAGATCCTCTCCGAGCAGGGGATCGCCTCCGGTGTCCGGAGGATCGAAGCGCTCACCTCGGAAAACCTCATGGCATATTTTTCGGAGGAGGAGGAGCTTCTCAGGGAGGCGGCAAAGCTTCTGAAGACCGAGCCGAAGCATCTTTCGGAGAGAATCCTGGCCCTGGAAAAGGAGTTAAAGGACAGCCGGGCCGAGGCGGAGAGTCTCAGAGCGAAGCTTGCAAAGGAGTCCATGGGAGAGCTTTCGGTCGAAGAGATCTCCGGGGTCAGTTTCCTCGCAAAGGCTTTGGAGGGCGCCGACGGGAATTCTCTCCGTGAGCTCGGAGACCAGCTGAAGGAGCGTTATCCCAATGCGTTTATCGTCCTGGCGTCGGACAAGGGGGGAAAGCCCTGCCTCATGGCGACTGCCGCGGACTCGGCCGTGAAGAAGGGCGCGGATGCCGGGGCACTGATCCGGGCTGTGGCCCCGATCCTCGGCGGAGGCGGGGGCGGACGCCCGAATATGGCGCAGGCCGGCGGAAAGGATACGAGCAGAATCCCGGAGGCTCTGGAGAAGGCCCGGGAAATTGCGAAGGAGCAGCTGAAGGCCTAGGGGCCATCTTTTGCCCGGCCCTGAGATACTGATTTTAGCGAAGCTAATATTGATTTTGGCACAGCCTTGAGAGATCTTGGCTGTGCCTTTATGCATCCGGCACCAGATCCAAAGCTGCTGCCGGATTGATCCGGAGTCTGCTCTGCGGATTCCCTTGACTTCTTACGGAATCGTGCTAGAATATGAAAATGGTTTTCAAATCCAAAGGTGAGCCATGAGCGAAAAGACAAGATATAAGACCCAGCAAAGAGCGGAGATCGACGCCTATTTGGAGTCAGTCCCGGGAAAGCATATGACGGCGGCGGATATCTGCGCCCATTTTCGGGAGCAGGGAAGGCCCATCGGGACGAGCACCATATACAGGCAGCTCGAGCGCATGATCGATGCGGGTCTTGTAAAGAAGTATGTGATCGATCAGAATAGCCCGGCCTGCTTCGAGTACGTCGGAGGCGGGAGGGGGGAGAGCGGCAGCTGCTTTCACTGTAAGTGCGAGAAATGCGGGAAGCTGATCCACCTTCACTGCGGGGAGATGGAGCTGATCGAAGAGCATCTTCTCAGTCGGCATGGCTTTTCCTGGAATCCGATGCGCACGGTCTTCTACGGGATCTGCGGGGACTGCCGGGATTAGGCTTCCTTTCCCGGGGTGCTCCCGGGAGCATCGGAGGAGCTGATATTTTCAAGAAAGAGGTCAAGATGAAGCTGAAGAAATTGCTGTCTGCATTTGTTATCGCATGCTCCGGAGCGGCTCTGCTCTCAGCCTGTACCCAGGGCGGAACACAAAGCACGGAGGCGAAGAAGGAGAGCTCCCCGGAGAAGACGGAGGCTCCGAAGGAATCGGAGAAGACGGAAACGGAGAAGGCGGAGGGCGGAAAACGCCTGAATATCGTCTGTACTAATTTCCCGGAGTATGATTTCGTCCGGGCGATCGCAAAGGATCAGGCGGATATCACGATGCTCTTAAAGCCGGGGGCGGAGAGCCACAGCTATGAGCCGACGCCGGAGGATATCATAAAGATTCAAAAGAGCGATCTCTTTCTCTATGTCGGCGGGGACTCCGACGAGTGGGTCGCCGGCATGCTGAAGTCCATGGACACGAAGAATATGACGATCTTTAAGCTCATGGACGCGGTGGATCTGATCGAGGAGGGACACTCCGAGGGCATGGAGCCGGAGAAGGAGGAAGAGGAGCCCGCCGCGGAGAAGAGCGCCGCTTCGGAAGGGGAGTCCGCTTCGGAGAAGAGCTCTTCCGAAGAGGCGGAGTCCGAGGAGGAAGAGGGCCCCGAGATGGATGAGCATGTCTGGACCTCTCCTGTGAATGCGGAAAAGATCGTAGAGAAGCTCGCGGAAACGATGGAGAAGCTGGATCCGGAGAAGAAGGAGAGCTTTTCGAAGAACGCAGAGGACTATATCGGAAAGCTCAAGAAGCTGGATCAGGAGTTCCGGGACGTTGTGAACAGCGGAAAGCGGAAGGAGATTATCGTCGCAGACCGCTTCCCCTTTACCTACTTCTGTAAGGAATACGGGCTCAGCTATTACGCCGCTTTCCCGGGCTGCTCAACGGATACACAGCCTTCCGCGAAGACCATCGCCTTCCTCCAGGACAAGGTGAAGGAGGATCAGATCCCCGTGGTCTTCCACATTGAGCTCAGCAATGAGCAGATGGCGGACGCGATCTGCAAGGATACCGGTGCGAAGAAGGAGCTCTTGAACGCGATTCACAATGTCACGGACGAGGACTTCAAGGCCGGCGTAACCTATGTGGATCTTATGGAGAAGAATGTGCCAGCGCTGAAGGAGGCATTAAACTAAAATGAGTCTGATCTCCCTGAAAGATGTGAGCTTTTCCTATGAGGGAAGAATGGTTCTTTCGGGTGTGAGCTTCGAGCTTTCCGACGGCGACTACCTTTGCGTCGTCGGGGAAAACGGAGCCGGAAAAAGCACTCTTTTAAAGGGCCTCCTCGGCCTGAAAAAGCCCTCCGGCGGACAGATCCTATTCGGGGACGGACTTTCGAATTCGGAGATCGGATGTCTCCCGCAGCAGACGCAGACCCAGCGGGACTTTCCTGCGAGCGTGTGGGAGGTCGTTCTCTCCGGCTGCCTGAACCGTCTCTCCTTCTTCCCCTTCTACCGAAGAAAGGAGAGGGAGAGGGCGGAGCAGGCGATGGAGTACTTGAAGATCACAGGACTTCGGAAGCATTGCTACCGGAATCTTTCGGGAGGACAGCAGCAGAGGACGCTCCTTGCGAGAGCGCTCTGTGCGACCAGCAAGCTTTTGATCTTGGATGAGCCGGTTTCCGGACTTGACCCGAGGGCTCAGCTGGAGCTCTATGAGCTCGTACGGGAGCTGAACCGAAAGCTCCACATTACGATCATCATGGTCTCTCATGACGTAAGGCAGGCGCTTCCCTATGCGAACAAGGTCCTGCACCTTGCCCATAAGCAGCTCTTCTTCGGTGGCAGGGAGGAGTATCTCGAGACAGAGCTCGGAAAGGGCTTTCTGAAGGGAGGAGAGCAATGAAAACACTGCTGGAGATGCTGTCCTACCCCTTTCTCGTGCGGGCGCTTATCGTGGGCTGCCTCGTCTCGCTCTGCGCGTCCCTCCTTGGGACGAGCCTTGTGCTGAAGCGCTATTCCATGATCGGGGACGGACTGTCCCATGTGGGATTTGCGGCTCTCGCCATCGCCTATGCCCTGAATCTTGCGCCGATGTCGCTGTCCATCCCGGTCTGCGTGATCGCCGCCTTTTTTCTTTTGCAGCTGGAAGAGAATGCAAAGATCAAGGGGGATGCCGCAACGGCACTTCTTTGCAGCGGTGCGCTCGCTGTCGGCGTCATGACGATCTCTCTCACGACGGGGATGAATACCGATGTGTGCAACTATATGTTCGGAAGCATCCTCGCCATGAGCCCCTCCGATGTGGAGCTCTCTGTGGTGCTCAGCATCATCGTACTGCTCCTCTACCTTCTTTTTTATCCCAGGATTTTCGCCGTGACCTTCGATGAAAGCTTTGCAAAAGCGAGCGGAACCAATACCCGGCTCTACAACATGGTTATCGCGCTGCTCACGGCGGTGACGATCGTACTCGGAATGCGGATGATGGGAACTCTCCTGATCTCAAGCCTCATCGTCTTTCCTTCTCTCACGGCGATGAGGATCTGCAGGACCTTTCGCTGGACGGTTTTGATGTCGGCACTCTTCTCGCTTTCGGGCTTTCTCGTGGGAATTATTCTGTCCTACCTCTACTCGATTCCGACCGGGGCGTCCATCGTTGTGATTGACATCCTCCTCTTCTTTTTCTTCTCCGCGGTGGAAATGCTGCGGGAGAGGAAGTAGACAGAGGGAGACGGAAAGGAGAAGTGGAAATGGAGAAAAGCGGAGCGCCGTTTCGGCGCAGCTGTCTTCTTGTTTTTTTGACCGTCTTCGCCCTTTCAGCGCTGAGCGGCTGCAAAAAGAGCAGTGACGTCCGAACCGTACCGGGGGCTGCCCCCTCCCGGAAGTCGATCTCGGAGGCCGCAGCTTCCTCAGAGGGTGCTGTCTCGGAAAAGGAGGCCGCATCGATGGCCGCAGAGCTGGACTCTTTGGAAGCGAAGGAGCAGTCGAGCCTGGACGCCTCCCGGGCGGAGAGCGCGGCAGCATCCGGAGAGTCGATCGAGACTTCCAAGGCAGCGGGAAATGACGGCGCGAGCCTTCCTCCGGTCCCGACGATCGAGACCTCGATCGGGGCGAACGGAGAGGTTTATCCGCGGGACGAGTATCCCTATGACATCGAAAAGGACAGAAAAAGCTTTGACCCGGAGAAGATCGATATCCGGATCGGCGATCACCACTACGCGACGCAGATCAACGACTTCTATACGAATTTCAAGGACTACGACGGAAAGACGGTGGAGATCGAGGGCTATTACATGGACTTTGGCGGCTATACCCTGGTGGGGCGCCGCGGCCCGAGCTGCCCCTACTGCACCGGGGGCTATGTGAATTTCGAATTCAAATCCGATCAGGATCTCTCGAAGCTCCGCTCTGAAAAATCCTGGATCCGAGTGAAGGGTATCCTCCGGGAGGGAACCTTTTATCTCACGGAGAATGCGACGCAGAAGATATACTATATAGAGGCACTTGAGCTCACAGAGCTCCCCGAGGTCGGCCTGGATACCGTGACAGACTGAGAAAGTCTTCTTCGCACCCTGATCCTGGTGTCACCGGCACAGAAGGATCGCTCCGGGCCTGTCAGGCCTGTCAGAAGGCAGACTTCCCTGTTCGGAACCTGGCTTCATGGAAGAAGCATTTCTCCGAGAAAAGCACTTATGGACACTTTGAATCTGCCTGAAAGCAGGCTTCTTCGCTGGGCAGCTGGAATCTGTCTGAAAGCAGACTTCTTTGCCGGACAGCTGGAATCTGTCTGAAAGCAGGCTTCTTCGCCCGCCCGGCAGTTGACAAAGCCTGCGGAGATGGGTAGAATACTTTTACTGTAAAAAGCTCCTGATTCCGTTCGGCTTCCAGAAACCTGGAAGCCGGGCTTTTACTGTATAAGTCCCCGCCGGGCGACAGAATGGACGCCGTGTTTGCACGAGCGTCCGTTCCGGCATTTGGCGGGACAAGCGCTGTGAGGCAAAAGTGATACCGCTTTGTCTGCCGTTTTATCCGCCCGGCAGAGTATGCTCTCGCCTGTTTTATGATATCAGCGAGGAACAAGGACAGAACGGAAGCGGACTTTTTCCGGGGATTTCGGAAACAGATCAAAGATCAACAGAAAAAAGTTCAACAGGGAAAAGGATCGAAAGGACTAATCGACGTGGCTGAGGGGAAGAAAAATTTATTGACGAGGGCCGGTCTCAACAAGTATGAGGCGGAGCTCCATGACTTAAAGGTGAACCGCCGGCAGGAGATCGCGGGAAAAATCAAGGAAGCAAGAGAGCAGGGAGATCTCTCTGAGAATGCGGAGTATGATGCGGCAAAGGATGAGCAGCGGGAGATCGAGGAGCGCATTGTGCAGCTCGAGCTGCTTTTGAAAAATGCGGAGGTCGTGGACGACACGGAAGAGGGCAGCATCAATATCGGCTGTCATGTGAAGCTTCTCGATAAGGAATTCGACGAGGAGGTGGAATATACCATTGTCGGCTCCACGGAGGCGAATTCGCTGCAGGGGAAGATTTCCAATGAATCCCCGGTGGGGAAGGCGCTCCTCCATCACAGGGAGGGGGATACCGTGGAGGTAGAGACGCAGAATGGTGTCCTTCAATTCACTGTCCTCAGCGTGGAAAAGGCAAATCTGGAGGACTGAAGACAGGAGGGGGAGATGGGAGAGAAGCAGAAGGAATTAAAAGGGCAGGGCGCGGAGCCGGTGGACATGAATCATATCTTAAGAGCCCGCCGCGACAAGCTCTCGGAGCTTCAGGGAGCGGGAGAGGACCCCTTTTTGATCACAAAATTCGACCAGAGGGAGCATTCTCTGGAGATCCGGGAACACCCGGAAGCCTTTGAAGGGAAGACGGTCTCCGTGGCGGGGCGCATCCTCTCGAAAAGAGTCATGGGAAAGGCGAGCTTTTTGCATCTCCAGGACCGGGAGGGGAAGATACAGGTCTATGTCACGAGGGACTCCCTCGGAGAGGACAGATACCGCGGCTTTAAAAAGCTGGACATCGGTGATCTGATCGGCGTGGAGGGCTTTGTCTTCACCACGAAAATGGGGGAGATCAGCATCCATGCGGAAAAGCTCACGCTCCTCTCCAAGTCCCTCTATCCGCTGCCGGAGAAATTCCACGGCCTGCAGGACACGGATGTCCGTTACCGTCAGCGCTATGTGGATCTCATCATGAACGAGGACAGCCGCGCGGTATTTGTGAAGCGCTCCCGGATCATCCACGAGATCCGAAGCTTTCTCGCAGACCGGGATTTTATCGAGGTCGAGACTCCCATGCTTGTGGACAATGCGGGCGGAGCGGCCGCAAGACCCTTTGAGACGCATTACAATGCGCTGGACGAGGATGTGAAGCTTCGGATCTCTCTTGAGCTCTACCTGAAACGTCTCATTATCGGCGGGTTGGAGCGGGTTTTCGAGATTGGAAGAGTCTTTCGAAACGAGGGACTCGATACCCGCCATAACCCGGAGTTTACGCTGATGGAGCTCTATCAGGCCTATACCGACTATAACGGGATGATGGAGCTTACGGAAGCTCTCTTCCGTCATATCGCAGAGAAGGTCTGCGGGACGAGCCTCATCTCCTACCAGGGGACGGAGATCGACCTCGGAAAACCCTTTCAGAGACTCACGATGACGGAGGCGGTGAAGGAAGCCACCGGCATTGATTTTGATGAGATAAAGGAGCTGGAGGAGGCCAGGAGACTTGCAAAGGAGAGAAATATTCCCTTTGAGGAGCGCCACGGAATCGGGGATATCGAGAATCTTTTCTTTGAGGAGTTCTGCGAGGAGAAGCTCATCCAGCCCACCTTCATCATGGATCACCCGGTCGAAATCTCTCCGCTCACAAAGAGAAAGCCAGAGGATCCCTCGAAGGTCGAGCGCTTTGAGCTCTATATCTACGGCAGAGAGATGTGCAATGCCTATTCCGAGCTGAATGACCCGATCGACCAAAGGGAGCGCTTTCTGGCACAGGATGCGCTGGCTGCCGCCGGTGATGAAGAGGCCAACCACACGGATGAGGATTTCCTCCATGCGATGGAGATCGGCATGCCTCCCACAGGCGGGATCGGCTACGGCATCGATCGTCTGGTCATGCTCTTCACGGATACTCCTGCGATCCGCGATGTGCTTCTTTTCCCGACACTCAAGTCGCTCAAGGCCGATAACACAACAGGACATGAGGACGAGAATAAGAAGGATGAGGAAAAGACCGGTTTCTTTACCCCGAACGAGAAGATCGATTTCAGCAATGTAAAGATTGAGCCTTTGTTCGAAGAGCAGGTTGATTTTGATACCTTCTCCAAGTCTGATTTCAGAACTGTAAAGGTGAAGGATTGTGTGGCAGTACCGAAGTCCAAGAAGCTGCTTCAATTTACACTGGATGACGGAACAGGCACAGACCGCACGATTTTAAGCGGCATTCACGCATACTACGAGCCTGAAGAGCTGATCGGAAAGACTTTGATTGCAATCGTAAATCTGCCCCCTCGTAAGATGATGGGCATCGATTCCTGTGGTATGCTTCTGTCCGCAGTAAGCAACTATAAGGATTCTGAGGATGAGGAGCTTCACCTTCTGATGGTGGACAACCACATCCCGGCAGGTGCGAAGTTGTATTGAGAATTGGCGCTGAGCCTGACAACAAATTGAGTTCAAAAAATGTGTTGTAGTGGCCGATTTACAACAATCTGACCACAAAAGCCCATCTGAAGTCACTTTGTGACAGGCGGTGTCAACAAGTTGCAGAATTGAATAGTCATTAGACTTCTCAAGGAGTCGCTTTTCTTAAAAGAAATTTTAAGAGGGGCGGCTCCTTTTTGCGTGTTCTACGAGCGGTGCAGATATGGAGCAGAGACGTCGGCGGGAGCTTGCTCACGCAAGACGGCTTCTGCGAACAGATCTATAGCGCGACAGCGCGACATCGAGGAAAGCGAAGCTTTTCGAGATGCACCGCCGTAGAGCACCCACGGTTTCACCAGTTTCACACCTGAATCAGTAAACAGACAGAACACAAGGAGGAAGTTCAATGGAAACAGAGAAAGATGACTATTACAGCGTAGCAAGGAAAAAGCAGGTCCGAGAGGAATCCAGGAAGCTCCGGAAGAAATACCTGAGATACAAGGAAGCAGAGATCGTTTACAGCATTCAGCATAAAAAGCTCCTGGAGCTTGCCGATGATGCAGGAGCACTTTACCGAATCGACGGATACGTGCTCATCAACCGGGATATCTTCGATGAATACCTGGAGCAGTTCCGTCAGCCGCCCAAGACGAAAGGCAAGGCTGCACCGAAGATCAGCAGGTGGAAGAAATGAGCGGGACGATCTGGATGTATTCGGACCGGATGGATGACTGGGATATCCTCTTCGCCCAGAAATCCTTCATAACCTACCGGGAGGGCTGTGATTATTACGATCTGACAGAGAAGGTAATGACCAGGCTTGCCCAGGATGCAGGAGCTGTCTATAAGATTGGCACCCGGTTCGTCAGGATCCGAAGGGATGTTTTTGAGGAATATCTGAGGGAACAGTACAGAAAGGAGCTGGCAGATGAAGGCGAGACTGACTTACCAGGAAGTGATGGCCTATATCCAGGAGCAGGAGAAGGAGAAGCAGAGACTGGCGAAGAACCAGCAGAAGATCGCCGGAATCTCTGAAAAGGTACAGGAGATCAGGAATACGAAGATCCGGCAGAGCAAGTATATGAGATATCGGGAGGCTAGGGCGTATTACTGCCTGGGCATGAATACCATTCAGAGGCTTGCCAAGGAAGCCGGAGCGACAATACGGATCGGCCGCATCGTCATGATCGATACGGAGATTCTGAACAAGTATATTGATTCATTCCGTGATGCATGAGGGAAGGAAAAATATGAGCAAAGTAATCGCAGTTGCAAATCAGAAGGGAGGGGTCGGCAAAACGACCTCTGTCATGAATCTTGGAGCAGGGCTGGCCTCTGCAGGAAAGAAGGTCCTGCTGGTGGACCTGGATCCGCAGGCATCTCTTACATTAAGCCTTGGCTATCGGGAGCCGGACAAGCTGGAAGCTTCTGTCGCAGACATTATCTCCAGAGTCGTGAACGATGAGGACATCCCGGAGGGGCTTGGGATCATCCATGTCTCTGACAATATGGATCTGCTTCCTTCCAATATACAGCTTTCCGCTGTGGAGGTTTCCATGGTGAATGCCATGAGCCGGGAGCTGGTTCTTCGATATTACATTGAGCAGGCCAGGGAGAAGTACGACTTCATCCTAATCGACTGTATGCCGTCCCTTGGAATCCTCACCGTCAATGCCCTGGCATCTGCAGATTCCGTTCTGGTGCCGGTCCAGGCTGCCTATCTTCCGGTCAAGGGCCTTCAACAGCTGATCAAGACCATCTACACCGTGAAGCGGAGGCTGAACAGCAGACTTTCCATCGAGGGGATCCTCTTCACCATGGTGGACCGCAGGACTCTTTATGCGAAGGAAATTATTGAGGAAGTGAATGAGGCTTACGGAAAGTCCATTCCGGTGTTTTCCACGGAGATTCCGATTTCCGTCCGGGCATCCGAGACAAGCATGGTTGCCAAGAACATCTATGACTACGATCCCAAGGGAAAGGCTGCATCCGCATATTCTGCACTGACACAGGAGGTATTGAAGCATGGCTGCTAAGAGAGAAAAGATTCATTTTGAGACCGTTGAGGAACTGCTGGGAGCTCCGGTAACCAAGGACGCAACGACCGAGATCCGGATCGATCAGATCTATCCCTTTGAGAACCATCCCTTCAAGGTGGTGGATGACGACAAGATGTCGGACTTGGTCAAGAGCATTAAGGATAATGGGGTGATCGTGCCGGTTCTCGTAAGACCGGATGATGAGGGTACCTATGAAATGATCTCCGGTCACCGCAGAATGCATGCGGCAAAGCTGGCAGGTCTCACTACCATTCCGGCTATCATCAAGCCAATGACCAATGATGAAGCAACCATTGCCATGGTCGATGCCAATATGCAGCGAGAGGAAATCCTGCCAAGCGAGAGGGCTTTCTCACTGAAGATGAAGATGGATGCCATGAGGAGGCAGGGGAAGAGAACGGATCTGGAGGATGATAGAACTTCCGCCACCGAGTGGCGGAAGTTGGAGACGGCCCAGATTGTTGGCGAAGGTGCAGGACTTGGAAAGAGCCAGGTGAAGAAATACATCCGTCTGACCGATCTGATCCCGGAGCTGCTGGATATGGTAGACAACAAGCATCTGGCCATTGCCCTGGCAGTTGAGATCTCCTACTTCAGCAAGGAGGTTCAGCATGCCATTTATGTGAATTACAAGGAAACCGGTGCTCTGACCAAGGAGCAGATCCAGGTCCTGAAGAATCAGACCAACCTGGAGAATGCCACCGAGTACACATTGAAGCAGCTGTTGAATTCCGTTCAGCCGGAAATCAAGGAGGCAGGAAGGATCAGCTTCACGAGGAAGAAGCTGGATCAGTACTTTCCGAAGAATTACACCATGCAGAAGCGGCAGGAGATCATCGTCTCTTTGCTTGATGACTGGAAGAACAGACGGGAGGGTGCGGATGTTTGATTATATCGAGGTTAATCAGTCCGAGCAGTTCAGCTTTATCCGGATTCCTAGGGTATTGATGACGAATGACTACTTTACCGGTCTGTCCCTGCAGGCCAAGGTGCTCTACGGAATACTCCTGGACCGGATGTCCAAGTCCTTCCAGAATCACTGGCTGGATGAGGAAGGCAAGGCCTATATCATTTATCCGGTCAATGAGATCCAGGAGGACCTGAACCTGTCCCGGAGGAAGATCATGGACAATCTCTCCGAGCTGGAAAAGGTCGGCCTGGTGGAACGTAAGAAGCAGGGAAATGGCAAGCCGAACTGCATCTATGTCAAGAATTTCATTGTGGAATCCCGGTAGCAGAAGTGCAGATTCTGCACTTCTGAATCGAAGCGGAAAGGAGCGAAAAACGAATGGATGATCAAATCAGGTTCGGTTATTTTACCGGGAAAGAATCAGAAATGCTAACTTTCTATCGGGTGCCGAAGCTCCTGATCATGAGTGATTATTTCGAAAAGGTCTCGAATGATGCCAAGATGCTTTACGGTCTGATGCTGGATCGTATGTCCCTGTCAGCGAAAAATGGCTGGATAGACGCGGAAAGTCGTGTCTATATCTACTTTTCTATTGAAGATACTATGAGTCTTCTGAGAATTGGCAGAAATAAAGCGGTGAAGATCATGTCCGAGCTGGATGAGAAAACAGGCATCGGGCTCATCGAGAGAAAGCGTCCGGGACAGGGAAAACCGGCGCTGATCTATGTGAAAAACTTCTGGAAGGGAGATGGAAAAAATGGTTCAGAAGTTTACATTTCAAACTTCAAGAAGTCCCAAAATCAAACTTCTGGAAGTCCCGAAAGTAAACCTCTAGAAGTCCCGAATGGGGACCCGAATAAGAATAATATTAATAATACTGAGTCAAGTAAGACCTCTTATCTGATCCGATCTGTGGATGTGGATAAGACGCCTCAGACAGATGTTGCTGGATACTCAGAGCTGATCAAGGACAATATCGATTACCCGTCTCTCCTTCAGCGTTACCCATACGAGCAGGACAACGTGGAGGAAATCTATGAGCTGATCCTGGAGACCGTTCTGTCTCAGAAGGACCGGATCTATATCGCTAGGGACAGCTACCCGGCAGAGCTGGTACGGTCAAGATTCCTGAAGCTCCGGTATGACCATGTGGAGTATGTGCTGGAAAGCATGAAGAAGAACACGACAAGGGTATGCAACATCAAGAAATATCTCTTGGCGGCGCTCTTTAATGCTCCCGCGACTATTGGGAATTACTATCAGGCAGAGGTCAATTACGACATGATGCATCCGGTGGTCTGAGTGGAAATTATATGGCGTACTAAAACGTAATTGACAGTACCTACGCAAGAGAGTATGATGACAGTGAAGAACAGTAATATAACGTAACAGACAGTAATATAGAAAGATAATTCTATGAGGTGCGCCATGGATATCCCAATAAAGTTAAAGGCCTATGAGAAAGCTGCGATTGACTATTTGAACAGGAACGCTCCAGAGGTGTATCAGGAAAAAAATCCGGGATTTCGCTGGGCGTCGCATACAGCAGCCCGGAAATTGGGAATCGATTGGGAGAGGATCAGTCGGATCCGGATCGAAGATGAATTTTCCCCGGAAGGATTCAGTGACGATGACACCTCGATCAGCCATCTGACGATAGATGATCAGACCTATGAAAAACTGAGAAACGATATTAATCAGCAACTGAACATGACTCGGGGTGTACAGAAAGCTTTTCTTGCCAGGACGATTATCAAATGGGGCCTGGAGGAAATGAAACCGATAGCCAGACTAACCAGTTATGCTCACTTAGTCTATGGGGATAAACAAGATCTCAGCAATGCAGATGCATTGAAGCTCTGCGTGGATCTCTTCTGTGATTCCGGGGAAGATTCGGACAGAGCAGAGATCCGAGAGCAGATCAGGAAGCTTTTGATGGACTATCAGAAGAAGATGGAAGGGAAATAAGACCATGATCATTTTGAAGATTATCGGATGGATTTTATATATTGCGCTGAAGATGGTGATCGGAGTCATCCAGATCGTTCTGACCTTCCTGGCAACCTGCATCAGTTTTGGCGGTAGAGTATTCCAGCTGGCCGGAGGCCTGATTGGAACACTATTTGTCATGGGCAGTCTCCTTGGTCTCCCCATGGGCATCGTATCCGGCAAGGAATTCTGGCAGATGTTCCTCCTGGGAATTGCCTTCGGCGCAATACCGGCATTCCTTACGAATGTGGGACGGGATGGAATCTATGCAGTGAAGGGAGTATTGAGCAGAATTTAAGAAAGATAAAGAGTCATGTTGATGATTTGAGGCTGTCGCAATAGAGTGTTGTGACAGCCCTCACGAATCGGTGAAAATCCGGCCTTGATGGCCGGATTTTTCCGATT
>ERZ772772.27-NODE-27-length-81897-cov-4.494905_pt1 | contig 81897 bp, 76 predicted proteins | sample MGYA00511484_ERZ772772 | MGnify/ENA primary metagenome ERZ772772 (study PRJEB29015, sample SAMEA2737913) | human oral metagenome | biome: human oral; feature: human-associated habitat; material: dental | place: China | collected 2088 ... | reverse complement strand
AGTACGCAAATAAGTTTCTTAGGATTAAGATGCTCCTTAAAAAGCAGCGGTGATATAATTATCATAAATATAGGTGCCATATAGTCCACAAGTATGGATATTGATACAGTACTTACTCTAAATGCTCTGAAAAGACAGACCCAGTTTATACCAAGGCTCATGCCCGATAACAGTAAATACTTAAAATTCTTTTTTATTGAGCTGATATCAAGTTTCCCTCTTGTAAGCAAGGTAAGTATAAGTAAAAATAAACTGCCTACTATCCCTCTGATTAAAGCCACAAATTCGATCGGTAAATTTATGTATTTTAATAATACAGCCATAGTTCCATATAGAAATAATGCAAATACATATGAAATCTTTGCTTTATTTTGTTGCGTCATACTTTTTCTCCTGATATATAAATGTTTATTTTACCTGATATAAATTTTTATATCATTTTATATATCATATATCTGCAAGCTTTTTAATTATACCGCAGCATTTGTAATTTTTTAAACTGTAAAACTGCACTCTGGTATTCTTTTCATGTGCCAGTCTTATAATATGCCTGAGTGTCATATCGTCTTTATATGAGGGATCTACAAGTATTTTCCACGGTATACGCCTTAAAAGAACTCTTGTAGTTTCACCTATGCCGGGTTTTATAAAGTTAATATCCGATATGTTAAAATGACGTGCTATTTCAAGAACTTCATTCATGCCGCAATTTAAACCGGGTATAGTATCATCAGACTCTTGCGGTATATTATCAGTACCGCTTATATCAAAATGCTTTTCCACCTCTTCTATAAAACCGTATGAAAGATCGTTATCCTTAAGCTCTCCGTAGTATACCGCACCGTGAAAATCATCACACTTTATGATATCATCTCTTAAAAATGTCCTGCTTATAAGACCTGAAACGGTGCAGTTAAGGCATGAGCTGGGTATAAGTATATCTTCATGCGTTCCGCAAAGCCTCGTTACATATGCCGGATCCGAAACAACCGCTATGTCCGGTGATATACCTGTGTATGCCTCATTATCAAGGTCTTTTTTAAGCTCATTTAATATAGCCCCCTTACCTATCCAACCGTCAACAAATAACAGCTTTTCAGGAGCATGCCGTCCGAGTATATACTTAAGAGCATTGTCATCAATACCTCTGCCCCTTATTATTGAGATTGAGTAATGCTTAAGGTCAAGATTGTATTTGGCTTTTATAAATCTTTTTAAAAGTATACCCACAGGTATGCCGGCTCTTGCAATTGAAATTAAAACCGGATCAGCGCCTTTAAAATGTATTATTTTGTCGGCAAGCTTTCCAATTGCAGCAGCGGTAGGTGCCGCATATTGCTCAAGGGCTTTTTTATACATATCCATATATTCACTTGTAGGAACATATTCTACCGGAAGCATCTCACAATAGTGTCTGCCCGATTGTATAAGTCGCTCCCTCTCTTTTGCAGGCTGTGGTTTTACAAGACCGGTTACATCTTTTAAAAGCAAAACCACATCATCTATATCATATGAAGTTCTCATATCAGCACCACCTCACCATATAAATTGTTGTAATACCGTTAACAGCAAGTGCCTGAACAAGGCTTTTTACCCCCTGTTGCAGGTTTCCGGATGAATCGGTAATTATAAGTACACAGTCATATTTGTCAATATTATATATATATGTGATGCGATTAGAGTCATAAAAACTTTTAAGTTCATATCTTGTGTGAAATGGGTAATCGGCATTGCCACTTACATTTATAGGGCTTCTTGTGGTTGAGTGGCATCTTGTGCTTATACCTGATTCTTCAAGCTTTTTTGCTGTAAAAAGTGCAGGATACATAAATTCTTCAGTCCCAAGCACAAGAACCGTATTAAAACGGCTTAATTCAATATCTTTTTTTATATTTTCCCAGAGAAGATTTACCGCAGCGGTATAATCCCTGCTATGTACAAGCTTTCTCGGATTTACAGGCAGAATATTAAATTTATATTCATTAAAATTGTAATCTTTAAAAACCTTATTTAAATCATTATTTAAATTATCATCAGAAACATCATTAAAATCAGTGCATATAAAATATCTCCCGCCGGCATCACATCTTTCGGCTTCAGTATGATAATGTGAATTGTCCGTTTTTACAAGATAGTGGAGCTGTATTTTATTTGATTCATATGTCAGCAGGTCTTTGCAGTTCATGCCGTTTAGTATTGAAGCGGCAGAATATCGCCTGATCCATGGGTAGTGCTTTTTAAGCAGCTTTATAATATTTAATATAGTATTACCTGTGGTTATCTCGTCCTCTACAAATATCACCCTGTCTATACATCCCTCAAGTCTGTCAATTTCTCCTGCTGCCAGTTTTTGCTGTGCTGCATGGCTGTGATCTTCCGAAAAATATAAAAAATCGACTCCTGGAAGTTCCTCTCTTGTAGTATGTATATAAAAACAGTCAAGCACTTCGCTTATAGCACTGCCTATGGCAGTTGCGGTTTCTGCAAAACCTATTACAAGGAGTTTTTCATCTTTATACGTCCTTTTTAACTGTAAGGCAAGCTCATTAAACATTAAAAAAGCCTTTGAGGCTTCAACAGGTATGTGCTTGCCCTGAAGTCGATTGACGACAAGGTAGCTCCTTTTCGAATTATTATCTCTTTTTGCTATACACACAAGCTCATGTTCGGAATACATGACCCCTCCTTTTATGGTATATTTATTGCTTAATAATACCATAAAAGTATTATTTTGATAATTGTTTTTATTTTATAGAAAAATACTTAACTACCTGTAATTAGCCTTTTTAAGTGCTTAGTCCCTTATACCGTAAATCTCGGATAAAAACAGTATCTTTTCTGCCCAGTTTGTATGCGTATTCCTTTCATCCATACGTTCACCCATATGATCGGCTGATACAAGAGTGTTTGATTTTTTATCCCAGTTCATCACCGCATACGCAGCCTCATAGTCCTTTCTTGATACTGAATACGCAGCATTTACCACTTCTATCTGTTTCGGGTGTATGACGGTCTTGCCTATAAAGCCGCACAGCTTGTCATCAGCTATCTCTTTTTTCATACCCTGCTCCCAGCCTTTTCCGTCAAAATATTCCCATACCGGACCTGAAACCACATATTCCGGTCCGTATACCGTTATAATATCTGCAAATATACGTGATATAGCTCCGATCATATGTATTGACTCATTATCATTTCTCCTGAATCCGAATATATGACATAAATCATTGCCGCCTACCCGTATATTAAGTATGATCTCCCCGGCATTATCAAGCTGTTCCTTAAGCTCATACAATATATCAAATCTTGTTTTCAGGTTAACAAGTGCCATGCTCTCATATATAGGCATAAGATATAAAGGCTTTTTAGACATTAAATTAATGTCGGTAAGTATATTAATATAATCTGCCGAATTTACAGGGGAAAACTTCGGTGCTATAAAACCCGAAACTATGCCGGCAGCTTCACCCAGCCTTTTATGTACAGAAAGCATCTGCTTAGGATTTCTTACACGTATAAATATCTTAGGCAGGTAAAATTCAGTTTTAATAAAAGCATTATATATCTTTTCTATAGAAGCACACAGCAGCATCTGAGCTTTTTCAACGAAGCTGTCATTTATAGTATCCTCAAGACAAAGAGCAAGTGAATAATTCTTTCCGAATCTCTCATTTATAATCGAATCTGCAATACTGCCGTTAACTGCCGGACAGTATAAAAGTGCACCTACGCTATAATAAAGCGATGAGTTTTTCATTATTAAAATTCCTCTTAATTTCAATTATTAAAGGCTATAAAAAACTCCTAAATTTAAACAATTCCTGTACCGGAATTTGCAAATTTAGGAGTTGTTTTTGTTTGAAATGGCAGTTTTTTTACAGCCCCACTATGTTTTTGAACACACAATCTTATTCTTTAAAAAATCAAAAATTACAAAAATTACGAATCAGATCTTGAAAATCCGTTTTTCATAGCACAGCTTACCTCATACAGAACATTGTTTATAAGCTCGTAGGTTTGCTTTTTAGCTATCTGTGAAATCTTCTCATTTGCTTCTTCAAGCAGCTTCACAACCTGTTTTTTGCCGATTTTTCCATCTGCAAACTTTTTATCATATTCATGTATTACACGTCCTGCTTCTATCGGCAGAGCTGCCTGATAACGCTCTATATGTGAACTGCATGAACCGAATTGGGCATCTGCAAGTGCACCCGCTATACGGTTAGCCCAGTAAAAGCTTTCGGTTGTTACAAGTTCAGTAGTATTTGCAAAATATTCAGGTGTGTTTTCTATATTTGCATAAAACGGTACAAAGGCATTAAAAGCATTTGAGCCGAATGCAAGCCATTCAACAGCACGAATTTCAGCAGGCACATACGGGCGAAGCTGTGTAAGCTCCAAAACACTGTTGCGGTTTATACCCATAGGACGGAATTTGCCTTTTTCACTTAAATCCCCATGTTTTCCATAACAATTATAAGGTGTTCCCTGGAAATAAGCTGAAAGCACATATTTTATATCTTCAACGGTTACTTTCCTTTCAGGTACAAAGCTCCATGGAATATCATCAGAATCGGGACGATACTGAGCATCAGGTCCATCCCATTTATATGTATGCGGATTGAGGTATCTTCCCATAAACCACGCTCTTGGGGTATTATACACATGGTCGGCATCTGAATGGCTTCCGAAAGCATCCCTCGGATTAAACTTTTTGCCTAATGAGAGATCAAGATGATTATCCTTTATAAACTCCCTTAAATCGGCGGAACAGAGATGATTCTTCTTTTTGCCGAATGCATCATCAAGATCAAAATTGTCTATGCCGAGCTGATTTGGCATTACAACATAAGCATCGTCAGGAACCCTCTTTGCCATCCAATGATGTCCGCCTATGGTTTCAAGCCACCATATCTCATCAAGATCCTGAAAAGCGATTCCGTTCATCTCATAGGTTCCGTACTTTTCAAGAAGAGCTCCAAGTCTTTCCACACCCTCTCTTGCACTATGTATGTAAGGAAGCACTATTGTTACCATGTCCTCCTCGCCTATACCGCCTGCCTTTTCAGGAGTGCCGTCCTTTGCAGGTATAAAATTTACTAACGGATCTGCTGCAAGCACTCTCTCATTGCTTGTGATAGTTTCCGTTGCAGTCATTGATATGTTTTTAGCATTTACACCGGCGGTATCCCAAATCCCGTCATTTGGGATAGCATTCGGAAGTGCTGTAAAACGAAGCGGATTATCCGGAAGCTCTATTTCAATATGTGAAAGAACTGAGCGATAATGCCTGGGCTGTTTATCCGGCTGTACAACCGTAAATTTTTTAGCTGTAAAAACTCCGGATGGTGAATCATGATTCCTTGCAACCATAGTTGAACCGTCAAAACTCGCCTTTTTTCCTACTAAAATAGTAGTACATGACATAACTGTATCCTCCTTTATTCTCCGTCATTATAGGCGGACCGTTTTATAAGGTTTCTGCCGTATAGTAATGCGGCAATAACCCTTTTCGCCTATTATAGCACTACTCAGAATAAAAATGTATACCATTTTTTCGGTTGTTCTTTAAATATACTTTTTATTTTTATCATCTAAATATTATTTATTTTTTAATAATAAAACTTTTTATTCCTCAAAGCTGAGGCAGCAAGCTTTCAGCATAGAAGAAATAACAGACTAAATATATTTAAAATGTCCGGCTTAGAGCCCGGCTAAAAAAGGAGAAAACTATGAATTTCGGAAATAACTTATATAACTGGTTTTTAACAATGCACAGTCTTTAGTATTGGTTGCTTATAGTAGTAATAGGATTATATTTGGCTTTTAAAAGAGAATTTTCAAAGCTGATAGTTTTTTGGTAATAGCACTTAAATGAAAGGAACCTTACTTATGGAAATGAGGATATATATAGCAAATTTAGGTAAATACAATGAGGGAGAACTTGTAGGTGCTTGGTTTTTACCGCCTATAAGTATGGAAGAAGTTGCCGAAAAAATAGGTTTAAATTAAACTTATGAAGAATACGCCATACACGATTATGAACTTCCTTTTGATATAGGTAAGTATGAAAGTATAGATGAGATAAACAGACTTTGTGAAATGGCAGAAGAAGCCGGTACCGTATCAGAAGAAGCTTCCGGTAAAGAAAATGACAGTGTAAGCGTAAGTCTTGCAGTTAAGTATCTTGATGAAGATACAAAGATGATACAGATATTTCAATATGACCTTGTACTTACCAAAGAGATAACCGGATGATTGTTAAATAAATATTTACCTTATATTAACCTATAGTATGTTAGTATAAAAGTATTTATCTTATATAACAGGGGGGATTATGCTTCACAATGATAATAAAAAGCTGGAACAATTATTCGAGTTATATTCTGATTTAATGTTACAGCATGCTTATTACATATTAAAAGATATACCAACTTCACAAGACGCAGTTTCAGAAGCCTTCTTACGGGTAATAAAAATAATTGAAAAAATTAATGAATTGGACTGTCCCAAAACACGCAAGTTAATGGTTATTATAGTAGAGAACATTTCAAAGAATATCTATAACCGAAGGAAACGAGAAGCTTTAGTTGACTTTACAGAGATAGATTTTGAAAACGAGAGTTCTTTGGATGATTTTTATGATATTGAAGTAAAGCAGGATATGGATAATATACTTAAAAGATTACCTATTGATTATGCTAATATTTTAGTATTAACATCAGATGGATACAGTACTAAAGAAATAGCTGAGATACTTGACGTAAATTATGAAAATGCAAGAAAAAGACTGTCAAGAGCTAAAAAATCATTGAAGAAACTGATAGAGCAATATGAAAGCAGAGGTAGGCATGATGAAGTCTAACGATTTAGATAAATATGTAAGTAGATTGAATGAGATTATGGAAAATAGTCCTCCTAAAACAGATATGTCTGAAAATTTAAAAGCATCTCCGGAATTAAAAGCTAAAATAGAAAAGCTAAATTTAGAGAACAATGACAGAGTTAAAAAGGAAAGTAAAATAATAGCATTTAGAAAAAAAGTTATTATCAAATCTGCCGTTGCTTGCATAGCTCTTTTACTTATTACATTCCCACAGCAAGTATTTGGATATGCAAGAGCTGTTGTAACCTATATAGTAAATTCATTTGAAAAGTATTCTGAGATAAGTTTTACCGGCAATGATGAAACGGTTTATAACAGCTCTTTAGGTGTAAGTTATGAATTCAACTACCCTATACCTAATGGATATGTCATTAAAGAAGAAAATAAAGAAAATGGGTACTTTGCAATACTTGAAAATCAAAGTGGAAATGAAATATACGTAACAATAGAGAGTAATGATATATCACAATTAAAATTAAATACTGAAAAGGCTGATGTCAGCTATATGACAATAAACGGCGTAAAAGTAATGCAGGTATATGAGAATGGGAGTTACACTGTATTTTGGGTAGATGAACAATATAACTATGAGATAAGTTCAAAATCTGATTTAGATGTTTTGGTTTATTTAGCAGAAAAACTTATAAAATAATTTTTTTGCTTTCAGGTGTCCCATTTTGGACTACTTAATTGTTATATATTATAGATGGAGGTTAAAATCTCTACTAAGAAATAAAATACTAAAATGGAAGTTTTATTTATGAAGTTAAAGAAGTTATTAGTTTCCACGGTATTTGCTTTAACATTATCAGTAGTGAGTATACCGGCAAATACTTATGCACAAAATACGGGGCTAACATTTGAAGAAGATATGATTATGCCGGTATATAAGAACATACAAAGTATAAGACGTGGGATAAGAATTTCTAGGGGAAAAGCTGTAATAAATTGTGTGGCTCTTGGTAGAAAAAGGGATACTAAATTAGATGTTACAGTTAGTCTGTAAAAGTATTAGAACGGTTCTTGGAATACTATTGAAACATTTTCGGATACCGGAACAAAAAGAGTAAAAGTATACGAAAAGTATTCATTAAGTAATAGGGGCAGATATCGCATAGAGTGTGTAGTAACAGCCAATGGCAGCGAAAGCGATACATCATATTCTTATGCAAAATATTAATAACAGAAAAATATTATGGCGACATACTTATTAAAAGCTACTGTCATATAGAGAGTGATTTAATATAAAAGTAGTTATTTAATTTAAAATACCCAAAAAAATATTTTTAGAACAAAAGAAAGGTAATGAAGTATGAAAATGTAAATCCTATGAGATACAAAAATAGAGACAGATTATAAGGGGCATATCAAATGTACTACAAATCTAGTATATAGTTAAAAATCAAATATTGGAGCTATATACAAATATATTTGATGTAAAATGTAGTTTGATGTATTTGTTACAGGTAAATAATTAAAATAACATTAAGGAGATTTTTATGTTTAATAAGATATTAAAAGGTGCTGCTATATGTAGTGTGCTTTCACTGTCGTTAATTTGGGGCTGGAAGTCAGTACAAGCTTCAACAAACGATGTCAAAACTGATAATACTGATAATAATTTTACGGTAAATGGAGAAGTTCTCACAGAAGATGAATACTGGACAAAGATAGAAGCACTTGGAGTTGAAGTAACTGATTCTGCACAGCGTGATAAATTTATACCGGAAGATGAAGCCTGTGCCGGTATGAACGCAGAAGAATTTTACAATTATATAAGTGATTTAGCTGCGGAACCTAATGAAATATATGTACTTGGACTTACAGAGGTTTCAGAAGAAGAATTTAATAAAGCTTTAAATGAGGATATTGGTGATTACTCTACTACGGAAGAAGATAAATTTGATTATGAAACTGTATCTTCAAAAAGCAAAGTTGTAGCCAGCAAGAGTGTTGGAAGATGTAAAATTCTTTTAAGCATTAATTATGATGTAGAAACTGAAAGTAATAAGCGTTATATTTCTTCCGCTACGGCAGACTTGAAGGAAAAAAATATTCCTAACAATTTTGAATGGTCTGCTGATAGTCTAAATTGCACAATTAGTGATAACCAAAAAAGAGCTACAACCATAGCCAAAGGGGACTTATATAAAATAGTTCCGAGAAAGGGTGAAGATATCCGTGTAAGATATAGAGTAACGCTTAGTGGTTCAGTATCTGCATAGTATGAATGGAATATATAGCTAAAGCTGAAAGTATGTAGATTTATGAAAGATGCAGGTTTAAGATATAAAAACAAAAATGAATTTGTATCTGATAGGAGAAAAAATATGTTAAAAAATATAATTAAAGTTTTAGCCGGAGTTAGTGTTTTATAATTGATGATTGTTTATAGTAGTACATTGGTCAAAGCTTCTACAGAAAATAAGAATGCTACTGTAAATAATAAAGTAGAAATAACCGCAGAAGAATATTTTGATAGTTGGGAAACTATATCTGAGGATAAATTGCCTAAAGGGATTATTCCGTTAAAATTTGACAGTGAGGAAGAAGCATACAGTTATCTTAAGGAAAATGACGAAGAATGGCTTTATTCAGAGGATGAAATATTCATTGTAGGTTCTGAGGAAGTATCCGAAGAAATATTTAATGAATATTTAAAAGAAAATTTTTATAATGTTAATGATACTATACCATTTGATAAAAAAAAACAAAGTGGTATCAACCAGACGCATTGGCGGTAAAGGAATAGTTAAACTCATTGTGAACTATGATGTAGAAAAAGAAAATGGAAAAAATGCTATAGTTTCAGCTAACGCAGGAGTATATGAACAAAATATACCGGACAATTATAATGTGTATGTAGACAATACAGAGTGTGTGATAAGTAGCAATAAAAAAAGGTCAGAAAATACCTTCCGGAATAGGTTGGTTACCAGCTGGGTATTATGTTCGTAAAGCACGTGCCGGCTTACAGCAAGGAAGAACCATTAAACGTTCTTCATATACCAATGAAGGTATTAGAACAGTTTCAATGTTTAATAATCCATTTCAGAAGGATTATGCCAGAAATAATTGGATTTGTAATAAAAGACCTTAAAGTTTATTAGTAGTAAACTACAGAGAACACATTTTATTATAATCTATTAAGCTACCTGGCTACCATATAAAGCATAAATATATGTATTTTATGTGGTAGCCTGTTTTTTCATAGAGAAAGGAAGTAAGTACAATAGTGATATGTGTATAAAAGTTGTTGAATTAATTAAAAGAAATAAAATGATTTTACTAATAATTCTCCTTGGTATAATGCTACTTGCCGGTTCGTATAGTTTTTTTTCTACTATATATGTTAATGTTGTAGCACCTCCTAAATTTTTATCATCTAAAGCAGTTCAATATCGATTTTTACAAATAAAATTGCCCGAAATAACATATAATTATTACTATTCAGATTTTCAAAAAGACATCTTAAAGTATAAGTCATTATCCATATATCAGGATTTTGTTGAAAATGAAAATGGTGCTGCTATATATTTGAACGATTCATCATTCTCGAACTTGGAATTGACTGAGGGGAGACATTTTTTAGCTGAAGATAAAGAAAATAAAACAAATACAGTTATGATTTCTGAAGCATTATTAACAAAATGCGAAATATTTAACGGCAAAAAATCTTTTTACTTTGACGGCGAATATTATGAGGTCATAGGTGTATATAAAGAACATCATTCTATACCTAAATACTATGTCAATATGTTCGCCGAAAATCTTTCGCATAATATTTTAAATGGATATATATGTATTGACGGAAATAAAGAAGATATTGCTTCCTTGATAAATTCTATAAAAAATAGCTTTTCAGGTAACAATAATGGAATTGATATAACTCAAACAGAAGATTATGAGAAACATGACATTATATATTTTTTACATTATTTATTATTTGAAAATGCAATATATACCCTGATAATTCTTACTCCATTAATACTACTATTTTTAAATATCAATGGAGTTATAAGGCATTCTTTGAACTTACGGTATAATGAGTTATACTCGCGCTTTCTTTCCGGTGCTGATATAAATAAAATTCGAAGGCAACTTGCACTAGAAACTATGTTACTGGCAATACTGATTAATTTAATATTGTTTGCAATCATAATACTATTCCAAGTGGAAAGTATCAATATAGTATACTTTTCGTTGTATTCTCTATTTTTCCACATATTTATTTTTATAATTATTCTAAAACATACAAACATACTACTTCATAATGAAATAAATAAAAAGACGACTTTTGACAGTCGCAGTATAATATTGAGGTCTTGTAAGTTTTTTATGAGTTATAAATGTATAAATTTTATGGTGATTATGCTTATGGTGATTATATGCTTTATGAGCGGACTTGCCACACATGAATACATAATATTGGATAAAGTAGAAGAAGATATTAGCAATATTACTGTATATGATAATTTGTATAGTATGAAGCGTTCTTCTGAATCAGGTAACTATAATTTAAATACTATATATAGTGAAAATGAGTTGGAATGTAATAAATTATTGTATAAATTTTTAGAGAATAATTATACTGTTTATTCTTGCTATCCTGCATTTGAAGCGGAAGAAGAATTGATTGACAACAAAGTTATTAGTAAATATTATTACAATTTAGAATTCAAGAAAAACATAATGCAGGAACTTTCATTTGCTTTATCAGATGAAACTAAAGTTACTGAAGAAACAGGATTTATTCCGGTTATTTTAGGCTGGAATTATCACAAACACAAATTAGGAGAAATTATAAACAATAAATATATTGTTTGTGGAATTATGAAAGCAGGAGCATTTTTTTATGACTTAAAATACAATTATACGCCAATTTATATGGATGATTTAATTTTTGAATATATAAATACTTCTGCAATGGATACAGTAGATTACAGTTTTCTTATATCTGATATTAAAATTATTACTAATAATAAAAAAGAATTGAATAGAATAAATAATTATGCACATAGAATAGGAACGGATAAATTTGAATTTATAAAGGATACTGACAAAATCAACGATTTTAAAAAGGATTATAAGATAGTATCAGACTTAGAATATTACCTTTTGCTTTGCATTATATCATTAATTTTGGTTCTTACTTATGTTTATACATATTTAAAATTCAGAGAAACAAAGAAGCAAATTGATTTAATGCATATTATAGGTATTCCTTATAAGGATTTATTATTCAGCATATTATTAGAAGCACTACTGCACATTGTTTTAATAATATTAATTGTAGCTTTCATCAATTACTTTCTAAAAATTATTATTTCTGTAGCATGGTGGCATACTTTTTCTTTGCTTACATTATATTTAGGAATTGTCTGTATGTTGTATATTGGTTTATTTAAAGGAGAGTTTGAACAATGATTCGTTTAGAAAGTATTACTAGGAAATACCAAGAAAATATTATATTAAATCAACTTGATTTATGTTTAAATGAGAAAGAAATTACAGTATTAGTAGGAGTTTCAGGCTGTGGAAAGACTTCATTAATAAAAATAGTTGCCGGTGTTGACTCTATGTACCAAGGGAAAATCTTTCTGAATGATAAATGCCTATCTGATATGAACGATAGACAATGCTCTCATGTCAGAGCACAAAATATTGGATATATACCACAAGATATTTATCTTATGGAAAAAAATACTGTTAAGGACAATATACTTTTAGCACTATTATATTATCCGGACAAAAAAAAGATAAAAGGACTATTGTTAGAATTGGAAAATCTATTAGAAAAACTAAACTTACTTGAAAAAATAAACACGAAAGTAGAGTTGTTGTCTACAGGAGAAAAACGAAAGGTTATGATAGCACGAGCATTAATCAAAAAACCTTGTATTATTATAGCGGATGAACCCACTTCCGGATTGGATAAGAATAGTTGTATTAATATTTTTGAATTATTTGAGAAATTTAAAACACAAAATGCACTCATATTTATAGCCACACACGATGAATTTGTAGTAAAAAAATGTGATAGAATTCTTAGAATGAGTGATGGAATTATTAATGAATAATTTAAAAAGATAATATTGACCTAATTCCAAAAGTTCTACTGTGCAAAATGTAGAACTTTTGATTATTTTTTCCTTTAATAATTTATCATTTTTTCTACTTGTATTTTTGATTGCAGCTCCATCCTTAAAATTTAAAATTAAGCGGCACGCTATTTGCAGGTAAACTTAAAAACCGGCATACTGTCAATCAAAAACAGAGCTTATTATACTGCATATACTGCAAATTGATATTAAAAAACCTCCCATCCTAAATGATGAAAGGTTTTTTAATAATTTTCCGGAACAGGCAAATATCTGTTTAAATCATTTTCAGTATTTTAAATATGATCCGTTAAAATTTCTATACTGCCGACTTTATAAAATATCCCGCCTTACAAAGAATAAATTATATAGTTTTATTACCTTAAATTACTTTTTCTCAGTAAATCCTTCCTCAAGCAAAGCTTTCTTAACTTCCTCGAATGATCCTATTTTATCGGCACTAACACCCATCATTCCACTTATCATATCAGGACTGCTTTTCTTAACCTTTTCAACGTCAATTGCCAAGTCCATAATCATTTTTCCATCTTTAAAATCCACCTTGACTTCGATTCCGTCTATAGCCTTATACGCCGCTTCAGCCATCTCTTTTGCAACTTTCTGCTCTTCTTCACTTGCGCTTTTTGCATCCGTAACCGAATTTACATTGATTTTGGTTATAGTATCTTTATCATGTATCAATTCCAATGTAGTAGTTGTATCTGTCTCAGTCTTTGTAAATACAGACTTTCCTCCTGAACCTCCGCAAGCGGCAATTGATGCCACAATAATAAACAGTACAAAAACACCAAGCAATCTGTTAATTAAATTACAATTCTTCTTCATAAATTTATCATCCCTCTTTTATAATTTATTATTTAAATATTTCATAAAAAACTGTAAATCAAATAATTTTAATCTTATGTAATTTAAGTCGGCAGAACCAAAACATAAATTTATATGCTTTAGTCATTCATATATTATTATATCTATTTAACTTATTTACAATATTTATTTTATTATATACATTATATAACTTTCATCTGTTACACATTGCTGCTGCCGTTAAACGGAGTCCCACATTCAGGGCAAAACTTTGGCGGATTGCCGCTGTCTTTCGGTTTCCAACCGCATTTCCCACAACTGTAATTTTGTACAACCGGTCTGGGTTTTCCACATTCCATACAGAATTTACCTGTATTTCTGGTACCGCAGCTGCAATCCCAAAAAGCATTATTTGAATCCGCAGCTTCACATGATGCAGCAGGCATGGCAACCGGCGCAGCTCCCTGCATATTAGCGGAAGTACCCTGTGCTGAAGCATTATTTTGATTGTTATCAGCGATATTCTGACCTGCATTATTCTGCGGTGCCTGATTTTGCTGCTGACCCATGGCAAATAAACTTTGAGCATTTACTCCACCTGCATTTGCCGCCATATTCATTCCTGCAAATGCCATCATAGGACCTGCCGATTCATTTGAAGCCGCCGACTGCATCGCTGACGACTGTGCCCCTACAATTTGTGCAGCTGCCATGTTCGGATTTCTAAAAACGGCATTTCTTTGCAGCTCTTTTATCATTTTTTCATCTTCTTCAGATGCCTTTACTGAGCTTACACCAAAAGCCTCTATCTTTATACCGTATCTGCCGCCCCATTTTTCGGAAAGGATCTCATTTAATGCAGCTGAAAGCTCCTGTGTATGGGCAGTAATTGAATAATATCTTATACCCATATCGGATATTCTCGCAAATGCCGGCTGCAATGCCGTAAGAAGTTCCGTCTTAAGCTGTGAATCTATACCATCCCTTTTGTACTCATAGTCTACGTTGCCGCATATATTTTTGTAAAAAAGTATAGGATCCGTAAATCTATATGAATACTCGCCATGGCAACGAAGAGATATCTCAATATCAAGCCCTATATTCCGGTCAACCACCCTGAAAGGTACAGGATTGGCAGTGCCGTACTTATTGCCTGTGATCTCCTTCATATTAAAAAAATATACTCTTTGATCCTTGCCTGTAGATCCTCCAAGAGTAAATCTTCGTGCAAATGTTGCAAAGCTTTCTTTTATTCCTTCTCCAAGCCCGCCGTAAAATATACTGGGTTCAGTAGAATTGTCATAGATAAACTCACCCGACTGAGCACATAACTCAACTACCGCCCCCTGTTCAACTATAATCATGCACTGACCTTCATTTACAGCTATAATCGAACCATTGGATATTATATTATCACTGCCTTTATTAGTCCCTCTGCCTGTATCCCTCTTTTCACCCTTTCTCACAAGAATGTCGGGTCCAAGTGAAGGACAGTAAAAATATTCTCTCCACTGATCTGCGAGAACTCCCCTGGCAGCATCTAAGCCTGCACTCAAAAGCCCCATATTGTCTCCTTTAATATAAAAATTTTTATTTGATGTTGTAAGTATATACTATTAACAAATATATATCCGGAACATCATCTGTGATTATATCATATTTTTTCAGTATATACCACTCCATTTGCCTTTATTTTCATAACAAAGGTATTGTGGTATAATACAGCTATAAATGATAAAAAATGAGGTGAACCAGCATTGAATTTTAAAATAATATTCACAGAGGCAGTTTTTTGGTCAATTTTATGGACTGTTATGGTGTCTATATCAATCAGAATATTTCCATTTACTATTGAACATGATTATCCTGATGATGTAAGAAAAGCTGCAAATATTTCAAAACCGTCAAAAAAACATAAACGAAACGGAATTATTTTTGCAGCCATAAGTTTTTTAATACTGTTCGGATTACTTATATCATTTGCAATTTTAGAATATAACGGTAAAGAATTATCGTTTTCAAAAATATTTTTCCATTTATGGATTATTTGCATAACCTGGAATATCATAGACTTGCTTATTATTGACTGGCTTCTAATCTGTAACCTGTCAGTTAAATATTTCTTATTGCCCGGAACCGAAACCTGTAATGCTAATAAAAATTATATTTTCCACTTTATAGGTTTTTTAAAGGGATGTATAACGATGAGTGTTATCTCAGCCTTATTTACAGCAGTTTCATACATTATATTATTGCTGCTTAAATAGAATTTTAAAATGTATAAAAATTCCTAAATTCAAAAAGTTAATATTTCTAAAATTGCAGATTTTTCACTTTACATAACCTTAGCGATAAACAGCGGACTGCGGATTTTCAAGTTCTGCAAAACCGTCTGAAAGTCTCTTTCTGGCAACCTCGATATAAGGATGTATGATAGCCCCCGCAGAACAATGATGATAGCACTCTGCACATAAAATACAATGCCCCGGATTTCGTATCAATTGTACTTTATTATCAACACATGCAAACATGTTAACAGGACAGGCACGGATGCATTGCCCGCAACCGTTGCAAATTTGTGAATTGATTGCCACTTTCTTATATTTTCCATGAATCTTTTCCTGACTTAAAATGCGAAACATAAGGCGTTTAGGAAACGGTGCATATTCAAGCGCTTTTTTTGCATCAACTGCATCTGTTTTGCCGTTTAATACATTTACTGCTATTTCAGCCGCTTCCGCAAGGACCTGTTGCTCTTTCTCCCCCGGCAGCTGCCGGTTTATCCTCTTTTTGAAAGTTGCTGTTAATGTATGTTCTGCGGCAATCTTAATGCCCATAATCGGGATATATCCCCGACTGCGAATCCCTTTTCCCATTTCTTCCAATGCCACACTGCTATGTACTCCTCCATATGTTACAAGCAAAATCGCCGGAATCCGCCCGTTCTTTCTCTTCGGCAGCATATGTATAATTCTGAGCATATTTTGTTCACAATGCCCTGCATATATTGGAGCACAGACTACTAACATACAATGTTCTCCAATATCACTATACAATGTATGTGTAATATCCTCTTTCTGAATATAATTATCATTTTTAGTAATGTTAATCATATCACATGAAACCCCTTTGTTTTCCAGCATATTCATAAAATTTTGTGCTGTAAGCAGGGTATGCCCTGACGGGCTGAATACAAGAAAAACAACCTTCATGATTTCTTACCTCCTTTTACAAAAAACTTGAAAGCTTAATTTTCTTAATATATAATTTACTTAAGTTATATCGCAAATAAATATTCCAATAACCTTAATTTCATCTTATTTATAAACATTTTTAGTGTCAATAAAAAAAATAATTATTAGCTATCAGCCTAAATCATTTACCGAATGGAGAAAATTCAATTCTATGGACAAACAATTAGAAAAAATGTACAGTGATATTTTTGTAGACAGAGGCGTTATTCCATGTGAACCCGTACCCGGTTTTAATCCTAATGGCAGGTTTTACAAAATGAATCCTGAACTTGGCACGGGATACTGCTGGATATATCAATGTAATCCATATATTGCCATCACTGTTATGAATCAAACTCACTATGCAGATACATGCTGTGTATTTGAACAACCGGAATATATCTGTATAGGCTATTTTTATTCTGTTTCCGGAGAAATACTGACTCCGTACCGCCGCCTGGCAGCCGGAACAATTCAGGCTTATGTCGGAAAAAAAAGTGAATATCGTATGATTATACACAAAAAAATCCCGATAAACAGCGTAAGTATTACTTTTATGCCTGAATATTATAAGGATTTTTTAAGTGAACAGTACCCGTCTATCTATGAAAATCCTTCAAAAGCATTTGAGCGTATAGACGGCTGTACCGATTTCCCTGAACTGATCATTATTTTTAATCAAATCAAAACTTATACGGGAGATGGTATATCGGCAAAACTTTTCTATGAAAGCAAGGTAAATGAAGCTCTTTCTATAATCCTTGAAAAGGCGAAAAAATATAATAAAAAACATGTCAGGCAAAGACTTTCCATAGCCGGTGATGATCTTGATGCCGTTATATCCGCAGCTAATTATATTAACGATCATTGTGATGAGGATATACGAATGGATTTTCTTGCCCATATTACATGTATGAGTCAGGCAAAACTTAAATATATATTCAAATATGTATACCATATGAGTATTCAGCAATATATAGTTGCACGTCGTATTACACATGCCGAGCGTCTCCTTAGAGATACTAAACTTCCGGTATCCCTGATTGCTGAAATGACCGGATATAAATATCTCAGCAGCCTATCCGATATGTTTAGACGGCATACGGGAATGAAACCTACTGAATATAGAAAAAAATGCAAATAACCCCCTTATAAAGCAGTACTTAAATACAAAAAATTTTAAATAAAAAAGAGCTGTAATGACTGCAGCTCTTAAAAAATCTATCTATTTTTCATGTTCATCTGTGCGTATATTCGCATCGTTTTGAATAAACGGATTCGGATAATGGATAACAAGTATACGCACCTTCTTATTGGTGTTATTCTCCCAGTTATGCGGTGTTTTTGAATCTAAATAGGCTGTATCCTCAGGATACATCTCATACACTTTATTTTTATAATTTAATGTTAAAATACCCTCTAAAACATAAATAAACTCTACTCCCTCATGAACATAGGTTTTGAGATGATCATTCTCCGATGAGGGCCATAATTCATAAAGCCTGGGCAAAAATTTTGCATTTTCAAGATCCTTTGCCAAATAAAACTGGACATATTTTTTATTGACTGAGCCTACTTTACGATCATAACTTCGTATGATAGGTTCTGCATCATAACTTGATTTTTTTGGTATATTAAAAAAACTGTCCATATCCATACCTAAAATCTTTGCGATGTTTTGAAGTGAATCAATCGCAATTGATGTCATCCCACGCTCAAATTGGGACAAAAAACCCGTTGATAGACCCGTACGTTCACTCAGCTCCTTAAGTGTGATCTTTTGTTCTTTCCGCCTGTTCTGTACCCTGCTGCCAATATCCAAATTATTCATATTTTTACCTGTTTCTTTTATAAAATTACAGTAAAGATCTACATCTTTCCCGATTTATCGTGTACGGCATTCATCGCCTGTATCACAGCAAAACGCATGCCTTTTTCTTCCAATACCGCCACTCCCTCAATCGTAGTCCCGCCCGGTGAACAAACCATATCTTTTAAATCTCCGGGATGCCGCTTCGTCTCAAGAACCATTTTTGCACTTCCAAGCACGGCTTGTGCTGCAAAACGATATGCCTTATCACGAGCCATTCCCTGAAGAACTGCCGCATCTGCCATTGCTTCAATAAACATAAATACATATGCAGGTGAAGATCCCGAAACGGCAACAACCGTATCAAAAAGTTTTTCCTCAATACGCTCTACTGTACCGAAAGTGCCTATGACAGTCTCCAATACCTCCTGATCTTCCTGTGTAATATTTTTATTTGGGCAAATCGCTGTAACACCTGCACCCACCATTGCCGGAGTATTCGGCATCGTTCTAAGTATTTTTGTGTTTTTTCCAAGACCATTCTCAAGATAATCCAAAGTCTTGCCGGGAGCAATTGATACAAAGATCTTTCCATCTCCTAAAGGTGCAAGCTCTTTCATTACAGAATCATACATATTTGGTTTAACTGCAAGAAATATTACATCACAGGTCTTTACGACTTCCTTGTTATCCATAGTCGTATTTATTCCCAGACGTGTCTTCGCATCATCCAAACCCGGCTGATAAGCATCACTTGCAAAAATATCTTTCGGACTTACAAGCCCGGCTTTTATAATGCTTGTTATCATCGCTTTCGCCATATTTCCGCAGCCTATAAAACCAATTTTTTTATTCATGTTTTTCACCTCATTGTTATATTTTATCAAAAAATTTCAAGGCGTGCCAGTAGCACGCCTAAAATACTAACTAAAACTTTGTTCTGTTCTGCCGATGATCTCATCCTGCAATACTTTGCTCAGGTTATGGAAGTGGTCGGAATAGCCTGCAACACGTACAATCAGATCTTTGTAATTTTCAGGATACTTCTGTGCGTCAATCAGCACCTTGCGATCAATTACATTGAACTGGATATGATGACCGTCCATATTAAAGTAAGCACGAATTAAATTTGCCATATTCTCAAGACCCAGATCCCCTTCTACAACAGATGGTGTAAACTTCTGATTAAGAAGCGTTCCGCCTGTTGCCAGGTGATCCATCTTCGAGCAGGATTTTATAACCGCCGTAGGTCCCTTCACATCCGCACCTTTTTCAGGAGAGATTCCTTCAGAAACCGGCAGATGTGCTTTACGTCCGTTCGGACTTGCCATCATAACTTCACCGAAATAAACATGGCAGGTTGTCGGCAGCATGTTGATTCCGTATTTTCCGCCCTTAACATTCGGTCTTCCCACAACCATTCCACGATACAGATCAAATACCGATTTCATGATATCGTCCGCATAGTCATCATCATTACCGTACTTCGGTGTCTTATTGGTTACAAGATGATGTATCTCTTCATAACCCTCAAAGTTCGCATCAAGTGCCTTCTGCAATTCTTCCATTGAGAACTTTTTATTATCAAAGACATTATACTTGATTGCAGCTAATGAATCTGTGATTGTTCCGATTCCTACACCTTGAATATAGTTTGTGTTATATTTTGCTCCACCGGCATTATAGTCTTTTCCTGATTTGATACATCCATTTGTAACAAGAGAAAGGAACGGCACCGGCATATACTCCGCATAGATCTTTTCAATAATATTATTTCCTTCGATCTTAATATTTACAAAATACTCTACCTGCTTTTTATAAGCTTCAAAGAACTCTCCATAAGTTTTGAAGTCCTTTGCATCACCGGTTTTCGGCCCTAACTGCTGGTTTGATACTTTATCAAATCCGTTATATATTGTCAGCTCAACGATTTTAGGCAGGTTCAGATATCCTGTCAGGATATAGGCTTCATTTCCAAAAGCACCGGTCTCGACACATCCGCTGGTTCCGCCTCTTCTTGCATCTTCCAATGTCTTTCCTGCATTCAAAAGTTCCTGAACAATCGATTCAGTATTGTAAAATGCAGGCTGTCCCCAGCCTCTTCTTGAAATCTCACAGGCTCTCTTAAGGAATTTTTGCGGTGTCTTTTTACTTATCTGAACATTAGAGCTTGGCTGAAGCAATCTCATCTCATCCATACAGTCAAGGATCAGGTAGCTGACCTCATTAACACCATCACTTCCGTCCGGAGCGATACCGCCTGTATTTATATTTGCAAAATCCGTATAAGTTGAACTTTCTTTCAAAGTGATGCCGACCTTTGGCGGTGCCGGCTGATTATTGAATTTAACCCACAGACATTCAAGAAGTTCCAAAGCTTTTGTATCATCTAAAATGCCTTTTGCCGTATCATTCTTATAGAATGGATACAGATGCTGATCCAATCTTCCCGGACTAAACGCATCCCAGGGGTTAAGCTCAGTTGTAACTCCGATATGCACAAACCAGTACATCTGTAATGCCTGATAATATGTCTCAGGTGCATGTGCAGGTACTACAAGGCAGTTTTGTGCAATTTGAAGAAGCTCCGCCTTTCTTACCGGATCACTTTCTTTTTCGGCAAGCTCTTTTGCGTATTTTGCATATCTTTCCGCATATATAATAATCGCATCGCAGCAGATCTTCATCGCTTCAAGTTCCTGCTTTCTTCTAAGCGCTTCTTTGTCATTTATAAAATCCAATGCATTGATCTGAGCTTCAACTTCCGCTTTAAGATCCAAAAAGCCCTTTCTATAGAAAACTTCTCCACCTACAGTATGCCCGGGACCTCTTTGCTCCATGAATTCTGTAAAAATGCCGGCTCCATAGCACTTTTTCCATTCTTCTCCAAGATTATTCAGCATTTTGCTTCTAAGAGCACGTTTTTCCCAAAATGGAATGATCTCTTCTTCCTGAATTTTTCTGTCATTATCATTTACCTTAAAGAAAATAATATCTCTGGAGTCCATAACATGCATATCTTCCAGGGTATGGCAACAAAGCTCAGGAAATGTAGGTGCTGCCTGAGGAGAATCTCCTTTTTCACCTACTATCAGTTCATGGTCATTGATACACAGACTTCTGTTCTCCATAAAATGCTTGAATGCAAGCGCTCTCAGCTCCGGAACCGAAACTGTGCCCTCATACATCTTATAAGCATCTGTAATCAATTTTGCACGCTCGATGTAAATATGCGGAACCGCTTCAACACTCTGCTTTCTAAGAGTTTTAATTCTTTCGTTCATTCCTCTGTTTTCCATTTTAACCTCCAATTTTTACAGGTATATTTTTCCGTTCAAAAATATTTTTAAGCTCCAGCATGCGTTCTTCGCCCGGAGCAGAAAAATCCGTTCCCTCGTACTCCATATCAATACGATCATACTTCCCTTGACCGATCGCATGATAAGGCAGTAAACTCACCATCGTAATATTCATATCCTTGATAAAATCTGCAATTCCATTGATATTCTCATCATCGCTGTTGACCCCTTCGATCACAGGGATTCGAATATGAATTTTTCCATTTTTATCATTTAGCTTCTTTAGATTATCTAAAATAAGTACATTATCCTTACCGGTTAACAGTCGATGTTTGTCAGGATCAATATGTTTGATGTCATACAAGAAAGTATCTATATAAGGTAAAATTTTTTCAAAACGTTCAAAACTTGAATATCCACAGGTATCAATGTTCACATTATAACCCATACGATCACATCTTTTCAGAATCTGTAAGATAAAATTGATGTCCTGGGTCATCACCTCTCCACCTGATAGAGTTACCCCACCATTAGACTGCTCATAGAACATTTTATCTTTTTCAATCTCTTTTATGACCTCATCTACAGAATATAACCTGCCTGCCTTTTCTCTCGCACCGTAGATACAAAAATCAACACAGGTAGCACAAGCATCGCATTTATCTCTGGGAACAGGATAAAATCCATCCTTCTCAACAATGCCTTTTTGTGGGCATTTCATTAAACAGCGCATACAGGAAACACATTTTTCTTTATTATACATGATCTCTGCCCGATATGACTGACTTTCAGGATTATGACACCATTTACATTTGAGCGGACAGCCTTTAAAAAATATCGTAGTTCTGATACCCTCTCCATTATGTATTGAATATTTTTGTATATCTAACAACAAATGTTCCATCGTACTCCCCTGTTTCATTCTTATTGACGTAACACTGTTTTGCAATGTGATTAAGTTTAATTACTCATATCTGCAAATATAGATCGTATCTTCTTTGACTATCACATCAAAACTCTGATTTGCTTCCACAACAAAGCTTCCATGATTTGAAAAACTCTTAAATTCCGACTCACCGGGAAGTTTCACATCCATCTGTCCACTGGTTACAAACATAAATTCCTTTTTGGATGTTGAAAACTTATATTCTCCCGCTTTCATTACGCCTACTGTTTGTTCTCCATCAGAGTTTTGCACAGCTATAGATTTTACATTGCCGGAAAAATATTCATTGACCTTAATCATAATGCCTCCTTTCTTCATTTTTGTGAATATGTTCTCATTGCAATATAATAATATTCCATTTTGATGAATATGTCAAGCTATTATCAATATAAATATCAAAAATTAAATTATGTTTTTTGCTTTTATATATAATATATTTTTATTGTATTTCCGTTTTGAGATATATTATTTAAAATTTCATTTTTGTGAAAAAATCATTCCTGTAAAGATTACTATTATTTTCTTATAATGTTTAAATGCCTCTCTCATCTATCTTTGCACCGGCTTTTATAAGCTCGGATTCTTTTCTTATAACATTTAAATACATTTAATATTTAAATACCTCTCTATCCTATAAGGAATTCACCGCCTCCTGAATTTGCTTCAAACCCTCTTTACGGTCGGCACCGGGCTTAATTTCTCCGACTAAAAAACCATCTTTCATAAATATTACCCGATCCGCCCTTGATGCCACCTGAATATCATGAGTAACCATAAGGATGCTCTTTCCTTCTGCATGCAATGTAGAAAAAAGTTCAAGCACCTCCTGACCTGTTTTTGAATCCAGCGCTCCGGTAGGCTCATCCGCAAAAAGAATCTTCGGATCATTAATAAGTGCACGGCATATTCCGGCACGTTGCAGCTGCCCGCCTGAAGCCTGAGAAATCCTGTTGTCTGCGATTTGCTCAATTCCTATTTTTTTCATAAGTTCCTGTGCCTTAGCGATCAGTTCTTTCTTATTCTTCCTGTAACTTACTGATGGAAGGAGGATATTATCCATGATGCTGAGATTTCGTACCATTTTAGGCAGCTGAAACACAAAGCCGAAAGATTCCCGGCGAAGCTTTGCAGCTTCTTCCTCTCCAAGGTGTGTGATTTTTCTTCCTTCAAAGTAAAGTTCTCCGTTATCCGGAGCATCCAGAGAAGATAAAATATTTAGTAATGTAGATTTTCCCGAACCTGACTTGCCCATAATTGATACAAATTCCCCCTCTTTAAGTTCAATATCAACTCCTTTTAACACCTTTGTTTTAAGTACTGCATTATCATAACTTTTTTCCAGATTTATTCCTTTTAAAATCATTCTGCTCATTCCTCCTTTAAAAACTCGGCAATATTCATTCTGCTTAATCCCTTTACTCCAATGATTGTAGCAAAAACAGCAGATAACAGCATTGCGAAAGGAACCAAAAAATATGTAAAGATCGGATTTCTGACAAAATGCACACCGCTAACTCCGATAAGAGAAAGAATCTTTCCTGTCAATCGATCGCCTACACTCAAAACCAGAAGGTTCCCTGCTAAAATACCCGCACTTAAGCTAAAAACCGTTTTTGCCATATACTGTAAATATAAACTCCTATTGCTAAAACCGATTGATTTCAAAATAGCATTCTGTCCTCTATCCTTTAAATACATCATCCTGACAAACAGACTTACAATCAGGAAAACCAGAAAAAGACAGGCAGCTAATGCTACTTTGGTAATATTTTCTACCATCACAATCGTATTTCCGAATATCTGTTTTAGATAAGTCTCAGTATCTGCAAATCTGGCAAAAGAATATCGCTGTGTATAATCCTCCATAAAATCTCTGACAGAGGAGCTCTCATGTAGCCTTATAGGAATCACTGTCCATACGGTATCACCTTCGTCAATACGAAAGTTTGTTTTTGCAGTCTTACCCCCGTTTGTCAGGTCCGAAAAAATCCCCGATACTCTCAGCACTCTTTCTTCATTTCCAATCAGTAGAGTAATGCTGTCCCCTTCTTTCTTTGACAACTCATCAGATGCCAGCTTCGATAATGCTATTTCATAATCACTTAATGGAGCCTTTCCCGAAATATATCTTATCGGAAAACTGCTTTGTTTACCGGAATCAATCCACAGTTTTTGCCTCGTTCCTTCCTCTGTCCTGTAATCGACCAGCTTTCCTGTGTAAAGTTCAAATTTATCTACGGCAGGGTCTTTCTCCAAATCCTTAAGCAGTGCTTGCAGTGCCTCTTCATTTTTTGCAGTCTCAGATATATCTATTCGTATATCATAAACTCCTACACCCAGGTAGTTTACAAAATTCTTATCCGAGATAGTCGAATATATTGACATCGGAATTGTCAGAATAAATACTGAAAGCACAAAAACCGAAACCAGTGTAAAGTACATTTTTTTTCTGGCAAAAAAATCGCTGATTACAAGCTGCAGCATCTTCGGCAAATTCGAAAGAGAATGTAAAAAAATTTCTTTTTCCTCTACTGCATTCTCATTTAACTTCAAATATTTTAACCTTTTTGAGAGTTTATTCATATAAAGATAAATCACCAGAAATATAAGTGCACTTAGGATAAACGCAGCCGCATAGCTTAATCCGCTTTCCTGCGTCTCTCCGAAAAACATCTTCATATTTGCAAGAAAGGGACGCTTTAGCAGAAATGATAGAAAGAATCCCGCTATCGAAGATATCCCTGCTATGAAAAGATATTTTGCCAGAAATAACAGCCTGATCTCTGCCGGAGGGATACCGATTGCTTTTAGTACGGCAAGTTCCCTGTAATCCTCTTCAAGCTTAGCCAAAAGAGTAAAACGTATACATAAGAGCGAAATCCCTATAATAAGCATACCTATTAAAAGCAAGGCAATGATCGTAATACCATCTGAAAAAGCATTTACAATTTTGAACAGACGATAACTTAAAAAAGGCGGTCCATTCGATTCTAATCCTGATTCAGCATAAGCGGCTTCAATCTTTGAAGAATCCTTTAAATCATGCAAACGAAACTCTATCAAATACTCCGGATTTCCCAATGCTTTAATGGAGCTATAATCCTCCTCATTGATTATAAAACGCTTGGAAATGGATATTGATGAATTCATCTGGGAATCTCTTACAAAACCCGTTACTTTAAGCCTGTGATCTCGAATACTGAGAATATCTCCCTCCTTGACAAGTCCTGCACTTTGATAGAATATAGGAACATATACCTCTCCGATTTTCGGATTAATCTTGTTTCCTTTCAGATCCAGCAAATAATCAAACTTCGGACTTTGCACCGAAAAACCGTTATCATATACAAAATCTTTCAATGAAACTCCGTTAAAAGCAAGGAGAGATTGATCTATATTTAAAAATTCCAGAATCTGATATTCTTCAATCTCAGGATGCGATTCCACAAATAATTTCATTCGCTCCATATTTATCTCTCCGGTATGCATCTGTAAAAGATGAGGAGTCTCTGCTTTTTCAAGCAAGCTATGAATAGAGTCATTTAAGCGAATCGTAAGCTGACCTGCCACTGCCAAAAACGCAACTGACAGGATAATGAAAAATGCAATATTAAAACTTTGCAGACGATTATACTTTATATCATTTTTAAGCAGCGTCCAATACATGCTCTTCCTCCAATTTTCTAATTTCATTCCTGCATGGCAAAGTCAAGGCTATAATCATAAGGAAAGCACCTGCCAGAATAATCATAAGTGCAGCACTTCTCCCCTCGCCTCTGCCGATTAACGCCAGAACCGCCCTTGCAATACCGCTTTCCTTTTGCATAAAAGGATTTATAATAAAATCAACGAGCACTCCTGTCAGGGCGTATGCGGCTACATAACCTACCTGAGAAATAAGACCTATAAGTCCCCATGCTTTTCCCTGATGAACTGACGGAACAGTAACTCTTACCAGATAATCCATCGCCGTATTTGCAAACGGCAGGCTCAAAAAAAGACAAAACCCGAAAAGACAGACCATGATCTTATTCTCTCTCCATGCAAATGCAGCCATAAAAAATCCCATTCCAAACAGAGCAAACTGCAAAATATACGTCAAATCTTTTTTTATACTCACCCTGCCTAAAATTAATCCGCCTGCCAACATTCCGAAAGCTGAAATCGTAGTTGCAAATCCTGCGAAAGATTCTCCACCAAAGGACAAAAGCATCGGTATCATAAGAGTCTGAACTGTCCCCAGACAAAAGGAAACCAAAATGCCCAGCATAACCAGAACCCAGAGTCCCTTTTTATCATAAATAATATGAAAACCGAATTTCAAATCTTCCCCCAGTTTAGCTTCCACAGGACGACATACTCCCTTCATTTCCTTTCTTACAGCATAGGTAACCGGTAAAGTAATCAGTATGGTTAGAATGTCAAGAAAAAGGATCGAACGGATGCCCGCAATGCTTAAAACCAGTCCTGAAAGCACCGGTGAAAGCAGATAGCGTGAAGCCGGTATCAGCTGCACCATTCCACTCGCTTTTGTATATTCCTCTTTTTCCAGCAGATCGGATATCGTAGCACGAAATGACGGCTCCACCAGAGAAGAAAATCCTGAACTTATCGCCGCTCCAAGAAGTATTCCTCCAATTAGAAATGTTTCATGCAGAAACTGCAAAGAAAACAGTATACACAGCAAACCTGTAATGGATAATCCGTCTCCCATAAGCATCAACAGCCTGCGGTCATGACGATCTGCCAAAACACCTGCAAACGGTGAAAAAAGAAGCCCCGGAAGAAAACCTGCCAAAATCATTAATCCGGTCATACTGCTCATCCCTGTTTTTTGATAAATAAAAATACCAAGTGCAAAAGAACTCATACCCGAGCCGCTTGCCGAAATAAGGCTGGCTCCCCATAATAATAAAAATTTCTTATATCCGTTACTCATCTTATCCACCTCACTTTTAATATCAGGACAATACCTTTAATCTGTCGAAACTCCCCTCTTTTGCCCCCAGCATCCGCTCTATATTGTATAAAAGGCTCTCCGTCCGGCGTTCTAAATCCTTTTTATCCATATTTTCATAATGTACATCTATAAATCCTATGATCATAACCAAAATCAGCTCCGCACTCTCATAAGGAAAAGCATTGTGAAATATACCTTCTTCCACACCCTCTTTGATAATATCCCCCAGTATAGGAGTGATTTTTTGAATGAAGGATATGTTGCTCTTTTCATGAAAAAGTGCATTCTGAGGTTGATTCATATAATCAATCATCAAATTCCCGCCGGATAAACGCTTCATACTCGTACTGGAAAACAATGCAAAAATCTTTTCGTATACGGGCAGTTCTTTCTTCAAAACAATACTTTGTACATCTTCTACTATTTTTTTTGCAGAACGCTCTATAATCGCATCCATAATTGCCTCTTTAGATTCAAAATGATAATACAGAGTGCCCCTCGCAATATCCAATTTACTTAAAATATCACTAATTGAAGTATTATCATATCCCTTTTCCAGAAAAAGAGAGAATGAAATATCCAAAATCTGTTCTTTTTTATTCTTCATAAGTTTTCCTCCTTTTTTAGACTGACAGTCGGTCTGTTTTTTATATTGTAACAGGAATAAAAAAATTTGTCAACTGAATTTGAGAATAAATAAAAACCTGCCGGGCGGATAGTTAAAATCCGCCTGACAGGCTCCTTTTTTGTATTAAATTATTCCTTCTTTTTTAAGCTCTTCAAGCTCAGCATCGGACAGACCGTAGATTTCCTTATTATGTTGCCCAAGCATCGGAGCAGGTGTATCTACGCTTCCGGGGGTTGCACTTAATTTTATCGGGCATCCCTGAAAATACATATCACCTATTAAGGGATGCTCCATATGCACCATCATCTCTCTCTCCTGAAACTGCGGATGCTCTATCGCCTCCTTCATATCAAGTACGGGACCGCATGGAATGCCGACTTTATCAAACATTTCCTCAATATCTCTCTTTTTATGCTTTTTAACCCATTGCACTATAATATCATGCAGTCCGTCATTGTAATTTTTTACTCTAAGGTCATTTGTACAGTATTTAGGATGCTGTACAAGATCACTGCGTCCTATAACATCACAAAACACCTTAAAAAGCTTGTCATTCCCGACTCCAAGTGCCACATAACCGTCTTCTGCCTCATAAATATTAAACGGCGCTATAGTAAGATCTATATTTCCCTGTCTTTGAGGTATTGTACCTGAAAGAGTTGTTGTAACTATAGCATTTTCAAGTAAAGTAAATATAGTATCCGCCATAGCCACGTCTACATGCTGCCCCTGACCTGTAACACTTCTTCTGTACAGTGCCATTAAAACACCTACACATAGGTATATACCTGTAACATTATCGGCTATTGAAGCACCCACTTTTACCGGTGGAGTATCCGGGTAGCCTGTGATATTTACCATGCCTGCAAGCGACTGTGCCACGATATCATAACAAGGTCTGTGTGATAAAGGACCATACTGCCCAAATCCGGTTCCTGAGGCATATATAATGCCGGGATTTATTTTCTTTAATGTTTCATAGTCTACCTTAAGTTTTTTAGTAACACCCGGTCTAAAATTTTCAACAACAATATCAGCCTCTTTTACAAGCTTATAAAATATTTCTCTGCCTTTATCCGATTTAAGATTAATAGTACAGCCCTTTTTATTGCGGTTAAGAAATGCATAAAATCCGCTTTCATTTGTCTTTTCATCTATAGGAGGCCAAAATCTGCACTGTTCCCCGCCTATAGGTTCAAACTTTATTACTTCGGCTCCGTTATCTCCAAGTAATGTGGTACAAAACGGACCGTTATATGCATGTGTCAAATCAAGTACCCTTATTCCTGAAAGTGCTTTATTACCTGATTTCCTATCCGGTTTTTTTTTAGGTATCTCATATTCAAATATGGCAAGAGTTGAAAGCGGAGGATCCTCAAGTACATCTATAGAACTTGCAAATTTCGGCTTTTCAGGAATTTGTGCAACTTTAAATGAACGAACCTCTATCAGTGTTTTTTCATCTTCTTCCTTCAGTATACGTGCCCTTATTTCAATATAATCTCCTGCAAAACACGGTACAAAAAGCCTTATTTTTTTTACTTTAGAGCATCTTCCTGTATTTTTATATACCTTTGCCATAAGCCTGTCGGCTGCATCTTCTAAAAGGGTTATAGATCTTGCACCATTTACAACACCTCCCCCATAAAATGCATCTCTGGTTGACATACGGTACCTCATAGTAATTTCATGCATATTACCTTTCCTCATCTTTCATCAATTATATTTACATATTAAGCAAACATTCGCAATCTTCTCTACATCTAGATCGATTCAACTTCTCTCCATGGATCCTTTACCATTCCGAAAGGCTGCTCTCCCCTCTGTACCTCTTTTTTTACAACCAGTACCACAGTGCCTTCCGTTATAAGTTTAGGCTCGTCAAAATAATACATATCACCGGGATTTGCATCTTTAACCCCCATCCTTGAAGCTAAAGTTGCAACCTTATATGTTTTTACCCTGCATGTCCTTGAAGTATTCCCTGCTTTTATAAGCTCCGCACTGAAATCAAGCTGATCTCCGACATACGCATCTTCATAAAGTTCAACATCTGTGTATCCAAGACAGAGAGACTCATCTCCGTCATTAAGTATCATAAGTTCCGTTTCAGCATCACCTATAAAATCAAACTGCCTGCCGAAAGGTATTACACCGTCAGGACTGTTTGCATCCGCCGTTGTCATTTTATAACTGAGTAATGCCTTTTTTCTTGTACTCATAGATTCCTCCAAAAATATTTTAATTCCTATCCAAATTTAAAACCGCATTTAAAAGTACTTCCGCTCCCTTTACACACTGCTCTAAAGACGTAAATTCTTCCTCACAATGCGAATGACCGTCTTTTGACGGAACAAAAATCATAGTTGTCGGCATCATATAAGAAGCAAACTGAGCATCATGACCTGCTCCCGAATTTATTTTTTGATTTTTATATCCAAGTTCATCAACCGCTTCCTGAACATAGCCTACAAGTTTTTTATTGAAATAAACTGTATCTCTTGTCCATGCCACTTCACTTTCTATACGGCATTTTGCCAATTCTTCCGGAAGATTCTTTATAGCCTTTACAACCCCTTCTATCACTTTAGGATCTTCATGTCTTGCATCAAGTGAAAACTCCACCATATCGGGTATTACTGTATGTACATTCGAATGACAGAGTATCTCTCCTGTAGTATAAACAAGATCGGGGGCAAGCTTGTCAAGCTCATTGTGAAGCTGCTTTATAGCCAGTGCAGCTGCATATAAAGCATCTTTCCTGTATTTCATAGGAGTTGTTCCTGCATGATCCGACTGACCGAAAGCTCTTATACGGTAATTTACCATGCCGAGCACACAGGTAACTACACCTATATCATTGCCTGCAGCTTCAAGTATAGGTCCCTGCTCTATATGAAGCTCAAACATTGCCGAATACTCCTTTGGATTAAGCCTGTTTTTTTTATCACCTTTATACTTATTCTTATTAAGCATTTCACCGAAAGTAACCGTTTTATCAAGTACCGACTTTGAAAGCAGCATATTTTCATGTTTAAAATTTTTCCTTATATTCTCAGGCAGATAATCATAGCAAATTACACCTGACGACATCATTGCCGGAGGATAAAGAGAGCCCTCCTCATTAGTCCATATCATTGCAGTAATATTATGTTTATGAGGAATTTTTTCATCAGCTATGGTTTCGAGTGCTTCCATTGCAGACATCACTCCCAGTATTCCGTCGTAATTTCCTCCGTTTCTAACCGAATCACAGTGAGATGCCATAACTATACCCGGCAGATTTGGACTGCTTCCCTTAATTGTGGCATACATATTTGCCATATCATCGGTTTTAATTTCCGCACCTATTGCCTTCATTCTTTTTACAAATTCATCTCTCGCCTGAAGATCTTCCTGAGAAAGTGTATAGCGTGTAACTCCTCCATGACCCGCATCTCCATACTTACTCATTGTTTTAATCTTATCTTCCATTCTTTGTTTACTGCATTTATACATAATTACCTCCTTAAATATTTTAATTGTTATTTACTAAACCTCTTTCTAAAATATTCAAAAAATTGTTTTATAAATTCCTTTAAGAGTTGAAATAAGATCAAGGACACTATTATGCCGCTTGCAAGTGCTCCTGCAATTAAAAGTGATTGTATACCGTAAAAAGCAAATCTTTCCCTTTGATTTTTTAACGCACAGTGCATGGTTGTATAAAGTGAAAATCCCGGAATAAGAGGTATAAAACCTACAGCCAAAAATACTGTCGCAGGCTTTTTTTTAAGTCTTGCAAAAACTTCAGCATACAGACCTAAAAACAAAGCGGCAAAAAAATACCTTATCCCCTCTCCTTTAAAATATATTGCAGCCGTCAGATATACCCCCCATGAAAGCATACCGCCAAGCGAAGACCACAACATACTGGATCCTTTCAGATTAAAAACAAGTGCAAATCCCAATGCTCCAAAGAATGCAGCTGCAAGCTGTATTATCTCTCTCATTACAGACCTCTGCCCAATTATTTAAAAATAGTGAAATTAAGTATTCCAAGTCCGCTTTAACACCTGCTCATACCTATAAAATCAGTTTCCCTATGGACATTCCAAGTGCTACCGCAATACTTAATAAAACGGATTCCGTAAAACGTACAAAACCGGATATAATATTTCCTGAAAAGAGATCTCTAAAAGAATTTGTAATCATAAGCCCAGGTATAAGAACCATTATATTTCCTATACTTATATTTTCAGCTGACTCTCCTATGTTAAATTTTACAAATAATACAGCAAGTATTCCCGCCGCTCCGGCACACACACAGGAACTTAAAAATTTATTCATCTTCAGTTTTTTCAGCACTGTTTCATATGCATGCATCATAAAACCTATAATACAGGCAGATACCGCTTCAGCGGTACTGCCCCCGAAAAATATCGTAAATGCGGCTGAAATCATGCCATATCCTATAAATGTTCTGACAAATGAAGCCCCATTTAATTTATTTATGCTTTTAATATCATATTTTATAGACTTAATATCAGGCTTTATTCTGCATATATTTCTTGAAAGACTGTTTAGGTATTCCAGCTTATATAAATCATACTTAAATGATTCTATTCTCCTGCTCTGAGTTATATATCCCTCATTTTCACAGTAAATAGTAACCAGTATTACATACGGTATTGAAAAGACATTAATCTCCTTTGCACCGTAAGCCTTACAAATCCTGCTTATAGAATCTTCCACTCTGCTGATTTCAGCACCGTTTACAAGCATTTCAGCCCCTATATCCAGTGCATATGACAATAAAAGTTTTCCTGTATCGTCAGATAATTTCACACAGTATTCATCATCCATAAATTATCATTTTTTAGGAACTCTCTTTACAAATTTTCCCATGCCAGGTTTTCCGGTAAATTCGCCGTTATCATAAACAAGATTGCCCCTTAAATAGGTCTGTACCGGATAACCGTGGAATTTCTTCCCTTCCCAGATAGTATGGTCATAATCGGAATGCATGTTTTTTACGCTTACTGTAAAGTCCTTATTCTTATCATATATTACTATGTCTGCATCCTTACCTACTCTGAGTTCTCCTTTCTGACTGCATCCGAAGATCTTTGCCGGATTTGTAGAGCAGAGGGCTACCGCCTGTGAAAAGGTGATCTTGCCTTTATTTGCCGCATCAAGCATATACGGATAAAGGTTTTCAACACCTGCACAGCCATTCGGTATTTTGGTAAAATCATCCTTACCCCAGTCTTTTTCATAACTCTGGAAAGGACAGTGATCTGTTGCGACAGTATCTATGAGATCGGCTTTTATAGCCTGCCAAAGTGCATCCTGACTTTCCTGACCTTTCATAGGAGGTGAACATACAAAATTGCGTCCGTCCTCTCTTTTATATACATCACATGTAAATTCAAGATACTGCGGGCAGGTTTCTATATAAACCTCGGCACCTTCTCTTTTCGCCTGGATACATGCCTCAAGCCCCTCTTTATCAGCCATATGCACTACATATAAAGGACCGTTAAGATGCTTTGCCCAATGAACGGCACGTCTGTCAGCCTCGGCTTCCACAAATTCAGGTCTGCTTAAATAATGATACCATGCTCCGGTTTTACCTTCCTTTAAAAACTGTTCTGTATACATATCTATAAGATCGGGATTTTCGGCATGTATATTTACAAGTGCACCAAGCTCTCTTGCTCTTAAAAGCAGTCTTGCAAGAGTTCCGTCATCAACCATCATATTTTCTTTTTTATAAACCAGAAAACACTTAAAGCTTGTAATACCCTCTTCAACCGCTTTTTCCATCTCCTTAAGTATCGCACCGTCATTAAGATTGGTTATACAGCAATGCGAAGCCCAATCTATACAGGCATCTTTTTCAAGAATTTCCTTTTTTGAATTAATAAGATCCATTATTGTGCCGCCGGCTCTTTGAACAGGATAGTCAAAAAGTGTGGTTACGCCTCCGCATGCGGCAGCTCTTGTGCCTGAAAGATAACTATCAGCAGATACCGTTCCTCCAAACGGCATCTGAAGATGTGTATGTACATCTATTGCTCCGGGAAGAACCAGCATTCCTGAAGCATCAACTGTCTTATCCGCTTCGCCTTCTATATTGAGCCCCATTTCAACTATCTTTTCATCTTTAACTGCTATATCACATTTATACATGCCTTCAGTTGTAACCACTATTCCGTTTTTGATAATCAAATTATAATGTTTCATTTTTTAGCCTTCCTTTCATCAATAAATAATTATTTAAATATACAGGCAGTTTCCACTTTAATTACGAACTAACCTATAAATAACTCTCTTTAAGTAAAATATCATGTTTTGACTCGCCATCTTTCATAACCAGTTTTCCTGGCATTATACAGTTCATAACAGGACATACATTCAGACAGAGATGACAGCCTACACATTTTTCCTCATCAATTTCAGGTCTTCTTCTCTCATCATCAAATATTATTGCCTGATGCCCCCCGTCAAAACATGAAACATAACATCTTTTACAGCCCGTGCATTTTTCCTCATTCACTTTTACAAGTATCTTATATGTTCTGTCAAGTTCATCGGCACCCACTATACTGTCAAGTGCTTTTCCGACTATATCCTCAACCTTTTTTATCCCATAATCTTCCATATAAAATGACAAACCGCTTATCATATCTTCAACTATACGATAGCCATACTGCATTATGGCAGTCGTTACCTGGATATTTGAGGCACCAAGTAATAGAAACTCCACACAATCACGCCAGGTTTCTATCCCTCCTATACCTGTTAAAGGTATTGACTTAAGAAGCGGATCATGCTTTAAATCCGATATAAATCTAAGTGCTATCGGTTTTACCGCCGCTCCCGAATAACCTGACACCGAAGATTTTCCGTTTACCACCGGCATACCTATATTCAAATCCAGATCAATATTAGTAATTGATTTAACGGTGTTTATTGCCGCTATTCCCTTTGCACCGCCTTCAATCGCCGCCCTGGCAGGTATCTCCATATTTCCTATATTCGGAGTCATTTTAGCTATTACAGGCAGAGTCGTATTTGCAGACACAACTTCACAATAGTGTTTTACAAGTTCGGGACTTTGCCCTACATCGGAACCCATAGTAGATGAGGTCATCTGCGGGCATGAAAAATTACATTCTATCATATCGGAACCGGCTTTTTGCGCCTCTTTTGCAAGCACCGCCCATTCGTCATCATTGCTTCCCATTATACTGGCTACAATGACCTTTTCAGGAAAATCTTTCTTAAGCCTTTTTATATATCCGAAATTCACTTCGTTAGGTTTATCGGATGTCATCTCCATATTTTTAAAACCTGTCCACGGAGTATTTTCTTTTGAAGCTATATCAAATCTTGGTGAACATTCATTTGGAATAAATACACTTATTGTTTTATAAAAAATACCTCCCCAACCACATTCAAGTGCCTTTGCACACATTTCATAATTGCTGCCCACAGGAGAAGATGACAGGAAAAAAGGATTTTCACAATGAACTCCTAAAAAATCTATTGATAAGTCTCTTTTTAAAGTCATACTTTACCTCCTGTTTTACATAAGCTATCTAAGGATTTGAAATAATTAAGAATTTTTACTGCCGAAGTTTTTCCTTGGGCTACAGCCTCAACCACTGTAGCCCCTGAACTGTGAGCCGCATCGCCGCCTATAAAAATATTTTCTTTTTCTTTAATATCCTTAAATTCACTTACCTGCTCCTGACCTATAGCAAAAATAATGTGCTGTGCATTAAGTAAAAGTTCTGAATATCCATCTCTCCCCCTAAACCTTATGCCTTTTACTCTCCCTTCACTGCCTTTTATTTCTTCAGGTATAAAATTCGTTATTACCGGGATTCCCATTGACTGCACAAATTTAATCTCATCTATATCCGCAGGTGCCTCTTCTATACTTCTTCTGTAAACTATTACAGCATTTTTGGCACCGAGCTGCTTTGCAGTACTTACACAATCCATAGCCACATTACCTCCGCCTATAACCACCACATCATCATTAAGCACTACCGATTTCGTATTACTTCTTGCCCTCTCTAAAAAGTCAAGTGCATACTCAACACCGCTAAATTCCTTTCCTTTTATATCAGGTTTTTTCGAGGACCAAAGTCCTATACCTATAAAAATCGCATCAAACTTATCTTTCAGGCTGTCAATGTTTTCCTTAGATATCTTTTCACCGAAATGAAATTTTACTCCAAGTCTTTTAATAAGCTCTATATCATGGTCAACAACCCTTTGGGGAAGTCTTGTCGGTGTAATTCCATGACTTAAAATACCTCCTGCAGAAGCTTTGCATTCATATATCTCTACACTTACCCCCTCAGCCGCAAGCTGTCTTGCACATGAAAGTGAAGCGGGTCCTGAACCTATACAGGCAACTCTCTTACCGCATAAGGGTTTTGCTTTGATAAAGTCCATCTTTCCCCGTTCTTCCTCTTCTATAAGAAATCTCTGAATACTTCCTATTTTTATAGGTCTGTCAATCCCCACCCTGCTGCATGCTTTTTCACAAAGCCTGTCATATGGGCATACCCACGCACAGCATCCGCCCAGCGGATTGTTTTCACGTATCGTTTCTGCCGCTCCCTTCATATTTTTAAAGCGCAATGACCTTATAAACTTTGCAGGGTTTGTTGAAGCAGGACAATCCCGACTGCATGGAGCATCTTCACATAAAAGGCATCTTGAAGCTTCTTCCATAGCAGTTCTGTAATTAAAGCCCGTTTCAGCCTCCCGGGCATATGCTTTTTTAACAATATCGCTCATATCTTTATTCCTTCCTCTTACCGTCTATGGTTCAAATATCAATCTTTAAGTATTTTTGCAATTATCCAGTCTTTTTTATTACTTCCCCTGTTTCTCTTTTCAAAGATACTTTTATAAATAAATCTTCCTAAATAATCGCTTCCGACACCAACCAAATTTCCAAACAGCAGGCATATTAAAAGCATTTTCCAATTACCTCCTGAAGCAAATGTCGAAAACCCTCCTATAAATGTGCATGGCACAAATTTTGTAAGATCACAATGTGCAAGATAACATATTACACCTGTAAAAAAGCCTGTACATATCCCGCTAAAAAGCGGTCCGTCCGATATAAGACTTCCAAGCATAATTACAGTGCAGCCTATAAGCACTCCTGCATAATTACTGACCATAGATCTTATAAAACCGTTCTTTCCGCCGCCTGCAGTAAAATATGAGGTGCATCCGGCAAAACCTACCCAGCTTACAATAAGCGGTCCTGCATAGGCGGTGCTTATACCTGTCCATGTCCCTGCAACAATTGCACTTCCGACTGCTATTGAAAAAATATAGCCTGCATCCATGATTTATCCTCCTTTCCGTAAATGTAAAGCTTTAAGTCTAAAACCTTTTATATTTCACCTGATTCTTGAGCATAGAACTAAAGTAAAATATAAGATTTTATAACTTTGTTATAAATATATTTTAGAGCATACAGGAAATGGCAAGTCAATACGGGCAGTCTTAAAATTCAATAAAAAAAGAGGGTAATTAAACATTACCCTCCCATTTGTTTATAAAACAAATCTTTATTTTTACAAAAAAACTATTATATACCCATATATTTACACAAAAACACTATTAATAATACTAGATTTTTATAAATACCTTTGATATTTTTTTATTATTCTTACCAAGTCTTACTTTATCAAACTCTCCACCTGGTGAAGTGTTTTGTGAAATTACAGTATAAATTTTTTTATATGATTTTTTCTTATCGCTTCTTTCCTATTGCTTCTTTACAGGTATAATAATCTTTGTTATATGCATCATATTATTACCTATATCTACGGGAGAAACTATAAATTCTTCAGTGGAATGTCCTGCTATACTATAACCTTTCCTATCTATCCATCTTTTTAATGCCAGATAGGACTTAAATATATCTTTATAATCGCCTGCATGAACTAAAGTCGCAGCCTCAAATCCCCCGAACTTATGAACATTATCCATATCCTTACATTTGTTTTCAACCTGTATGGCAAATTCCACTTCACAGTCTTTTTGAAAAAATTGACCGAAAATTTCAGAATTATACGTTACAAAAATAGAACCGCATACACTTAGCTTCTCATTTCTTACATCTTCAATAATCTGTATCCAATTTTCAAGATTTACATCTTCATTTCTATAAGAATACATAATTTTCCGTCTGCTGTATAAAAATATCTCAGGTCTTTTTTCAATTGTTATTCTCTCTTCCGGATCCGAATCAATACTAAAGTATTTTTTTCCTGATAAAATATTCCTTAAAAATATCTCCGCCTCATTATGCTTGCGCTTTAATTCTTCAATTTCCTCACGCAGTCTGCCAAGCCTGATTTTCAGTATATATTCCATATGATCAAGTTTATTTTCTTTTAATATCTCTTTTATTTCGTTTAATGAAAATCCTAAAAATCTAAGCCGTTTTATAATAAAAACTGCCCTAAGTTGTTCTCTGCTATAGTAGCGATAATGGCTGCCTTCTTTTCTAAGACTTGGTACTAAAACATCAATCTTATCATAATAACGAAGCGTTTTTACAGGAATTCTGCAGAGAGAGGACGTGTTCCCTATGGAATAGTACTTTTCTTTCATCATATCTTTCCTCCTGATATAATAAACAAACTCTCTTTAATGCTCTAAGTAATGTTAATCCTATAAATATTTCTATATACTTTTATTCCTCTTATACATTATACCAATAAAAATGTTTTTTATAAACTACCTTTTAAACAAATTTATTTTATAATCTTATATATATATGTTAAAAATTAACAATTAATAACCAATCGCAATTTATATTCAGACAAATCAAAATTTTACAGTTTCTGAGTCTTATTCAGCAGTTCAAGCCTCACCTTATCCACCCTCGCCTTATCCATCTTTTCAACAGTCAGGCTTACATCTCCTACCTTTATACCTTCCCTGACCTTGGGAATATGTTCAAGCTGTCCCATAACAAACCCTCCTATCGACTCATAATCATCAAGGCACAGGTTTGTTCCCAGTCTTTCATTGATTTCATCAAGCTTTACAAAGCCGTCAAGCATATATATGCCTTCTCCCAGCTTCTTAAAACTGTCCTCCTCGTCAGTATCATATTCATCCCTTATCTCGCCGACTATCTCCTCAAGTATATCCTCCATTGTAACCATGCCGGCAGTTATCCCGTATTCATCAAGAACCACGGCAAGATTGCTGTATGATTTTTTCATCTGCAGTAAAAGCTCCGACAACTTTTTATATTCATAAGTAAAAAGAGGCTTTCTCATATAATCCTTTATATAAAAATCCTCACTTTTATCATAAAGCAGCAGATCCTTTATATTTATTATACCTACTACATTGTCGGTACTGCCCTCATATACAGGCAGTCGTGTATACCTCTCCTGCCTGTATATTTCTATAATCTCATCATATCCTGCATTTATATCTATAAATACCATGTCTATGCGCTGAACCATCACATCCTTTGCAAGCACTCCGGCAAAATCAAAAACATTATTTATAATATTTCTTTCTTCATTTTCAATCACTCCCTCTTCATGACTTACATTGACTATGGTCCTAAGTTCATCTTCAGTCATGGCTTCATTATTTTTTTTAACGTCAATTCCAAAAGCCTTTAATACCGCACTTGCAGCAATATTTACCGCAGCAATTACAGGTGTAAGTACAAATATAAGCCCGTATACAGGTGCGGCATATATAAGTACAAGCACTTCAGCATTTTTTGTTGCAAAACTCTTAGGTGCTATTTCGCCGAATATAAGCACTAAAAATGTAAGTATTCCCGTTGCTGCACCTATTGAAGCATTGCCGAACAGTTTTATAGTAATAGCGGTTAGAAGTGCCGAGGCTGAAAGATTTACTATATTATTGCCTATAAGCACCGCTGAAAGCATTTTTTCAGGCTTTTTCATTATCTTAAGTACAAGAACCGCATTTTTATTTCCCTTTGAGGCAAGGGTACGAAGCTTTATGTGGTTTGAACTTGTAAATGCCGTCTCCGCCGATGAAAAAAAGCCCGAAAGACCTAAAAGTATTATAAGTATAACTATATGCCAAATCGTATGATTATCCAAATCAGCTCCTATGTCTATATCTTTAAAGCTGCATGCAGCATACTTCCAAGCAGTATATATACATCAGCCATATTAAATACTATTCTATTTAATACTGAAACATTTATATTAATATAATCAACAACATAGCCTCTCTTGAACCTGTCATAAATATTGCTTAGTGCACCTGCTACAATAAGGCTTAATGATATATTATGCAAAAATCCTTTTTTAAGTTTAATTCCCCTGTAAAGGCAATTCATTATATGAATTGTTATAAGTACCGGAAGATATTTCACTATACCGCTGCCCTCAAATATTCCCATTGAAAAACCTTTATTCCGGCAGCTGTAAATCAGGATTTTTTCATTTTTAAATAATTCGTGATTCTTTTTAATATTATTTTTTTTAATATTATTTCCTTTGATAATATCTTCTTTAATATTATTTTTTTTATATGTCTTTTTATTTTTAAAATGTCCGATACAGGGCATTTTAAAAGGTTTAGGCAGACTTTTTTGAGGCAGCCTTTCAATCCTGTTTTTTACAAGAATATCGACACCTGATAATAATACTGCTATTATATAGTATAGCATCTGTTCACAATGATTAGTTTTTTGCATGTATGCTTCTGCCTTCATCTATTCTCATGCTTATGCCGGGACCGCCTTTTTTCTCAAGATATGCACCCGTTATTACCACCTTGCCTATATTCGGATCTTTAGGTATCTCATACATTATATCAAGCATAAACTCCTCTATTATTGAACGCAGTGCTCTTGCTCCCGTATTTTTCTTTATAGCTTCATGTGCTATCCAGTCAAGTGCATCATCGTCAAACTCAAGCTTTACACCGTCAAGCTCAAGCAGCCTTATATATTGTTTTAATATAGCATTTTTAGGTTCTTTTAATACCTTTACAAGATCCTCTTTTTTAAGTTTTGCCAAAGTTACAAGTATAGGAAGTCTTCCTAAAAACTCGGGTATCATACCGAATTTTCTTATGTCATCATTTGAGGCATATTTTAATATGTCTTCATTATCATATTTGTCTTTAAGCTCTGAGTTAAAACCCATAAGACTTTTTTTATTAAGTCTTTCCTTTATTATATCTTCAAGATCCGGAAAAGCTCCTCCGCATATAAACAGTATATTATCAGTATTTACACTGTAAAGCGGAGACATTGCATTTTTCTGGTTTGAGCCCACAGGCACATCAACTCTGCTGCCTTCAAGAAGTTTTAAAAGCTCCTGCTGTACGCTCTCGCCGCTTACATCTCTTGAACTCGTACTTTTCTTTTTTGCTATTTTATCTATCTCATCTATAAATACTATGCCGCATTGTGCCCTCTCTACATTATTGCCTGCTGCTGCAAGAAGCTTTGAGATTACGCTTTCTATATCATCACCTATATATCCCGCTTCTGTAAGTGATGTTGCATCCGCAATCGCAAGCGGCACATTTAAAAGCTTGGCTATGGTTTTTACAAGATAAGTTTTTCCGCTTCCGGTAGGACCTATCATAAGTATATTTGACTTTTCTATCCTGACATTCCCCGATGTCTGTGCCTTTGTGCTTTTTATATTGTCTCCCTCAACCGGACGACTTTTGTCGGCAGTATTTGCCTTCGGTCTTCTCTGTTCAAGAAATACTCGTTTATAATGATTATAAACCGCAACCGCAAGAACTTTTTTTGCCTTATCCTGCCCTATAACATATTCATCAAGCCTCTCTTTAATTATATGTGGTGCAGGCACATCCTTCATACTGAACATAGGAGTCTTAGGACGACTCTTTTTTTTAGTTTTTTTCCCTACATTAAAATTCATAAGACCTTCGAAATCCTTTTTTACGCCTTCCATAAAAGGAAAATCTTCAATTCTGGCAAATGTAAATTTTCCATTATTTACCGTATCAACAGTCTTTTGCAGACAGTCATGGCAGAGCTTTACTCCGCCCGGCATATTTACAAGCTTTCCGGCAGTGTCTTCAGGTCTGTGGCACATACTGCATATAACCCTGTCTGTGTTATCATCCTGTTTTTTATTGCCTTTATTTGAATCTTTCTTGTCTTTTACATTAATACCTCTGATTCTAAACTTGCTGATATCAAAATCTTTACCGTCAAAATCATTTCCGCTTTTATTCCGGTTATATGTATATTTTTTATAAAATTGCTTTCTGTCCATATTTCTCCTTAAAATTAGTCCGTTAGCCATATATAGTTTTTTATACGGACCGTAGATCCGCATCCGTTATGCCTGATGCTATGTCTGACATTATATCTGTACAGTTAATTCTGTACATAAATTTCAAAATTAATCTCCTATCTTATCCATTATATACAGATTTTATAAGTTGTGCAAGTATGCAGCTGTCGCATTATTATAATGTAGCTGCGGTTTTATTTTATAACTCAGCTGTGCTTTTTTCTATATGCCAAGAGAGATGGGGCAGTCCCCATCTCCCGATTTGCCATACTTTTACAGACGGCTCCTAATTATTAACTTCAGTATCCTTTCTGAATCCAAGCTTAACCGTTACCTGCATCTCCTTATATTCGCTTCCTTCAAGTCTTTGTATTGTAAGTTTAACTTCCTCACCGCCTGAGTAATAGGTAAGCTGTTTTTTAAGATCATCCATGCTCCTTATCGTCTGAGCATTTATCTTAGTAATTATATCCTTTTCTCTAAGCTGTGAATTTGCAGCCGCACCGCCCTCAAGTATCTTATAAACATATACGCCTCTGGGCATATCATACGCCTGAGCCATATCCGAATCTATATTCTGTCCACGTATTCCCAGATATCCCTGTTTTGACTCTTCAACCTCGGTTTTAGTCTGTTGATTTGAAAGTTCGTCAATTATTCCCTTTACATCCGAGATAGGTATCGCATAACCCATACCCTCAACCTCAGTTGAGGAATATTTTGCCGAGTTGATTCCTATTACATCACCGTCCATATTTATAAGAGCACCTCCTGAGTTTCCGGGATTTATAGCTGCATCCGTCTGCAAAAGACTTTTCTTTACACCGTCTTTTGTCTGTACTTCCCTGTTAAGCGCACTTACTATACCTGCTGTAACCGACTGCCCGTAACCCAGTGCATTGCCTATTGCCACTACGCTCTGACCTACTTTTATACTTCCGGAATCGCCAAGATTCGCTATACTTATCTTGTCAACAGTATCCTGCTTTACATCCGATTTCTTAACCGCAATCACCGCTATATCCGAATCCGCATCACCGCCCTTTATATTTGCAGATACCTCCTGCCCGTCTATAAATACCACACTTAATTTACTTGTATCATCTATAACATGATTATTGGTAACTATAAGATATTCCTCATCATTTTGCCCTATAATTATACCTGAACCGCTTGAAGGAGTTTCATATATCTGCCTTTCTCCAAACCAGCCTGAAGCATCTATCTTTGTAGTTCCGTTTATTGCAACTACAAAAGGCATAGAACGCTCAGCGATAGCTTCAATACCGTTTGACGCTCTTTGTACTGAGCCCGAATCGGCATTAGTATTTCCCGATACCGAATCCTTGGTTTGAATACTTGCAATCTTTGATGTCTGTTCAGTCTGTCTTGCCTGCTCCTGTAAAGCGGAACTTCCGATATCCGGCTTATAGGCATATCTGTTTACCGCAACCATGGTACCTCCTGCTACGGTTCCAAATAAAACCGCCGAAGCTGTAATAACTGCAACTTTTTTTACAAAACCGCCCTTTTTGCCGCCTGAACGCTTATAATTATTCGGATTGCGAAGATATGCCGCATTACCCTCATATCCGTCTGTATATCGCCTGTTTGCAGCTGAACCTGATGAATACATATTCTCATTATATCCGTTTGATGAATATGTATTATCTACATATCTGTTTGATGAATATGTGTTTCGTGTATGGCTGTTATATGAGGCAGGGATATTTGCACTTTCCTGTATATATCCTAATGAATTTTCACTGTCTGATTTATTGTTATAGCCTGAGTCTGTATACATATTTGAGCTGCTTTGGTTACCGGAATATATATTTGTATTATTTTGAGCATTCTGATATGTACTTTCCTGAGTGCCTCGGTATGTATTTGTGCTATCTGAATATGTATTTCCTGAATCCCGGTAAACATTTGAACTGCCTCCTGCATATATACCGGAATCAGAAGCCCCATCTGAATACATGTCTGAATCTGAGGTTGTACCTGAATATGAACTGTTTGCAGATGTATTTTCCGCATTTAAGCCGGAATAAGAAGCATTATTCATATTCAAGCCCTCTTTATTAACGTTTTCCGTGTTAGAACTTTCTCTGTTATAATTTCCTCCATTAAAGTCTTTTTTATTATTAGTGCCTTCATTATTTATATTCTGGTTGTTTTCATAATCGTCATACATAATAATGTACCTCCATCTTCAGTATTAATACGCTGTTGTGCCCTTGAGGACCTTTAAGCTGTTTATCTCTATATGCATAAAAGCATTGGTAAACTATGTATGTAGTTTACCAATGCTTTGTGTATAAAATGTGTCATAATATAAATGATTGTGTGAAAATATATACTGCTTATTAGTTCGGTGCAGGTGCTATTGTTTCTTCACCTGAAGCCTTCTTTGAAGACTTGGTTTCACCGCCTTGTGCCGGCTTTTTTTCTGAGGTTGACTCATTTGTCTTTGCAGGCTTTCTCTCAGCTGTAGATTCCGCAGGATTTGTATATTCGGATGAGGGTTTTCTCTCAGATGTGCTTTCACTTCCCGGATTTATACCCTTTGCAGAACTTTCATGCGGTTTCTTTTCAGGGCTCTGTTCCCCCGGTCCTATATATTCATCACTTGTTGAATCCAGTCTATTTCCGGTGTCCTTTGTCGGATCATCAACTCCGGGACCGTATATTGCCGTTGATGAAGAATTCTTTTTATTTTCTGAATTCTTGCTTTCATCAGAAGGTTTTTTAAACCATTTTGTCTCACCGTTATCATCGGTCTCATAATCAACCCCGTACTCACTTGATTTTTTGGTTGATGATTTTGAACCTGATGAGCCGCCGTCAGAACCTGATGAATTTCCTGAATGAGAACCGCCTGAACCTCCGGACTTGGAAGAGCCGCTTCCTGAGCGTTCTCCTTCATCAGGAACATATCCCTTATCAGTAGGTACATGATCTATATATTTTCCTTCTTTATACATGCCTGAATCCGATGAAATCCTGCGGCTTATACTTTTAACCGTTTCAGACGGTTCATAATCTTCAGTTTCAAAAAGGAATTTATGAAGCTGCCTTACATTGCTCTCAAGTGTCTGAGGTATTACGCAGTCTCCCTTTCTGCCTATGTTTCCTCCTCCTCGTGCAAAAGGAAAGCCTGCCGTCTCACCTATGTGATACATCTTAACATCCGATATAACATCAAGACCGTCCTGCCATGTAAGATTTGTAGCAACCATCTCAAGCATGTTTCCTAAAAGATCGTTAAGTGTCTTTAAATCGGAATTTTTAGCCTTTTCAAGTGCAAGTGTTATAATCTTTCTCTGCCTTTCAGTCCTTGCAAAATCACTGTCCATATATCTTAATCTGCCGTAAGCTACCGCCTGTATACCGTCAAGGTGATGCATACCCGGTGCAGGTATCTGTACTGAACCTATCTTAGTTGATTTTACAGTCTCTGTAATATATGAATTGATATATCTGTGTTCAGCCTTTGTAATCTCAAGGTCAACGCCTCCAAGTATATTTATTCCGGTAGCAACGGCTTTCCAGCTGAAAGTTACATATTCCGTAATATTAAGATCAAGGTTTTTATTTATAGCCTTCAGTGCCTGCTCAGGACCTCCTACCGCATAGGCGTTGTTAATCTTATTGTATTTGTCATTGCCGGTATTCATGTAAGTATCTCTAAATACACTTACCATTTTTATCTCGCCGTTTGCCTGATTAATGCTTGCTATTATTATAACGTCGGAATTTCCTCTTGTAACCGAATTATCTCTTGTGTCGACACCGAATATGGCTATATTCCGGTATCCTTCCATACGTTTTATATTTTCAACCGAAAGATCGTTATTTACAACATTTGATTTGTTAAATTCAGGTCTTTGTATCCTGCTGTACTTATCAAGCATATAAGCATATGAAAAAATAACTCCAAGCACAAGTGCTTCAGCAATAACCATAAGCACTACCTTAAGAAGTTTTGATTTCTTTTTAGGCTTGTATTCTTTCTCCTTTTTAAGTGCACGGCTTCTGTTTTCTTTTTTAATTTCATTTCGCAGATTATCCTGAATTTCAGATACTATATCCTGTGTTGAAGCGTTAAGCGGTACCGGTACCTGACGGTTCTTATTTGCAGTTTGTGCCTCATTATTTTTTGAATCAGCCTGCTTTTTAATATCTGTCTTTTTTACTTGTATATCTTCCGCTGACATTTTGGGCTGATTTTGATTTTTTTCATCATTTTTACCCGTATCTTTTTTAGAAACAGGCTGCTTTTTACCCTGTGCAGTTCGGTTTTTTGAGTTTTGATCCTGTACATTTTTATGTGCAGTTCTTTCAAGAGGCATATTTGCGGACTTTGTCCCGTCAGATGAAGCCTGATCGGCAAAAAGACCGTCTGTATTTTTCTGCTGTATATCCTGTTGTTCTTTTACAGCATCTTTTAATACTTTTCTGCGGCTTCTTGAGCGTGGTCTTGTATTTTTCTTTTGTGAATCGTTTTTCTTTTGTAAATCATCCTTCATACGATTATACCTTTCTCAAAATCAATAAGTACGTAAAAATATAACTACATAAATATCTGCTTCTGTATATCTGCTGTCAATAAGCATTTTTATTTATAAAGCCCTTAAAAATAGTCAGGAACATTATCTTAAAATCAAAGCCCAATGTCCAGTTTTCTATGTAATACAGATCATGTTCTATCCTTTTTTGTATCGATGTATCCCCTCTGAATCCGTTGACTTGTGCCCATCCGGTGAGACCGGGTCTGACCTGATGTTTTATCATATAATGTGGAATCTCTTCTTTAAACTTCTCAACATAATAAGGTCTTTCAGGTCTGGGGCCCACTATACTCATATTGCCTATCAGTATATTGTAAAACTGCGGCAGCTCATCTATACTTGTTTTTCTTATAAATCTGCCTACTGCCGTTACTCTGGGGTCATCAGGCGTAGTCCACGCCTTTGCCTCTTTTTTCTTTTCCTGTACAGCCATAGACCTGAATTTATACATCTTAAAAGGTTTATTGTGAAGCCCTACTCTCTCCTGAGGAAATATCACAGGACCCCGGCTTGTAAGCTTTATAAGCACTGCTATAACAATCATAAGCGGAGAAAATATTATAAGTCCGGTTATACCCGCAAATATATCAACAATTCTTTTTATAACTGCATTATGCCATCTTGTAAGCGGTACATGTCTTATATTTATAACCGGAAGCCCCATCAAATCCTCTATATACGGAATCGTAGGAATTATATTCTGATAATCGGGTATAAATTTTGTATGTACTCCCGACTTCTCACAGCTTTTTACTATATCCTCAAGATGCTCGTATTCCTCAAGTCCGAGTGTTATGGCAATCTCATCAAGATTATTCGCATCAAGTATGCCTTTAAGGTTGTCTATGCCTCCTATAACTGCGATATTCCTGTATGAGTATCCTTTTTCTTTATTATTGTCAAGAATACCCATTATCTTATATCCCCACTGCAAATTTGAAGTTACCCTGTCTATATATCCTTCTGCTGCACGGCTGTAACCTACAAGCAGTATATGCTTAAGATTATGACCGTTTATCCTGAGTTTCATGAAAAAAAATCTTATAAGATTTCTCTCGACAGTCTCAAATACTATACAGTTTATATAGAATATAAGAACAAGTCTTCTTGAAAAATGGTACAGATAAAGATTTTTTGAACCTAAAAAAAGTACAAGGGTTATTATAAGAAAACCTATTGTATTTGCTTTTAATATACCCTCAAATTCTTTTCCTACACCGCCTATCCGTTTAGGAGTATAGAGTCCGAATATCTCATTTAATATTATATACAGCGGAACTATCAATGCCATCGCCGTTATATATATACTTACAGGAAGTGCCGCTGTCGCTGCATTTCTGCCAAATATTATTATATATGCTGCTGTATATCCGGCAATGATGGTCAATGCGTCAATTATCATATACAGCCTGTTAAGGCGTATTTGATTATTTTCTATCATAATCGCTGCTCCGTATATTATACATATTTTTATATTTTTTTTCTATTAATTTTTTTATAATCTTACATTAATTTCAATTACAGCCGTCTCTTTATAAAATGTACGGTATATCTGAGTGCTCCGAGCAGGAGTTCAAACTCGACTGCCATAATTCTGTATATAGGCACTTTTTCAAAATCGACACGCCTGCATTTTTTAAATGTGCATACCCCCTCAATTATACCTGCTATATAATCTTTTAAAAAGCCTTTTTTTAAAAAAAATACTCCCTTAAGCACAATCCCCAAAATTAAGGGCAGCGCATTTATAAAAAGCTGTAAATCCGATTGATTTTTATAATTTAAATATATATTATTTCTTGCTGTAAGTCTGACCTTAAATGGATTATATTTTGAACCGGAGGTTGCACTTCCCAGGTGATAAACCTTTGCCTTGGGCTCATATATAATTATACAGCCTGCAAGCCTTGCCCTGTAACTTAAATCTATATCTTCAAGGTACGCAAAATGCATCTCATCAAATAAACCGAATTTTTTTACTAAATCAGTCCTGTAAATTGAAGCTCCTGCACAGGCTGAAAATATAAATTCAGCTTTTTCATAGCAATCCGTTTTTTCACCGGTTCCTCTCTGATATGCCCAACCCATAATGCTGTATCCGTCGCCTGCATCATCTATAAGCTCTCTTCTATGCGCCTGTATCATCATAGGATTTACTGCAAATATCCTGTCAGAAGTTTCAATCCTTTTAAGAAGATTTTCCACAAAGTCCTCAAATACTATCGTATCATTATTAAGCAGTATTATATACTTGGTATTTGATATCCTTATACCTGCATTTACTCCTCCTGCAAACCCCCTGTTTCTAGTAAGAAAAAGAGACGGTATTTTATTTTTTTTAAGCCACTGTCTGCTGCCGTCATCTGAACCGTTATCAACTACAAGTATATCAAAACAGTTGCATGTCTGTTTTTTAAGCGATTTTATACATTCAGTCAGAAAGTCTAAACCATTATAATTAGGTATTATTACCCTTACTTTTTTTTCCATATATTTTCCTGTGCTCAGTTCATAATTTTATTCATAGCAATTTATTCTGTCAGTTTATCTAAGGTATATTGTATTTGTAAAATATAGCATATATCATTATTTTTTATGTTAAAAATACTTTTCTATATCCTTTATATGATATTGCTCACCTATCTTCTCCTTATATAAATCTCTAAGGGAAAAATCCGACTTTCTTAATGTCAGATTCGGGTTGTAATAAGGGTCTCCGTCCTTAAGTATATCCGGCCATTTTTTAATAAAGCTTGCAGTTTCCCGGTTAAATCTCTCCATCTTTTCAGGAGTGTCCTCAAGCCCTCTCGATTTTGACTCATAATGATAAAACACGGCATAAGGGTTGTATACAATTAATTTCCCAAGCCTTCTTACTTTCATACAGAAATCTATATCATTAAAAGCTACCGCAAGCTCCTTTGAAAATCCACCGGCAGCGTCAAATACCGACCTTTTAGTCAACATGCAGGCTGCAGTAACCGCTGAATAATCCTGTGCTGTCGCAGCTCTATGGAAATAGCTGTTTTGAGTATCATGAAGCCCTATAAAAGTATGGCCTGCAATCCCTCCGAAACCGACCACAACTCCGGCATGCTGTATAGTATCATCCTTGTATAAAAGCTTGCATCCGCATATTCCTACATCTTCCCTCTGCACATACCCGAGCATTTCCCTTAAAGAATCCTTTTCTTTAAGTTCCACATCATTATTCATAAACAGAAGATAATCTCCTGAGGCATGTGAAACCCCGAAATTATTAATCTCGGAATAATTAAATTCCCTTTCCCATCTGACAACCTTTACATTATTATATTTTTTTTCAATTGATTTATAATATTCCCATGTCTCATCAAGAGAGGAATTATTTTCAACTACTATAAACTCAAGGTTTCTGTAACTGCCCGACATAAGCGAGGTTATCGCAATATCAAGATCGGCACTGTGATCCTTGTTCGGTATAATCACCGATATAAGCGGCTCCGACTCAATATGGAAAAAAGTATGGTAAATTCCGTAATCAATCCCTTTTTCTATACCGTCTATCCTGATATGCGGGAGAGTGCGTTCGTAATGTGCCCTTATAGCCCTTGCACCTGCCTCAAATGCATAAAGTTTACTTTGAGGATTTGCCGCCGTTGAATTCATATGGCACCTCCAGTGATACAGTACCTTCGGTATATGCACTATCTTTTGTGCATTTTCACATGCCCTGAATATAAAATCATAATCCTGTGCCCCGTCATAATCCGCATTAAACATGCCTATCTTATCAAGAAGCTGCCTTTTTATTATAAAAAGATGACATATATAATTTACGCTTCTAAGCAGGTCTATATTAAAATCAGGTTTAAAATGCGGGTCAAAAAGTGCTCCACCGTCAAGATCCAATTTATCCTCATCACTGTAAAGACAATCGCAATCCCTGTTTTTATTAATTGCCGAAGCTGCTTCATATAAAGCGTTTAAAGGCAGCAAATCATCATGATCACACAGCACTATAAAATCTCCCTTTGCCATTTTTAAAGCTTCATTGGTATTTCCTGAAATCCCCAGATTTTTACCTATGATTTTATATTTTACCCTGCTGTCTTTTTTCGCATACCGGTCAAGGATCTCAGCTATGCTCTCTGCATCCTGCTCCCCGTCCTCAACAGGACTTCCATCGGCAATACATATTTCAAAATTTGAATAGGTCTGTGCAAGCAGGCTTTCAATTAATTCAGTCATAAAAAATTTAGGTGTTTTATATGCCGGTATTGCCACTGAAAATTTAGGCATATATTCAAACACCTCTTTTTTCTGCCTTTGAAGTTCCTCATCTGACGGCTTGGTTTTTTCATACCATTCACCATATTCATAATCGCTGTCAATACCCTTTATCTTTGCAACAGACTTTCTATATAAAGCTCTCAGTCCATGCTCCTTTAAGAAATTTAAAGAAACCCTTACAGTTTCCATATTGCACAGATCCTTTATCTTTTCAAATCTCTTATGGGCTGCACTTGAACGTTTTGCTATAAGCTCCTCATTAAACTTAACAGTCTTTTTTGCTCCGTCTGCATCTATTACAAGGTAGTAGTCCTCAGTCCTTTTATATTCAAATCTTATATCAAATCCAAGTTCTTTATCAACTGTCTCTCCAAAGTATATCCTGCTTACATCATCTCGCCTTGTAAGTACAAGCTTAAAATCAATTTTATTTTTATCACCTGCATATACATTGAATTTAATGCAGGAATCAGGTCTTTTACCGACAGCCCAGCCGTTTATAGTTATAATATTCTCTCTGACACGGACTATATCTATCTTATACTTCATTGATTAAACCTCAAAAATTAATTCTCTCCTCTTCAACCACAAGCGGTCTTTTCATAACCCTCTGGTTAATAGTAAGCACATACTCTCCAATCATTCCTATAAAAAAAATCTGGACAGAGCCCAAAAACAGCATGCCTATAAGAATAGGAGCCATTCCGGCAGGGAATCTGTCCCAGTACATAAGTTTAAGTACCAGGTATACAAAAGCGGCAGTCATACTTAAAATGCAGGAAATCCCCCCTATAAAGGTCGCAAGCCTAAGTCCGAATTTGGTATATGAAGTGATTGAAAGCATGGCGGCATCATAAAGTCTGTAAAAATTATTGCTTGTTTTTCCTGCACGCCTTCTAGGCTGCTCATAGGGTATCTCCTTTCGCCTGAAACCGAGCTCCGCAACAATTCCACGTAAAAACGGCGTAGGATCGTCAAGCCTCCTGAGTACATCAATAAAACTTCTGTCATAAAGCCCAAAACCTGTAAAATGTTCAATCTGTTCAATATCTGAAAGCTTTTTTATAATCTTATAATAAAGACTCCTCATACGGTACATAAGGAAATTTTCACGGCTGGCTTTTTTTATGCCTACCGCAATCTTATATCCCTCCTCCCACGCCTTTACATACTCAGGCAGCATCTCAACGGGATCCTGAAAATCAGCCGCCATAAGTATAACGGCATCACCGCTGCTTTGAAGCATACCGTAATAGGGGGAATTGAACTGCCCGAAATTCTTCGCATTAAATATCCCCTTTATGTCCTTATCTTCAGCACATAATTTTCTTATAATATCCCTTGAAGAATCTGATGAGTCATTATCAATAAATATAAGTTCATACCTGTAATTTGCAAGCCTGAGTTTAAATATATCTTTTACAGCATATGCAAGTGCCTCTATATTCGCCTCTTCATTATAGCATGGTACAACTATGCTTATAGTTTTCATAAATTAAAACCTCTTATTAAATTTAAAGAGCCGGATTTAAAAGCCTGAATTTAAATCTCCGGCTTTTAAGGCTCAAATTTAAATCTCCGGATTAAAGTATCCCGCAATATCCGATATTAAAATATTTTTCCAATTTTAATTATATCATCACAGACCGGTGCAGCATATAGCCACAGCGATTTGATAAAAATCAAAATATTACCTCGGTCTTAATTACATCATCACCTTTAAACCTCATAAGCTCAAGAGCAGTGGCGATATTTTCAAAACCGCAGAACTTATGCGTAATCATACAACCCGGATTGAAGTCTGCATATTTTACAACTCTCATAAGCCTTTCAAGCCTTACACGGCCTCCCATGCCAAGTTCCATATACAGAGTCTTTCCGCCCATGCCTCTGCCTGAAGAAAATTTAGGTACAGGTATAGCCTCATCGCCCGGAAAATGCTTTAAATTTACTATACGTCCTATACCATAACGTACTATATCATAAGCAAGACAAAGCACATCATCACCGCCTCCGCATATTATAACCGCATCGGCTCCTCTGCCTTCAGTCAGTCTCAATACCTCGGTTTTTATGTCCTTTTCTTTATAATTGATAATGTCATTTACGCCGTATTTAAATGCAAGCGGTACTGATACCTTTCTTGTACCTGCCGCAATTATCCTGCCTGCACCGTGCAGCCTTGCACCTGCCGCCGCCATAAGACCGACAGCACCTATTCCTATAATAACCACCGTGTCTCCAAAACGGATATCGGCAGCCTCTATGCCGCTAAACCCGGTAGTAACCATATCAACGCACATTAATGCATCATCTGCCGACACATTTTCAGGAATTTTTGCCAAAGAAGCATCGGCATCATCTACAGCAAAATACTCTGCAAACACCCCGGGTATACTTCTGCCCAGAGCATTTGATGAAAATGCCCTGCCTGCATGCAAAAAATTCCCCTCCTGAATCTCAGGCGAACGCCAATCAGGTGTCATTGCAGGAACTGCCACTAAATCTCCGGGCTTAAAATCCCTTACTCCACTTCCTGTCTTATAAACTTCCGCCACCGCCTCATGTCCCAATATAAGCCGGTCAGGCTTCCTGCTTCCGCTTCCATAAACCGTATTTACATCGGAAGTACATACAGACACTGCCACCGGCTTTAAAATCGCACTGTAACTATCTTTAAGCACCGGTTCAGGCATATCCTCAAACACCGCTCTCCCCGGACTTTCAAGAATAAATGCTTTCAATTATATTTACCTCTCAATTTTTTAAGTCAGTTTATTTAAATCATCCTTAAGTGTATAGATCTCCGTACCCGGTCTAAAATCCCTTTTTATAATATTTTCTATCTCACTGCTGTAACCGGGTGCAACTATTATAATAATATCTGCCGGATCTTCAAGGGCAGCCTGAGGTGATATAATAGGTATATGTGAGGCAGGGGCATACTTCCCCTGCTTAAATTTTGCGGAATCTATTATATATTTTATAATCTTCCCATCACCTGTACTACACTTTTTATACCCGTCATCGCTACTTATACCATCCGCTTTGTTTTTTAAAAGCATTGTGGCACACAGTGTAAAGCCCTGATGACCCGCTCCCCATATCGCCACGCTCTTATTTTGAACCTCCGCCCTTTTAAAAAGACTGTCAAAAGTTTTCTCTATCTCATCTTTTTGTTTCAAAACAGGTCTAAAATCCGGGGCTTTTCTTTTTTTAACTATCACTTCTATGGTATCAAAGTTTACTATACAGCTTGAAAGCACCTCAAAACCCGCATTGTTTAATAATGTTGTTAAGCTGTTTACCGTATAATAAGCTATATGATCCGGTATTATCTCGTAATATCCCTTATTGTTAATTATATACTCAAGATCAGGTACTGTAATAAGCCCGAAACCGTCATCGGATATATTTGAATAAATCGCCCTTAAATAGCCAAGCGGATCCGGTTGATGCTCAAGAAAATTAAATGAACAGAATGCATCAAAAGGCGCATGTTTAAATACTGTATACTCATTTTCAGGAAAATTTGTTTCAACATCAAGTCCTTTATCTCTTGCTTTTTGTGCCAGCTCTTCATTATGTTCGATACCGTAAGCCTGAACCTTAAAGTCCTTAAAAAGTTCAAGAAATTCACCGGCACCGCAGCCCGCTTCAATTATTTTCTTGTTTTTTAAGTTTCCGATCTCTATAAATTTTTCATACTGTTTTTTTCTTAGCTCATACATTGTGCTTGAGCCCCCGCCTGCCCTTATCACGTCCCTGTAATAATACACCGGATCTTCACCAAGCTGTACAAGCCCGCAGCCTGTACAGAACATAAGTGTAATATCGGCGGGATTATCATTTTTAAGGTCTTTAAAATCAGGTATATCCTGGGCTGTGGCAGGCATGTTTTCAATTGAAAAGAGCTTTTTTAATCTTCCACTGCACGCTATACAACTTTTAACATTTTGTAAAACAGGCAATGAGCCTGTTTTAAATACCTTGACTTGCGTTTTTGAATTATCTGATCTGCATTTCTTTGCATGAACTTTTTCAGTATCCGCTTTGCACTTTCCGGCCGATGTTTCTGTTGTATATTTTTTTAAATCTTTTTTCAAATCATCTTTAAAATCTTTTTTCAAATTTTTCTAAATCCTTTTTAAAGTTCTATTCACAATAATTTTAATATCTATATTTTAATGAAACTATTATTTAAACATCATTTCTCTGAAAGCATTGCATCTCTGATTAATTGTATCCCTTTATTAAAATCCACACCGGCTTTAAATCCTGTAAGTCTTTTAAGCTTTTCTATCGAGGGATTAAGATATGGTATCCCCTCTTTCCTGTCGTTTTTACCTGTAAATAAAACCTTGCCCTTTTTTCCAAGAACATCCTCTATATCAAGTACAAAATCCTTAAGCACCCTTGTAGTATCACTTGCTATATTTACAACATGAGCCTCCTCATGTCTTCCGGACATAAACTTGCACTGTGCAAGATCGGCTATCGCAGAGGCACAGTCGGTTACATACAGATAGTTCCACAGCTGCGTACATTTTCCGAATATAACCTCCTTATCTTCAAGAAGATTTCTTATACATGTACTTACCAGTGAATTTCGGTGATCTCCTGTGCCGTATATACTGAAAAGCCTTAAATGTATGTATTCCATATCCATATCCTCACATAATACACAGGCATTTTGAAGTACTCGCAGCTTTGCCTTGCCATACTCCGAAACCGGACTGCATGAAAGATTTTCATCATATATATAACTCCTGTCAAAGCCTTTCTTTCCTATCCTGTCGAGAGTAACACCGTACTCCGCCTGTGAACCGGCAAATATAAATCTTTTACAGCCGGTAACCTGAGCAAGACTTATCAGATTTAAAGTATTTTTTATATTCAGTCTCTGGATTTTTTCATTCATCCTGTCGTCAGCACCTTCACCTGCCCATGCAAGATGTATAAATATATCCATCCTGGGAAATTTATTGAACGACATTTCTTCTATGGAATTCATGTCATGCCTTATGACATGGATATTTCTGAAATCACATTTACTTTCATTTCCGGAACCCGGACGTACAAGAGCGTATACTTCATGATTCCTTTTTACAAGCTCTATAGCCAGATATCTCCCTATAAAGCTTGTTGCACCTGTAAGAAATATTTTCATATCTTAAAGTTCTTTCTCTTAAAATTCTTTTTCTTAAAATTCAACATAAATTATAACTATATTTCACGTGGTATTATCATATTTTCATCCATTTCCTCATCAGAAAGAAACGGTGTAAGATCCTCAAGAGGAGGACTTACTATACTGCCGTCAGGAAGTCTTTTTGCCGAAGACTTAGGCTCAAATTCCCTGTCTTTAGTTACAAATGCCTCACATATCACGGGACCTTCCGTTTTAAATGCCGCATCAACCGCAGCCTTAAGCTGTGAATTATGTTCCGCCTTTATATAAGGATAGCCATAGGTCCATGCAAGTTTTTCCATACTCGGAAAACTTAAGTCTCCGCTTTCAGGACCTATACCTACCATAGGTCTTTGTGAAAAAAACTTTCTTTGGGTCTGGCGTATACTGTGATAACCTTCATTGTTTATAAGGAAGATTTTTATATTCATTCTGTGATGTATTATAGTCTGAAGTTCCTGTAAATTCATCTGTATACTTCCGTCTCCGGTTATAAGCACAAGTTCTTTTTCATAGTGTTCATCACCTGATTCCGTGCTTTTTTCAATGACTGCCGTATATGCACCTATTGCAGCAGGAAGGTCATATCCCATTGAGGCAAATGCCGAATTTGATATAAACCTCTGCCCTCTCTTAATTATATATGAATGTCCTCCTACCACACATGCGGAACCGTTTCCTACAACAATAATCTGTTTTTCTTTTGCTCTTAGCCCTATCTCATGTATAAATGCGTATACATCAGCCTGTTTGCTGTCATCATCCTTTAAAAACTCTTTTCTGCAAACAGGATATTTCTTTTTCCAGTACATACATGTATCCATCCAGTTCATACCTTTTATGCCCGGACCGCCTCCGGACCATATAGGCGTCTTTTCAGCTTTAAGCACCCTGAGCATCGCAGAAAAAAGCTCTTTGCAATCTGCATGCACAGGCATTGATACATGCAGTGTAGGCTTTTTAAGTTCATTCTCATCTATATCATTTACTATGGTATATGCCTGTCTCGCCCAGCCTTTACAGTTAAATCCCACCTGCCTTATACCAAGCCTTGAACCTGCTGAAAATACAAGATCCGAATTTTGTACTGCAAAATTTCCGGGTCTGTCCCCAAAATTTCCTGGTCGTCCTACATAAAGCGGATGATCATCCCATATACAATCCTCACTATTCCAACCGGTTACCACAGGTATACCCAGCTTTTGTACAACTTCTATAAACTCCTTATGTGCATTTCCTATCCGTATACCGTTTCCGGCGTTAAACACAGGTCTTTTTGCCTGCTTTATCATTTGTATTATCTTTGAGGCGATTTCATCACTCACCCTGCCGGGAAGCTTTTGCCGCTTTTCACCACACCCTCTTTTATCCTCAGCTGCAATATATTTACTTGTTTTGCAGCCCCAACCGTCTCCCCCGGATTCATAATCTTTGATGTCAAAACCTTCCAGTTCAGTGCTTTCTATATACGCTCCCTGTACATCAAGAGGTATATCCAGCCATGCAGGTCCCGGTCGTCCTGAATACGCCAGATAGACAGCCTTTTCAAGACAATACCTTATCCTCATGGGATCCGTTACCATTTCAGAATATTTTGTTACACATGAAACCATTTTGCATATATCAAACTCCTGATCTCCCATAGCCCTTATATCAACTCCTGATGACCTTGCAGTCCAATCATACCTGACCTGACCTGATATTATAAGCATGGGTATGGAATCAAGCCAGCCACCTGCAACTCCTGTTATTGCATTAGTGCCTCCCGGACCCGTAGTAACACATACAAGAGCAATTTTATTGTGTATCCTGGCATAAGCCTCAGCTGCTATGGCACATGCCTGCTCATGATGATTGTAAACCGTAACCAGCCCCTCCTGATGCCCAAGGGAATCATTAAGATGCATTGCACCTCCTCCGGTTACTGAAAATGAATTTTTAATCCCTAAATCAACTACTTTTTTAGCAATATAGTCACTTAGTTTAATCTTCATATCTGGTTTATTAAAATCTCCTCGCCTTTAATCTGTAAAACCTGCATAAATATAAGCATGTCTTTTCCCAGAGTATACCACATTTTATAAAAAGGCTCAAATGAAAAAAAGTTTACAGGTTACAGCTTTCTTACAATGTTCTTACTATCACAATTTTACTCTTTTATTATTTTAAATATCTGGTATAATCAATTCATGAGTTGATGATGAATGAGATATTGCTCATAGGATTTCATTAACCTGATAATAATTTTAAAAAAGGAGGTATCGTATATGGGAGTAAAAAAGATTTTATATTCTTTAGTTCTTTCTTCAACAATTTCCATAATGTCTTTAACACCCGCCTTTGCTTCAGTCAAAGCAGTTAATGCAGATTCATACAATTGGACAAAGACTACCTCCAATGTATGGCATTGTGTTAATGAAAAGGGTGAAAACGTAAGCGGTTGGGTTATTCATGATGACAGTACTTATTATCTTGATAAAGACGGTCTTATGAAAACCGGCTGGATTAAGTATAAAAATTCATGGTATTACCTTGATGAAGAAGGAAAACTTAAAACGGAACAGTGGATTGACAATTATTATGTCAATGATGAAGGAAAGATGACAAAGATACGCTGATATAACGTTATATTTGAAACATTAAAACTTTAACAATCTGTAAAAGCCCCCAAAAAACCCCTGCGGAAATAGTCCGCAGGGGTTTTAAATTTTATCCAAATATATACTTCTATCTGCTTTTATTTTTTATCCACACTCCATCGGCATCAAGGTAAAATGTATCAACTCTTGTATTATATGCCATCTGCCCTGTATCGGGGTAAAAATAATACCATTTATTTCCTATCTCAAGCCAGCCCTGTGCCATAGCACCGTCTGCGTTCATATAGTAGGTCTTGTTTTCCGGAGCTTTAATCCACGCCTTCATAACAAGCTGACCTTCTTTTTCTTTTTCATCAGTACTTAAATAGTACCATCTGCCCTCATCATAAAACCAGCCGGTCCTCATATCGCCCTCAGGATTCATATAATAGGTCTTTGCATTATATTTTTGCCAGCCTGTAAGCATAATACCTGTTGCATTAAACAGATACCACTTTCCGTTTATATATTCCCAACCGTTTGTTTTAAGATTGCCGTTCGGAAATTTATAGTACCAATAAACATCTTCTTTTATCCAGCCTACTTTTCCGTCATTTTGTGCCGTAGCGGCATTTGCTTTTCCGCTTCCGTCAGAGATATGGTTTTTATCTATATAGTATTCATCCGACATAACCCATTCGGATTTTTTTCCTACTTCTTTTTGCTCCTGAGTATGCGGTACCGTCCTTACCCTGTACTTATAAGTTCCTTCAGCCGTCATATATGGATAAAAATTAAAACTTTCCCCCTGATGATCCTCAACTGAAAAAACCGGGGATTCTCCTCTATAAAGTGTAATGTCATAGTAGCCTGAACTGTCTTCCGGATTTTTCCATCTTCCTCTTCCTATGGCGTTTTGCCCGTCAACAAGCTCAGCTTCCTTAGGAGGCTCATAAGTACCCTTTACAGGTCTTAACTCCACTACAATCTCAAGATTACTGCCCTTTTTTTCAACCGATATCACATCGGCACCTGTAACTTTTACATTATCCTTTGAGTAATTGCCTCTGAACTGGTATCCGTTTGAACCTCCGGACGGACTTGCAGATACTTTAATTCTCAGTTTGTCTCCTATGCCTGTTTTATTTTTACCCGAATTTGTTTTTTCAATAACTCCAAGTGAGTACTGTTTTGATTTGACATAGACATTTATATCGCCTCCTTTAGGTGATGATGTGTCCACTGCCAGATTTTCAAGGAACAGTCCTGCCTCAAGCTCATGATGTACTTTAAAATTCACTTCGGTAATTGTCTTTATATTCGCATAAGCCTTTGATGCAAACAGGCATGATATAACAAAGCTTATGCCGAAAATCGCTTTAATATGCTTCATATTATCCTCCTTTTTAAGAACCTTTATATATTTATTAGTATACTTTGAAAAAGCCAAATAGTAAACTTACAAGTTCTTTACAAAAAACACCGATAAGGAAATAATTATTTAATCAGATTATTTAATTATCATTTCCTTATACTAAATTATAAGCATGGCATCTCCAAAACTGAAAAATCTGTAATTATGCTCCACAGCCTCCCTATAGGCATCAAGTGTACGTCCATGACCGGCAAAAGCACTTACAAGCATTATAAGTGTTGACTCCGGCAGATGAAAATTGGTTATAAGCCCGTCCATCACCTTAAATTTATATCCGGGATATATAAATATATCAGTCATATCACTTTTTGCATGTACCGCTCCATTATTATCAGAGGCACTTTCAACGGTACGGCATGCGGTAGTTCCGACACAGATTACCCTGTAACCGTTTTGTTTTGCAAAATTTATGCTATTTGCGGCTTCTTCATCTATTATATAATATTCAGAATGCATATGATGTTTTAATATATCATCTTCCTTTACAGGTCTAAATGTACCCAGTCCGACATGAAGCGTTATTTTTGCCAGATTTACTCCCATATCTTTTACCTTCTCAAGAAGTTCCTTTGTAAAATGCAGACCCGCAGTAGGAGCGGCAGCGCTTCCATCATTTTTTGCATACACCGTCTGATAACGATTTTTGTCCTTAAGTTCATGTTTTATATATGGAGGCAGAGGCATATGTCCCAGTTTATCCAGTATCTCCTCAAATATTCCGTTATATTCAAACTTTATTATACGATTTCCACCTGTCCCTATACCTGTAATTACCCCTTTTAAAAGCCCGTCGCCAAATATAAGTACCGTATTTTCCCTGCACCTTTTCCCCGGTTTTACAATACATTCCCAGCTGCCCTCTGATAGCCTCCTAAGCAGCAGCAGCTCTATTTTTGCACCCGTAGTCTCCTTAAGTACAAAAAGTCTGGCAGGTATTACCCTGGTTTCATTTAAAACAAGGCAATCTCCCGGCTTTAAATATTCTAAAATATCAGTAAACTGCCTGTGTTCAATCCCTATGCCGGCCCCCGTTCTATGAAGTACAAGGAGCCTTGAAAGCGAACGCACTTCAAGCGGATCCTGTGCTATAAGCTCCTGAGGCAGTTCATAGTAAAAATCACTTTTTTTCATTAATTGCCACCGCCTTGACCCTCGGAGGCACTATCCGGAGCCCCTTGAGACTCCGTTTCCCCTGAGCTTTGGGTACTTTCAGAAGCTTCTGAAGACTGTGCAGCTTCAGTCTTATCGTTTGAGCTGCCGCCTTCACCTGTTTCATTTGAAGCACTTTCCTCACTGCCTTCTTTTGAGGCGGAAGCCTCCTCACTTTGAGGTGAAGTTGCATCCTCTCTACCCTGTACGCCCGTATCACTCTCACTGCCACCCTCAAGCCATATCTCAACATCTTCAAAATTTAATGTTTCATTTTTATTTTCACCATCCCCGGAGCCTTTAAGCATATCATTTCCTGCCATAAATTTCTGGTAAGCTATTGAAACCTGAAGATCTGCAGCTACCGCTTCAGAAAGCTTTTTCCTATTCTCATTATTCAGAGCAATTACCTCTTTTGCAGACAAAACCTTTTTAACAACCGCCTTTTCATCATCGGTCAACAGGTTGTTGTCCTTTATAATATACTTTCCATCACTATTTTTTATAATATATGCCATAATAAGCATGGGAGCATTTACCGATGCCCTTTTAAATAAAACCTCAGTGCTTATAAGTACAATATATGAATCAGGTTCAAGTCCTGCGGCAACATAGCATACCGTATTCTGAAAATCTTTATATAGCTTTTTTTCCTGCTTAAGTGCCGCCTCAAGATCCTTAAGTCCCTCAGCATCGGTTCTGCCGTATATATCATATATCTTTGAGGCATCACCTTTTAGTTTTGCCTCAAAATAGCTGTTTACAAGCTCATTTATCTCAGGCACGCTGTCTTTTTGCAAGCCATAGGCATAAAAATCATACTTTTCAGGATCATTTATCATAAACGCCTGTGATGAGGTAGCGGCTGAATACTGCATGTCAGATTCCTGACTGCCCTTTTTCTTTGCCGATCCGCTCTTGTCAAATATAACTATAATTATTATAAGTACTATTGTAGCCGCAGGAAGTGCAGCCAGTTTTAATTTGTTTAGAATTTCAAACTCATCAAAACCAAATATTTTTCTGTTCTTTTCAAATTTCATATTAAAATATAAAACCCCTTTTAATTTACATTAAACATGCATTATAAACACATAGTATAAAAGTATAAAATTATAAAATTGTGTAGAAAAAAATATTCTATTATGCTAATATAGCACATGGCACAGTCTTGTGCCATATAATTATGTGCCCGTAGCGAAGCTGGATATCGCATCAGACTCCGACTCTGAAGACCGTGGGTTCAAATCCCGCCGGGCACATTTATACTCATTTTTTATTCTTTTTATTATTTTTATTGTGCATCTTAAAAAGAGAATCCACTATAAATATCGCAAGTGCTATCGCACCTGCAATCTGCAAAGTTTCTGAAAAGTAATGATTGCTTAATGAACCCTGTCCTCTTATGAAATACAGTACACTCCTATATATCCCCCCACCCGGAACAAACGGTATCATACCGCATACTGAAAATACCGCTGCCGGAGCTTTCAGACATCTTGCAAGTATATGGCTTATAAGCGCAACAACTATCATAGCCCAGAACACCTTTGTTACCTCAAGCTTTGAATATATACCCGCAGTAAGATATGCCATATATCCCACAGCACCTACAAGTCCCGCAAACAAAGTAAGATTTTTAGGCATATCAAGTATTACAGCAAATACAGCCACCGCCGCAAATGCAGTTATAAAACTCCTTATAAACACAGTTATGTTGCCCGAATATGCATAGAATGCATAAAACATCATATAAACTGTTTTATTATTAATTATACTTATTTTCATTAAATATACCCGTTTAAAATTTTATAAAGCCGAGTCTGCAAAAACTCCCGGATTTAAATAATTCCTATCCGGGGCACTGCCTGTTTGGAGTTATTTTATGTGAAATATAATTTTTACAGTCCCTTTGCTTACACTGCCACAGATATAACAGCATAAAAATTTTATGCCCTGTTATATCCAGCTGCCTGTAATAGCAACCGCACTTCCTACGCCTACAGCAAGTCCAAGTGCTGTAACTATGGATTCAAGCATCCTTGCAGTCCCCGATATATAATCACCGTTAAATATATCTCTCATAGAATTTGAAAATGCCACTCCCGGCACAAGCGGAGTAAGCCCTGAAATTACAACCGGGTCTATATTCATATTTAGAAATACAAACTTTTTTAAAAGTATAGCACTTAATGTAAGAAAAAAGGTTGAAAGTGCATTTACTATAAAATCATTAAATCCCAGAATTGATGCAAAAAAATGCACCGCTGAAAGCACTATTCCCACAAAAAAAGCACTTATACATTCTATAAAACTGCCGTTAAAAAGTATTGTAAACAAAAGCGAAGATACCGTATATAAAGAGTACTTAAGCAGGGGCGGATAAAGTACAAGCTCTTTTATTTCCCTAAGACTTCTATATGCCTGATCTATACTTATCTTTCCTTCACCAAGCCGCCTTGATATTGTATTTACAAGACATATATGATTTAAGTTTGTTGCTCTTTCCCTAACCCTGTTTGTCATAGTTACCACACCCTCAGAATTTGAAAGTGTAAGATTAATCCCTGTTGACATCACCATGACATTATGCTTCGCACCGGACGCACTGTCAAGTATATGATTCATTGTATCCTCTATCCTGAAGACTTCAGTACCGCTTATAAGCAGTATTTCGCCTGCAAGCATGGCAGTATTTGCAGTCTTATTTATGTTTTTCAAAAATATTCCCCTTATAATATTTTTTTATATTTATATAATTTGCCCGTATTTTCAGTCCTTTCTCTGAGCTATAACTTCTCTGACCTGTGTAAGTCTGTCCCTAAACTGGGCTGCAAGCTCAAAATTCAGTTCTGCCGCCGCTTTAAGCATATTTTTTTCAAGTTCCTTTGAAAGCTTAGCCAAAGCTTCATCTTCCATTGATTCAGGATCCTTTTTCCAATCTCCCGAATCAGCCGAAGCCGCCTTTGATATCGCTATAAGATCTCTAACCGCCTTTTTAATCGTAGTGGGCGTTATACCGTGTTCTTCATTATATTTCTGCTGTATACTTCTTCTCCTATAGGTTTCATCTATAGCAGCCTTCATAGAATCAGTTGTAGTGTCGGCATACATTATAACATGACCCTGTGCATTTCTTGCCGCCCTTCCTATCGTCTGTATAAGTGAAGTCTCGCTTCTTAAAAAACCTTCTTTATCGGCATCAAGTATAGCAACAAGTGTTATCTCAGGTATATCAAGCCCCTCCCTTAAAAGATTTATACCTACAAGCACATCAAATACATCAAGCCTCATATCCCTTATAATTTCAGCTCTTTCAAGAGTATCTATATCCGAATGAAGATAGCGCACCTTTATACCTGCCTCTTTCATATAATCGGTAAGATCCTCAGCCATCCTTTTTGTAAGAGTCGTTATAAGCACCTTGTTATGTTCTTTCGTTTCTTTATTTACTTCACTTATAAGGTCATCTATCTGTCCTTCAACAGGTCTTACACTTATCTGGGGATCTAAAAGCCCGGTAGGTCTTATAATCTGCTGAGTTTTTAAAAGTTCATGCTCGGATTCATATTTTGATGGAGTCGCAGATACAAAAAGCATCTGGTCTATCTTTGATTCAAATTCACTAAATTCAAGAGGTCTGTTATCCAGTGCACTGGGCAGCCTGAATCCGTAGTTTACAAGAGTTGTCTTTCTTGAACGGTCTCCGGCATACATAGCTCTTATCTGCGGAATAGTCATATGTGATTCATCAACTATTATAAGAAAATCTTCAGGAAAGTAGTCTATAAGCGTATATGGAGGCTCTCCCGGCTTCATCCCCGTAAGATGTCTTGAATAATTTTCTATCCCTGAACAAAATCCCGTTTCCCTCATCATCTCAACATCAAAATGTGTTCTTTCATCTATCCTCTGTGCTTCTATAAGCATATCTTCAGATTTAAAATATTTTACCCTCTCATCACATTCTTCAAGTATATTTTGTGTAGCAACAAGCATCTTTTCAGGTGATACTACATAATGTGAAGCAGGAAATATTGCTACATGAGCAAGCTGTGCCACAGGCTGTGCAGTGAGTACATCTATACTTGTAATCTTTTCCACTTCATCTCCGAAAAATTCTATCCTGTAAGCAGTCTTGGTCTCATAAGCCGGCAGTATCTCAAGTGTATCGCCCCTTACTCTGAAAGTACCCCTGCGAAAGTCCATATCATTTCTGCTGTACTGCATATCTATAAGCTTTCTTATCACATCATCCCTGTCTTTTTCCATGCCGGGTCTTAATGATACTACCATGGCATTGTAGTCTATAGGACTTCCAAGCCCGTAGATACATGAAACTGACGCTACTATTATTACATCATTTCTCTCAGAAAGTGCCGCAGTAGCGGAATGTCTCAGTCTATCTATTTCATCGTTTATAGCCGAATCTTTTTCTATATAGGTATCTGTTGAAGGTACATATGCTTCAGGCTGGTAATAATCATAATATGACACAAAATATTCTACCGCATTTTCAGGGAAAAACTCTTTAAATTCACTGTAAAGCTGAGCTGCCAATGTTTTGTTGTGTGCTATTATAAGTGTCGGCTTTTGTAACTTTTGTATTATATTTGCCATAGTAAATGTCTTACCCGATCCTGTCGCACCAAGAAGAGTCTGGAACTGGTTTCCCGATTTAAATCCGTTTACAAGTGCCTCTATCGCCTGAGGCTGATCACCCGTAGGACTAAACTCGGAATGTAGCTTAAACTCCATTTCATTGCTCCTTTATTATATTTTTTTATTATTATACTCAAACATATGCTTACAGTACAGCAAAAAACGTTTATTAACTTTTTTATTTTCCATTAGATATTTATATCGGAAATTGCATACAGACATGCCTTTCCGGCAATTATAACTCTGTCTCCAGCCAGTCTACAATATAATGTACCTCCCCGACCGGATGCCTGATACGCTGTCAGCTCATTTTTCCCTAATTGCTCCGCCCAGAAAGGAATTATATGGCAGTGCCCTGAGCCGCACACAGGATCTTCCGGAATATTTAATTTAGGAGCAAAGCTTCTTGATACGCAATCATATTCACTGCCCGGAGCGGATACCTGCAAAAGAAGCCCGTCAAGATTCTTTACTTTTTCTAAATCGGGAGCCAAATTTTTCACTATATTCTCATTATCAAATATACAAAGCAAATCACGTCAGTATGTCGGCTTTCTGAGATATAATCCATATTAAAACTTTTATTATATTACTGCTTTTAATCAGATCTCAAATTCTTTATTTAATCCTGATTATTTACCAAACCTTTTAAAAAATCCTGCAATAATGCACTAACTGCTATAAAGATATACCTTCCGATAAATTACCGGATTTCATAGTTATTATCTCATCTCCTATTCTTTTTGCCTGTGCAATATTATGAGTTACTATAATTATAGTTATGCTTTCTTTCAGCCTCATAAGCAGATTTTCTATAATCAGGGTATTATCTATATCAAGAGCGGAACAAGGCTCATCAAGCAAAAGTACCCTAGGTTCTATAGTCAGTGCTCTTGCTATGCAAAGTCTTTGCTTTTGTCCTCCTGAAAGTTTTAATGCACTTTTTTTAAGTTTATCTTTAACTTCTTCATAAAGTCCCGCAAGTATTAATTTTTCTTCTATAATGTCATCAATATCTTGTTTTGAATTTAAACCATGATAGCTTAATGCATAAGACATATTTTTATATATGGACATAGGAAATACTACCGGCATCTGGAAAACAAGACCTACTTTTTTTCTTAAAACTTCCGGCAGCATATCATAAATAGAATCTTCTTCAAGCCTTATATCTCCGCTTATTTGTACATTTTCATCTTCAGATATAAGATTATTAAGTGCATGTAAAAGAGTAGTCTTGCCGCAACCTGAACTGCCGAGTATAGCAGTGATTTTATTTTTCTTAAAACCGTAACTTATATTTTCTAAAACTTTTTGACTGCCATAAGATACACAAAGCCCCTTTGTTTCTATTGCATTTTCCATTTTAAAATACCTCTGTTTATTTTTCTCTGCCTCTGTATAAATTAACACCTATATTGCTTATTAAAAGTATAAACATCATGACACAGGCAGTAGCATAGGCTGTACTCATAGAGGTTTCTCCCTGCGATACCAGCAGATATAGATGCAGCGGCAATGCCATAGCCGGCTTAAATATATTATCAGGTACGGAAGCGTAGGCTACTGCTCCTGTGAACATAACAGGTGCAGTAGCTCCCATAGCAAAACAGGTTCCCAGTATCATAGCTGAAAATATTTCTCCTTTGCACATAGGGAGCACTATTTTAAATATCATATGTCTGATCGGGCAGGCAAGTGCCTTTGAGGCTGTAACCATAGTTTTTGGCACCTCTAAAAACGCCTTTTCAATCCTGCTTTCCATAAATGGCAGTATCATTATAGCAAGACTTACAGAGGCACAGAATATAGACCTTTCTAACCTAAGACCCTTGATCAGCCAGCTGTATACAAATAAACCCAACACTATAGAGGGTATGCCGGATATTGAATATAATATAAATCTTATAAAACCTATAAATTTTTTTGAATTACAAAAAAATGTTGTATATAATGCCAGAGCAAGTGCCGGTATTATTGACAGAGCAAGTGCAAGCAGACTAAAGCAAAAGCTTCCTGCGATTGCCGGAAATATCCCCCCTTCCGTTCCCAGTACCATTCCTTTCGGTGAGCTGAATATAAACTCCATACTAAGCTTAGATGCACCTTTTATAAATACAAAAGCAAATAAAAATACAATTATTGCCATACATAAAAGCATGGACAAATATGCCCAGAATTTAACAATTTTTTCTATTAATTTCACATTTATCCCTTTTTAATATTTTATAAAATCTCACTTTTAATCATTTTATCCCTTATAAAATATATAAGAATATTTATCAAAAGCAGGGCTGACATAAGCACCAAAGCCGCTGCATAAAGTGCATGATAATGCAGGCTTTCTCCAACCGCCGCTCCCATCTCCAAAGCTATCAGAGAAGCTATACTTTCAGCCTTACCAAGAAGTTTAGGAAAAAGATTGGCATTACCCATAAGCATCATTACAGCCATAGTCTCTCCCATCGCCCTCCCTATTGCAAGCACCATAGAACCAAGCAGAAATTTTGCCGATACAGGAATTATTAAGCTTACTATAACATACCATTTCGACATTCCTAAAACTTCGGCAGATTCTAAGTACTTTATCCTGGCTTTAATTAAAGTTTCCGTAAAAGATGAAATCATATAGGGCAAAAGCATTATACTTAATAGTAATGCCGCTGAAAGCACACTATGCCCGGTACCTGCTTTCAGCTTTGCAAAAGATCTGACTATAACACTCATGCCTATAAAACCGTATATCACCGAGGGTATGCCTGCCAAAAGGTCTATCCCCGCATATAATAAACTTCTTAGCCTGCTTTTTGCTATAAAAGCAAGATATATAGCACATCCCAGAGAAAATCCCACTGCTATAAGCATTGCACACACTGATACGAATATGCTTGCCATTATAAAATTAAATATTCCAAAGCTTTTAGCTCCTGTTATTCCGGTAGGTGCCCACTTAGACGAAAATAAAAAGTCATTTAAGCCTACTTCCCTAAACAAAGGCAAGGCTTCCATTACTATGTATAAAATTACAAAGCCTAACAAGAATATACTCATTAGGCTCAGTATAAATAAAAATCCTTTAAATAATTTTTCCAGCATATTAAAATGAAGCTTACTCTACTTCAAAAGCAGGTATATATCCGTTTTCAATCACTACATCATACCCCTTTTTAGAAAAGATATAATCAATAAATAATTGTTCACTTTTAGATATTTTATCACCTGTAAGGAAAAGTACCGGACGCTGTATAATATATGAGCCGTCTTTAATATCCGCTTCATTTGCAGCAACTCCATCAACTCTCATGGCTACAAGTACTTTCTTTTCTTTATTGGCTTTATTAAAAGCACCATAACCTACATACCCTATACCCCATTTATCATTAGCCACATTACTGGCGAGTTCAGTCATGGAAGCCGACTGTGTAGCGGTATCTGTTACCTGACTGTCTTTCATTATTGACTTCTGGAATACCTCATAAGCCCCTCCGGAAAGGTCTCGTATATATACATTGATTTTTTCTTCCGGCAGTGAAGCATCCACTTGATTCCATGTAGTAAACTCCCCTGCAAATATCTTCTTTATAGTATCGCTGCTCATATCATCAATTACGCCTGCTATAGGATTTTCTGCATTCACAGACACCGTTAAAGCATCCTTGGCAACTATAAAGTCCTTATAATCAGCTCCAAGTGCCTTTTTTTCTTCATCTTTAACACTTCTTGCAAGCATACCGAAGTCTGCCGTCTTATCTATAGCAGCACTTGCCCCTACTCCGGAACCGCCCGGAGCCACATATATTGATATATTCTTTTCAGGCAAATCAGGAGAAACCTTATTCCATGTAACATATTCTTCGGTAAATGATGAAGCTAAAGAAGATATTATAGGATAGAGTGAAGTTGAACCGCAAAATAGAATATCGGATTGAAAAGTTTCATCCTTAGCCGCTTCTTTAGTGCTTTCTTCAGAGGCCCCTGCACTTTGTTCAGCTTTAGTACCCTCTGTACCTGCAGCTGACCCTCCTCCGGTTGAAGTCGAAGAACAGGCACTTAATAAACCTAAACTTAAAATTGTTGACAATGCTAATAAATAACCTTTTTTCATATATATTTCCTCCCTGATGATTAGTGTATCTTTTTATCCTGCCATTTACAGCATAGATAAAATTCAAAAACTATCATTTATTTTTTACAAGTATAACATTCCTTCTATACATGGTCAAATATTTTCATAAATATCTTTAAACTTCAAAAATATTTCCTATGTAACTGTCTGCTTTTATTTTTTTACAGCCATTCTGTTATTATCATTGTCATCTCTTAATTCATAATTGCAATCTTCATATCTCCGGCAGGTTATTGTTAAAATAAATCCCGAGGCTGTAAACATAACAGATTGTGAAATTTTTCATTACTTTTGTTTAATCACATCCTCAAATTCATCAAGTGATAGAACTCTCTTTTCTTTAAAACTTCCCGCTCTAAAATCTGAATTATTACTCTCATTTCTCAGCATTGAAAGTGCTGACATTGTTTCCCCACATGGAACTATAACACTTTCGACTTTATCACCTACCTCCAATAGTATCGGCTGATAAACAGGTTCTATTCCCCCTACAAGCACAAACAGCTTATTGCTGTCAAGCAAGTTATTCTTCTGCAATATATCATTAACATAACTTCTATAGTCAATAGTATTTAAATTATTCCAAGATACACTTAATAAAAACCAATGACCTGCTCTACTGTTGATTATATCAATATCACTATCTGATAATAAATCAACAGTGGATTCATCTACCGGTTTCCCTATATTAAATGTAAATGTCAAAAAACTATTATTCACTTTTACCGGTAATTCCCAAATATAATCCTGAGTCGAAAGTTTTTCAAACAAAGCTCTACTATTCCCTATATTTCTTTTCAATAAATAAAATATAAATCGACATAATTGCTATAGTTTCAGCCATTATCCCTAATATCGAAAAAATAATATATGGTGTATTTTGATCGCCTAATAACGGAAGTCCTAACACAATAAAAATCACTCCATATAAAATAAACAACTTCCCTGTTGCATAGTTATATCCCTTTATATCTTTCACAGGAAAAGACTCCGTGTTAGCCCAAAAACCGACCGCCTTCTTTGAAAAAAACGCTATTATCCCGCTACCGGTTATAATGCAACCGAAAATTACCCAAAGTATAAATCCTATAATGTTGCCATCCATATTAATCTCCATTCCTCCGCCGGGCAGCGGCATAAATAGTGATGAAAAGTATTTTTCAATCTATAACCCCTCAATTTTATATATTAAAATTTTCTACTTGGAAAATTTATAATTTATATTACATATTTATTATATCAAATATATCCTGACATATCCATAGTCGGTAAAAATTTTATAATCTCATAATTAAATTGTAATAAATACATTTAAGTATAATTGCCTATATGATACTATACTCAACTTTAATTTGTATAACACCGTTTTTATATTTTAAAGCTAATAGTTTATATTTTTACTTTATACCTTCCAAATTATTCTTTGCTATTCTAAATCCCAAATCATCAATTCTAAATTCGGGAAAACTCTTCCTTCTTGAAGTAGCACCGCAGGCTCTTTCCTCACTGGCAAAGCTTCCCCCTCTAAAAATCCGATAGTTTCCATATCGTTCTTCATCATATAAATCAAAACACCACTCCCAGACATTACCGATCATATCGAAAAGTCCGAAATCATTTTTTTCCCTGGTTTTTACTTCATGTACTCTTTTCTCCGAATTTTGTTCAAACCAGGCAATTTCCTCAATATTACCGTATCTATATCCTGTTGCCCTACCCCTGCATGCATATTGCCATTGTGCATCTGTCGGCAATTTAAATCCATTTTTTGCATTATCAACTATGATTTTTTCTGAAACAGAATCCAATATATAACATTTTTCCAAAGCAAGCTTTTCAGAAAGATTATTACAAAAATTGACGGCATCTATCCAACTTACATTCACTACCGGACAGTTTTTTGTTGTAATATCGTAATCCATCTCCATTACATAATTATATAATTCATTAGTTACAGGGATTTTAAACAGTAAAAATGATTGAACTTCAACCAATTTTTGCTTCATAATTTTTTCTTTATTTGTTCCGGGAGCAGACATTTTATAATCCGAACTCAGCCATTTAACCGGATCAACAAAATCCCTTATTATCTCATTACCTTGTGGAATTAAAATCATATTTTCTTTTATATATTCTATTAAGTTCATTCAACACTTCCTTACAACTTATAATATTTATTAATCCTGTTTTATTTATTATAGCACCTTATTGTGATAAACTATAAATACTTGAAACCTGTTCTTTATAACTATCTAAAATATAGGCTGTTAATCCAGTAAATATTATCCTTTGAATCAGCATAATATTTTGTAAATTCTTCAATATAGGATTCGTTACTTGAACCTGTAAGATCTTTCAAATCATTTCCACGGACGCACTCTAGCAAGCCAACCTTTTTCATTCCAATACTTTTTATCAGTTTCATTCAACCCCTTTTTATGGACTGCTCTCATAATATAAAAGAATAGTTTTGATTTAAACATCGGCTTTATCTTCATATAGTTTCTCCTGATCTTATTCGAAAGAGAAGTTGTTTTTTGTTCAGCTTTTGCCTTTATCTTTTCGCTAACCCTCTCCCAATCCGTCTCCCATACTGCAATACCCAATTTATATGTTTTAGCACATCCCCAAAAAAATGTACTGTCTGCCATATCTTTATTTGCACTTTTCATGCCCGACCCTGCAGCTGTAGAAATACATACTGCTTGTTTTGAAAACATATTTTCATTCGGTCGATGAACCATCCATCTGTAACCATAGTGATCAAGCAATGATTTCATCGCCCCGGTAACATGAAATACATATACAGGACTTGCCAGTATAATAACATCCGACTCATCAATAGCTGTTGTTATAGGCTGTAAATATTCAAAATGCGGGCACATATCTTCTCCTTTTGAAAAGCAGTTGCCACATCCGATACAAAACTTATCAAAATCTTTTGGAAGAAAAAATTCTTTTATTTCTCCATCTAATTTTTTTGCAAGCATTTTTGAAATATGGTATGTCGAGCCTCTATGATTTTGACCATGTATAATCACTATTTTCATAAAGCTATCTTTTTTCCTTCCGTTTAAATATAAAGCTTTTCGATATTCACTTCTCAAAACTTTTAATATAAAACTATTTTTAGCAAATCGAGAGTTGTTTTTCAGACAGTAATCTCTATCTGATTACCTTCAATAGCAACTATACAGCTTTCATAGTAACCATCACCTGTAACTCTTGGTCCGCTTACAACTGCATATCCGTCTTCCTTCAATCTGGCGGTCAACTCATCAACCTTCTCTTTGCTTCCAATACTGAATGCAATGTGAGCATAGCCGGTTCTGTTTAAGTCTTTTTCAACATCCGCCATTGTCGGCTTGTTCATAATTTCTAATCTTGCACCATCATCAAATTCCATAAAATACGACCGGAAATCTGTTGTTTTATTATGATACCCCGAATTACTCTTAGCAAGAAAATATTTTTCAAAGAATTCCTTGGTTTTTTCAAGATTATTTACGTACATAGCTATATGTTCAATTTTCATAAGAGTTACCCTCACAATTTTAATTTAATATTTCTCTGCAATCCAGGATTTATCTGTATCTCCTCATAATGTATTTCAGTTTTGGAGTTTTAATTATATCATCAATCTCAAATCCAAGTTTTTCATAAAGTTTCTTTGCACTTTGATTGAAATCAAAAACCGATAAAGAAATACTTCTAATTTTATTATTCTTAAAAATTAAATTTATAAATCCTTTCAGTGCCTCTGTACCTAAACCCAATCCTGTTTTTCGAGGGTCTAATACAAATCTTCCTATGTGAATATTATCTTTCTCAATCCATACTTCCTGTATCATGCCAATGAATTCCTTTTCATTAAAAATCGAAAAAGTATTTTCTAATCCTTTTATTTTGTCATAGTTCAACGGGTAAGAAATTCTGTAACCCATCCACTGCTCCTGAAACTCTTTTCCTTTTTCATTGGACCATTCACATAAAAGCAAGGCATTGACCTTACTTATCCCCTTTTCAAATCTGATAGCCATATTTTATTCTCACAAATTCATATTTTTCTCTAAATATTTGCCCATATTATACCATATTTCATCCCGGTTTTATAGGGCTAAGCTGCTTCTTCATTTTCCTGATAAAGGCATTAAAAATACTCTCAAACAGAGCTATATCAGCTACCTATGATTTTTCTCTCGGCACTTGGACAACAAAAAACAGCAAACCTTTTTATTGATTTACTGTTCTTAAAAATATGTGTTGTTTAAAAAATTTGAGAATATTAAATTTATAGTATAGACTATTTTATTAATACAAACAGATCATTAAGTGCCTCTGCCATTGTAGGATGAGTAAAAATCTGATTTGCAAGCATTGTATATGGCTGTTTCATAATTATTGCCAAAACAACAATATTAATAACTTCATGTGAGTCTTCTCCAAATAGAACCACACCTAAAATTTGATTTGTATCAGCATCAACTACTGCTTTGTAAATACCCGTTTGATTTCCAAGAATCTTTGCTTTAGGAATTGCAGTTACCGGTAAAGTTGCCACTTTAATCTTATAACCCTTTTCTAATGCATCTTTTTCACTAAGTCCTACCTTTGAAAATGTCGGGTGTAAAAATGCTGAAAAAGCTATTGGCTGCCTGTCATCTTTAGAATAACTGCCATTATCTTCCAGATAGCTTTTTACAATACGGTTGTCATCCAAAGACACATAGGTAAATTGTGGTCCTCCATTGACATCACCCATTGCAAAAATATGAGGTTTATTCGTTTGTAAATGCTTATTTACATTAATAAAGCCTCTTTCAGATATTTCTACTCCGGCATTCGCCAAATTCAAATCTTTAATATTTGCTTTTCTACCGGTAGCAACTAAAAGTGCATCCGAATAAATTTGACTTTTTTCTCCATTTACCGTATACGATATTGTAACTTTATTCTCATCTTGTTCTACATGATCAATGCCTGCATTAAATATAAAATTTACCCCTAATGCCTTGTAGGATTCAAACACTTCATTTGCCACATCATCATCTTCTCTTGGCAATAATTTATCTGCTTTATCTATAATTGTTACTTTTGTACCGAATTTTGCATAGCTTGCGGCAAACTCAAGTCCAATAAATCCGCTTCCAAATATTGTCAAAGTGTGTGGAAATTCTTCTAAATTCATTAGTGATTCGCTTGTATGAATTCTATTTTCAATTTTTAAGCCTTCAATGTCAGGAATAAAAGGTGTTGAACCGGTATTAATAAATATTCGTTCAGCATATACTTCATATTCTTCTCTAGCCGTTTTTATAAGAATTGTATGTTCATCTTTAAATGATGCACACCCATCAATGACTTCCACATTATTAATGCCTGCAACTTTGTCATAATTTGCCTTATTTAACTTTGCTACCAGTGATTTCTTATTTACGACAGAGTTTTTATAGTACTCCTCATCACTTATCCCGCTAAAACTTCTTCTGTCTGCAGATGTTGCAAGAAATTTAGACGGAATACAGCCGACATTAATACATGTACCCCCGTACATCAAAGAAGATTTCTCAACTAATATAGTCTTTTCTCCTTTGTTTCCTAAGTAATTAGCTAATGTTTTTCCTGCTTTTCCAAAGCCAATAATTATGTTATCTACTCTTTTATTCATAATTGTATCCTTTCTTAATTTTTAATAATTTTTTAAAGTACTCTGGACCGGTTATTAAATTTTTTTTTAACAATTGTAATATGCTGTCATTAAAAACTTGTTTGTAATAATGTCATATATCACAGTTTCAATTTTTATATATTATCCTAAAATGCCTGCAAACTCGCTTAATCTAAAGATTTCCCGCATGGCACAATTTCTGAAATCAATTCATTCGGTAATCCTTTTTAAGATTCTTTTATAACTTTGAAGTTATATGCTTACAGTTAAGCTTTTTTTATTGGAATCCAAAGCTCCATTTTATACTCAGGACTGTTCATATCACCTTCATAATAATACTCAATGTCGGGACTTCCCGAATGTGTATATCCATGTTCTGGAAAAAATACTTCAACCGCATATTTCCAACCGTTATGAATACATCCAGGCACACTTCCCTTTAGTTCTACAACTGCATACTCCGCTTCCTTAATTTCCAAAACATCCAAACCGTTACTTTTAGCTTTATCTACATCAGTAACTATATAACCTGCCATATAGTTTATAGTATTAGAATCTAAAACATCATGATTATCAAGATTTAATATATCATGGCAAACTCCCACAGATTCACCAGTTCCTAACTTTGACATTTTTTCATGGCTAACTCTGGAAAAGAGTTTTTCCCATGTACCCGTACATAATGATGAATTTATGTTTTGTTCGTTGACACCGACAACTGTGAATGCTGATTTTTTTTGAATTGTAATGTTCATAGTTCTTCCTCCTCTTACACTTAGTGCTAACTGCACTCGTGAAACTAATTTGAATGGTTTTCCATTTCTTACTTCTGAAGGAGCAAATCCATGAAAATTCTTAAATGCAGTGCCAAATGAATCTGATGATTCATATCCGAATTTGAACGCAATATCAATTATTTTCTCGTTCGTATCTCTTAATTGAATAGCAGCTTCTGTTAATCTTCTGCTTCTCAAATATTCTGAGAGAGTTGTTTCAGTTAGAATAGAAAACAAGCGGCTGAACATAGAATAAGAATATCCTGATAGATGGGCTACCATCTTTTCATCTATCCCATCATCAAGCACCGTTTCAAGATAATCAATCGTATTGTTAAACGATTTTATAATATTCATTTCATTTTCCTCCTCGACTATAGTTTAGAGGTTTTTGTTATCTTTTACCCTACAATACCGGTACAAAATTTAACGGTTCTGCATAAACAGTTTTTATAAAATCAAGATCTAAATTTCCCTTATTATATCGTTGATTTCTTATTGATTTTACACTTTTTTTCTAACATCATCAATCAGCATTGCAAAATCAATTGTATTTTTATGTGTTATGCAAAGTTCTCATGTTCACTATTTTTATTAAGTTCCAAACGTGCATTTATCTGTTTATAGTATTTTATTTTTGAATAAAACAAATAATAATTTTTTCCAGAATTTCTATATAAAATCACTGCACTATTATCTTTTATTATCCGAAGACATTCAAAACCTTACTATCATTCCAATCACTGCAGTTAATTTTCAATGATTTACAAATAGCTTTAAGAAAAGTAATTAATTCTTCATTCATCTTAATATCTCTCATTTTAGGATCATCTATCTTACTACTTTGCCACAAGTTATCATATGCAGCTATAACATCTTTATCTCCCGCAAAAATAATAGGTACTCTATTAAGTGCAGCATAAAATTTTTCTGTTCCACTAGATTTGTTAAGCAAAAAACGATAACCAAATATATCTGCTGCTAATTCTTTTTTTTGCCTTTCTATCTCTTTTTTATGATTGATATATAAAGTAATAATTGTCGCCAAAATGCCTGAAATAACAGCTGCAACTAAAGTTATAATAATATTCATCACCATTTAAGTACTCTCTCTATCCCAAATATTTCCGCATTAATAAATAACATAAAATCTGTGTTTCATCAATTACTTTCTGCACTGCAACTTTCGGTCTCTACTCACATTACTCAAGTCTTAATCCCTGTAAATATGCCTTTTTAATATTTCCCGTTTCAATAAATCCATTATAATTCAGATTTATATCTTCCTTAATTCGTCTCAAAAAGACTACTATACAATATAGTTTCTCAGTTGCCTCTTTACCTAAACCCAATCCTATTTTTCGAAGTTCTAATACAAATCTTCCTGTGTGAATATTATCTTTCCCAATCCATACTTCTTGTATCATTCCAATGAATTCCTTTTCATTGAAAATCGAAAATTTATTTTCTAAATCCTTTTATTCTGTCATTGTTCAACAGGAATGAAAGATAAGACACCAACATCACTATTTTCAGCAATGCACACATAAAACGGTAGTCGGGCATTTGCATAACCCTGCTGCTATTATTAGAATTATGATATAATATCATTTATCATTTGTGCAGAGATGAGCTATTCCTTGAATCCATTCACGAAAGTGAGGGCATTGTTCCATAATGATATTAATTCCCATTTCTTTTGATAACAACGTTCCGTTTGTAACCTTTGAATAATTCGGAATCAATTTTTCCAATATTTTTGAAGGTGCAGTTTTTAGAGAATTGTTAATATGTTCCGGCGTTTGATATTTATCACGGATTTCCTTAATTTTATTAACAACATCTTCGTTGGCAATTATGGCAAATGAATCCGGTTTCGAAAACAGGATCCCTTCAAATTCATGTAGCATAAAATGAAAATTGCAGTTTCTCTGTCCAATATCTGCGTCAATTTTCTGCTCTATTTGTTTGATGCGAACATTTATATCCGGCTCATTGTTACATATACCCGGAGTGTCGCAAGGCATCGCATAGTAATCAAACATTGTAGTTACATACTCATTAGGATGCCGCTTACTAATCAGGGAAAGCTCCTTTTTAATTTTCTTATAATCGCTCACACCACCTTTGTATTTTTTAATAGCCGTTCTCTTCGTAGAGCAAATTATAGGGCAAACTACAATACTAATATTAAAAAAATACGGGTAAAGAATCTCATTGATGAATGATTCTTCTGTTTGTCCTTCGCAATAAATATAGACTTGCTTCATTTTGGGCTTCATTTTGACAGTCTACCTCCAAAAATATTTTTCTTCCACAAGTCTCCAAGTGAATAATCCTCTTTAAGCCAAACTTCCAGGTCTTCTTCACTCAAGCGTCTGAATTTCGAACCGTTTTCACCCCTGTCCACTACAATAACATCTTCAACATCAAATTCATTAAGAAGCTCTACAGACTGCGTTGAAATAATAATTTGTTTTTCATTGGATAGCTGCTTAACCATCTCCGCAAAAATGGTAATTGCATATGGATGAAGACCAAGTTCAGGTTCATCGACAACGATAGTTGCAGGCTGTAATTCGTGTGGTTGTAACAGTAGTACAGCAAGGCAAATAAAGCGCAACGTGCCGTCAGAAAGCTGTGAGGCATTGAAGATATCTTCACAACCTTTCTGCTGCCATTTTAATACAATCTGTTCTTCATTACCTTCCTGAGGTTCAAGAACAAAATCCGAGAAATATGGTGCAATCAGTTGAATAATCATCACTATTTCATTATAATTTTTTTTATAGTTTCCCTTAAGCCTGTATAGAAATGCCGCAAGATTGGCAGCATCGAACTGAAGAATTTTGTTGTTTGAAATGTTGTGTTCTTGTTTAACCTTTGAACTTCGTCCGGTATCATGGAAATGGTAGACTCTCCAGTTTTGTTTCTTCAGGATAGGAACAACATATCTATCTATTTTATTATGAACACCGGTATCCCACTTTGCTTCGCTATTACCATAGGCAACATTGCTTTCATTATCCCATTGCCCGTGATATCCAAAGAATTCTCTTCGAAAAATCAGCCTATTATCATCAGTTGGAACTAAGTTAAAGCCATAGGAATTCTTACCGAAATAGACCTCAAATCCAATATCTTCGGTTACTTTTCTACCTTTATATAAAAGAGCATTGATGCCGCTTTGTGCAACTGATACTTGTAGATTCTTAAGTAAAATATTTTGAAGCAAAGAAAAAGCTGAAATAAAGTTTGATTTGCCGGCACCATTGCTGCCAATTAATACATTGATTTTTCCAAACGAAACATCACATTTTTTTATTGATTTGTAGCCTTCAATAGTTATACGGCTAAGTTGATCATCCTGCAGCAAAATAAGTGCACCTCCTTTCAAAACAATATTTTATGCTGAACCAATAAGTCAAGTTTTTCAGCAATTTATTTCTAATTTGTGCAAATGCACTGAAAGTGTTGCTCAAAAACATTGTAGCACCCCCGTATTTTGCCAAGTATAACATCATGGTTAATAATAATCAAGGACAGATTTTGCTTTTTTCAAAAACCGATAACAGCTTTTTAAATTATTTAAGTTATTAAAGCGATAATTTACTAAGTAACGCTTCATATACTTAAGTTTCCTATTTGGCAATTATATATTTTTCTATTTCAAGTGCTAAAACTTTTGCTGATTTTGAGTTAAAATGGACTCCATCCACAGTGGTAGACAATCCTCTGATTTTAGCAAAGTAATCTTTAGTAAATGGAAATAAAGTCATTAGTATAGCATCCATAAATCTAATTAATAACCGGTATTTCCATGTATATGCACAGCTCTTTTCTCCAATATTTTCCTTTTGAAGCTTATAAATATCAATAAATGGATAATGATATTTATAAGCCAGTTCCTTTATTAGCTTATTTCTTTTCTTTAAACGCCCATCCGGAAAGTCTTTTAAATTTATAAAAGGCATACCAAAAATAATAACTTGTTTATTATTTCGATAAAAAAGCTCTAAAACTCTACTGTATTTTTGACAAAAAATCTCATCATCTTCAATACATTTCATTAGCTTACAACGTAAACTCATTTGTAAAAACCAAAGTAAAGAAACGGTTTTTAAATATGGTAAAAGTATATCATTTGTACCAATACCAAGAATATATATTTCTGAATTGTATTTTGACTTATTAATCAGTTTTTTCAGTCTGCTATACACCCCACTTACTGTATCTCCATTTTTTCCCTTATTGACATATTGATGATTCGATTTTTTATCCAAAAAGTGAATATATGAATATCCAACATTCCCAAATGTTAAACTGTCTCCCAAACAAATTATTTTCATTTTCATCCACTAAATTCCAATTTTATCTGCTTATATAATTTAATTAATTTTGTCAACATATTTTTATAATTTCACAATTAAAAAACTGTCAATTTTAAAAAATTGAC
>ERZ772772.26-NODE-26-length-83011-cov-5.748481_pt1 | contig 83011 bp, 72 predicted proteins | sample MGYA00511484_ERZ772772 | MGnify/ENA primary metagenome ERZ772772 (study PRJEB29015, sample SAMEA2737913) | human oral metagenome | biome: human oral; feature: human-associated habitat; material: dental | place: China | collected 2088 ... | reverse complement strand
TCGCCGGGTTGGGTAATTTCCAGAACAGCAAGGCAGTCACCAAACAGGTTGCCTAGTTGAACATGAGCAATATTGAAACCTTTGCCAGTTTCCTTGATACCTAAGACTTTGACTTTCATAAGAGCCTTTCCAATCTGCCAAGGCCAAGCCCCGGCATGGTTAAGTTATAGGTTTAAAAACTACCTGCTAAAGAATGCAACTTTGGTTTTTGTTTCAATGCTTCTAAAACGCACCACTTCCCAATCTTCAGGACGAGGATCTTCGATATCCGCCGGACGACGACGAACAACGAAGCTGAAATCCATGCAGAATCCTTTAGCTTGCATCCGGGCATTTCTCCAGCCTTGGTAATAGGCCTGTAAGCGCGAATATCCGCCAAAGACGTAAGCACGATCTTCATCAATTTCGCCGTTTAAATCCGCCGGAAAAACCAGCACCTCATAGAAGTAGGAACGGTTAAAATTAACTTCTAGGTTGAAACCAATAAAATTAAGGTTCATAATTGAAGCTCCTATTTATGTTTTGCCGGGGCTTGCCTTGGCAGACTCTTCGGAGCCAAACCCCCCGCCCGGGAAACCGAGCGGGTTTTTTTTGCTACAGCCACATCGTTTCCGCGGAAACCATTACACCGTCATCGGTGTAGTAGATATCGGCACCGACGAAGAAATCGAGAATGAGCGTGAAAACAGCAAGGAACAGCCCTGCTTTTTTCATGTGACGGAAGAAATTTCTAACTTGATGTTTGCGTTTCATGGTGTTTCCTTTCGTTTGGGTTTAGGTTATTGACCGTCGTCGATCAGTTCGTAGAACATATGCACCTCGTAGTCGCCTTCAAGGTTGAGCCGTCCGGTTTCATGAGCGCATTCGAGATCGGGCGCACGCCCGGCATGTTTGAGCGAGCGTGTCGGGTACAGATCGAGATGCAGGAAGTCACCCGTCGATTTCTGCTGTATGACCCAGACCGGCCGGACGTTGAGCAGCATTTCAGGCTCCCGCTTGTGCCTTGTGGTTGTTTGCCTGGCTGATGGCTTTAAAGGACAGGCATTCCGGTCCCTTGGTCGTCAGTTCGATTTCCAGTTCGGCCATGACCGGGAACGGCAGGGCTTTGAGCTTCTGGAACTCTTCTTCCTTGCCGAATTTCATCGGGCTGACGTTGTAACCGGCTTCCGTGCCGTTTTTGCTTGATACTTCCATGACGACGTAGAGCGTTGTACTGTCGTAGCTTGTGCCTTCGACGTTGCCCTTGAAGCCTTTGCAGCCGAGTACCTGAAAGGTGTTTTTAAAGCGCATGGTGTTTCTCCTGTTGATGGTTGATAGATGCCTCGTTGGAATACGTTGCTAGGCAAGCGCCATTTCATCGAACACTTCCCTGTGAGGCTGTATCCACGGCTCCTCATGGATGTAGCGTTCCGGGTAGAGCCAACTGGATGATTTCATCCGCTTGGGGATTTCCCCGACACGGATAACCTTTTGCAGCGCCGCTTCGGCGGAGCCTTCAATTTCGGCCAGTACGTTCAGCGCGGCGCCACACTGGCGCTTGAGCCAGTCACACATGACGGCGTAGCTGATTTCAGTCTTTTTCTGGACAGTGATAATGCGTTCCTGATGTTCGCTGATCCAGCCCAGCGCCGGGTAGGCAGCGGCGAGGTATTCACCTGGACGCAGAAGGGCATCCAACGGGATGATGCGGTTGATCGCTTTCATTTCGACTTCAACCCGCACCCACGGGCTATTGGCATCGCCTAGCTGCTTGCCTTTTTCATAGACGCGACAGAATTTGCCGTTCTTTCTGTTCCCGACGTAAATCGTGCGGCCTTTGCCATTCGGCCGTTTCCAGTTGCCACGGTATTCATGGTTTGGGTTGCGGCCGCCGCAGTTATAGAGACCGGCATCAAAATCCGCATCGGCTTGATCGACGGTATAGGCCTTGCCGTCGTAGATGTCGTGAGCCAAATCGACGCGGGTTAAATGCGCACGGATGCCGCAGGAGAATAAAAAGTCATACAGGCGCTTTTCCCATCCCGGCCGGGCAGCGGCACAGCCTTCGCCGGAGAGCATGACGAGCACGGTTCCGCGCTGGCCACCGTGACAGACCATGCCGCAGGCATCGCCAAGAATATAAGAGCGATGGTAGAAGTTGGCGCCGGTTTCGCGTTCCGACGTGATGCCAAATCCGAAAATCTCATGGCATTTAACGGAGACGAGACGGACAACATCAATATCGGCGACTGGTGTCAGGAATCCTTTGAAGAAATCGGATTCATCCGTAGTGAAATTCACCCAATCCAGAAAGGCGGTATCACCGCCGTAGCCTCGACGGGCCGGAATCTCTTTTACCGTTCCGTCTTCGAGAACGAGCCGGGCGGCAATTTCGGTTCCCTCGGAGCCGTTTCCGGACTTTCCCCCCCTGTTAGTAGCGGGGGAGCAGGCGCCCGCGCCGCCGCCTCGTACCTCGGCTGTCGACGCGGCCGCCGCTTGCCGCTCATGTGCTGCGGCGAGCGATTCAGTTACTTCACGATGGATGGCGTCAAAATCGACTTGGGTCAGCCGACCTGTAACGAATATGGGGGATTCGGGAGGACGTTTCATTTTTAGCCCTTAACCCTTTTTAAAAAGCCAGTAACCACAACACGGACACCGGCCACACCAAGCAGGAGCAGCTTCGATCACTTCGCCTACGCGTCTGTAATAGATACAGACGCGATGGAAACAGCGCCGACAAGAAAGGACTTTGCGAAAATATGAAACTTCATTCATGGCAAAGCCCCTTTGATAGAATCTGCGGAAAGGAGGCCACCATGAGCGAAGACACTCAAACGGAAGTCAGAAAACCGAAGTACATGGATAAGTTCCACCTGTTGAATAAGGCGGAAACGGAGCTTTTCAACCTGATACGTCAGGCCGCGCCAAGCCTGTATGTTTTTGTCCAGGTGAGTATGTCCCAGATTTTTTGGATGTCGAACAGGCAAAAAGCCTTCGCCCAAGTCAGGGAAATCGGGAGAAAGAGCATCGACTTTCTTTTGTGCCGGGAGGATATGAGTATCGTGGTAGCCATTGAGCTGAATGGCCCGAAGCACGAAACCGAGAAACAGAAAGTCTCGGATGAGAAGAAACGCGCGACTCTGGAAGAGGCCGGGATTCCCTTGTTGATACTGAAACCGGATGCGATGCCGGATGTTAAAACACTCGGCGCTATGATCGCGCCTTTGGTCGTCGAACGAAAACGGTACGAGAAGGAAAAACAGGAACGGATTCACAAACGCACCCCACTGTAACAGGGCAGCGAATATCGCTACCCTTTTTACAGCAGTTTACGGACGTGATCCCTCTTAACTTTAATACTTACCTTATTTATTTTCCCAATATTTATCTCAATGTTTTATATCAATGAATATGCTCGTGTCGAGATCACACATTTACTAAAATCGGAATCATGTGAGACTACATACACTCACAGAAATGCAAATCCATTAAATCCTTTGGAATTTTATCTAAACCATAGATACTGGTTATCTGATTACAGGCTGCCTGATGTTTATCTGGAAAATAAAGATTACTCTAATTGCCTGAATCGGGTTCTGAACAAAATGATAGCGTTAAAGAATTCTGGAAATAGTTTATGTATTGCTTTTGTCAATTCTTATGGCAAGGTGAGCGCCAGACTATGTTTAAATTAATTAGTTCTAAAAAACCGTAGAAATGCAACTTATCAGGCCGCTTTCATTTTGCCCGCCGGCGTAAATTGGTGGGTTTCAGGTCGCTTCGCCCAGTACGTGCCGGCGGAAGGAGGCTTCAATACGTTCGGGGTCAAGCCCGTTGGCGATGATGACCAGTTGCGAGCGTCGGCCGGCTTGCCGCGTATCTTCCGGCCAGTCGGCCAGATGCTGCGGCGGGTAAATCATGTGCTGCACGCCATTGATCAGCACGGGGTACGCTTCGCCAACGTTGAGGATGCCCTTCAGCCGCCAGATGGCCGCACCGTGGGCATGCAGCAGCGCCGAGAGCCAGACGCTGAAGGCAATCCAGTCGATCGGCGTGTCGATATTGAGCGAGAGCGAATGCACATGCCCTTGGCGGTGGATGGCGCTTTCCACACTTTCTACACTTTCCGCCGCTTCGTGGCCGTGCGCGCAGGCCGCCGTTTCCGCCGTGGCGGCAAGCGCCGAAGCAGGCGATGCGCCGGGCGCATCCAGTTCCGGCGCGGGGTCATTCAGGCTGTGCATCAGGATTGGCGTATGCGGCAGCAGGCGGCGCAGTTGTTCCCGCAAGTGGGCGGCCGCGGGGGCAATGTCGCTTTTAGCCAGCAGGATGCTGTCGGCAGCGATGATTTGCTGCATCCAGACGGGATGCTGTTGCGCGAGCATTTGCGCACCATTGACGGCATCGACGACGGCGCTGATATGCCGGATGCTAAGCTGGTGACAGAGCACGGGGTCGGCCTGGAGCGTAGCGACAATGGGCGTCGGCTCGGCCAGGCCGGTGGTTTCGATGATGATGCGCTGGAAATGGGGAACCTGCCCGCGCGCCCGCTGGTCGAGCAGATCGAGCAGCGCCTGCTTGAGTTCGCCGCGTATCTGGCAGCACAGGCAGCCGGAACTGAGCAGGATGGTATTCGGCGAGATGGGCGCGACGAGCTGCTGGTCGATGCCGATTTCGCCGAATTCGTTGATCAGCACGGCGCTGTCGCCGTAATGTTCGGCGCGGAGAATTTTCTGCAACAGCGTGGTTTTGCCGGCGCCGAGAAAGCCGGTGAGGATGATGACCGGCGTTTTAGAGGATGGAGAAATCATGGTGAGCAGGCTCCCTGAACAGCCGGATCACAAAATGAGCGGGTCGTAGGGTTTGCCGGCAAGCGTCTGCACCGCCGCCCAAATCTGGCTGAGGTTATCGGCCAGCAGGGTTTTGCCGGTGGCGCTCCCGATCTGGTACTGGCTGCCCTGCCAGTCGCTCACCGTCAGGTGCAGGGGGCGCAGCAGCCGGTTCAGCAGCGCGATGCGCTGCGTGCGCACGCGCCGGCGCGCCACCGGGTCGGCGCTCTGCCCCGCCTCCGCCTGCGCCGCGCCCTGGCTCCAGTCGGCGCTTTCGCCAAAGATGCCGCAAAGTCCGCACATGCAATTCATCCTTTCCTGTTGATTATCGCCACATGGGCCATATGACCACATGGCATCGCCCGCGCCGTATGGCCCACACAGAGGCACTGCCGCAGGGCAGCCGGCGTTCATTTTGTCATCGCTTCGGCGCCGGCGGGCGGCGGCCGCACCCACTCATCCTCCAGTCGCCCACCAGTTCCCACCCTCAGCTTTCCGTCCGACGGCCCAACGTGCCCGGCTGCATTGGTCGATACCAAATACGTTTCCGGCAAAGCCGCACCGCATAGCGCCCGGCCACCGTAACCCGCGTGAAATGGTGAATGGAAGCTTCCACAAAACGTCCGTGAAATCACGCGCAGGCCGCCCGGAAATCGGCTGTGGGCGGCCTGCCGCACCTTTCATCTCCCCAGCATTTTCCGCACTGGTTACAGGTTATGGGCGCGGGTTGCGGGCGATGAAATCGTCGGCAATCTGATCGAAGGTGCACCATTCCACGCCCTCGTGGCTGCTGATGTGCTCGATCAGGCGTTCTTGCGCAAGCAAGACCTGCGGCCGGCCGGAAACGTCGGGATGCACGGTCATTGTGAATACGGCGTAGTCATGCTCACGGTAAACCCAGTCGAACTGGTCGCGCCACATCTGCTCGATGTCGCGCGGGTTGACGAAGCCGTGGCTGTTCGGCGATTTCTTGATGAACATCATCGGCGGCAGATCGTCGAGATACCAGTTGGCGGGGATTTCCACCAGCGGCGTTTCTTTGCCGCGTACCAGAGGTTTCATCCAGTGGCTCGGATGCTTGGAGTAATCGATTTTCGTCCAGCTATCGCCCACGCGCACGTAGTACGGGTGGAAATCATTGTGCATCAGCGAATGGTCGTATTTGATGCCGCGTTCGAGCAGCAGCTCGTTGGTCACCGGGCTGAACTCCCACCACGGCGCCACATAGCCGGTCGGCCGCTTGCCGCTGACCTGGGTCACCAGGTCGATGCAATGGTCGAGGATGGCCGTTTCCTGTTCGCGCGTCATGGCAATCGGGTTTTCGTGGCTGTAGCCATGAACGCCGATTTCGTGGCCGCACCGCGCCACTTCCTGCATCTGCTCTGGGAAGGTTTCCAGCGAGTGGCCGGGAACAAACCAGGTGGTCTTCAGATTGTATTTTTCAAACAGTTTGAGCAGCCGCGGTGCGCCGACTTCGCCGGCAAACATGCCGCGCGAGATATCGTCCGGACTATCCTCGCCGCCATAGGAACCCAGCCAGCCGGCGACCGCATCCACATCCACGCCATAAGCCACCAGAATCTTTTTTGCCATGACTTTCTCCTGTTATCCGCAGTCGGCGCCGGGCGCGCACCGAACAGCGCCGGTTGAAAAAAACATACAAAGACACAAGGAAACAGCAGATACACCGCCGAAAAACCCAGCCCATCACAGGCAGGCGCGCCATCACGCCCACCTGTAATCCAGTGTAGTCCAGATTTCCGGGGGGAAATAGCCAAAGGCTGCTGAAAACTACCCATTTTGCAGCACAGAATCCATCACGCAGAGCACTGGCTGACAAGCGCCGCTGGAGCCCGCGTAAACAGGGCATCTCCAGATACTCTGCTCGGAGCGCATTTATCCGCGCGGGTTTCGGGGCATTTCTCCGATAGGGAGAGAATTGGAAAAACGCTGGAGTGGAAGCGCAGGCCCATCTCCCAAAAGAGGTGGCCTGAAGCCCGCGTATTTAGGGCATCCCCAAGAGGGATGCTTTGAAACCCTTGTAAATAGGGCGTTTCAGAGGCGCCTACCCGGAAATGGCCTATCCATAAGGGCTTCAGAGAAGGTGCCGGGGAACGCCCACTCCATACGGGTTTGCGGGCATATCCCTTTGCGTATTCGATCACTACGAAGCGCCCAAAAACCCCTTAGGCGCAGCCGCAGGCGCGGGGCAGCTTGGCGGAAACAAGGGCTTGATTGTCTGAGCGTGAGCGAGTTATCAAGCCCGCCGACAAGCAACCCGCGACAAGGGGTTTTCTGCGCCTGGGGTCGCCTTTCTTTGCTGACTTTCTTTGGCGAGGCAAAGAAAGTCAGCGGGGCGCGCTGCCGCTCAGCGCAACGACATTAAAAGAAGCCTTGCGGGCAGAGCCAGCGCCTACAGTCAAACAATCCTTTCAATCTTTTTTAGGTTCTTTCGGGCACCTGCCCGCTAGCCCGCGTATTTAGGGCATCTTCGGACACCCTGCCTGCAAACGCCCTATTTATAACGGTTTCAGACGGGGGTTCCGGGAAACGCCCAATCCACGAGGGCTTCAGGCTACCTCTTTTTGGCAATGCAGTAGGCGGCAGGCGCCGACGCCCCTACCGTTTTTCGTTCAAAGGCTGATCGCCGGTCAGCCAGCGCGCCATCGCCTGCCCTGCGCCCAGCACCGCTTCGTCACGGCCGCTTTCCGCACTGACCAGCAGCGCGGCGGGCAGTCCGTTGTCGTTGATGCCTGTCGGAAAAGTCAGCCCGGGCAGGTCGAGAAAACTGCAGGCCATGGTGTTGCGCAGCATCCGGCGGTTGGCTTTGACAAAAAACGCTTCGTCTTCTTCCAGTCGGCGCAAGGGCGGCGCATCGATCGCCGTCGTCGGCATCAGCAGCAGCGCGCCTTGCAGTTCTTCGGCCAGCATCCGTTGCAGGCGCATCCGCCAGTCCAGCAAGCGGGAAAGGTTTTGCAGGGGATAGGCGGCATTGGCTTGCAAGCGCTTCGCCACCTGCGCATCCATCAGGTGCGCCCGCGTCAGCGCCCCCTGATGAAGATGCCATGCCTCAATGCCAACCAGCGTGCCATATTCACTAAACAGCGAGGTCACCCTGTCGAGCGCATGCAGCGGCTTGCGGATGATTTCCGCCCCCGCCTGCTTCAGGCGTACCAGACTATGTTCAAACGCGCGCTGAATCTGCGGCTCGACGTCCTCGGTCCATACCCCCTCCGGCACGACCGCCCTGATGATCGCCGGCGTCGCATCGGCATCCACCGCCAACAGCCGCATCAGCAGGCAGATGTCCTCGACGGTATGGGCCAACGGGCCGACGCTGTCCAGCGTTGGCGCCAGCGCCCAGACGCCGATGCACGATACCCGCGCCGACGAAGGCTTGAAACCGGCCAGGCCATTGAGCGCGGCGGGAATACGCACCGAGCCGGACGTATCCGACCCCATGGCTACGGGCACGATGCCGCGCGCCACCGACAACGCCGCCCCGGCCGAGGAACCGCCCGGGGCAAGCGCTTCTTTCTGCGACCAGGCGTTGACCGGCGTGCCGAAATTCGGATTTACCCCTAGCCCGGAAAAAGCGAATTCAGTCATGTTGGTTCGCCCAAAAGCGATCATGCCCGCCGCCTTAAGCTGCGCCACACACAGTGCGTCGCGCAGCTTCGGCGCATCGTCCCGGGTCGTCAGGCTGGCGACGCCTGTGATTTCACCTGCCTGGTCGAAGAGATCCTTCCACGAAACGGCAATGCCGTCGAACGCGCCCAGCGCCTGCCCGGCCTGCCGCCGCTGTGTTGCCTGCACGGCAGACTGTTGGATGCGCGCGGCATCGAGCGTGCAGAAGATGTGCGCGCAGTCGGCATCCTGCGCACGCTGCAGCGCACGCTCGATGAGCGTATCCGGCGTCATTTCGCCGCGGGCAAGGGCATCGCTCAGGCCAGCCAGCGTCGGCAGGGCGGATAAGGCAGAACGATTGGGCAGATTCATGGCGCGCTCCCGATCAAAGAAGGTCATAAAATCATCATAACGCATCCGGAAAGACTTGCAGACAGCGCAGCAAGAACGGGGGCGACGGCTTGGCGCGCCTTGGGCGATGGCAATGAACCTTGGGGAAAACCGGCGGCAGGAACGCAATGGTCTGCCGGATGTCTGCCAGTTATCTGCCGGATAGCGGCCTCACGAGGGCGTCGATGAGGAAATTTTCCAAAACCTTCCGTCCCAGCATCGTTGCGCTTGCACGGCATAAGTGACTGATTACCGATAATTAAGCCGCAGGGGATGGACGGATAGGCGGCCTGACACGGGGAATGATACGGGGCATGGCGCCCGCGCGCGCCAGCCATCCTTTTCGGGCAAGCTGGCCACAGGGCCGTGCATTGACCGCCCCGTGTCAAGCGCCGCGCCGCACTTCCCGCATCCGCGCATCACGCATCCTGGGCTTGGCGGCAGGTGCCATGATCTTTGTCATTGCACTTTCCGTATTCGCCTGTGGCGCATCTTCCGCCGTACTCCGTCTTTTTGTAGAATCGCCGCCATGCTCGACAAACGCGCCCGCACCCTGCTCAAGACCCTGATTGAACGCTATATTGCCGACGGTCAGCCGGTCGGCTCGCGCCTGTTGTCGAAGTATTCCGGACTCGATCTGTCCGCCGCAACGGTGCGCAATGTCATGGCCGATCTCGAAGAGCTCGGCTTCATCACCAGCCCCCATACTTCCGCCGGACGGGTGCCGACGCCGCGCGGTTATCGCTTTTTCGTCGATCGCCTGCTGACCACGCAACCGCTGGAAACGGAGAAGATCCACGCCATCGAAGACCAGTTGCAGCCTTCGCAGCCACAGCGCCTCATCAGCAACGCCTCACTGCTTGTTTCCGAACTCACGCATTTCGCCGGCATCGTCCTGACGCCGCGGCGCAAGTCACTGAAAATCCGGCATATCGAATTTGTCAGCCTGTCAGAAAAGCGCATCCTGCTGATCCTCGTCACAACCGATGGCGACGTGCAAAACCGCATTCTGTTCACCGAACGCTCTTATTCACCGACCGAACTGGTCACGGCCACCAATTATTTGAACCAGTATTTCGCCGGTCACGAGTTCGAGCACATCCGCGACCGCGTTAAGGAAGACCTGATCCAGCTGCGCAGCGATCTACAGGATTTGATGGCCGCCGCCCTCACCGCCGGTGACGAGGCGCTGCACCGTTCCGACCCGCTTTATGTCATTTCCGGCGAACGCAATCTGCTCGACGTTGCGGAGCTCTCTTCAAACATGAAGCGCCTGCGCGAACTGTTCGACCTGTTTGAACAGCGTGCCGCACTCATGCAATTGCTCGACGTTTCGCTGCGCGCCGACGGCATCCAGATTTTCATCGGCGGGGAATCCGGCCTCTCGCCGCTCGACGAATGCAGCGTTGTCACCGCGCCCTACGAAGTGGGCGGCCAGGTCGTCGGCTCGGTCGGCGTCATCGGCCCGACGCGGATGGCTTACGAGCGCGTCATCCCCATCGTCGACATCACGGCCAAACTGCTCTCCTCGGCACTGACCCATCAGATCGCCTCCTGACGGCGCCCGACGATTGCCCATGCCCCGCTTTTCTTCCCGCGCCGAATCCGATCTGCACGAATCCCGCCCGCACGCAGCCAGCCTTGCCAGCACGGCCGTTCTGCTGGTCAACCTCGGCACGCCGGAAGCGCCGGATACGGTCTCGGTGCGCCGTTACCTCAGGGAATTTCTCTCCGATCCGCACGTCGTCATCCTGCCCCGCCTGCTCTGGCTGCCGCTGCTGCACGGCATCGTGCTCAATATCCGCCCCAAACGCTCGGCGGCAAGGTATCAAAAAATCTGGACGCCGGAAGGCTCGCCGCTGAAAATTCACACCGAAAAACAGGCCAAGCTCCTGCGCGGGTTTCTCGGTGCGGACAAACACCCGATGCACGTCGCCTATGCCATGCGTTACGGCCGCCCCGCGCTGGACGACGTGCTGGCGCGCCTGCATCGCCAGGGCATGCGGCGCATCCTGCTGCTACCGCTCTATCCGCAATACGCCACGAGCACGATGGCGACCGTGTTTGACGCCGCCGAAGCCTGGGCAGCGCGCGTAAAAAACCCGCCGAAACTCCTGAAACTCCGCCTCCGTGCCGACGATCCGCGCTACATTGCAGCGCTCGCCGCCAGCGTCCGTGAACACTGGATGCGCGAAGGGCAGCCCGACCCGGCTTATCGCCTGGTCATAAGCTTCCACGGCGTACCGCGCCGAACCATCGAACGCGGCGACCCCTATTACGACGAATGTCTGAAAACAGCCGCACTGCTCGCACACGAACTCGGGCTGTCGGCAGAAAACTACCGGATCGCTTTCCAATCCTATCCGGGCTATTGCAGATGGCTCAGCCCCAGAACGGACGAGACGCTGGCGGAACTGGGCGCAGCGCACACGCAGCGGGTGGATGTCATCTGCCCCGGCTTCGTCAGCGATTGCCTGGAAACGCTGGAAGAAATCGCCATCGAAGGCAAAAAGACTTTCCTTTCAGCGGGCGGCGGCGAATTCCACTACATCCCCTGCCTCAACGAACGCGACGACTGGATTCATACGCTCGCCCGCCGCGTCATCGCACATACTCGGCAAACGCCGGATTAAAACAAGCACCTCTCTGAAGCCCGCGTGGAGTGGGCATCTCCAGCCACCCACCTCTGAAACCCGCGTAGATAAAGGACTTCCAAGCAGGCTCACCTGTAACCCTTATCAATAAAGGGCTGGCGGGCAGTGGGTCCGGAAATGCCCTGTTTACGTGGGGTTCAGGGCGTCCCCTCTGAAATGCCCTAAATACGCGGGCTAGCGGGCAGGTGCCATAAAACTAAAAATAAGAATTGCCACAGCGTGCGCGCTGACTTTTACCCACCGAACTCCTCTTGACGCCGTTGCGCTGAGCGGCAGCGCACCCCGCTGACTTTCTTTGCCTCGCCAAAGAAAGTCAGCAAAGAAAGGCGACCCCAGGCGCAGAAAACTCCTTGTCGCGGGTTTGCTTGGCGGCGGGCTTGATTAACTCGCTGCGCTCAAACAATCAAGCCCTTGTTCCCGCCAAGCTGCCCCGCGCCTGCGGCTGCGCCTAAGGGGGTGTAGGGTGCTTCGTCGTTATTGAATAGGCGAAAGAATATGCCCGCAAACCCGCGTAGATTGGGCGTTTGCGGGCAGGTACCTCTGGAACATTTATAAATAAAGGGCTACAGAGCATCCCATTCGGAGATGCCCTAAATACGCGGGGTTCAGGGCACCCATATTTGAGACACCGCTAAATATAGCGGCTCAACTTTGCCAAAAGACAAGGCGGCAAGCCGCTATCGCCTTTGCCCGTACCACACGCATACGGCAGTAGCGGTCATCGTCAGCAGCATGCCGCAGGCCGTTATCGACGACGGGCTTTCCCCCAGGATCACAATGGCAAACAGCACGCCCAGTACTGGCTCCAGGGCAATCAGAATACCGGACACGCTGGCAGGAATCGCCCGCAATCCTTTATTCCATAAAAGGATCGCCAGCCAGCTACAGGCAATGGCGAGATAAAACAGGGCGAAGACCCCGCCGGGATTGGGCGTGATATGCCAGTTTTGCGTCAGCAGAAAAGTAAAGGGCAGACAGAACAACGCCCCCAGTACCAGGGTCGTCACGGTATAGGTCTTGGCGGAAATGCTTTGCATGATATCCCGCCCCAGATACAGGCAGAAGACAAAACTAATCCCCGCGCCGAGAACCAGCAGGCTGCCAAACAGGCTGATTTCACCGCCGCGTTCTCCGCCCAGAACGATCAGCCCGATGCCGGCAAAGGCTGCCACCGCGCTCAGCCAGTTCAGCAGATGCGTGCGTTGTTTGAAAAAGAGATAACCGATCAACGTCGACAGCACCGGCTCGGCGCCGATAATTGTCGCCGCGCTGGCGGCCGAAGTGTAGTTCAGGCCGATGAACTGCAAGAGGTACACCAACGGAAAATTCATGAACGCCAGCAGCCAAAGACGCCTGCGTAAATGCACGGGAACGGCGCGATAACATTCGCCAAAGGCGGGCGCAACGATCAGCGCTGCAACCACCAGACGAAACTGCACCGTCAGTACGGGGTCGGCAACGGTGTAGGAATATTTGCCCGCGACGAAGGAACTGGCCCAGATCACAATGGCAAGCAGGGAATACATCATGGCAGCGGCAAAATCTTTCTTGTTTCCTGTTTTTATCGTTGATGAACGGGCCGGGGCTTTCCCGGCGTGTTCGGCGCACTCCGGCATGTTCCGGCGCGTTCTTCTCCGGCGGCATTGACTCGCCCGGCCGAATTCATCGCATTGTATCTGCCCTGTACGGTCTTTCAGTCTGCAACCCGCCGCTTTGCCATGATTGTCATCAAAATGTGTCCGATTGATGGCACATCAATCTTACCGACGATGGCCGGACAACAATCCAGCATCCCCGGTGTGGACAGCAGGCTGATGCGAAAAGACGTGAAAGATATGCCGTGGAAGACACGGGCTGCTACGCTACACACCGGCTGCCCGCCATTTGCCATCACGGCAACGCCCCCATCGGCTGCCGGCATGGGCGGCAATGCTGGCAAGCGCACGCGCCGCTAGAGCGGCGCCAGTTCGAGATCAACGCAAAGATTCTGCTTGCCCTTGACAGCGGGCTGTCCATATTGGGCAAGCGCCGTATTGGCCGTGCGCAGGCGATCAAGCACCTTGGCAATGAGCACATCGCGGAAGCGCGCCAGCACCTCTTCGGAACTCAGCTCGAGCGCCGCGCTGTTGATTTCCAGAAACAGCGTCGGCGCCAGTGTCGTCACCGTCGCCCAGCGCGTGCTGTCGCGCGGGTGCAAAAACGCCATTTCGCCGATCACCTCGCCCGCGCCCGCCTGACAGATCGCTTTGCCCCCAATGGAAATTTCCACCTGTCCATCGATGATGATGCCGAACAGGCGGCTTTGCTCTCCTTCGTGGATCAGCGTCACCCTCTCAGCCAGGTCGCGCCAGACGCTGATACGCAGCACTTCCCAAATCTCGATATCCTCAAATTCGGTGAAAAAAGCCAGCCGGCGCAGCTGTCCAAAGCGGGAGAGATCGAGCTCGGTATCGTTCTCATCGAAAATCTTGTAGCGCACTGCCGACAGATCTTTGGCAAATTCGGCGCCGTTGCGGTAACGATTGTAGAGATCCTTTTCCAGCGCCTTGCGCAGGATGGGATCGAGTTTTTCTGGCAGATTGGGGTTGAGCGCACAGACGGAAGGCGGATCCGTATTGACGATCTTATAAACCAGCGCGCCGGCATTGTTTGCACGAAACGGCAGGCGTCCGGTCAGCAACTGAAAAAGCACGACGCCCAGCGAATAGAGGTCCGTCTTCTGGTTGAGCGGGTAATTCTTGATCTGCTCCGGCGACATGTAAGACGGCGATCCAACCCCCATGACGAAGGTCGAATCCTTGTTGCGATCCTTGTTCAAATTAAGCGCCAGGCCAAAATCGGTAATCTTGGGATTGCCATCCTGATCGATCAGGATATTGGCCGGTTTGATGTCGCGGTGCACAACGCCCTGCCGGAATGCGTGATCCAGCGCCAGACAGCATTTAAAGATGATTTCTATGGCGCGATGCATCGGCAAGAGCTGATTGATGGCGCAAAAGCGCTCGATCGATTCGCCATAGACCGGCTCCATGACCAGATAGGCGTAATCCTCCTCGATATGCGCATCGTAGACTTTGACGATATTCGGATGATTGAGCCGGCGTCCGATCGAATTTTCCGTCTGAAACAGCTTGCGCAGACGGCGCGACACCGCCTCATTGTCGCCCTCGAAACGGATCAGCTTGATCGCCACCTCGCGCTCCAGTTTCGGGTCACGCGCGAGGTATACAACCGCCGTCGCCCCCTTGCCCAAGCGACGAATGATTTCGTATTTGCCGATTTTTTCCATTATCGCGTCATCACGGCAGCTATTGCGCCAAGTGAATTTTTTCAGCCATCATATTACCTAGGCCGTCAAAGAAATGCCACAAATGCACCGCACGGTCGATGCTCCGCTACACTTGCCCAATGCGCTGCTCAATCACTGCGGCCGCATTGCCTCAAAAATTTTTCCTACCCCTTGAAAAACCGGACAGCGCCCCCAGCTGGAAGGAAAATTCCGGAGAAATTTCATTATGCGAAACCACCCTCACAAACATCACCACGGCCACGAGGCCGCCGCATCCGACGCGCAAACGCCTTCCGCTCCGCCCGACGTAGCGGCGGAAGAAGCCGCCGCTACGGCAGGCGTGCCACCAACGGAAGAAGCACAAACGCCGACGGAAGATGCACTGGCGGCGCAACTGCGTCAGGCCGAGGAAAAGGCGGCTGAACATCACGATGCCTGGCTGCGCGCCAAGGCGGAGACGGAAAACGTTCGCCGCCGCGCACAGGAAGACATTGCCAAAGCCTCCAAATTTGCCATTGAAAGATTTGCCAAAGAGCTGATTGTCGTCAAGGATAGCCTGGAAGCCGGACTGGCTGCCGAAAACCCGAGCGTGGACAGTCTGCGCGCCGGAACTGAACTGACGCTTAAACAGCTCATCGCGGCGTTTGAAAAATCCCAGCTCCGCGAAATCAACCCGGTGGGCGAGAAATTCGATCCGCACTTTCATCAGGCCATCAGCATGATCGAATCGGATCAGGAACCGAATACGGTCGTCAATGTGCTGCAAAAGGGTTATCTGCTCGCCGACCGCGTGCTGCGCCCCGCGCTCGTCACTGTGGCCCAGGCTTAAATAACCGGAAAGCTTGAAAAAGCCGCACTAAACCGCATATAGGCAACGACCCGGCGTTTCTCCGGACATTCTTCAGACTTCATCTGGATTTCATTGCGTTTTGTAAAGGATAGAGATATGGGAAAGACCATCGGCATCGACCTCGGCACCACCAATAGTTGCGTCGCCATCATGGAAGGCGGCACACCGAAGGTGATTGAAAATTCGGAAGGCGCACGCACGACGCCTTCTATCGTCGCCTACACTGAAGACGGCGAAATTCTCGTTGGCGCGCCGGCCAAACGGCAGGCGGTCACGAACCCCAAGAATACGCTGTTCGCGGTCAAGCGCCTGATCGGGCGCCGCTTCGAGGAAAAGGAAGTCCAGAAGGATATCGGTCTGATGCCTTTCAAAATCATCAAGGCCGATAATGGCGATGCCTGGGTGGAAGTGCGCGATCAGAAAATCGCGCCGCCGCAGGTTTCCGCCGAAGTGCTGCGCAAGATGAAAAAGACGGCCGAAGATTATCTCGGCGAAGAAGTGACCGAAGCCGTCATCACCGTTCCCGCCTACTTCAACGATAGCCAGCGTCAGGCAACCAAAGACGCCGGCCGCATTGCCGGGCTGGAGGTCAAGCGCATCATCAACGAACCGACCGCGGCCGCGCTTGCTTTCGGCATGGACAAGAAACAGGGCGACAAGAAAATTGCCGTCTATGACCTCGGCGGCGGCACCTTCGATATTTCGATCATCGAAATCGCCGACATCGAGGGCGAACAGCAGTTTGAAGTCCTCTCGACCAACGGCGACACCTTCCTAGGCGGCGAAGACTTTGACCAGCGCCTGATCGACTACATCATTGAGGAATTCAAGAAGGAATCCGGCGTTAATCTGAAGTCCGACGTACTGGCGCTGCAACGCCTCAAGGATGCGGCGGAAAAAGCCAAAATCGAGTTGTCGTCCAGCCAGCAGACCGAAATCAACCTGCCTTACATTACGGCCGACGCTTCCGGCCCGAAACATCTGGCGCTGAAAATCACGCGCGCCAAGTTTGAATCGCTGGTTGACGGCCTGATCGAACGCACGATCGATCCATGCCGCACCGCCCTCAAGGACGCCGGCCTCAAGGTATCCGACATCGACGATGTGATCCTCGTCGGCGGGCAAACACGCATGCCCAAAGTACAGGAAAAGGTCAAGGAATTCTTTGGCAAGGAACCGCGCCGCGACGTCAATCCGGACGAGGCCGTTGCCGTCGGCGCAGCCATCCAGGGTGGCGTGCTGCAAGGCGATGTCAAGGATGTGCTCCTGCTCGACGTGACTCCGCTCTCGCTCGGCATTGAAACGCTGGGCGGCGTGATGACCAAGCTGATCCAGAAGAATACGACGATCCCGACCAAAGCCTCACAAGTCTTCTCGACGGCCGACGATAACCAGTCGGCGGTGACTATCCACGTTCTGCAAGGCGAGCGCGAGATGGCTTCCGGCAACAAGAGTCTCGGCCAGTTCAACCTGACCGACATTCCGCCGGCGCCGCGCGGTATGCCGCAGATCGAAGTCACCTTTGACATCGACGCCAACGGCATCCTGAACGTTTCGGCCAAGGACAAGGCGACCGGCAAGGAAAACAAAATCCGCATCCAGGCCTCCAGCGGGCTGTCCGAGGAAGAAGTGCAGCGCATGATGCAGGATGCCGAGCAGCACGCCGAGGAAGACAAGAAGGCGCACGCGCTTGCCGAAGCACGCAATCAGTGCGACGCACTGGTCCATATGGCGAAAAAATCGCTGAGCGAGCATGGCGCCGAACTCTCCGGCGAGGAAAAATCGGCGCTCGAAGCCGCCATCAAAGAGGCCGAAGAAACCGCGCGCGGCAATGATATCGACGCCATCAAGGCCAAGAGCGAAGCGCTTGGGCAAGCGGCCCAAAAGCTTGGAGAAAAGATGTACGCCAAGCAGCAAGCTGCCGGCGCCAGCCAGCAGGATGCGGCGGGAGATTCCTCCGGCGGCGCGTCCCATCAGGATGATGGCGACGTTGTTGATGCCGAATATACGGAAGTCAAAGACAAGCATTGAGATCACAACGCGGCAGCTAAAAGGTGGGGCGAAACATTCGCTCCGCCTTTTGCTTTTGTGCATCTTTGCCCTGCCCGACGGGGGTACGCAGCAAAATGATCGATGAAACGTTGATCGTGAATCACGCGTAGGCACCGGATTCGGGGAAATTATTTTTTTATTTACGCAGTCACCAGCAATGTCAAAGCGCGACTACTACGAAACGCTCGGCGTCAACCGCGATGCGTCCGACGATGAGCTGAAAAAGGCCTACCGCAAGCTGGCCATGAAATACCATCCGGATCGCAACCCCGACAACCCCAAGGCCGAAGCCAACTTCAAGGAAGCCAAGGAAGCCTACGAAGTGCTTTCGGACAGACAGAAACGCGCCGCCTATGACCAGTTCGGTCATGCCGGCGTCGACCCGCAGGCGGGGATGGGCGGTTTCGGCGGCTTTGGCGCCGGCGGTTTTGCCGACGCCTTTGGCGGAATTTTCGACGAAATCTTCGGCGGCGGTCGCGGCGGCGGCCGCACCAGTGCCTATCGCGGCGCCGACCTGCGCTACAACATCGAGGTCACGCTCGAACAGGCCGCGTTCGGCACCGAGACCAAAATTCGCATTCCCACCATGGAAACCTGCGAAACCTGCAAAGGCACAGGCGCCAAACCGGGGACGCAGCCGACAACCTGCACGACCTGCCACGGCAACGGTCAGGTGCGGATTCAGCAAGGGTTTTTCTCGATCCAGCAAACGTGCCCGCAATGCCACGGTTCCGGCAAGATGATTTCCGATCCCTGCACAGACTGCCGCGGCGCGGGGCGCGTCAAGCGGCAGAAAACGCTGTCGGTCAAAATTCCCGCGGGGGTCGATGAGGGCGACCGCATCCGGCTTTCCGGTGAAGGCGAACACGGCATCAATGGCGGCCCGCCCGGCGATCTCTACGTCCAGATTCAGCTCAAACCCCATTCGGTCTTCCAGCGCGAAGGCAACGACCTGCACTGTGAAATGCCGATCAGTTTTGCCACAGCGGCCTTGGGCGGAGAAATCGAGATTCCGACGCTGGACAATGCCGCCAAGATCAAGATTCCGGCGGAAACCCAGTCAGGCAAAACTTTCCGCCTGCGCGGAAAAGGCATCAAAGGCGTGCGCAGCCACGCCCCCGGCGATCTGTTCTGCCATGTCGTCCTCGAAACGCCGGTCAATCTCACCGAACGCCAGAAGGAACTGCTGCGCGAACTGGAAGAAAGCACGCATGGAGAGGGGAAAGGGAATCGCCACAACCCGCGTGCCTCTTCGTGGATAGACCGGGTTAAGGAGTTCTTCTCGGCGGACTGACAGCCTGACATCCTGCGCCGCCGTTTTTCTTCTACCCATCCGGCCTTTGTCTCTCTTTTTCGCCTTTCGCCACCTGTTCCGTCCTATCGCTTCATAGGCAACGCCCCTCTCTATTCCGCGTATAGCGGCTGTTTTAGGGCGGGCAGGCAGCTGCCCGATCCATCATTTTGAGGAAGCGGAAGAACGCGAATCGAGCGGGGAGCTGGGCAAAATTCATGCTGAAAATCTTTGTAACCCGTACGCTGTAAGGCTCCCAGGAGCCAAAAACCTTGAACGCAAAGAATCCCTCTCTGCCTCTCAAAATTCGCAGAACAGCATGCATGCAGCCCGAAAACCATCCGCCGCCATCTCACCAAAGCGAGCGCCAAGCCCCACCCCAAAAATAACCGGCGTGTATTGGCGCGTCTCGCCGTACAACCGATACAGCCGTTGACGGCCTGCCCCGAACCCCGCGTAAAACGGGCGTTTCTGGAGGGGGTGCCCGCTAGCCCAGTGTTTACGCGGGTTTCCGGCCGGCCTATCCGTAAGCCCAGTATTTACGGGCGTCCCAGATTTGCCTATCCGAAAACCCACTATTTACCTGTGTTCCCGGCCTGCCTGCCGGCAAATGCCCGATTGACAAGGGATTCAGAAGCGACTCGGCTGGAACGCCCAAAAGACGCGGAGTGTAGGCCGACGGATCATTCCGCTCCGCTGCGGCCGGCAGGCTCGCACCGATCCATACAGCCGCTGACGACCTGCCCCGAACCCCGCGTAAAACGGGCGTTCCCGGAGGGGCTGCCCGCTAGCCCAGTGTTTACGTGGGTTTCCAGCCTACATGCCGGCAAGTGCCCGATTGACAAGGGCTACAGAAGCGGCTCGGCTGGAACGCCCAAAAGACGCGGAGTATAGGCCGGCAGATCATTCCGCTCCGCTGCGGCCGGCAGGCGCGAGCCTGCCCGATACTGCCGCTGACGGCCTGCCCTGAACCCCGCGTAAAACGGGCGTTTCCGAAGGGGCTGCCCGCTAGCCCAATGTTTACGCGGGTTCCCGGCCCGCTGCCGGCAAATGCCCGATTGACAAGGGCTGCAGAAGCGACTCGGCCGCTTTATGCACGGTAATGATCTTATCCACCGAGCCATTGCCCTCATCTCTACGCGCCACATTGTCCGCAATTCACAGCGCTCCGCCCGCGGGTTTAACGCTCCCGTTTTTCCAGACAACAGGCGGCCGCCGACCGCAGCCCCCGGCCGGTTTTCCTACAATGCCCCGATTTTTCTCTGATTGGCGCGCAGTCGGGCGATCTCATCCTGCAAATCCAGAACCAGCGCCGCCAGTTCGGGCAATGCATCAAAATCGCGTTCCAGCGCCAGCAGCCGATGCACACGGCGAATTTCGCCGCCGCTAAAGCGCCAGGCGGCCGGGTTTTCACCGCTCGCCGGCAGCACGCCCGCCTGCACATGCAGCGCAATCCATTCAGCGGATACACCGCAGATCGCGGCAAATTCGGCGCTCTCTATCATCTGCTCGTCGATAATCACGGCAGAACAAATCTCCTGATGGTTCATCGTGCTTGACTCCCGTTAGTCTGGCCATCGTCGCTTCCCCAGCCTGCGCGGGGGTTGAACGGCAATTCGCGTGCCATCGTTTCATACAGGGATTTTGCCTGTGCGCTATCGGCTTCAGGCAACATGATCTGCAAATTCAGATAAAGATCCCCCGCCGGCCTGCCCGGAATGCCTTTGCCGGAAACCTTCATTACGCGGCCGCTTTGCGCGCCGGGCGGGATCCGTACATTCACTTTTTGTCCAGCAGGCAGCGGAATGGTGATCGTTGCGCCCAGCGCCGCTTCCCAGGGCGCCAGCGGCAGGTCGAGATGCACATCGCGGCCATTGACGCGGAAACGCGCATGCGGGTTGAAATTCACTTCAAGATAAAGATCGCCCGCCGGCCCGCCGCCAACGCCCGGCGACCCCTGGCCCGCCAGCCGGATCATCTGGCCTGCGCGCACGCCCGCCGGAATTTTGACGTTAAGCGTCCGCTCCGCCAGCACAACGCGCCCATCGGCATCCCGCTGCGGCATACGCAGGGTGAGCTGGCGCGTACTGCCCGCCCAGGCGTCGTCGAGGTCGATGATGATGCGCGCATGGTGGTCTTCGCCGCGCCCGCCGCGCCCACCAAACCCGCGCGCAGTGCGCTGTCCCGCCTGAGGCCCTGCCCGGCCGAACATCTGCGCGAAGAACTCGCTAAAATCGGCGGCTTCGCCAGAAGCGCCGCCCATCCCGGAAAACTCGAAACCCGTGTCCCAGCCGGGCGGCGGCCGAAAATCCTGCCCGGCCTGCCGGCTTTGTCCGAGGCTGTCGTAAGCGGCGCGTTTTTCAGGGTCGGAGAGCACGGCATAGGCTTCATTCACCTCCTTCATGCGCGCTTCGGCATCAGCTTCCTTGGAAACATCCGGGTGATACTTGCGCGCCAGCCGGCGATAACTCTTGCGGATTTCATCCTCCGTCGCCGTCCGCGCCACACCCAGCGTCTGATAGTAATCCTTGAACTCCATGAATTTCTCCCCACACACGGGAAATCGAATCGTTAAAAAATACGTATCCGTGCCGCATGCCGCTCGGCCTGCAAACACATCGCGGCATCCGCGCGCTGCGTGCTTGACGGCTCCGCGTCTCGGTACGGAATTGCCTGACGGAGAATGATATACCCGTGGCCTTAATATGGCGTCGTTCAGGCCGATTGATGATCGATACGCGGCCAGGCCCGCTAGCATTGGCAAGGGTTTCACCTTGCCGCGCACATTATGCTGCCCGCTGCCCGCCAAGCTGCCGCCTGTCATGGAACGCATAGCGTCAAATATCTAAAAATCGTCACCGCGTTGCGCCGCCTGGCCGTACGCCTTGTACTGTCTGCGGCGGCTGCCCGGAAGTCCGCATCCTTTGGACGTTTCAGACAGGGCGGCGCTGAATCCCGCGCCAATCGGGCGTTTGCCGGCAGGCCGGCCGGGAACCCCCGTAAATAGTGGGTTTGCGGATAGGCCACCCGGAAACCCGCGTAAACACTGGGCTGGCGGGCAGCCCTTCCGGAAAGGTCCGTTTTACGCGGGGTTCGGTCCTACGCTCCGTCACTGCCGGCGCCTGCCTGCAGTGCGCGTTAAGCGCGACGGGTTGAACGTCTGCGACGGCGCGCCTTGCTGGGATTTTTTATCTATTCAACCCTCTTCACCAGGCATACGAAAAAGCCCTCCGGAAAATCCGGAGGGCTTGGTGAAAACCGCCTACTTACAGGGCTATCCAGGCGCGCTACTTCGCATCGCGGAGCGCGTCGATCGCCTTGATGATGTCTTCGCCGCCAAACTTGTCGGTGAAAGTCTTGCGCCCCGGTTTGGTGGCTTCGAGGAAAGGCGCGGGATCAACCGTTTCAATGACCTGCATGCCGGCCTTTTTAACATCGGCAACGATTTTCGCCATGTTGTCGTTATTGAGCTGACGCTGGTATTGCCCAGCCTCGCGCGCCGCTTCGATGATCGCCTTCTGGTTTTCGGGCGAGAGCGAGTCAAACTTCTTCTTGTTCATCACGACGATCAGCGGGCTGTAGGCATGATTGGTCAGACTCAGGTATTTTTGCACCTCGTAGAGTTTGGCTGACCAGAGCACGCCCAGCGGGTGTTCCTGCGCATCGACGGTTTTCATTTCCAGCGCCGTGTACAGCTCGGCCACCGGCATCGGCACCGGATTGGCGCCCATGAGCTTGAACGCTTCGATATGTGCCGGACTGCCTGTCGTGCGCACTTTCAGACCTTTGACATCCGCGGGAGTTTTGACGGCATGCTTGTTGTTGGTCAGCTCGCGCCAGCCATTGTCCCAATAGGCCAGTCCTTTCATGTCGAAAGCTTCCATCTTGTCGAGGAGATCCTGGCCAATTTTGCCGTCCAGCGTGCGGTAGGCATGTGCCGTGTCCTTGAAGATGAAGGGAATATCGAGCACGCCCAGCAGCGGCACGAGGCCGCTGTAATTGCCTGAGCCGGAGACGATCATGTCAATGGTGCCGCCGCGCACGCCGCTGATCGCCGCGTCAAACTTGCCGAGCGAGCTGTCGGGAAAGACCTTCAGGTCGAGCGCGCCCTTGGTCTTGGCTTTGAGCAGTTCATTGAATTTCTGGCCGGCTTTGAACTGGGTATCGGCACGCGGCGCTTCGGAAGCAAAGCGCAGTGTTTCGGCCTGCGCCGCTCCCAGCGCACCGGCAAAGAGCGCGGTGGACATCAGTGAAACAAGGGCGAGTTTCTTCAGTTTCATAAAGGATCCTCCTGGTAAAAAATGGTGATGCACACATTACGCATATACCGGCTCAAACCGGCCGGCCAAACATGCAACCGCATGTCAATCAGGCGCTCATGAAATCCACCGCAGCGGAGCCAAGATCAGCTGCGGGAACACGGTCATCAGCACCAGCAATCCGAGCATGCTCAAAAGATAAGGCAGCACGCCCTTGACGCACTCTTCAAACGGCAGACGGGAAACGCCGGCAATGACATTCAGCACATTGCCAACCGGCGGCGTAATCAACCCGATCGAGCAGTTCAGGATGAATAGCACGCCGAAATAGACGGTGTCGATCCCCGCATCGACGATCAGCGGCATCAGCACCGGCACGAGAATCAGCACGGTGGGCGTCAAATCCATCACCATACCGACCACCATAATGAACACCATAATCGCCAGCATCAGCAGCACCGGCGAACCGACCAGCGGCTGCATCATCGCAACGACCATGTCCGGCAATTCAGCCAACGTAATGAGGAAAGCGGAAATCGCCGAAGCCGCCACCAGCAGCATCACGACCGCCGTCGTTTCGGCCGCAGAAAACAAGACTTCGAACAGATCGCTGAATTTCATTTCCCGATAAATGAAAAGCGCGATAAACAAAGCATAGATCGCGGCGATGGCGCCCGCTTCCGTTGGCGTGAACATCCCGCTGCGGAAACCGCCCACAATGAGTACGGGCAGCATCAGCGCCCAAAGGCCTTCCTTGACCGAACGCCAGACTTCGCTCGAAGCGCTTTTCTCACTCACCGCCGTCCCGACCGCACGCGACTGCCACCACCAGACGAATGAAAGCACCGCGCCCATCAGAATCCCCGGAGCAATGCCGGCAAGAAACAGCTTGGAAATCGAAACGCCGCTCGCCACACCGAAAATAATGAACGGAATCGAAGGCGGAATAATCGGCGCGATGATGCCGCCTGTTGCGATCAGCCCCGCCGATCGCCCGGGCGCATAACCGACCTTTGCCATCATCGGCAGCAGCACCATCCCCAGCGCCGCGGTATCGGCGGCGGCCGAACCGGAAAGGCTGGCCATCAAAACCGAAGCGATGATCGCCACATACCCCAGTCCGCCCCGCTTATGGCCTACGAGTTTGAGCGGCAGATCGACGATGCGCTTGGAAATGCCGCCCGCGTTCATCACTTCGCCTGCAAGCACAAAGAACGGGATGGCAAGCAGCGGAAAGCTGTCGGCGCCATGGATCAGGTTCTGCGCCATGATCTGGATATCGAACATATCCAGATGCACCATCAACGCCAGGCCGCATAACAAAAGAGAGAAAGCGACGGGAACGCCGATGATGATGCAGCCTAAGAGACTGGCGAGAAAAATAAAAACCGTCATGGGGCCGCCCCTTCTTCAACATGTTTCGTCATATTTCGCCACAAGCGGACGAGCAAGGCGATGCCGACACACACACTGAAGGGGATTCCGGAAAAATACAGCACGCTGGCGGGAATACCGCTAACCGGAAGGTAATTGGCCGTATTGAGCAGCGTCAAACGCCAGCAGCCGACGGCGATCATTATGCAGCAGGCGAGCATGCCCACATTCCCCGCGATCGAAACCAGGCGTTTGAGCATCGGGGGAAAACGGTTCAGAAAAGTATCTACGCGCACATGCCGCCCCCGGACAAAGGCGGAAATAGCCCCCAGAAAGGTCAGCCAGACAAAGAGGTAACGGCCGATTTCTTCCGTCATCGTCAGGTTCGAATTGAACCCGTAGCGCAGAACGACATTCAGAAAAACGAGTATCGTCATGGCCGCAATGATGAGTACCATGATCCAGCGCAACAGCCGCTCGGCAGCATTTAATATCGGCATATCCATTACTCCATTCCGTGCAAGCGTATCGAACGCCGGTAAATACGCGGCTAAGCAACAAGCTCCATTCCGGCATTCGACGATAGCGCGCAGCCTGGTACCGCTACGGGCATTTTTCTGAGACGCAATCCGACGGCCGCGCCCTGACCGGACGCGGCGGCGGCACTCATGCAAACGACAACTGAACCTTCAATTGTGTCGAACGGTCACGCGCGATCTGGAAGGCTTCGGCAATCCGTTCCATCGGCAGCGTTTGGGTAATGATCGGCTTGACATCAATGCGCCGTTCACGGATCAAGGCAGCCGCCACCGCGTACTCTTTGTGGAAGCGTTGCGAGCCAACCAGCCGAATCTCCTTGCCGACCAGAGCATTGACAGGCAGATCCGCGCCGCCCGAAATGCCGACCTGGACGATCGTGCCGCGCGGACGAACCACCGGGAAAGCCTGCTTGAGCACGGCGCCAACGCCCGTGCATTCAAAGGCTACGTCAAAATAGCCCTTTTCGGCCGAGTAATCGTGCATCAGCCGATCCGGCTCTTTGGCCGAATTGATCACCGCTGTCGCGCCCATTGCCAGCGCCGCATTGAGCGGGGCTTGCGAAATATCCATGGCAATAATTTCCTGCGCCCCCGCAACGCGCGCCGCCCCAATGAGCAGTGCGCCGATCGGTCCCGCTCCCGTCACCAGTATGCGCCGCCCCATCAGGTTTCCGGCCTGATTGAGCGCATGGACGCAAACGGCCAGCGGCTCGGCGCAGGCGGCTTCACCGAGAGAAACCTGATCTCCGACCAGTTCGCACTGATAGTCTTCGGCGACCAGACGATCGCGAAAAGCGCCGTCCGTATGGGGCGTCAGCATGGCGCTGCCAAAAAAGCGCATGTTCAGGCAATGCTGCTGTTCGCCGGACAAGCAGAATTTGCAGGTATTGCAGGGACGGCTTGGGCTGAGGGCGACGCGATCGCCCGGACGCACGCGCGTTACCTTATCGCCCACGGCTTCTACCGTACCAGCGACTTCATGACCGAGGATGATCGGCGCCGTCACGCGAATAGTGCCGATGCCGCCTTCCCAATAGTAGTGAATATCGGAGCCGCAAATGCCTCCAGCTCCCACCCTGACAAGCACCTGGTGCGGCCCCACATCGCCGACCGGTCGGGTTTCAATACGCACATCTTCTTGTTTGTAAAGCACACACGCGCGTGTTTCCATGTTTTTCCCCATTAAAAAGTCAAACCAACTATCCAGAATCTAGAGCAATTTGATTTTTTCCCAGACGGCATCGTCAATAGGAATGCCGTTCGCCCTATTGGCGCGCCGTATCGCCAATGAACTCTCGCCGGGATACCGCACCGGCTGCGCCGGGTCGACAGGCGTTGAACCATGCAGGTCATCGAGCACGGCCTTGACTGCCGACGACAGAAAATCATCGCCCGCGATCCGCATCGCATCCATCGCAATGAAGACTTGCGACATGCCATATTCTTCGCCAAGCTGCCCGACGCCGACGGTTGGGCGCCCGCCCGACAGTACGGCTGCCACCAGATCCAGCACGATGGACAGCGCCGACCCTTTCCAATAACCGATCGGCAGTACGCGCCAGGTCTTGGCGATTTCAGCGGGGTCACAGGAAAGCTGGCCTTGTGCGTCGTACCCCCCGGGCACGGGCAACAACTGGCCCTTCATCGCCTTGCTTTCCATCTGGCCATAGGAAAACTGCGCCATCGCCATATCAACGACGATATGACCGTCCTTATGCGGCACAGCCATCACGAAAGGGTTGTTGCCGATGCGTCGATCCATGGCCCCCCAGGCCGGCATATTTGGCTGCGTGTTAGTCCAGCAGATGCCGATGCATCCCGCTTCAGCCGCCTGCCAGCCATAACTGCCGCCACGCAGCCAATGGTTGGTATTCGCCAGACCAACGCCGCCGATACCGTGCATGCGCGCCAGTTCGATGGCACGATCCATCGACAGTTTGGCATTGACATTGCCTAGGCCGAGGTGGCCATCCCAACGCTCGAAAGCGCCCAGACTTTCCACCTTCGTCGGCTTAGCGTTGGGCTTGATATAGCCTTTGTCGATATATTCGACAACACGCGGGAAACGGTTGACACCGTGCGAATACACGCCATCGCACGTCGTTTCCGCCATCAGCTGCGCCGACAGGTCGGCAGTCGCCTCATCACAGCCTTTTTTGACCAGAACGCGCTTGAACTCGTTTTTCAGCGTTTCAAAGCTAACCCGCGGCATTTGGTTTCCCTCCTGGTTGATACATTTGATCCGGCCACGCTGCCGCATCGGATATTACCTCACCTGCCCGCCTCCCGACACGCTCATGCAAGCCGCACGTTCAATAGTCAACGCCGTCGTTCAATAGCCGTTCTGTCGGCGATACGCTTTCAGTACCTCATCAGCAACCCAAGTCGAACGTACGGCGCTTTCGACATCGCCCGGACACGTGGCTTCGCCATTGAGATCATCGACGATGCTCTGAATGAACGGCTGCTGTACGTGCTGCGGATTGGGAATATCGGCCTCGACGCAGCCTTCGGCCGTAATCAGTTTGAGCGGCTTGTCGGAAAAAAACTCAAATACGATGCGCCCGCGCGTGCCAACGATCTCCACATTGTCTTCACCATGATCGCAGACGTAGCACCACGAGCCATAGCCCTGCACACCGCTGGCATGGCGCCAAACCGCCGTCACCGTATCCTCGACATCGTATAGGCCGGCATGATTGCCGGCGATACCGTGCACTTCCTCAATAGCGCCAAACAGGAAATCAAAAATATCGAGTTCATGAATCCCCATATCGAGAAATTTACCGCCGCCGGCAATCTCCGGTTTCAGCCGCCATGGCAATGTAGCGCGCGCGAGATCTTCCGGCGCGGGCTTCTGGTGTTGCACGGCGCGTATGCATAGGGGTTGGCCGATTGCACCACTGTCGATCCATGCCTTGACTTTCAGGAAACGCGGCATGGCACGACGATAAAACGCAACGAACAGGCGCACGCCTTGTTGAGCGCAAATATCGACAATTTCGCGGCACTCTCCGAAACGCATCGCCATCGGTTTTTCAACATAAACGTGCTTGCCCGCCCGTGCCGCCTGCAAGGCCAGGGGTTTATGCGAAGACGGCGGCGTGGCGACATAAACGGCGTCGATCTCCGGGTTGGCCAACAGCGCCTCTGTTGATGCATAAGCATTCGGCACGCCATGCCGCTGTGCAAACGACTGCGTCATCGCCATGTCAGCGCTGGTCACGCCCAGCAGCGCCGAATTTTTTGATTTATAAAACCCAGGCCCGCTCTTGACTTCAGCCACAGCGCCGCAACCAATCATCCCCCAGCGAATCACGGACATATCAGCCTCCCGCCAGCAGCGAAACCTTGACTTTTATGACAACCTTGCGGATTGCTTCAGGCTGGTCAGCGGCACAACCGGGACGATGCACATCGCTCGGCATAAAAATGGCAAAACAGCCCGGCATCATGGACAACGTCGATTCATTTTCCACACCGGAATAGAACAGAAGATCACGCTCGGCAAGAAAGTTCTCGGCAACCGTATTTTTACCGCTATCGGGCACTACGCCGATATTTTCTCGACCGGACACCAGAAACTGCACATCGATATACTGCCGATGCACCTCAGGCCGTGTTTCGCAGAAAATCTTGGTCGTCATATCGATGACCTGTACGTAGATATCTTTGCCCTGCAGATCGTAATTACCCGCGGGCAGGCGGGTGAAATCGGTCTTTTTCAAGTGCTCAATGGCGAGCTTCAAAGGCTGCGGGAGCCAGGAAAAAGTTTTCTCAAAATCATTGATGTGTCCAAAAATCATGAGCTTCTCCTTGATGTACAACAGCCTTCATGATTAACGACGGTTCGTTTTCGGCACAGCCTATCGGCGCAAGCGCTCAACCACCATCTCGCCCGACACCCAGATGCCTTGGCCTCAATATGTTGTACGCGCTAGCGTACTGTATGGACTGCGGAGCCGCCCTCTTATCGGCACCTAAGGGAAGAATATTAATGCCGCTTGTAGATGTCAAGGTAAGGGAAATCGCATTTCCACCGCCTATTTTATTGAAGAATAATCAACGGTAAATTTCACCGCTCAGTTCACATCTGTGCCCGTGCAACAACGCTTTTTCGAGCCAATCGACACCATTGACGCGGCAACCACAGCACGCGTATGTGCATTCAGCGGAACGTGATTCATTTTTAGGGCGCCATACGGTTTCAAAATCACGGAAACAATGCCAAACCATATTCATTGAATACGGATTTGTCTTATAATGAGCGATCGTTATAATTTTTCGATTTTTTAGGCTGGAATAAAATCTTATGATCGTGATTCGTCTTGCTCGCGGGGGGGCTAAAAAGCGCCCTTTCTATAGTGTTGTCGTCGCTGATTCACGCGCACGTCGTGATGGTCGTTTTATTGAGCGCATTGGTTTCTATAACCCGGTTGCCGCAGAAAATGAGGAATCATTGCGCATTTCGGCGGATCGACTGAACCATTGGCGTCAGCACGGCGCTCAATTGTCAATGACCGTCACTCGTCTTGCCAAACAGGCCGGCGTGCAGATCGCCTAAGTATTTCTGAAGCAACAACAATCCGTGTCTGTCGAAGTCTCAGCGCCACGGATGGTCGTCCTTGGGAAAATCGTTGCGCCCTACGGCGTGCGCGGAGCCGTCAAGGTTTTTCCATTTGCCGACGACCCTTTGGCGTGGGGCAGATTACCACGGTGGTGGCTGAAGCTTGAAAATAACGCCGTAGAATGCTGGCAACCGATCGAAGTGCGTCGTTGCAGGCGGCAGAAAGAGTTCCTGGTCGTAGAATTAGGCGCCCTGCAGGATCGTGATGCTGCCGAAGCCTTGCGGGGAGTTTTGATTGGCGTGCCCCGTGAAGCCTTACCACCAACTGGAGAGGGAGAATATTACTGGGCTGACCTGATTGGTCTTGAAGTGGTCAATACACGAAACCAGATATTAGGCCGTGTACTGGGTTTGATCGAAACGCCCGGAAACGCCGTATTGCGTGTCGGCAAAAGCGAAGATGACGCAGAGCAAGAGCGTCTGTTACCGTTTGTCGAATCGGTTGTTTTGGATGTTGATTTATCGACGCAGCGACTTTGCGTTAATTGGGAAATAGATTGGTAACACTGACTGACGCGGCAACTGTACCGGAAACGCTGGTTGCTGATGTAATCACGCTGTTTCCCGAGATGTTTGTTGCCGTGACTCAATCGGGCGTGACACGAAGGGCACTGGAGGAGGGGCGCTGGGATATCTGTTTTTGGAATCCACGCGAATTTGTCAAGGATACGCATCGTACGATCGATGATCGCCCTTACGGCGGCGGCCCGGGCATGGTCATGATGGCCCCCCCCCTGGAATCGGCCATTACGGCAGCCAGGACGCGCCAGCAGGCAGCAGGCATTGGTATAAGCAGGGTTATAGTCCTTTCGCCGCAGGGCAACCCATTGACGCACCAGCGCGTCATGACATTTGTCCAGAATGTCGGCAAGGAAGGCCTGATTATTCTTTGCGGTCGTTATGAAGGCATTGACGAGCGTCTGATCGAACGTTGCGTCGACGAGGAAATTTCGATTGGGGATTTCGTGCTCTCGGGCGGTGAAATTCCGGCGATGGCACTACTCGATGCCATTGTCAGGCAATTGCCGGGCGTATTGAACGATACGGCTTCGGCACAGGAAGATTCGTTTGTCGCGGGTTTGCTGGATTGCCCGCACTATACACGGCCAGAAGAATACAATGGCCAGCGCGTGCCGGATGTCTTATTGTCCGGTCACCATGAGCAGATTCGCCGCTGGCGCCTGATGCAGGCGCTGGGACGAACATGGCAGCGGCGTCCCGATTTAATGACGGGACGCAGGTTGTCGAAAGAGGAAACGCAACTCCTTGCGCTGTATAAGGAGCAATGCGGTCAGTCAACTAAAAAAGGAGCATGAAAAATGAATCTGATAGCGCAACTAGAACAAGAGGAAATTGCCCGCCTGGGAAAAACAATTCCTGAATTTGCACCGGGTGACACGGTCATCGTTAAGGTCAAGGTAAAAGAAGGCAACCGCGAGCGTTTGCAAGCCTATGAGGGCGTCGTCATCGCCAAACGCAACCGCGGCCTGAATTCCAGCTTCATTGTCCGCAAAATTTCATCTGGTGAAGGCGTTGAAAGAACGTTTCAGACCTATTCACCGCTCGTAGCGGCAATTGAAGTCAAGCGGCGCGGCGATGTGCGCCGGGCCAAACTGTATTATCTGCGCGAGCGTTCCGGCAAATCGGCGCGGATCAAGGAAAAGCTGGTCCGCAAGCAAAAACCCACCTCTGCGCCGTCGGCAGAATAAGCCTCAGCGTTATCTGCCGGCCTGTAGCCAGACAAGCACAAAAGGCTGCGCGATCAACGCGCAGCCTTTTTTATGGATGCAAGAGCTCCTCAACGCACTGCTTGCATCAACGCCAAGACAAGAAGCGGGATCGCTTTACCCAATGGCGTGGAGGGGGCTAGTAGGAACGCAGGTGGTCTGTGGAAGTGACGATGATGCATCCAAAGCATCTGCCCGCCGGCCCTTGTATTTAGCGCATCTTCAAAGGAATGCTCTGAAGCCCTTATAAACAGGGCGTCCCAGAGGGAGGTGCCTGGAAACCCTTGTATTTAGGGCATCTCCGGGCACCCTACCCGGAACGCCTTTATCTACGCGGGGTTCAGAGCCCCCTTCGAAGATACCCAATCCGCGCGTCAACATAACGATCCAGCGATAGTTCCGGCGGCAAAAAATGAAAAAGCCGCGCGATGGCGGCTTGCTTTTCATTCACGGAGCTTTTTGAATAATCCGTGCAATCAGGTTTTCTGGTGCCGCTGGGCGGGATCGAACTGCCGACCTTCGCATTACGAATGCGCTGCTCTACCAGCTGAGCTACAGCGGCGATCCGTCAAACCTGACAAACGTGAGCGGCGGATTATATCAGTCTCGGCGTATGATGCAAACCCGATCCAGAAAATCTTCCAGCCACTTACGCCCTCGCTATAAGTCTTTGCGTTGCAGATAATCTTCCAGCAGCGCCCGTACGTCATGGCGCAGCAGAAACAGGGCAATCAGGTTGGGAATAACCATAAAACCATTAAACATGTCCGAAAGATTCCATACCAGATCCACCTTGCCCAGCGCACCCAGCACGACGGCTACTAAAACCAGCAGGCGATAAACATTCAGGAACTTGTTTTGGAACAGATAACGGATATTTGATTCACCAAAGTAATACCAGCTGATGATCGTTGTAAAAGCAAAAAAAGTCAGACAAACGGCCAGTAGTTTTTGACCAAAGCCGCCAAAAGCGATATGGAACGCTTCCTGCGTCACGGCCACGCCCTTCAGGCCGAGTAAATTGGCATCCGTGACCAACACGATCAGCGCTGTTGCCGTACATACCAGCATGGTATCAACGAAGACACCGACGAATGCCGCCATCCCCTGCTGCACGGGATGCTGCACATGCGCAGTTGCATGGGCATGCGGCGTCGAACCCATCCCGGCCTCATTCGAGAACAGGCCACGCGCCACACCGAAGCGGATGGCTTCGCGCACCGAGATGCCCGCCAACCCGCCGCCCAGCGCCGCTGGATCAAACGCCCCCACGACAATTTGCCGGATCATGGTGGGGATATGCTCACTGAACATAAATAGAATTACCAATGCGCAAATGATGTAAACCACGGCCATCAAAGGCACTACCAGTTGCGCAAACTGGGCGATGCGATGAACCCCACCCCAAACAATCATGCCCACCAATACAGCGATGACGATGCCTGTTGACAAGGGCGGTAAATGAAAAGCCACCGTTATAGCCGACGTAATTGAGTTGGATTGCGTCGCATTGCCGATAAAGCCTAGCGCAATAATAATTGCCACGGAAAAAAAGCCAGCCAGCACTTTGGCGGCTGAAATGCCGATCCTCGGACCCAGGCCATGTGTAATATAAAACGCCGGGCCACCGATATATTTCCCGTCGCTCAACACACGATACTTCTGCGCCAGTACGGCCTCAGCAAAGATCGTCGCCATGCCAAAAAATGCAGACAGCCACATCCAGAAAATCGCCCCCGGCCCGCCTGCCATGATGGCCGTCGCCACACCGGCTACGTTACCCGTGCCGATCTGCGCCGAAACCGCTACGGCCAACGCCTGAAACTGCGACAGTAACTGCGTATCCTGAACATCGGCCCCTTTTCTTTTATTTTTGTTGAACAGCCCGCCAAAAACCGTGGAAAAAGCTTTGAAGAAGCGGGTAACCTGCGGCGCACCGAGATAGATGGTAAAAAACAAGCCAATACCGACCAAAGCATAAATCAGTAAATAATCCCAAAGTACGGTATTTACCGCGCCGACGACTTTTTCTAGTAATGCTTCCATGCTTACGACCCATCCTTAACGCAAAACAATCTGATGAACATCCGGAGAATTCGCTCAATAGATGCTTCCGGTAAAGCGGCAATCGGCGATCTGCTCAATGCTGGGGAAGTCCTTGCTCTCGCACTGCCAGCCGCGAATTAAATCGGCCGCGCTGTCGGGGATCAACACCACCTCGCCGCGGGGCCGAGGAGCGAAGCGTAACACAATGACGCCGCCCGCCTGAATATCTACCGACTCCAGCACGTTGCTGGGCGTCCAACCGGCGTCGTAACCCAATGCATCCAGGCTGGTCGGCATGACGCCGTTGGCGGCAAAATATTCGGTGATGCCCGCCCGTAAAACCGCGGCGCTGCCGATGCCTTGCCGCAGCCGTTCCTGATCAACAGCTTCGGCGACCGCCGCCAGCCGCTCTTCCCGCCGCTTTTGCTCCTGCTCTTCTGCGCGTCTGGCTGCGTATTCCGTGACGGCGTCCATCGCTTCTTCTTGCGCCTTCTGGCGTTTCTTTTCGATGCCTGCATTGATTTCCCGGATGATTTCCTGCCGCCGCTCCTGCTCGTGGCGTTCAAGAAAAAAGTCGTACAACGCGAGCGCAACGCCCGTCGATACGAGCGACCCCAGTATGATCAGCAGAAGCGTTTTGAACGGAGACATTAGTTTGATTTGAATACGTAAGCGCGCTAAGAAATCCGGGCGAAGAAGAGTAAAAGTAGAAAGGTAAAAGTATATAAGGCGTAGGCGCATGATTGGCCGCCCGCGCCTTACATCGTATTTTCCGTCATTGACGGTCGCATGCAAGATGCGGATACTGCATCCGGTTTTCATTTGTGATGGCCGGCAATTCGCGGCGCATCCGGCGCCTGGAAATATCTGCTGGCCCGATCCAATCAACGACTTCCTGGAAGCAAACCGCCATGCTAAACATTGCCCTCTTCGGCCCGCCCGGCGCGGGAAAAGGAACGCAATCGGAACACCTCGTCAAAGAATACAACCTACTTTATATCTCCACGGGCGATCTGCTAAGGCAAGAGATCGCCGACCAGACGCCGCTCGGTATCCAGGCCCAGAGCATCATTGCCGCAGGCGGCTTGGTTTCAGATGAAATCATCGTACAGATCATCGAAAAGACGATCATTGACCATCCGGGAGCCAACGGTTTTCTGTTCGATGGCTTCCCTCGCACCTATGTGCAGGCCTATATCCTCGAAGGGCTGATGCTCAAGCTAAATACCTCACTGAACTGCCTGCTCAGCCTGAATCTGCCGGAGGAAGTCTGCGTCGAGCGGCTACTCAATCGCGGCAAGACATCGGGACGCAGTGACGACAACGAAACGGTGATCCGCAATCGCCTGCGTGAATATAACGAAAAGACGATCCCCGTCCTCAGCTTTTATCGTGAAAAAGGGATCTGCTACGACATCGACGGCACGCGCAGCATCGAGGAAGTTACACGCGAACTGGATGCCATTGCCGCCAACGAGCTGAAAAAGCAGCCTCTGAACATCGTCCTGTTCGGCTACCCCGGATCAGGGCGCGATTCGCAGGGCAAAGCGCTTGCCGAGCGCTACGGACTCGAATTCATCTCGACCAACGAAATGCTCGAAAACGAGATCCGGAACCAGACGGAAATCGGCAAAACGGTCATTGATCTCTACAACAACGGCCAGCAAGTTCCCGACGAGATCGTCGTACAGCTGATCGAACGACGGCTTAACGCCAACGCGAATGCCAAGGGCTTCATCTTCAAAGGCTTACCGCGCACACTCGTTCAGTCCTATATTCTGGACGGTTTGTTGAAAAAACGCGGCAGATCGATTTCCATTGCGCTCGAACTTGAAGTGCCTTTGCTCGATTTGGTCAGCCGCCTGGACGAACGCGGCAGGAGCGGACATGGCATGTCCTACGATTCCAGCGTAGCCAAGATCATCGAGCGCCTCAAGGAACACGAATCGAAAACCCTGCCGGTCATCGCCAAATATGCCCAGCAACATGGATTGGTGAAGGTTGACGGCACCGGCACCTTTGATGAAATATTTTTCCGGCTTTGTGCCGAAGTTGAGAAAAGCATCAAAAATCCGCGCTGAAGATATGCCCCGTCCCCAGCCAACGCCGCAGACAGAGACAAGCGGTGCGCTTTTACCACCGTGTTCCCGACTTCCGGCAACGCCCCTTATTCCAGGAAGCCCATCATGAAAATTGAAACGCTCGCCGTTCATGGCGGCTACAGTTCCGATCCGACCACCAAATCTGTCGCCGTACCCATTTATCAGACGACGTCCTATGCCTTCGACAGCACACAGCACGGCGCCGACCTGTTTGATCTCAAGGTGCCCGGCAATATCTACACGCGGATGATGAATCCAACGCACGATGTACTGGAAAAACGCATCGCCGCAATGGAAGGCGGCATCGCCGGACTATGCTTTGCTTCCGGCATGGCCGCCGTCACCGCCGCCATCCAGACCTTGGCTGAGGCGGGCGACAACATCGTCACGTCCAGCACGCTTTACGGCGGCACCTACAATCTCTTTGCCCATACCCTGCCGCAATACGGCATCGAAGTCCGCTTCGCCGACTACCGCGATCCGGATGCCTTCGGCAAGCTGATCGACGAAAAAACCAAAGCCATGTTCTGCGAGACGATCGGCAACCCGCGCGGCAACATTACCGACATCGGCCGTCTGGCGGACGTCGCCCACGCGCACGGCATTCCGTTGATCGTCGACAATACCGTCGCTTCGCCCTATCTGTGCCGCCCCATCGAGCATGGCGCCGACATCGTCGTGCATGCGCTCACCAAGTATCTTGGCGGACACGGCAACAGTCTCGGCGGCATCATCATCGATAGCGGCAAATTCCCATGGGCCGAGCACCGGCAGAAATTCCGGCGTCTGAACGAGCCGGATATTTCTTACCACGGCGTTACCTATACCGAAACTTTTGGATCTGCCGCCTACATCAGCCGTGCCCGCGTCGTCCCGCTGCGCAATATGGGCGCCTCCATCAGCCCGTTCAACGCTTTCCTAATCCTGCAAGGCGTCGAAACGCTCGCGCTGCGCATGGATCGTACCTGCGAGAACAGCCTCGCCATCGCCCAATTTTTGCGCGGCCATCCAAAGGTCAATTGGGTTAATTATGCCGGTCTGCCGGACAACAGCGATTACCCGCTGGCAAAAAAATACATGGGCGGCCGCGCTTCGGGCATTCTTAACTTCGGCGTAAAAGGTACGCACTGTAGCGGCCGTGAAGCCGGAGGACGCTTTCAGGATGCGCTTAAGCTCATTACCCGGCTGGTCAATATCGGTGACTGCAAGACACTCGCCTGTCACTCGGCGTCGACGACACACCGTCAGCTATCGCCCGAGGAACTGGTAAAAGCCGGCGTGACCGAGGACATGATTCGTCTTTCGGTCGGCATCGAACACATTGATGATTTAATTGCCGATCTCGACCAGGCACTAAACGCCGCCTGAGCTTATTAGCCGGCCGAGCGGATTTCAGAGGATCCATCGGGCGCAGTATTCTGGTTTATGTTTTTTGATGCCCCAAGGTCCTTGTGTTTAAAGGAGTTCCGGGCGATTTATGTTTTCTAACCTAAAAGCCAGACCCAGATCCTGAACGCAAAAAAACCTCGCCCAAATCACTTGGGCGAGGCATTCCCTGAACCATCGACTTTTTGTTACGTCAATCCAACGCTTACTTGAGCTTGGTTTCCTTGTACATCACATGCTTACGCGCCTTGGGATCATATTTCATGATCTCCATCTTGCCAGGCGTATTTTTTTTGTTTTTAGTCGTAGTGTAAAAATGACCTGTACCGGCGCTGGATTCAAGTTTGATTTTTTCACGCATGGCTGCACTCCTTTTCAGACTTCGCCGCGGGCACGCAGGTCGGCGAGTACGACATCGATACCGTTCTTATCAATCGTGCGCAGTCCAGCGGTGGAAACGCGCAGCCGCACCCAGCGGTTTTCGCTCTCCACCCAGAAACGGCGATATTGCAGATTCGGCAGAAAACGGCGCTTCGTTTTGTTGTTTGCGTGGGAAACGTTATTCCCAACCATCGGGGCTTTGCCCGTCACTTGGCAGACTCGTGCCATGATGCTTGCTCCAGTTGATCTTGGGGAGAAAAGTGCGCATTCTAATGCAAACACCCCCGAAAATTCAAGCATTTTGTCTTTTTTTACGCGCTGTTGGCGCACTGATGCACGCCCCGCTGCACCGCCCAGCATCCGCACGGCGATGCCCGCAACCCCTTATGGATAAGGCATTTCAGAGGAGGCGCCCTGAAACCCTTGTAAACAGGGCATCTCTGGGCGGTCGCCCTGAAACGCCCAATCCACGCGGGTTTCAGAAGGGATGCCTGGAAATCCTTTATCCACACGGGGTTCGGAGCCTCCTTTTGCCCGCTCCCACAGGGCGCGGGGTTCAGTTTTACAGGGTATGTCAGAGGGAGCGCCCCGAAGGCTTCATATAGCGAATTCACTTAACTTTCGCTACAGCGTTGCTGCGCCTTGCCGTACTCCTTGTACTGTCTGCGGCTTGCCGCCTTGTATCGAAAATTAATTCGCTCCGCTATAGCGGCGCGACTTTGCAAGAAGATCAGGAAAATTCAACACCGTAGTTTTGCCAAGGAAGCCGCTGTTTCAGCGGGCTAGAGCATGCCCCGCTCGGCAAAGGACAGCGGCGCCCCCATCCCCGCGACAATGAAATGGTCGAGGACTTTTACGTCGATCATCGCCAAAGCCTGCTTGAGTTCGTGCGTCAATGTACGATCCGCCGCCGACGGTTCAGCTGCGCCGGAAGGATGGTTGTGCGCAAAGATGACGGCGGCGGCGTTATGCGCCAGCGCATGCTTGATGACTTCACGCGGATAAACGCTGGTTTGCGTCAGAGTGCCGGAAAATAAAACTTCAGCCGTAATCAGGCGATGCTGCGCGTCGAGCCACAGCGCAAAAAACACCTCGTGCCGCAGCCCGGCCAGGTGCAGGCGTAAAAAATCGCGCACGGCCGCCGGCGTCGTCAGGCTGCTTGACTGCCGAAGATCCTCCGCCAGCGCGCGGCGGGACATTTCCAGCACAGCCTGTAATTGCGCGTATTTGGCGGGCCCCATGCCGGGGATGGCCGAAAATTCAGCCTGGCTGGCCGAGAAGAGCCGATTGAGGCTGCCAAAACGGCCGATCAGCTCCCGCGCGAGATCAACGGCGCTTTTGCCCTTGACGCCGACGCGCAGGAACAACGCCAGCAATTCGGCGTCGGAAAGCGCCGCCGCGCCTTGCAGCAGCAAGCGTTCGCGCGGGCGTTCGTCTTCCGGCCAGTCGGTAATTGCCATCATCAAACTCGGTTAGAATGCGGCCCCAATAATGCCTAAATTTTCGACGGGACGGAAGGACAACGCACATGGAACTTGCAGAACTGGTAGGCAAGCGCATCGCCTTGGGCATCACCGGCGGTATCGCCGCTTACAAGGCGGCGGAACTCGTCCGCCTTCTGGTTAAAGCGGGCGCCACCGTACAGGTGGCGATGAGCGAAGCCGCGACGCATTTTGTCGCGCCGCTAACGTTTCAGGCGCTCTCCGGCCACCCGGTACTGACCGACCCGCCAAGCGGCGCAAGCGGCAGCGGCATGGCGCACATCCAGTTTTCGCGCGAATCCGACCTACTGCTTGTCGCGCCCGCCACGGCCAATTATCTGGCGAAAACCGCTCACGGCCTCGCCGACGATCTGCTGACGACCCTGACACTGGCGCGTAACTGTCCGCTCCTCGTCGCTCCGGCGATGAACCGTGAAATGTGGGGAAAACCGGCCACACAACGCAACATCGCCGCACTGCGCGAAGACGGCGTAACGATTCTCGGCCCCGCCGCCGGCGAACAGGCGTGCGGAGAAACCGGCGAAGGGCGCATGCTGGAACCCGCGGAAATTCTGGAGTCGGTCATCGCGCACTTCCAGCCCAAGCATCTTGCTGGCAAGCATGTGCTGCTGACGGCCGGCCCTACGTTTGAAGCCATCGACCCGGTGCGCGGCCTCACCAATCTGTCCAGCGGCCGCATGGGTTTTGCCATCGCCCGCGCTGCGCGCGCTGCCGGCGCCGCCGTCACGCTCGTCTGCGGCCCGGTCGCCTTGCCCACGCCGGCCGGCATCACCCGCATCAATGTCGTCAGCGCACGCGAAATGCACGCAAAAGTCATGGAATGCATCCGTGTGCAGGGTGCAGATGTGTTTATCGGCGTCGCCGCCGTGGCCGACTACCGCCCTGCCGCCCCCGCCGAACACAAGATCAAAAAGGAAGACGGCGCGCCGATGCCGCTCGAACTCGTGCGCAATCCGGACATCCTCGCCGAAGTTGCGGCGCTGCCCGATCCGCCGATGTGCGTCGGCTTTGCCGCCGAAAGCCGCAAGCTTGCCGAATACGCCGAACGCAAACGCCGCAGCAAAAAAATCCCGCTCATCGTCGGCAACCTGATTCAGGAAGGCTTCGGCGGCGACAACAATGCCGTCACGCTGTTCGACGAAACCGGCGCCACGGCGCTGCCGCCCGGCAGCAAGGCTGAACTGGCGCGCGCCCTGATCGAACGTATCGCTAAATTACTGGAAAAACCGGAAAAGCCGGAAAACAAACGGTCATGAAAAAAACAATGCACCACCGCATCGACCTGCGTATTCTCGACCCGCGCCTCAAAGCGTCCCCGCCCGGCTATGCTACCGCCGGCTCGGCCGGACTCGACCTGCGCGCCTGCATTGCCGAACCGCTCACCCTCGCACCGGGAGATACTCAACTGATTCCATCCGGCATCGCTGTTCATTTGGCCGACCCCGGGCTGGCCGCGCTGGTCTTGCCGCGCTCCGGACTCGGGCATAAACACGGCATCGTTCTTGGCAATCTCGTCGGGCTGATCGATTCGGACTATCAGGGGGAAATCATGATTTCCGTCTGGAACCGCGGTCAGGCAGCCTTCACCCTCAATCCGCTCGACCGGCTGGCGCAACTGGTCATCGTCCCCGTACTCCAGGTCGGCTTCAATATCGTCGAAGAATTTGAAGCCAGCGCCCGCGGCGCCGGCGGCTTTGGCAGCACGGGCAAGACTTAGCCACGCCGGAGCCACGCCGGGAATCCGAAAGACGACAATGCCCGCCTTCCAGCACACGCTCGAAATCACCACGCACGGACGCGGCACCCGTGAAATCACCCAGGCCGTCGCCGAAATCGTCGCCCGCGCCGGCATTGCCTGCGGGCTGGTCAATGTGTTTGTTCCGCATACCAGCTGCTCGGTCATGCTCACCGAAAACGCCGACCCTTCGGTACGCCACGATCTGGAAACGCTGGCGCAACGCTGGGCGCCCGACGGCGACCCGGCCTACCGCCACACCGACGAAGGTGATGACGACATGGCAGCGCACGGCCGCGCCCTGCTCGCCGGCAGCTCGCTCGTCATTCCCATCACCGACGGCAAGCTTGCGCTCGGCACCTGGCAAGGCGTCTATCTCTGGGAACACCGCACCCGCCCACACCGGCGGCGCATCATCGTGACGGTCTGCGGCTAGCCGAACGCGCAAACCGCCGCGTTCGACGACAACTTCACTCGGCCCATATAAGCCTATCTATCTAAAAGCTCCGACCCGTTTGAAAATCCCAGCCATGTCGGCCAACCATGCAGAGCAACAGGCGAAAACCATAGGGATAACGCGATCGCGCCAACTGGCTTGATGCGTATTACCTCGCCTCAGAACGAATCTAAAGGTAAAAAAGCCAAGACATCGGTACTCTGGCGATCAATAATTACAGTCCAGAATTGGTTTTTGCGTGCTTTCATCGGTACATAGGCTAACGCATCAACATCGCGTCCGGTACTTTGCAATACACCTGCAATCTCATCCGACTGGGGAGCAAAACGTTGCATCAACTCGGCAGCAGGACGAGCAACCCTGCGCACGGTAACACGCCCCATCTCGTAGCTTTGCCAAAGCTCTGGGCGCGCAGCAGCAGGCAAACCATTTAACTCTGCCAGCGTTACCTCAAATGTTTCGTTCCCTACCAACGGTCGCAGAGAAATCGTTGTTGGGCCCAGCCAAGGCAATGTCTGCAACGACTCAGGCGCATACGCTAAAGTCTCAGGTGCAATGTCGGCTGCCGTAACAACATTAAAACGATCGTAAGAAAATACCAAATGTACCGGGCGTGCCTGTGCTACCGACCACAGCCCATAACACAGTGCCGCTAGTTGCAAGAAGCCGATCAAACTGAAATCGAGGATCTTCTCGCGCCAAGACTTGTTACGGTTATAAACCACCAAGGTTAATAGAGGTCCCATGGCGATATCGACGACCGTAACCAAGAGAAACAGCTCCCTCCCCCCCGAAATATCCCGATAGGGATAGGGAAACCATAAACCAAAAACCAGAGCAGCAGCCATTGCTGCCACCATTGCGCTCAACCCCAGATGAATGCTACCCGCGCGTACTTTATCTTTCCAGATTGACATATCTTTATGATTTTTCAGTACCTTAAACCCACCGATTTAAGGACAGCCTCAAACTTCATAGTTAATTTTACGTAAAATTAAAGGCAATCCTAGGGTGTGAGTCTATGTCCCGCCACGCTGGCATTGATCTGGGATCAATCAGCTTGGCAAACAACAACCGACTGCATAATGCATAATTATGCTAACTCAACTTACAAATCACAAAAAGCTTAATACCAAAAATACGCCTGGCGGCTGGCATAAATAATAGGCAGAAATAATGGATGCTAAGGTTGAAAGGAGCGCATTGCCGCCACAAACATCCTGCTAAAAAGAACAAGATTGAGCAGCATCTAAAAAATCTATTGTTTTAAATCTTGTCCACTTCACACAACTAGACTACTCACGCCGGCATACCATCATGCTCGCCATAAAACTAAAAGTTATTGGCTGCCTAAATCGCCGCAAAAAGATTCCATACCGGCGCAATTTCACATTACATATTTTTTCGGCAACTGGCGGGAACATATTTTAAATCCATATCTGTTCCACATCTCCAGGCACGTATGGGTTTCGCAGTGCCCGTTACAAAGCTGGCGCTCGTGGTAGGAACGCTGCCAGCATCATCGGTATACGGCACAAATTTGATGTATTTGCCATTGACCTCGGTATCTTTGATATTACGGGCAATTGCCGTAACTACCCCGTTTACCGTAGTGTGCAGCGTTTGCACATATTGACTCTGCACGGCAGTAGCGCTACCAGACTCTCCACAACCAAAACCATCCGCAGTCGGTGCGTTGGGCAGGCCTGTATCCGCCACCTCCTGGATGGTGGTTTTACATGCTGAAGCGGCCAGTACGACTTCACTGATTTTTGCCCGAACGGTATAGTCCTGATAGGCAGGTAAGGCCACAGCAGCCAGAATACCGATAATAGCCACTACGATCATTAATTCGATCAAAGTGAAACCATTCATTTTGGGTTTATTTTTCAACATGATAAAGGTAAAGCTGTAATGATGAATTATTCCAGTCCAGAAAGAAGCGGCCTACAGGCCGCTTCTTTGAACCACAAGAGTCTATGTCTGTTCTTATTACGGGGTCGGGGTCGGGGTCGCTGTAGCAGTAGCGCGGCAGTTAGCAGGCACGTATTTGAAGTCCATATCGGTCGTGCATTTCCACGCACGAATCGGTTTATTGGTGCCCGTGACGAAGTCAGCTGAAGCAGCCGCAGTACTAGCAGCATCATCAGTGTAGGGGGTCATTATAATTTTTTTATTGTCAACATTAGCTGAATCAATCTTTTTGGCGAATGCAGAAATGACACCTGTAGCCGAAGTTTCAAGTTTGTCTACATATTGACTCTTGGTTGGCGTAGAGCTGCCGGTTTCACCGCAGCCAAAGCCGTTGGCTGCCGGCGCTGCGGGCAGACCGGAATCAGCAGCTTCTTGGATGTTCGTACGGCAAGCCGAAGCAGCCAACACGACTTCCGAAACCTTGGCACGCTTGGTGTAGTCTTGATACGCCGGCAGGGCAACGGCAGCCAGAATACCGATGATTGCGACGACGATCATGAGTTCGATCAGGGTAAAGCCTTGTTGAATCTTTTTCATTTCAAGTCTCCTTGTTGGTTGGTTAAGTGCTACAACGGAAGTCCCGTTGCCTAAGTACAATCACAAACTGTGCCAGCTCACATTTTTGTCCGTTTTGTGTGATTTATTGCTCAAAAATCTCATTTTTTGAGCGTGACCGGCTTTTTCGGGCGGCAAATCGTTGACCATTTCGAGCAGCCAAGTGACGAAAATCGTCACTTTCCACCCCTAACCTTTTTTGGCCGCCGGATTTTTATGCTCCCGGTAACTTTATACGCCATGACGGCTACCGCAGCGGTCGGTTTTCCACGCTCCTGCCTGCCTGCAAACGCCCAATTGACGCGGGTTGCCGGGCCACAGGTCGGAAACACCCAATCCACGCGGGTTAGCGGGCAGCAGGCCAGAAGTCCCCAAACCAGAAAAACGTTCGTGGGTAAATAGCCAGGCATGCGTCGTTTCAGGCTCTTGTACGCGGTGCGCAGGCGCTTGCGCGTGTAGCGTCAAATATCTAAAAAACCGTCACCGCGTTGCGCCGCTTTGCCGCACGCCTTGTACTGTCTGCGGCGGCAGTCCGGAAGCCCGCGTCTTTTGGGCATTTCAGCCAAGGCAGCGCTGGAACCCGCGTCAATTGGGCATTTGCGGGCAGGCGTCGCGGAAACCTTTATTCCACGCGGGATTCCATATGGGTTTGGGGCCTGCTCGCCCACCTTTGCATACCGTCTCTGCGGGCCATGACCGCCTGCCGTTATAATGCGCTTCGTGTTTTTCCGCTGTTTTTCGGCCGTCGGCCGATTGCTGCTTTTTTGCCGGCGTTAATCTTTGCGTCAATTCTCCGCCAATATTTACCCGTCCATTTGCCCCACCTTCCGCTTCACCAACATCATGAGCTGTCTGGATTCCGCCCTGAATATCGAAGACCTGCGCCGCCTGGCGCATCGCCGCGTGCCCGCCTTTGCCATGGCCTACGTCGAAGCCGGCGCCGAAGACCGCGTGTCCCTGCAACACAATCGCGACGTTTTCCAGCGCTGGCAGTTCGTCCCCGATGCCTTGATCGACGCGGAACATCGCTCGCTGGGCGTCGATATTCTAGGCGCGCCGGCCGAGCGCCCGTTCATCGTCGCGCCGACCGGCTTTAACGGCATGCTCTATCACCGGGCGGATGTGCTGCTCGCCCAGGCCGCTGCTCAGGCCGGCATCCCTTTTACGCTAAGCACCATGTCCAACGCGGCGATGGAGGAGGTCGCCCAGGCCGCGCCCGGCCTGCGTTTCTGGTATCAGCTCTATATGTTCAAGGATGCCGGCATCAACCGCGACCTGGTGCGCCGCGCCGACGCCGCGGGCAGCGAGGCGCTGGTCTTCACCGTCGATTGCCAGCATTTCGGCAACCGCGAAAACGAGCGCCGCTATTTTCGCGGGCCGATGCAGCTGAGCCTGAAATCCATGCTGAATGCCGCCTGCCACCCCGCCTGGGCGGCCAACATCGTCGGCGGCGCGCGCGGCGTGCCCGGCTTCGGCAACCTCGCCGGCTACTTTTCGGCGGAAGACCGCGCCGGGCGCGGCTCGCGCTTTATCGCCGAAAAACTGCATATGGGCCTGCGCTGGGCCGACCTCGAATGGCTGCGCGAGACCTGGCCGCGCAAGCTGGTCGTCAAAGGCATCCTCACCGCCGCCGATGCGCGCCGCGCCATTCGCCTCGGCGCCGACGCGGTTGTGCTGACCAACCACGGCGGCCGCCAACTCGACGGCTGCGTTTCGCCGATGGACGTGCTGGAAGAGATCCACGCCGCCTGCGGCAACGAGGCGGAAATCTTTATCGACAGCGGCTTCCGGCGCGGGACGGACATCGCCAAGGCGCTGGCGCTCGGCGCGCAGGCCGTCATGCTCGGGCGGCCGCTGCTCTACGGCGCTGGCGCCGCCGGCCGCGCCGGCATCGACAAGGCGCTGGACATTCTCACCAGCGAGTTGAGCCGCACCCTCGCCCAGCTTGGGGTGCCGAACATCGCCGGGCTGGAAAAACGGCATGTGCGACGGCAACCGCTTTTCCGGAGCGACGACACCTCGGACGGAACCGGGCAGAAACGCTGAACGCCTCCTCCGATGCGCCACGCAGGGCATCGCGTTCCGGAGAACGCCTTTATCCAGGCACTTCCAGAAGCGCCATTTTTTCTCCGACCGATGACTTTGCCGGCGTTGCAACGGCGCTGTCGCCGCCACAACAGCTCGCCCTTGGCCAGCTTGCCCTTGACTACTGCCAGATGAAGCCCGGCCAAGCCTCCCAACGAAGCCTCCGCCTGCGGCCGGGCGCCTCTGCGGCGGCGGATAGCATGGATATGGCATGAGTATGAACACAGACGATGCGCCAACGCCTTGCCTGACCCGCCGGACGACGGCAAGCATCCGGGCATCTAGCGGTAATTTGCCAACACATCGTTCCCTGCAAAGCCGAACCGCGTAGCGAGAGGCCAGTGGCTGATCGCCGAGAAAGGCCGATGGAAGTTGTAACGAAGCCTCCAAGGTACGAGCGCACCAGCGCGATGCGCTGATGAGGGGTAACGATAAGCATCGACCCAATCGCGCAGCAGCATCTGGATGAACCGCCCAGCCCTGCCAGGGGTGCGCAGCGTATAGAGTTTGGTGCGAAGATGCTTGATCTTCAGTCGGCGCAGCCGCCTGGCAAAGCGCCGTGACTAATAGGCTGCGCCACTGTTGATCATAGCCCGCGCAATCTTCACGCCCAGGGCACGGTCGTCAGGCCGCGCCGCCATGCCTTGAGCAGACCGGGCTGCGTTTCAAAAGGTGGGATGCCCTAAAATACCCGCGCAGCCATACCCGTGCAGCTTATTCAACGAATCAAAATGACGCTTACCCCCCTGCCCGCATCGTCCCGCCATCCGTCCGCTGCCGAGCGGGCGGTCACGCCGGAATCCGATATGCCGGGAATACCCGCCGCTTTCTGCGGCCGTCGCTACCATGCCTACAACGACTGGGCGAAAACGCACCACGGCGGGCGGTTGCAAAAAATTTCGGTCGACGCCGGCTTCACCTGCCCCAACCGAGACGGCGCCTTGGGGCGGGGCGGTTGCAGCTTCTGCAACAACGCCGGCTTTACGCCGAGCTACCTGCGCGAGCAGCGCGACATCCGCCAGCAGATCGACACCGGCATCGCCTTCATACGCCGGCGTTACCCGGAAACGGCGGGGTTTCTCGCCTATTTCCAGAGCTATTCCAACACCTACGGCGATCTCGAACAGTTACGGCGGATGTACGGCGAAGCGCTGGCGCACCCGGACATCCGCGGCCTCGTCATCGGCACCCGCCCCGACTGCCTGCCGGACGCGACGCTGGATTATCTCGCCGATCTGGCGCGCGGACGGCCGGTCGAGCTGGAAATCGGCATCGAATCCTGCGATGACGCGGTGCTCGCAACATGCCGGCGCGGCCATGATTTTGCCGCTAGCGCCGATGCCATCCGGCGTGCGGCGCAGCGCGGGCTGTTCATTACCGGCCACCTGCTGCTCGGCTTGCCGCTGGAGACGCCGGCCGGCCTGATCCAGGGCGCACAGGCGCTGTCCCGCCTGCCGATCGACGCGCTGAAATTCCACCAGCTGCAAATCGTGCGCGGCACGCGGCTGGCCGTGCAATACCGGCGTGCGCCGGACAGCATCGCGCTGCTTTCGCCGCCCGCCTATCTCGACGCGGTGATCGACATGCTCGAATACCTGCCGCCGTCGGTCAAAATCCAGCGGCTGGGCAGCGAAGTGCCGCCCAGGCTGCGGCTCTCGCCCGACTGGGGCCTGCGCCTCTCGCGCTTCCCCGCCCTGCTGGAAGCGCGCCTGCGCGAACGCGACACCTGGCAGAGCCGGCGTTTTCGGCGTGCGCTTGAGGAAGGTGCGTAACCGGCTTCCGTACCGTTTTTGCTCGATACGTTTTCGGCGAGCGCCTGAGGAAGTTGCGAACGGCGAAGGCGCGACGCGTATGAAGAAAGCGCCATAGGCCGGATTTGACGCGCGCGGGACCGGCGCAAGCCAAGGAAAACAAAAACGCGCCGCCCGCTTCCTACCAAAGCGCGCCTGCCAGCCGCAGCGAAGTGAAATGATCCGTCGGCCTGTGCTCCGCGTCTTTTGGGCGTTTCAGCCCGGTTGCCTCTGAAGCCCTTGTCAATCGGGCATTTGCTGGCAGGCAGGCTGGAAGCGCCCGTAAACACTGGGCTAGCGGATAGGCAGGCCGGAAACCCGCGTAAACACTGGGCTGGCGGGCAGCCCCTCCGGAGATGCCCGTTTTACGCGGGCTAGCGGGCACCTGCCGACGGCAAATGTCCGCGCCACCCGGACGCACGGCAAGTGACTTTGCCGACTTGACCGGCGAAGCGGTATCAGGCCGGCAGCCCGGCGCGGCTAGACCGCCCGCGACGCTTTGATGATGCGGCACAGGCGGGCAGCGGCGGCTTCGATCAGCGCTTCGGCATCGTCGATGCATTCGGCGAGATGCATTGGTTTGTCGCAGATGCTCATCACAGCGTCGATGCCCTGCGCCAGAATTTCGTCCGCGCCTTCGCCCAGGCCGCCGGAAATGCAGAACACCGGCACGCGGTGACGCTTGGCGGCCTTGGCCACACCGACCGGCGCCTTGCCAAAAGCCGTCTGAAAATCGGTGCGCCCTTCGCCCGTCAGCACAAAAGCGGCGTCCTTGACCCGCGCATCGAAGCCGACGGCTTCCAGGACGATTTCCACGCCCGGCCGTAAAACCGCCGGCGTGAAGAAGCGCAGCCCCGCGCCCAGGCCACCGGCCGCGCCGGCGCCGGGCGATTCGGCAATGGGCCGCCCCGTCGCCCGCTCGGCAATCTGCGCATAGTGCGCCAGCGCCGCGTCCAGCTCGGCGACCATTTCCGGCGTCGCGCCCTTTTGCGGGCCGAAGACGGCCGATGCGCCGCGCGCGCCGCAAAGCGGATTGTCGACATCGCAGGCGACGACGATTTCCGCTTCCGCCAGACGCGGGTCGAGACCCTCCAGATGGATCGTCGCCAGCCGGGCGAGCGCCGCGCCGCCTTCCGGCAGATTGTGCCCGGCGGCGTCGGTAAAGCGCGCCCCCAGTGCCCGCGCCATGCCCGCACCGCCGTCGTTGGTGGCGCTGCCGCCGATGCCGATGATGATTTTGCGCAGACCGGCATCGAGCGCGGCGCGGATCAGTTCGCCCGTACCAAGAGTCGTCGCCACGCGCGGATTGCGGCGATCGGGCGGGATCAGCGGCAACCCGGAAGCCGCCGCCATTTCGATGACTGCCGTCCGGCCATCGCCGAGCACGCCCCAGTGCGCCGTCAGCGCTTCGCCGAGCGGGCCGGTGACGCGCGCATGGCGCAGCTCGCCGTGCGTTGCCGCCACCAGCGCTTCGACCGTTCCTTCGCCGCCGTCGGCAATCGGCACCAGATCGATAGCCGCGTCGGGGAATATCCGTGCAATGCCGCGCTGCATGGCCACCGCCACGCCCGGTGCGGAAACGCTGCCTTTGTATGAATCCGGCGCTACGACAATACGCATCATCACCTTCCCCCGTGAAACGAACGCCTGCACGAAGCGTTAAAAAATCCGCCCGCCGGTCAGTCGGTCAGCGTTTGCGGCGCAAGACTTTTTCCGCCTTGTCCGCAATATGCGCTGCCGACAGACCGTATTTCGCCAGCAGTTTCTCGTAGTCGCCCGACTCTATAAAGGTATCCTCAATGCCGACAAATTCCTGCGGCACAGGGCAGTGTTTGACCAGCACTTCGGCGACCGTCTTTGACCATTGGCGACATGGCGGAAACTGACAACACGCATCCTACCTAAATTCCCTCAACCTAGCCGGTGCGGGCGGCGCCAGAGGGTTTAAGGAGGCCTTGTGTGCATGGTACCGTAATAAATAGATCCCGTTTCCCTTGACGAACCGCTCAAAGCTGCCAACGCCGAGCATCCGACCACGGATCGTCACATGCCTGAATTTCAATATTGCAACTGGGGCGGTTCAGACGCTTCATCCGCCTGCGCATGGGTCGATGCTGGCTTGAATGCATCGCCCGGCGGCAGCGAATTTTTACCGGAGCACAACAAAGCTCGCCCAACAAAAAGCCGCCCCACGGACGGCTTGTGCTGCTTGTTTATGGCGGCGCGGCGATGGCTGCCGCCGCATCAGCGGATTACCCGGGCGCCTTTGCCTTTCATTGCGGCTTCGACCTCCTCGACACGCACCATCGATGTGTCGCCCGGCGTGGTCATGGCCAGTGCGCCGTGCGCCGCCCCATATTCCACGGCGGCCTGCGGGCCTTTGCCTTCCAGGAAGCCGTAAGCCACACCGGAGGCAAAGCCGTCGCCGCCGCCCACGCGGTCATAAATTTCCAGATTGTCGCGCTTCATCGACTCGTAAATCTTGCCGTCGTACCAGAGGATGGCCGACCAGTCGTTGATCGATGCGGTTTTCGCGTTGCGCAGCGTCGTCGCCGCGACCTTGAAGTTGGGAAATTCGCCAACGGCCTTCTGGATCATTTTGGCGAAAGAGCTTGTTTCGATTTTCGTCAAATGCTCATCGGCGCCTTCGACCTCAAAGCCGAGGCAAGCCGTGAAATCTTCTTCATTACCGATCATCACGTCGACGTACCTGGCAATTTCGCGGTTGACGCGCTGGGCGGCCTCCTTGCCGCCCTGGCTTTTCCACAGCGAGGCGCGGTAGTTGAGGTCATATGCGACAACAGTACCGTATTTTTTGGCGACCTGAACCGCTTCGATCACGGCTTCGGCCGTATTCGAGGCGAGCGCCGCAAAGATGCCGCCCGTATGGAACCAGCGCACGCCTTCTTCGCCAAAGATTTTTTCCCAATTGATCTCGCCGGGGCGAATCTGTGAGGCGGCGGAATTGCCACGGTCGGAACAACCGAGGGCCGGACGGATGCCAAACCCCTTTTCGGTGAAATTGAGACCGACGCGAGTATTTTTACCCAGCCCGTCAAAATCACGCCAGATAACGTGGCGCATATCGACGCCGCCCTGCATGATCAAATCTTCAAGCAGCCAGCCAAGGTCGTTCTTCGGAATGGCCGTCGCAACCATTGCGCGCTTGCCCCAGCATTTGCGCATGGCGCGGGCAACGTTGTATTCGCCGCCGCCTTCCCAGACCTGAAAGCTGCGGGCATTGCGCACGCGGCCAAACCCCGGATCGAAACGCAGCATGATTTCACCAAAGGCCGCACAATCCCATTGGGCATCGCTGGCAGGTTTGACGATGAGTTCGCTCATGGAAAATCCTTTCTTTGCTCTCTTGGCTATTTTTGATCGGGCTTACTTACCGGCAAGCTCGGACTTGATGCGGTTAACGAGGGCGATCGTCTGCCGGAAATTTTCCTCGATCCCCTGGTAATCCTTGGCTTCAAGCAGTTTTTTGGTAATGAGGTTGGAGCCAATACCGCAAGCGACGATGCCGGCGCCAAACCATTTGCGCAGCGAATCTTCACTGGGATCGACACCGCCGGTGGGCATGATGCGCGTCCAGGGCATCGGCCCCATGACGCTCTTGACGAAATCCGGCCCGCCGACCGATGCGCCAGGAAATACCTTGATGATTTCACACCCCAACTCCTGGGCATCGCCGATTTCCGTCGCCGAGCCACACCCCGGGCTGTAGGGGATACAGCGCCGGTTGCACAGCCGGGCCACTTCTGCATTGAGCATGGGGCCGACGACAAATTTTGCGCCATAGGCGATATAAAGCCCCGCCGTCGGCGCATCGCACACCGAGCCGACGCCCATGATGACCGAAGGATCGGCCTTGGCGAAATGCCGCGTCACCCGAAGAAAAACGTCGGCAGCAAAATCCCCGCGATTGGTAAATTCGATGCATTTCGCCCCCCCATTGGCGCAGGCCTGGATGACGTTGATGCACACCTCTTCATCCGGATGATAGAACACGGGGATGACACTTTGCTCAATAATCGCCGTCAATACGGCCAGTCTGTCTTTGGCTGCCATGTTTCTCTCCTGTCAATTTTCTGGTTTCAAGCAACCGACATCGCTACGCGAGTCGCCCACCCATCTATAGAAGCAGGCCGAAAGGCGCATCTCGGCGCATGCGCTAGCGTATCAAAACACGCAGGTTACTTTCAGATATTTTTCCGGATGTTCGGAAATATCAGCCACGACGGCAGGCGTTTCTGCCAGCGGAACGCTGCAAGTCAGCAACGCGCCGACATCGATTTTGCCTTCGGCGATCAGGCGCAGGCTTTCCGGAAACTGGCCGACACTGTTACGCGAACCGCGCACAGTCAGCTCTTTTTTGGTGAAGAGCGCCGTCGGCAAGGGAATTTCCGCCTTTGGCCAGCCGACCAGGGCGATATGACCGGCGTAGGAAACATAATCCAAGGCGCTGCGAATGGCCGGCGCAGCGCCGGAGCACTCGATGACGGCCTCGGCCATGCGTCCCTGTGTCAGCGTCTGGATTGCCGCCAGAACATCGGCACCGGCCGGGTTGAGCGTATGCGCCACACCGAGCACATGTGCGAGCGACAATCGCGCATCAACCGGGTCAACAATGACCGGAATGGCGCCCAGCGTCAGCGCATACTGCGCCGCAAGCAGGCCGATCTGTCCGGCGCCCGTGATGACGACATGCTGTCCAGCCTTAACTTCGGCCTGCCTGACCGCATGCATGGCAATGACCAGCGGTTCGGCCAGCGGCGCCAGATGCCACGGAATGCCCTCCGGCACTTTGTGCAGCAAATGACGCGGATGCGAAATATATTCGGCCATGCCGCCGTCGATATGTACGCCGCGCACGGTCAGATGCTCACAACAGTTGGTATGGCCGATCGAACACGGATAACACTTCCCGCAGTAAACATAAGGTTCGATGATGACCCGTTCGCCGACCTTGAACAGCGTTTCGTCCGGCGCCACCTCGACCACCTCGCCGGCAACTTCGTGCCCGATGATGCGCGGATAAGACACCAAGGGATTCACGCCCTTGTAGGCGCCAATATCGGAACCGCAAATACCGGCGCTACGCACGCGGATCAACACTTCGTCGCGGCCGCGCCGCTGCTCGGGCAGATCGACCAGGGCAATCTCACCGGGAGCGCTGAGACAAACGGCTTTCATGGTTTCCCTCACATCAAAAATTGACCAGCACCTGCAATCCCGCGAGCGCAGGTGATAAACGTTCACCAGCGCCAGCGGCGCGCCGAACACCGCACGAAACAGCAACATTTTTTGCACGTCGCATACACCGATCCTGAGGCCGAACAGCTTGTGTACCGAAAACACCGCCATTTCCAAAGACGGCATCATTGCTCCGGCCAACAGCCTGAAGGCCATCATATACCGAAATACGCCGAGCCGATGCCGAAAACACTGACCGCTGGCGCCCAAGGACGAGTCAGCCCCGGCATTCCGGCGCACGCCATTTCCCTGCGCAGCGGCATTGAGGTATTCTGCGCGGCGCGCTGTTCACGCTGGACAGACCGACTTGACGATTGGAAAACGATATGAACTTTACTCCGCAAAAAGCCAGCCCCTGTGACGCGCTGGTGCTCTATGGCGTTACCGGCGATCTTGCCCGCAAAAAGATTTTTCCTTCGCTCTATGCCATGGCCAAGCGCGGTGCGCTGAACGTCCCCGTCATCGGCGTCGCCTCATCGCCGTGGACACAGGAGCAGCTCTGCCAGCGCGCCACCGAGAGCATCATGGAAAATGGCGGCATTGACGATCCGGCGGCCATGCAGACGCTGCTCTCCAAGCTCAGCTACGTCAGCGGCAATTACAAAAATCCGGCGACATTTGCCATGATCCGCGAGGCGCTCGATCTGGCGGAGCGTCCGGCGCACTACCTCGCCATTCCGCCGGCGCTGTTCGAGACGATGATTACCGGCCTGCGCGATTCCGGGCTGGCAAAAAATGCCCGTCTGATCGTCGAAAAACCCTTCGGCCGCGACCTTAAATCGGCGATGGAGCTCAATCGCATCGCGCTATCGGCCTTTCCGGAAAACTCGATATTCCGCATCGATCACTACCTCGGCAAAGAAGCGATCATGAATATCCTGTATTTCCGCTTCGCCAACGCCTTCCTGGAGCCGATCTGGAACCGCAATTACATCGACAGCGTGCAAATTACGCTATCGGAAAAATTCGGCGTCGAAGGGCGCGGCGCGTTCTACGAAACGGCCGGCTGCCTGCGTGACGTCGTGCAAAACCACATGTTCCAGATCGTCGCCCTGCTGGCCATGGAGCCGCCGGCCTATCGGGGCTACGGCGCCGTGCATGACAAGACCGCCGAAGTCTTCCAGTCCATGTGCCCGCTGAGCGCCGAAGACATCGTGCGCGGTCAGTACGAAGGCTATAAATCCGAGGCCGGCGTCCCCCCCAATTCCGATGTCGAAACCTTCTGCGCCCTGCGCCTGTTCATCGACTCCTGGCGCTGGGCCGGCGTGCCCTGGTTTCTGCGTGCCGGAAAATGCCTGGCTGAAACCGCCGCCGAGGTGGTCGTCCAGCTCAAGCCGCCGCCACAACGCCTGTTCAACGACTCGCAGCACAACGGCCCGCCCAACTATCTGCGCTTCCGCCTCTCGCCGCGTTCGGCAATCGCCCTGGCAGCGCGCGTCAAGCGCAGCGGAAAAGAATTCATCGGCGAACAGCGCGAACTGTTCCTGCTCGACGAATATCTGGCGGCCGAAACGCCTTACGAACGCCTGCTCGGCGAGGCCATGATGGGCAACGGCGCCCTGTTCATCCGGCAGGATGCCGTCGAGGCCGCCTGGGCCGTCGTTGAACCGATTCTTGAATCGCACCCGCTGACGCAGCCCTACGCCCCCGGCAGTTGGGGGCCGCGCGCGGCCGACCGGCTGATCATGAATCAGGGCGGCTGGTTCAACCCGCTGACATAGGCATACGATCAGGCACACGATCAGGCTCTCACACGGCCAAGGCCGCAATCGGATACGCGCATACGCAACGCAGACAGGTCAGACACCCGCCGAAGTCAGGCGGCGAATCGAGCCTATCGGCAATCATCAACGCATTTGCAGCACGATGCCTGCGCAGTCAGCCTGAGCGCCGAGTGCGCCGAGTGCGCCGAGCGCTCCGCAAGCGAGCCCACGGTTTTCACGAAAATTCACTTTCATTTTTCTATCAGCGGCAAAGTGTTCAGTTCAATGTTCAGCTCAATCCAGAGGTCATCGCCCGCGCCATCGCGCCACCACGCTTTCCCAGAAAAAGTACGGCGCTGCCTCGATCATCCTTGCCCAAAGTGCTGAAATCAGCCACGACTTTGCAATCATTGAAACGGCATGATGGCCGAAAAATGCCTCTCAACAAGCCAACGCCCACCAGCAGTAGCGCCCGATGAATTTTCTTGCACATACCCTACTAGCGGGGGCTGACGAGGCCGATCGCATCGGCGGTCTGCTCGGCGACTTCATTAAAGGGCCGCTTCCCGCCGGCCTGCCGCCGGCGTTGGCATCGGGGGTCGCCCTGCACCGCGCCATCGACGGCTATGCCGACCGGCATCCCGCTTTCCTCGCCAGCCGGGCGCGCGTCAGCTCTCGGCGACGGCGCGTCGCCGGCGTGCTGGTCGATCTTTTCTACGATCACCTGCTGGCGCGCGACTGGCCAGGCGAACCCGCCTTCCGGACAAAGTCCTCCAGCACGGCAACAGAAACCGGCGATGCCTGCCCGCCGCTCGCCGTCTACACGGCGGCAATCTATGCCGCACTGCCGGCTTACCTCCACGTCCTGCCCGCACCCGCCCGCGCTGTCGCCGAACGGATGTGTCGGGAAGACTGGCTGACACACTACCGAAACCCCGCCGCTGTGGCCCGAGCGATTGACCAGATGTCGATCCACCGGCTCAAACGCGCCAATCCGCTGGCAGGCGGTTTTGAAGAATTTCTCGCCGATCCGGACGGCTTCGCCGCCGATTTCCGCGCTTTCCTGCCCGATGCGCTCGCCTTCGCCGCGCAATGGCGGGAGCGGCGTTCCAAGGCGTCATGACTCGCCTTCCTTATTTTTCCGATCCGCCCGAAAACTGGACGCCCAAAAATATCTGGTATTCTGCACGCGCTTTTGCGTTCGCTGAATGCGGAGCGTTTTTCTTTCGTTTTTACTGATTGAAAGTGACATCATGAGTTTGACAAGAATCGCCGTCGTTGGCTATGGCAACATTGGTCATAGTGCCGTAGAAGCCGTGCGCGCCGCGCCGGATATGGAACTGGCCGGCATCGTCCGCCGTTCCGCAGCCGCAGCTGTTCCCGCCGAACTGGCGGGCATTCCCATCGTTACCGACGTTTCGGCGCTCGGCAAGGTCGATGTGGCGCTGCTTTGCTGCCCGACGCGCAGCGTTCCCGATACCGCGCCCGAGTACCTGCGCCGCGGCATCCACACCGTCGATAGTTTTGACATTCACGGCGAATCGCTTTTGGCGCTGCGCAAAAATCTGGACGCCATTGGCAAACAACACAACAGCGTTGCCGTCGTTTCCGCCGGCTGGGATCCGGGCAGCGATTCGCTGATGCGCACGCTGCTGCTGGCGATGGCGCCGAAAGGGCTGACGTACACCGATTTCGGCCCGGGCATGAGCATGGGGCACTCGGTTTGTGCCAAATCCAAGCCGGGCGTCAAGGATGCCCTGTCGATGACGATTCCCGCCGGTTCCGGCGTGCATCGCCGCATGGTCTATGTCGAACTGGAAGCCGGCGCGGATTTTTCTGCCGTAGAAAAAGCCATCAAGAGCGACGACTACTTTATCAAGGACGACACGCACGTTTTTGCCGTCGAGAGCATCGATACGCTCAAAGACATGGGACACGGCGTGCGCATGACGCGCAAGGGCGTCAGCGGCGTCACGCAAAATCAGCGCTTTGAATTCCGCATGACCATCAATAACCCGGCCCTGACCGCCCAGGTCATGACCTCCTGCGCACGCGCCGCCGCGCATCACCTGAAGCCGGGCGCCTACACCGTGCCGGAGATCGCGCCGATGGATCTTTTGCCGGGTGATCGGGATACGCTGATCAAGACACTGGTGTAACCATAGCGGGAAGCATCGCCGCTTGACCCGCCGCCGGTTTTATCCGGCCGACCATTCATCCGGTCGGCGGCCGGCGGCGAACGCAGCGGCCAGCACAGCGCTGGCCTGCGCCGGATCGGGCTGGCCGCAGATGGCCGAAACGACGGCGACGCCGCGCGCCCCCGCGGCAAGGAGTTCGCCGCATCAAATGAATCAACAAAAGGGCAAAACACCCGACGCCCCCACCACCGACGAGGCGCTCATCGGCGACTTCCGCCGCGCGCTCGACAACATCGCCGCGCTTGCCGACACCCTGAATTTCCCCGGCTGGACGCGCACGTTTCGCGCCGCGCGCCGCGCACTCGACGACGAAACGCTGCCCGCCACCGAACGCCTGGCGCGGGCGTTACAAGGCTCGCAAGTCTTTGGCGGCATGGGCTCGTGGCTCGACTCGCCGCCCGCCGTCGCCTACGAACAAGGGCTTTCCGCCACATACGACGATGCCACCGAGGCCCTCTTAGACATCCGCGAACGCAGCCAAAAATTCCTGCGCCGCAATCCGCAGCAATAGCACAATGGCGGCTTCTCCCCCACCCGCCAAACCCCGCGCAAATAAAGCAGAAAACATAAAACGCCCGGAGATCCTTTAAACACAAGGGCTTCATGGGATCAAAAAATATAAACCCGATTTTTGCGCCCGACAGATCGTTAGACGAACGACCGTCGGGCATCAATACCCGACAAAAAACTCGCCGCCAACTCGCCGTCTTGTCTTTCGGCAAAGTTAAGCCGCTATTTACGTCTTCGGAGCGCTCCTCTAAAAACCGTTCAAACAGACCAGAAAATATAAACTGCCCCAAACTCCACTAAATACAAAGGGCTCAGCGCATCAAAAAAACATAAATCGTTCTCCGCTCCCTTTTTTAAAGGGGAACAACCCGCAGGGCTGCGGAATGAGCAGCCTATTTTTTACATGGCAAAGGAAGCCGCCATCGCTCGCCTTTGCAAGGGAGCCATAGCAAATTATTTGCAATATACTATTCAAAAATCTATTCACAACTCTATTCATAATTCTATTCATTACCATGCCTGATCATGCCGAAACCATCCGTCAAACGCTTGCGCAAGGCGTAGCGACTCCTACTCAATTACTTGATTCTATTAGAATTAGTCAGCCGACCTTGTCACGCCAATTAAAAGCGCTGGGCGATAATGTGGTGCGCATCGGCAAGGGAAAATCTATTCAATATGCGCTGCGTGACCGGCGCCACGGGCTGCCTGAGATGCCGGTTTATCGTGTGGATGGCGCGGGTAAATTGCTGTTTTTGGGGCAGCTACTCGCGATCTATCCGCAAGGCTTTGTGATGCAGGAGGCATCGGGGCGCAGTGTGCGCAGCGACGATCTGCCGTGGTGGCTGTACGATATGCGCCCGCAGGGGTATCTGGGGCGGGCGTGGGCGCGCCAGCATGCGCAGCGTTTTGATTTTCCTGATGATATTCGCCGCTGGGCCGACCACCATGTGCTGCGCGCGCTGCTGGCGGACGGCGTGGATATGAGCGGCGATTTGCTGATTGGCGAAGCATGCCGCGCGCGTTTCTTACATATGCAAGCGCCTGAGCAGGTTGAAGATAAAGCCCGGCGCTATCCCGAGCTGGCGGCGCAGGCGGCAACGGGCGAGTTAGCCGGCTCTTCCGCGGGTGGCGAGCAGCCGAAATTCACGGCGTACACGGCAGAGGGGCATGTGATTGTCAAATTCAGCGAAGCGGAGGCGGGCCCCGTGAGCGAGCGCTGGCGCGATTTGCTGCTGGCGGAATATTGGGCGCTTGCCACCTTGCGCACGTCGGGGTTTGACGCAGCGGCAAGCGCGATTATCGATAGCGCCGCACAGCGCTTTCTGGAAAGCACGCGCTTTGACCGCGTCGGCGCAACGGGGCGCGTGGGGCTGCATTCGCTCACCGCGCTGGATTTGCAATTTACCGGCAACGCATCGGAAGGCTGGGTGGGAGTTACGCGCGCGCTGGCGCAACAGGGCGTGATTACGCCGGCAGCGGCCGAACGCGCCGCGTTGCTGTGGGCATTTGGCACGCTGATTGGCAACAGCGATATGCACGGCGGTAATCTTTCTTTTATCGATGACGGCGCGCCTCCCTACCGTCTCGCACCGGTGTATGACATGACAGCAATGGCGTTTGCGCCCACCAGCGGCGGCGGATTGCCCGCTGTCTTGCCCGCGCTGACCCTGCGTGCCGACATCCCCCCTGCGCAGTGGCGACAAGCGCTTGATCTGGCGCGGCAGTGGCTGGCGCAATTGCAGGCGGACGAGCGTTTAAGCGCACGCTTTGCCCCGTGTATTCAAGCGCTTGAACGCCACCACGCCGGCGCCGCCGCGCAACTGGCGCGGCTGGCGGTTTAATTTAAACGCAAGTCATGGGCCGGCAAGGCGCCATGCGGTTCACGCGCTCAATCGGCCACGGCATCGGGCGGGCGACGATGGGCGCGCATCAGGCTTCCGGCAAACGGCGTCAACAGGGCGTTTCCAGGCACCCCCTCTGAAACCCGCGTGGATAGGGCATTTCCGGGCACCCTACCCGGAAACCCTGATAAATAAAGGGCTGGCGGGCACACCCCTCTGAGATGCCCTGTTTACAAGGGTCTCCAGGCATCCCTTATTAACCTGCATTTAACCTGCATGCAGCCGGCGCAGTTTTCAGTGCAGCGGACAGTGCGGCGCTGGCCTGCGCCGGATCGGGCTGGCCGCAGATGGCCGAAACGACGGCGACGCCGCGCACGCCCGCGGCAAGGAGTTCGCCGCAATGCACCGAACGAATGCCGCCGATCGCCACGACCGGCAGGGCCGTCGCCGCCGCCAGTTCGCCAAGGCCGGCGATTCCCAGGGCCGCGCCTGCATCCGGCTTGGTGCCGGTCGGAAACACCGGCCCGACGCCAAGATAATCCACGCCCGTGGCCGGCACAGCCGCCAGCTCGGAAAAATCCGAGACCGAGACGCCTAACAGTTTGTCCGGCCCGATCAGGCGGCGCACATCCGCTGCCGGCAGATCATCCTGTCCGACATGCACGCCATCAGCGTCGGCCGCCAGCGCCACGTCGACCTGGTCGTTAATAATCAGCGGCACACCGAGCGGCGAGAGCGCCGCCTTAAGTTTGCGCGCCGTTTCCAGCCACTGTTTCTTCTTCCAGTGCGGCGCTCGCAACTGCACGGCCGTCGCGCCATTTTCCGCCGCCAGCCGCGCGGTCTGCACCATGCCGTCCGGGCTGCCGCACAGATCGGGGTCCAAGACCAGATAGAGCGAAAGATCGAGTTTTTTCATGTCGCCCGCCCCCGCAGGGCTTCCGGATCGAGGCGGTACAGCGCATCGAGAAAAGCGCCCTTCAACGAGCCGGGGCCGTCGCTTTCCGCTGCCGCCCATTCGCCGCACAGCCCGGCGATGGCGCAGGCGGCAGCGACGGCATTGAGGCGGCTCGTGCGGCTGTGCGCACCGGCCGTCAGTGCGGCCACCAGGGCCGAGAGCGCACAGCCGGTGCCGACTACGCGCGTCATCAGCGGATGCCCCCACGGCGTCGCCCAGACGGTTTCGCCGTCGGTGATGTAATCCGTCTGCCCGGTGACGGCGACGATGGCACCGCTCGCCCGCGCCAGTTGCCGTGCGGCGTCGATTGCCGCTTCCGAGCGAGCGAGGGTATCGACGCCGCGCCCGCCCACGCCGTCCACGCCATCCGCGCCGTCCGCGCCATCCGCGCTGTCTATTTCGCAGGCAAGCGCAAGGATTTCCGAAGCGTTGCCGCGAATCGCCGCCGGCCGGCTGGCCAGCAATTCCCGGCAAAACTGCGTGCGGTACGCCAGCGCGCCGACCGCCACTGGATCGAGCGTCCACGGCACATCGGCCTGAACGGCCGCCGCAACGGCCAGGCGCATCGCGGACAGCCGCGCCGGATAGAGCGTGCCAACGTTAATCAGCAACGCGCCGGCGTGCGCGGCAAATGCGGCGACTTCCTCCTCCGCGACGATCATCGCCGGCGAGGCGCCGGCCGCCAGCAGCACGTTGGCGCTGATTTCCTGAACGACCTCGTTGGTCAATAGATGGACGAGCGGCGCACTGGCGCGAAAGCGCGCCAATTCGTCGGCAGCGATGGATAGTGGCAAAATTTCCGGCATGGCTGATCTCCCCAAAGACATGAATGGCGGCAACGGCGCCAGTATAGTCGAAGCGATCAGCCTTCCGATTTCTCATAAGTGCTGGCTGACCCTGCCCGGCAGGCCGGATTCCTTGCAGTGACGGACATCGCAGAAGCCGCATGCCGGCGGCACGGCGCCTAGCAGCCCGATTGTCTTGCCGTATATTTGCCTTGTATTTGTCTTATCTTGACGCTCGCGGCCGCCTTGCCGCCGCTCCAGCGGATGCTTCCCATCCCTTTCGGCATCGTTCTGAAAACGCCTGCCCGCGCTGATTTCGCGCGCTTTTCATATGCCTCCCGCGCTGTCTTTCATGCCCCCGCCGTCGGGCAAGACAAGCTTCGTCGGGTGCGTTATGCTGTCATTCAGCGCCGCCATGCCGCAGTCTGAATGAAACGCCGCGCCACCGCGACACCACAGTCCCGGCGCACCGAATGACGCCTATCAAGGAGCCCGATGAACCCGCTAACCACACCGCCGACCGACCGCCCTGCCGCAACACCGCCGATGCGCCTGTGTCTCGTCCGCCACGGCGAGACCGACTGGAACGCCGAGCAGCGGATGCAGGGGCACAAGGATCTGCCGCTAAATGCCTGCGGACGCGCCCAGGCGGAACAGGCTGCCCGCCAGTTCACCGGCCTGCGCGCCGACGCCATTTACAGCAGCGACCTGCAACGCGCCTGGCAGACGGCGCAGCCGATTGGGGCGGCGCTGGGGCTGACGCCCACGCGCCTCATTGCCCTGCGCGAACGCAACTACGGGCGCTGCGAAGGCATGGTGCGCAAAGACGTGGCGGCGACCTATCCCGAAGATGCGCGCGCTTTGCGCGAGCGCCTGCCGGATTACGTACTGCCCGGCGGCGAAAGCCTGCGCCAGCACCAGCAGCGCATCTACGACTGCATCGACGCACTGGCCGCAAAGCATGCGGGCGAAACCGTCGTCACCGTCACGCATGGCGGCACGCTCGACCTCGTCTACCGCCGCGCCAACGGCATTCCGCTGGAAAAGGCGCGCGATTTTCCCATCCCGAACACCGGCATCTGCTGGCTAGATATTTCTCCCAGTGCCTGGCGCATCATCCGCTGGGCCGACACCACGCACCTGGCGCACGGCGCCCTCGAAGTTTCTGCGGACTTCTAAAACGAGGCGCTTGATAACCGGCCGGAAGCCCGTGTATTTAGGGCATTTCCGGAGGGGCATCCTGAAACCCTTGTAAACAGGGCATCTCCGGACGGGTGCTCTGAGATGCCCTATCCATGCGGGTTTCAGAGCACCTAAAAGCCCCTCGCCCTGTGGGAGAGGGGTTTGGTGAGAGGGCAAGTAGAGGGATGCCCGGAAGTCCTTTATCCACGCGGGTTTCAGATGGGGTATTTCGAATACCCTTGCATAGCGGCCCGACTTTGCCAAAAGACAAGGCGGCGAGCCGCTGACAGTACAAGCAGTATGGCAAGGCCAACACAGCAACGCAGTATTTTGGCAAAGGAAGCCGCTATTAAGGTCAATGCGGTATTCGCCGCTATCACACGCGCTGGCCTTTGACGGCGTGGGCGCGCGCGTGGCAGGTGATGCTGCCGTCGGCGGCAATCGGCAGGCTGCGGCGCAAGGCCTGCTGCACGCTTTGGCGCGTTTCCGGCGGCAGGGCGGCGAATGCCTCGCCGATGCTAGCGCTGTCCGCCAGCGCTTGCCAGTAGGCGGCAAAGTCGGGAAAGCGATAGGCGACGTGGAAGGCGCGCGTGGCGATGTCGGTCAGCCCCGCCTGTTCCCATAAGGCGTGCAGCCGCGGCAGTTGCGTGATGTCGTCGCTGGCGTCGCGCTGCGGCAGTACGCCGTGTTCATGCAGGAGCGCAAAGGCGGGAGCGTAGGGGAAGCCCTGCGGCAGATCCCAGATGTAGGTGGCGACGGTGCCGCCGGGTTTGCAGACGCGCGCCATTTCAGCGACGGCGCGGGCGGGGTCGGGCACAAAGACGATGACGAGTGGCATAACGACGGCATCAAATGTATCGGCGTCGAAGGAAAGCGCGGCGGCGTCGCCTTGTTGCAGGACGACGTGCGCCGGCAGCTGCGCGCGGGCGTAGGCGAGTTGCGCGGCGGAAATGTCGATGCCGTGCAGGGTGGCGGGGGCGGCGTGTTGCAGGATTTGTACGCCAAACGCCCCACCGCCGCAGCCCACGTCAAGCCAGCTTTGCCCGGCCGGCAGCGCCAGCCAGTCGAGGAATGCCGCCCCGGCGGCGCGGCTCCAGCCGCCCATGTAGCGCTCGTAACGCGCTGCGTCCTGAAAGTTGCCCATTACCTGCTCTTACCAAAAAACTCAACTCCTCGACATGATCATGGCACAGCCTTTTTCCACCATCTCACGATAAAAATCGCGCAGCGCAAATTTTTCCGGGCATTTACCAAAATCAACTTCTTGCAGCACTTTGGCAATCTCACACACATGCCCGGAATAGGTGCCCGCCACATATATGTCATCCAGCTCACCAAAAATCGTATGTTGGCCGACGATAGCTTCGCTCAAACAATCCCCTGGATGGGATACGTGGCTGATTTCCCCATGAGGACAAAATGCAGCACATCCCAGGATTTATCAACGTCGCATTCGCGTCTCTCGCCGTTTTCTTGTTCATCAGACGTTTCTTTCGTTTATGTACGCCTTCAGTTTCTGATCGCTGGATTGGTAATACGTGACGCGAATACCCATAGTGCGAATCCCTGTGAAATAAACAATAAAGGCCAAAACACTTCAGCCCGGAATGACATTCTTTGCCATACCTGGCGTTGCCTGAACGACCAGCCGCCAGTATAGAAGGTATTGCAGGCATCGTCCAAAGCCAGCGTATTTCGGGCATCTCCGAAGCGGGTATCCGGGATCCTTATAAACAGGGCATCTCAGAGCACCTGCCCGGAAACGCTCTATCCACGCGGGTTTCAGAGAGGGGGTCTCTGAAATGCTTTATCCACGAGGGTTTCATAGAAGTACCCCGAAAGCTTAATAGCGGCTCGACTTTGCCAAAAAACAAGGCGGCGAGCCAGACAGTACAAGTCGTACGGCAAGGCGAGGCCAACACAGTATTCTGGCAAAGACAGCCGCTATCTCAATGCGTCTGCCGGCAGGCTTCGTAGATCGCCGTCATCGCTTCCGCCGCACCGGCAGCGACATGCCATGAGACCCGGTTGCTCAGGAAAGTATGCGCGGGATTGATCTCGACCGTCGGTGCGCCGCGCTGCACGGCCCGCAGAACCGGCTCGGCAATGTAGGGAAAAACCGCCGTCGTACCGATGACGAACACCATATCGAAGCCGGTATCCAGCTCGCGGTAGAGGCGGCTGATCGCGCGCTCCGGCAGCATTTCGCCGAACAGCACGACATTGGGGCGGACGATGCCGCCGCATTGGTGACAGCGCGGCGGTATTGCGGCATCGGCGGTATCCGCCGCAGCGCCGCACTGCGTGCAGTAGCGCTCGGCCAGCGTGCCGTGGATTTCGATCAGATTGCGGCTGCCCGCCTGGCTGTGCAGCCCGTCGATATTCTGCGTCAGCACGACAACCTCATGGCTGTCATCGAGCGCGGCAATGGCACGGTGCGCGGCATTCGGCGCGGCCTGGCGGCAATTGTGCTCGATCTGCGCCAGATACTTCCAGGTAATGTCCGGCCGCGCAGCAAAGCAGGCGCCGGACAGCGCCTCCTCGATGGCCATGCCGTCCTCGGTCGCCTCGTCGTTATACAGCCCGCCGACGCCGCGATAGGTCGGCAGCCCGGAGTCGGCGGAAATCCCGGCGCCGGTGATGAACAGAACGCGCCGCAGCGCACGCAGGCGCAGGCCGATGTCACGCAGGGCGGCGGTAGTTTCGGCAGACAGACTCATGGCAGACTCCTCTTTGGTTTAATACATCACACGCGCCCTCCGGCCTGTGCGCAGCAGCGCCGGTTGTGGGATTGTGTGGGATTGCCGATCGGCGCGAATGAACGCGAACGACGGATCCGGCGGATATTCCGCATAGGCCGCCAAGGCGCCAACGGGTACAGCATTCGAGGGCAACACGGCGCAGACGGAATGAAACACGCGGCGCAAAACGCACGGACAGCGCAACCTGCCTGCGGAAGAAGCGCAGAAAAGGAACGGGGTGCGCCGTACCGCGTGTATTCCACGTCTCTCACGTATCTCGCGTCCCTCACGTATCTCGCATATCTCACGACACGCGCAGCGCAATGCGCACGCTACGCCCGCCAGGGACGCTATGGCGTTCCGCCCGCGCCGCCGCCCGGCCGGCGCTTTTCCCGACATTGTGCTCACGCCTGACCCCTCGACCTGCGCCGCCACAAGCCGCCAGCAGAGAAGGCGTTCCAGCCCCATTTCAGCCAGTCAAGCAGCGACCACGCCAGCCAGAGCGCCCAGAGCAGCATCAGCCCGCGATAGACCAGGATCGGCAGCGTCACCACCCAGGCGCCGGGGGGCGTCGCCTCGGCGCGGTCGAGATACCAGTTGAGCCGGAAGGCATGCGATCCATTGCCGACGACCTGCATGTCCGGATAACCGAGCAGACCGCTTTCGACAATGGAAAACAGCGCGGACAGCATGACCAGGGTCAGCAATGCCAGTCCGATCTGGCGCAGGTTGAACGGCCAGTGCGACAGCCTAGACGACATCCGCGCCTGCCATTTGGCCGCTTCGCTTTCCCCGGCAGCCGCAGAAATTGCCGGATTACGCGGCACAGCGGCGCTCTGCCGCGCGCGCCAGCCGAATACGGCGAACCAGCCGATGACAATCAGCGCCGACCACCACGACGCCTGCGTCAAACCAAGCGCCAGCAGCAGCCACTGCCACGTCCTGCGCAGCGGCCAGCTTGCGTTGCGGGCGCTGAAACGGCCGATCAGCACGGCGGCGACCAGCAGCACCAGCAGCTTGCCCCAGAACAGAATGGCCGGCCCGATGCCCGGCCCGACAGCCAGCAACAACCAGCGGTCACGCGGCAATTGCAGCTGCACGCGGTGATTGACGCTGTCCTGGCCGAGATCGACGCGCTGCGTTGCGTAGCGCAGCGCCATGTCCTGCTCGGCGCGCCAGAGGATTTCGACGCCCTGTTTGCCGGGCGCAAGCGGCAGCGTCAAACGCTGGCCATCCAGGCGAATCGGCTGTGTCTTGCCGTCGATGGCGACGCGCTGCAATACCGCGCCTTCCGGCAAGGTAAGCGTGTGATCGGCGCCGCGGCTGCTACGCAGTGAGAGGCTCAGGTGATAATCGCTCGAACGCGCGCCGGCCGTCACCGCCAGCGCCGAAGTGTCGATGGTCAGCGTCCGTCCCGGCGCCGGTTGCGGCCGCGTGATCGACAGCCGCAAGGTCTCGCCCGGCCAGGGTCGGAAACTCAGGTCGGCATCCTGCGCGTCCGTGCCCAGCGCCACCGGCGGAAAACCCTGGGCGTCGACGTGCCAGAGCGGTGAAGCGCTCATCATCCAGCTTTCAACCCAGGCGTCGGTTTCAGGCGCCGTCAGCGTCAGCGCATCGTGCGGCGCCAGGGTCGATACCCAGCCGACACTGGTCGCCTGCGGTGCCAGGTTAACCTGTGCCTGCCCCTCTTTAACGACGATACCCGCCGTCGTCACCGACTCGCCCGGTAGCAGCGGCACCTGCACGACCACCGGCGCGCCGGGCGGCGAAACGCGGCGCACGGTCGTCTCCACGCGCCAGTTCAGATCGAAAAACAAGCGTCGTTCGACGCGCAGGAACGGCGGCAGCACGGCGGCATCCTGCGCGTTCTGCGCTTCCTGCCTGCCCCGCGCCGCCCGGGCGGCATCGGCCGCACTGTCTTTTTCGGCGCGACGGGAGAACTGGAGGGTATCGGCAACGCCGGATTCTTCGGATATGCCGGCCACCTCCCAGCCGTCGGCTTGTACTTCGACGCGGCGCGGCCGCAGCGGCAAAGGCAACTGCACGACATCGGCGGCCGGCAGAACCCCGAACAGTTCGACGCGCGAACGCCCTGCCGGCGCCAGCAGCCAGGCATTTTCGTTTTCGGTATAGACGTAAGCCGGTTTGCCGTCGATGCGCGCCTCACTCGCCAGCCATTGCTTGACGCCACCCGGCAGCGGCAGCGCCACGTCGGCCGCCGCCTCGACATCGAGGATCAGACGCAGGTTGCCATCCGCCAGATGAACGGAAAGGCGAGAAATATCGGCGCATTCCGGCAGGCATTCGGCCGGGCGCGTGAGTTTTTCACGCAAGGCGTCGAGCAGCGCCTTGTTCGGCAGTTCCGCCCGCGCCGGCCCGCTCAGTCCGGCGGTCAGCACGAGGCCCAGCACGACCAGCAGTACGGCGGGCTGAATGCGCCCGGAGTGTGCATACTGCGCCACAGGCGACGCGCCTTCTTTCCGCGCGAAGCCGCCCAGCCAGCCCCAAGACCGGCCGCCGCCCCGACCACCCATACCACCTGTTTTTCCGGCATCGCGCGGCACCAGGTCGAGAATGCGCGCCAGCAGACCGGCCAGCAGCGCTAGGCGCAAAACGACGAGCAGCTTATTGGCCAGCGGCGAAAGCAGCCAGAGATCGAGCATCTGATCCTGGGCAACGGGGCCATTCCACGTCAGCGAGTGTACATTCCAGCGCCAGTTGGGCAAGCCGTTACCGGTTTGCACCTTGGCGTCCGGGTCGGCAATTTGGTAGATATTGCGTTTGGCCGCCTGCATCGGGGTTTCGCGCTGACGGGCGCGCATCGCACTCTTGGCGGCCATGCTGCTGGAAGAAGCGGCATGGCGCGGCGCGGCAGCCATTTTGGCTGGCACTTTCTCTAACTGGACCGCCTCCGGCGCGGGCATCGCCATCACCTGCGGGGCTTCGCGCGCATCTATGGCTTCTTCCTGAACGGCGGCATCCTCATCCTCCTGCAGGGCGTCCATTTCATTGCGGGAGTACGGCTGCGCCGTTCCGGCCTGCACCGTGCGCAAACCCTCGCCTTCCAGCACAGGGTAGAGCGCCATCCGCACCTGATCGACGGCAAAGGAGAGCAGATGCAGCGTCAGCAGCAATGCACCGGCGCAACGGATGAAATGCATGCCGCGTTTCATGCGCCCTTCCGGCAGCACGCGATACAGCGCTACGGCGGCGATCAGAAGCAGCCAGTCCCAGGTTGGCGCATCCGCTTCCTGATAGACCAGCATCATAGCCAGCAGCGCCACGGCGCCCCAGCCCACGCCCCAAAGGCGGCCGGCTGCCAGCGCAGTCAGCATGACCAGGAAGAAATCAAGCAGATTCCATTGCGCCAGCCAGGCGCCGCCGGCGCGATCCACGCCCGATGCGTGCAGCAGCCGCCAGCCGGCGGGCAGGTTCAGCGTCATGTTCAGACGCTCGGCGTCGTGCTGCCAGCCGATAGCGCTAAAGCGGTGTGGCGCGCCGGAAATTTCGCTGTCGGCGCTCATGGTCAGCCGGCCGCGTTTGACCTCGACGCCCGCCGTGTCTTCCGCCTCGCCGCTGCGCGTAATCAATTGCGCCTCACCGTCGATATCGACGCGGCCCAGCTTGGCCGGCGCGGCAACCTCCAGCCGCCGGGCGCGGCCGATTTCCCCGGACAGACGGTCGCTGACGGTCAGCGTACCGCCGTCGAAACTCAACCATGCCTGACGTTCGAGGCTCAGGCGATCCGGCGCGGGGTCGCTGTCGCCGCGACGGATTTCCTTGAGCGTCAACGTTTCGCCGGGGCGCATCAGATAACTGGGCAGACGCCGCCATTCCATGGGCAGATCGGTCTGCTGCGGATCGACGGAAGCGACGCCTTCGACCGTTGCGCTGCGAATCGACGGATCGGCCTGGAAGACCCAGGCCTCCTCGTCGGCCAACAGCGGCGCCTCGCCCGTCGAGGTGGCTTCCGCATTTTCCGTACTTTCCGTATTTTTTACCGCATCGGCCGGCGGCTCGCCCGGCCTGTTCTCTTGTTCGTTTTGTCCGCCTTGTTCGCTTTGCCCATTGTCGCGGTTATCCACTGTATCAGCCTTGCCAGCAATCTTTTCTTCGCCGCCCTCGCCGGCCAGCGTCAGCGCCTTGACCGCGCCCGGATAGCGGGCAATCAGCGTAATGTCCCAACGCCCCGCGCGCGCCTGCACGCGCAGGCCACCCGCTTGCGTCAGCGCCGCTGGCAAGGGCGAGCGCAAATCCTGCGCCAACGCGCCGGGCAACAGGATGCGGCCAAGCGTCAGCTCGCGTGCCTTGCCGGAAACATCCAGCCGGATGCGCGTTTCGACGGTGACGGGAACCCCGTCGGCCAGTTTGCGATAAACGTGAATCTGCGCTTCGTCGCCCGCTTCGCGTTCGCTGCGGCCTTGCAGGCGGAGCTGGTTGTCCTCGTCGCGCACCGGCCGGGCAACAATCTTGCCGTCCACTTCCAGATGCAGCAGCGCCGCACGCGCCGGCAAGGCGAGCGACTCAGGCAACGCCCGCCAGGCAAAACGACCGCTGAGGCGGTGGCTGCCTTCCTCCAGCCGCACCGAAGGCACGCCGCCGCGGCCGATCACGACCGCCGGCTTGCCGTCGACCTGCACATCCTGCGGCCAATACCGCGTCTCGCCGGGCAGTTCGACCCAGGTAGGGCGATAGACGCGCCAGTACTGGGCAAAGGCGGCGCCCCGGCTGTCCGCCTTCAGTTCAAGTACGCCTGGCCAGACGCATTGCCGCGGCGCATCACGGTTGAAGAGATGCGGGCAGGCGGCATCGGGAACCTCATCAAGCGCCCACGGCACCCAGGTTTTGAGCGGTTCGGGCACGGCGGCGCGTGAAAAATCGGAGGTTTCCGCCGACTCCGCCGCCACGGCATACGTACAAACGCAGAAACACAGGGAAAAAGCCAGCCGGCATATTTTTTTCGCCCAAACGGTCCAGTCAGTTTTCATAATCGATTCCATCGTAATCAGGCCGTCATGGCCGTATTAATGCGCTAAGCGTATACCGCCTTGCGCGGTGAGGCAAACCTTCGGCGGATGGCTGCATCTATCGTTAAACATCTAAAAAATCGTATCGGCGTTGCGCCGTCGGCCAATCTGCAATAAACCCGCCGTATCGGCGAACTTCCCGCCATCACGGCGTGCCCAGCGCTCATCCTGCCGTCCGCCACGACGCATTCCCTCAGTAGCACAGGCTGTTGTTGCTGCCCATACGGATGCTGCCGGCCATGGTGATGCGCGGCACCCGCACCGGCGCGAGCATTTCGTGCGTATGAATGTCGTAGCGAAAAATCTGCGGCAACTGCTCGTCGATCGTCACCAGCGCGGTCTTGCTGTCCCCCGTCACCCACATATCCACGACCTGCGCCCGAAAGCGGAATAGCTTGCGATCGTCCGGGTCGTCGAACGACTGGAACAGCAACGCCTTGTCGCCGCCCAGCAGCCACGTGCTCTCCAGCCAGCCGCTGCGAATGACGCGGGGCGAAAAATCAACGCGGAAGCGCTGCGGTTTGGCGGCGTCGCGCGTCAGGTCGAAAAGCGCGACATTGCCTTCCACGTCGGCAAAAATCACGCGCTGCGTGTTGGCGTCGATATAGGGGCGGATCATCGGCTCGTTGGTCGTGCCGACGGTGCGCATGGGGCCGGTGGAGCGCAGCGTGTCCGTTTCCGGAAAATAGATCAGCCCTTCCGATCCGTCGTCGACGGTCAGCGCGAGCAGATGGTCTTCCGGGCTGGCGATGCCGATGCCGAAGCCGGCGCGGCTTTTGATGCGACGCGAGAAATCGATTTCTTTCCACAGCGGTTTTGTTGCCGCTTTTTTTGCCTGCCCGCTTTTTGCATTTTTTACATCTTCGGCGGCATCGAGGTTCCTCGCCGCCTGATCGAAGTGGCGCCGAAAGATGCGCGGGCGCTCCTCGTCGAGAATCCAGAACGTGCGGCTGAACGAGCTGAAGAGCAGCGAATAAAAGGTATCGAGCACAGTCTGGCGCTGCGGCGAATCGAAACGCCGCGAAAAAATATGGACGGAAAACGACTCATAATCGATCATGCCGACCCGGTCGCGCAGGCCGACAGCCACCAGCTTCGACTGCGGCACGAAGAAAATCTGGTAGACCGGCGCCGGCAGCCGCAGGAAGCGCCTTTCGCGCGTCGTCAGATTGAAGAAGCAGATGCCGGACACTTCCGGCGAACCGATGGCCATCATGGCGTCGTCGCGCGCCATTTCAAAAACCTGCGGGCGGAAGCCTAAATCCAGCGTCTCGATGTAATCGCCGCTGACAATATCGACGATGCTGATGAAATTGGAGAATTTGTCGGCGACAAAAGCGTAGCGGGTCGGCGACTCGTTCAGCGCCACCTGTCCGGGTTTGAGCTTGACGCTGTCGATATCCGCCCAGCCCGGCACGCCGAATACGCTCGTACCGGGCAGCGCCAGCAGCGCGCCGGTTGCTGATAAAAGAAATTTCCGCCGCTTCATTTTCATCCTTTCAACCATGACGCCTACGCACGCCTGCAATCAGACTGCCCGGCACCCCTTATGGGGTGTGCATCTCAGCGGGGGTGCCCGCAACCCCTTATGGAGTGGGCATCTCCGGGCAGGTGCTCTGAAATGCCCTGTTTACAAGGGCTTCCGGGCGCCCCTTCGGAAATGCCCGTAGATAAAGGGGCTCCGGGCACCCCCTCGCAAACCCGCGCCCGTCAGTCCAGCGAACGCCGCTTAATGTCTTAATGTTTATGCCCGTGGTCATGATTATGGTCATGCGCCGGAGCAGCGCCGATGCCGGCGTCTTTCATGACCTCGCGCACGGACTTCACCACCGCCTGGCAATGGGCCTGGGTGCTGTCGCTGAAATAAACGGTCATCGTATGCGTACTGCCGATGGCAGGATTTTGGGCGATGTCAAAGAGCATGACGTGGTCGCCCCCCTTTCTGAACCGGCGCTCGCCTTCGCTCAGCTTCAGGTCGGTCATGCGGGCCATTTCCATCACGCCGTCCTTCATCTTCATGCTATGCAGCTCGATACGCGGGCTGACGCCGGGCACTTCAACACGCACCAGCTCCACCGGCGCGCCGTGATGGACGAAGCGGACAAACGCGCCGGTCATGTTTTTGCCCGGCAGCACTTCCTGAATGACGCAATCCTTCAGCTCGGTATGCGCCGCAATGGCGGGTTCAGCGGCATGCGCCAGCATGGCTGTTTGTGCGCAGGCCGCAGCCAACAGGGCGGCTTTTAGTGTCTTCAGTGTCATCGTTTCTCCTTTCTTTCGTGGATTCCAGTTAAGAACGCCATTCATAAATTTCTCCGCTTTTCCGGACAGGCAAAAATCGCTGCGGAAGGTCTGCACCGCCCGGTATGAACATACGGCCAAGCTCGCGATGGAGCCGGCACGGGCGCAAGCATGGTCGGCTCATGATTCAGCCGTGCAGCTTAACGCGCTGCGGCCCGGCAACGCGCAAAGTCGGCGATACTTTCCGTCTTCTCCAGAATGCCGTTGCGGCTGGCGACCTGTCGGCCATCGACGAACAGAGCGGTAAACGGCAGGCCAACCGCGCCCAGGCGCGCCAGCAGGCCGGCATCATTGCTGCCGGTTTGAGGCAACGCCCGGATATTCATTTTGCTAAACAGTGCGGCAATATCGGCCGGCTTATCGCCCAGATTGAGCGTCTGCACGGAGATGTCTTTGTGCGCGGCGGCCAGCTTGTCGAGCGCCGGCAACTCGATCCGGCAAGGCGCGCACCATGCCGCCCAGACGTTGAGCAGTACGAGCGTGCCGCCCTGTTTTTCCGCTCCCGCGCCCGTTTTCATCTCCGGCAGAATGTCGCTCAACGCCGTGTTCGATTTTGCCGCGGAGAAGCCCACGGGCAAGGGGCAGGCCGCAGCCGCCGGCCGCGTCGTCTGGGCATTCTGGGCCGCTTGTGCGGATCGACCCGGCGGCACGGAAGCCGCCGCGTTTTTTGCCGATGCCCCCGGCGCGCCGCCATCCGCGGCGCTTTTTTCGGTTTGGCCGCCCGGTTCGCCCAGCACTTTATCGAGCGCTTTCGTCAGCTCAGCGGGACCAATCTGGTAGTCGTAGATGTCGATCAGTTTGCGCTCGGGCGAAATCAGGTAAATGAAGCCGCTGTGATAGACGTTGTAGTCCGTTCCCGGCGTCGGCTTATCGACCTTCTTGCCGTTCAGCCGGTAGCCGAACGTTGCGCCGAGCTGATCGGTCAGCGCGCGTAGATTCTCCATCTCGCCGCTCAGGCCTTCGATACGTTCATGGAAATGGTGGGTATAAATCTTGAGATACTTCATATCGTCACTGACCGGATCGATGGTGACGAAGAGCGGCTGAATGGCGTCCGGATTCTTGATGGCGCGCATCACTTCGCTATATTCGTACAGCGTCGTCGGGCAGATGTCCGGACAGTTGGTGTAGCCGATCGCCAGCAGCAGGTATTTGCCCGGGTAGCTCTCCTGCGTGACGCGCCCTTTTTCGCCGATCAGGTCGAAATGGAGCGGCATTCCGCGCGCCGCACTGGCGGCGAAAAGGTTGGGGGACAGGAAAAACAGAAAAAACAGGCACAACAGCCGCCGGAAACCGGAAAGCAACAAACGCCCGGATAAATACTTGGACATATTCGACTCCTTGCCAGATTCAAAGACCGCCGGAAGGCCGGAATACGCGGAATACCGCCGATAAACCCGGATTCCCTGTCGCGCCGGCTTCCTCTTGCCGTATATGCGCTGCATTTCTACATCTCGCTCGACATTTTCCCTGTCTCGCCGCCCAGCCGCCAGCATCCAACAGCAATGCCCGAGGCGCGAACGGCAAAACCACGGAAAAACGGGCAAGCCCCTACTCCTTGAATGCGCGCGGCTCGAAGAGCTGCTCCATCAGATCGTTGTTCCACTTGCCGTCGACCTTGACCTGCGCCACGGCGCCAAGATTGAACGCTTCGATCAGGTTATGGGTGAGGTAGGCATAAACGCCCGGCTGCTTGAAAGTGTACATCGCCGCGCCGGCGGAACCGGCGGCGATCGTCCAGGTTTCCAGATTGTGCGCCGGTTTATCGGCCAGATTGCCGCGCTCCCACACGTACTCGCCGTGGCCGCCGATCAGATGCGGATACGAGGGACGATTCGCCTGCGAGTGGTAAAACATGACGGTTTCGCCCACTTTGGCCGTCAGCGCCTTCTCGCCCGTGTAGGCGTCCTTGCGGTCGCCAAAGACGACGTGCGTGGGAATCAGTTTTTCCATCACCACCAAGTCGTCTTCCATCGATTCGCCGGGGCTGGCGTAACGCTTGTATTTGCCGTTCGCATCCTTCGGCAGGTAGAAATCCTGCTCGCCGATGTAGTACGCCCTGTCGTAGCGGATTTTTTTGCCGTTTTTATCCTTCAGGCCGCCTTTGGGCAGCACGGCGATGGCGCCGTTCATGCCATGCGTCACATGCCAAGGGATCATCAGACTGCCCGGCGCGCAGTGGTAGATGAAAACACCGGGCTTGATCGCCTTCCAGCGCACCGTGACTTCCTGCCCCGGCTGCACGTAGGTCAGGTCGCCCGCGCCCAGCGCGCCGGTCGAAGCGTGGAAGTCGATGTTGTGAACCAGTTGGTTTTTCGACGGGTTCTTCAGCGTCAGTTCGACGTAATCGCCTTCGTGCACGATAATCATCGGGCCGGGCACGGAACCGTTGAAGGTAAACGCCCACATGAAGACGCCCGGTTCGACCTCGATCTCTTTTTCCTCGATGGTCATTTCTACTTGCACGAGGCGCGGCGCGGCCGGCGATTCCTGACTATGCTCGGGCACGTTCGGCGGGGCGACGAGCTTCTGCCTGACGCGCGGGAGCCTGGCAATGTTCGCCGGCGCCTTGATCACCTCGTAACCGGGCAGACCGCCGGTATGCGCAATTTCAGCGTCGGGCGCAACGGCCGCCTTGGTGGACGTGGCGGAATTGGTGGAACTCCCGGAACCGCCGGCATCCGTGCCGGATTCGGCGGCGCGTGCAAGCGGCGCGCCGGCAAAGTAAAGGCAAAGGGCGGTGCATGACAGTATTCGGCGAAAAACGGCGATGTTCATGATGGATTCCTTTCGTGAGGCAGTACGCAACGCAAAAAACGCAACCCTCAACGCAACCCTTTTTCAGCGTCGGCAAGGTTTGCCCCGGAACGGCGTATTTCCGGGCACAGATAGATACGAGTGCGGGCCGGCAACGGTTTTACGGCTTCATACCGGCTTCCATATCAGATTGATCAATGCTTCTGTCGATGCCAGGCACTGAACGCCGGCATCGACCGGCCACAGCGACCGGCCGCAAGCCCGCGTCTTTTGGGCGTTTCCGGCCAGGCAGCGCTGGAACCCGCGCCAATCGGGCGTTTGCCGGCAGGCATCCCGGAAGCCCTTATTCTACGCGGGTCTCCGGCCTGCCCGCCAAGAGAAGCCCATTTTACGCGGGCTGGCGCTGAGGGGCCGCGCGGCGGGCTGCTGCCCGTTCCGGCTTATTTACCGAACGGGTACTCGACCGCCAGGCGAATCTCGTTGGTATCCAGCTCGGCCTGCGCGTCGTTGGCGCGATGGACGTTGTAACGCACCAGCATCGCCAGCCCCTTGGCCGCTCCCGATTGCACGGTGTAGCGGAACCAGAGGTCGCGTTCCCAGTGTTTGCCGTCCTTGCCGTAACCCAGCCAGCGATAGCCGCTGTTCCGCGGCATACGCGTGCCGTCGATGTCCGAGCCGCGTATATACGCCACGCCCAGGCTCGACCCCGGCAGGCTGAAGGCCTTGCCGTCCAGCTCGTAGCGCAGTTGCCAGGACTGTTCGTGCGGCGCGTTGAAATCGGTAAGCTGCGAGGAATTACCCAGCCAAAGAGCGCCGCGCGTAACGTAATCGAAAGGCGTATCGCTGGCCACCTTCTGGTAACCCAGGCCGACCTTATGCACGCCCGTCTGGTAGGACGCCAGAATGCTGCCGGTGGTATTGCGGATATCGCCGGCGTAGGCCTTGCCGGTGTCGCGGCTCGTGTACAGATGCGTGTCGAAGGAAAGCTTGGACTTGTCGGCCAGCGTCATGCTGTAGAACGCACCGAGATAACCGGTCACCCAGGTATCGGCCAGACGGCCGGCAAAGGCGCTGAGCGACAGCCCCGGCACGCCCGTCCAGGTCAGCCCGGCCAGGTCAAAGTGATCGCCACGCCGGAAGGCCGGGTTCAGATAGTTGACGGTCAGAGCGTGGTTGGTATTGCGCGAGTTGCGGTCCGTCGAACCGGTAAAGTGCCCAGCATGGAAGGTCAGCGTGCTGAACTCCTTGCTGTTGAGGTAGAGGCCGCGCATCGATTCCGGCAGCAGACGCGAATCGGAAGAACTGAAGATCGGCGTTTTGATGCGCTGCTCGCCAAAGCGGAGCATGGTTTTCGAAATCTTTGCCTTGATCGCGACGCCGCCGCGGAGCAGGTTATCCTGCGCATAGCCGTTTTTATCGACCGGCAGCATGCGAATCTTACCGACCCGGTAATCGTCGCCCATCAGGTTCAGCCCGCCGTACAGGAAGGCATCGACGCCAAAGCCGACCGGCCCGCGCGTGTAGCCCGTCTCCAGATTGCCCATCACGCCCAGGCCCCATTCCTCGGCGTAATCGCTGCGCTGGGCGCGCGGCAGATAGGCGTTGCGGCCGCCGTTGCTCTTGGCGCCGTTCAGGTAATCGCGGCGGTAATACACGCTGCGCGTCAGGATATTCCAGTGCGCATCGTCGATGACCGGCGAGAAAAATGAGCCCGACGATGAGCCGGACGTTTCCCCGGCAGGCGCGACGGCTTTTTCCTGCGCACCAGCCAGCGGCGCGCAGCACAGCAGCATGCCGCACGCCGCGCCCAGGCGGGCCAGATGATGGTGTTTGAACTGCATGATTTTCACTCCCCAGCGTGGTATGTGTTTTGATGTTCCGCAAAGGAACGGATCAAATAGTTACTTTGCCCCCGCCGCTTTTGCGCGCGCGATGATGTCCTTGAAGCGTTTTTGCGAGATCGGCGGCACGTCCGAACTGATCTTCAGATCGTCCAGGCTCGCCTCATCGCCCACTTGCAGGATCATGACGCTGCCCATCGAGAAATGCGGAATGCACTTGATGCCGTACAGCCCCTTCTCGGTGAACTCGACGGTAATCCCCTGGTTGATCTTGGTTCTGAACGGCTTGGCGCCCGCCGGCATCATGGCTTCGATGGATGCGGGCGCATGCCCCGTCGTCACGAGTTTGAAGGTGACTTTATCGCCCGGCTTGATTTTCAGAAACTCGGGTTCAAAAGGATACGGCCCCGTTTCGTTACGGTTGAGCAGCTTCACCTCATAGGTTTCCGCCCACGCCGGCATTGACGGCAGGGCCGAAATAACAAGCGCCATCAGCAGGCTTGCCGGTTTCCATAATTTCATTACGCTCTCCTTGTCTTCAGATAAAACAAAACACTCTGCACGTATAACGCCCTGAATACCGCTTTATAAGGGCATGAAACGCAACACGCGCGCCTGGTCCGCCGGATCGGTCAGCTCGCTGACATCGACCTCGAACACTTCCCGCACCAATTCAGGCTCCAGCACTTTCTCCGGTACATCGATGCGCACCAGACGCCCCTTGTACATGACAGCCAGCCGGTCACACATCAGCGCATGATTGAGATCGTGAATGGCCACGGCGATGGACATGCTTTCCGACAGGCTGCGGATCAAATGCATCAGCGACAGCTGGTGGTGGATGTCGAGGTGGTTGGTCGGTTCGTCAAGCAACAGGATGCTCGGCTGCTGCGCCAACGAGCGGGCAATGTGCGTGCGCTGGCGCTCACCGCCCGACAGGGTGCTCCAGTACTGCTCGCGCTTTTCCTCTATGCCGACCAGCGCCAGCGCTTTGGAGACAATCTCATCATCACGCTGCGACCAGGTTTGCAGGGCGCTCAGCCAGGGAGTGCGCCCCAGCTCGACGGCATCCTGCACCGTGATCGCATCGACCGTGTCGGCCATTTGCGAAACCAGCGCCAGCCGGCGCGCGACCATGCGCCGGGGAATGGCATGCATCGGCTGACCTTCGAGAAAGACCTCGCCCGCGCTCGGCGCATTGACGCCGGCCAGCAGACGCAGGAAGCTGGATTTGCCCGAACCGTTGGGGCCGATCAGCCCCAGCATTTCCCCAGCGTGCAAGCGCAGGCTCACGTCCTGCACCAGCCTTGCACTGCGCACGCGCCAGCTGACATTGCGCGCTTCCAGCACGACCTGCCGTGCACTCAGCGCTTCGGAAGATTTCACTTGCTCCTTCGTCATGACCGCCGCCCGCTTCTTTTCAGGAGAATCACCGCAAATACCGGCGCGCCAACCAGGGCGGTAATGACGCCGATCGGCAGCACCTGGCCCATGATGAGAATGCGTGAGGCCACATCGGACGCGATCAGGAAAATCGCCCCCAGCACCATACTGGCCGGAATAAGCACCTGATGGCGCACGCCGACAATCATGCGCGCCGTATGCGGAATGACCAGCCCGACAAAACCGATGGCGCCGACCATGGAAACCATCACCGAAGTCATCATCGCTGCCACCAGCAGCAGGGTGATCTGCACGCGCCGCACGGGAATCCCCAGCGAGGCAGCCGATTCCGTGCCAAAAATGAAAGCGTCCAGCGCCCGCGCCAGCACCAGGCAGATAGCCCCGCCCACAATGATGGTCGGAAAGGCGACCGACACGTCCGACCAGCGCGCGCCGCCCAGGCTGCCGAGCAGCCAGAACATGATGCCGCGCGCCTGCTCGGCGCTGCCGGATTTGGTAATGATCAGCGAAGTCAGCGCGTTGAATAGCTGCGAGCCGGCGATCCCCGCCAGCACGATCTGTCCGCCGTTGCGCAGCCCGTCGCCACCGGCCGCATGCGCCAGCAGCGCCACCAGTGCAAAGGCGAAGACGGCACCGAAGAACGCCCCGACGGTCATTGAAATGGCGCCACCGCCGACGCCGACAATGGTCACCAGCACCGCGCCTGTAGAGGCGCCGGCGGAAATGCCCAGCAGATAAGGTTCGGCCAGCGCGTTGCGCAGCAGCGATTGCAGAATGACGCCGGACACGGCCAGCCCAGCGCCGCAGCAGGCCGACACCAAAGCGCGCGTCAACCGGTAATTCCAGACGATGCCGTCATCGAGCGGATCGACCAGAAATGTCGTATTGAACAGATGATTGCTCAACACCTCATAAACCACCTTGGGCGGAATCGACGTCTCGCCGACGGCGATCCCGAAAATGATGGCGACGACAATCGCCGCCAGCGACAGGACGGCAACCAGCAGCTTGAACCACAGTTGCTGGCGAAATCTTTTATTAAAGCTATTCATGAACTTCCTGAATGCACCGGACGGGCACGCTGCAGGCAGCGCCCCCCATCCGGCATTTTTATCGCACAAGACTGTGCTTACTGGCTGCGCTTACTTCTTGGCGCCCTTGACCTTGAGCGCGCCTTCAGCCATCTGCTCCAGCCCGTCAGCCATGCGGATCGAGCCTTGCGTCGCATCGGCATCGACGATGACGATACGGTTGTTCTTGACGGCGTCCATCTGCTTGGTCACCGGGTCTTTCTTGAGGAACTCAAGCTTCTTCTGGTAATCGTCGGCGGGGAAGCGGCGGCGATCCATGCGGCAGATGATCAACACGGTGGGGTTGGCCTTGGCGATGGTTTCCCAACCCACGGTCGGCCATTCTTCATCGGAAGTCACCACGTTGCGCATGCCGAGCGCTTTCATCATGTAGCCCGCCACGCCGGAGCGGCCGGCCATATAGGGGTCGGATTCCATATCAGCACTGGAGAACCACATCGCGGCGGACAGATCCTTGATCTTGGCGGCGCGCACCTTTTCTTCCGCCTTGGCCGCACGCGCACGAATTTCCTTGATCAGGGCGTCGCCTTTGGCCTCGACATTGAAGATTTCGGCCAGTTGCTTGATGCTCTTGTACAGCGATTCCACATCGTAGGCTCTCGTGCGCGTCCCGTCGGCGCCGGTCAGGTTGTCCTTGCCTTCGCAGTCGGAAGGCATCGCGTAGGTCATGATACCGAGCTTGTGGAACTGTTCGCGCGTGCCGACCACGCCTTCCTTGCCGACCATCCATTCAAACTGCGAAACAACGAGATTCGGGCGCTTGCCGATAACCGATTCATAGCTCGGCGCATTGTCGGCCAGACGCGGCACCTTGCTGTTGATCTCCTTGAACTGCGGCAGGATGTCGTGGAACCAGAGCGAGGTGCCGACCACCTTGTCGCCCAAGCCCAGGGCGTAAAGCATTTCCGTGCCGGCCTGACCGATGGTCACGACTGAGGCGGGCGCCTTGTCGAAGGTCAGGGTTTGACCGCAGTTTTCGAGTTTCAGGGGGTAGGTCGTGGCCTGAGCGGAAAAACTCAGTGCAGCCAGCGCCAGCGCGGGAATGATTCGTTGAAAACGCATGATTTCTCTCCATGATTGAAATTTTCTTGTGCCGGAAAGAAACCTGAACCCGAACCCACGCGCCCCGCCCCATTGACCTGATAGCCAGCGGCATGGACGACTGAGAATTCACGAGAGCGTTCCTTCCCGAACACTCGACCAGCAATGAACCGGCATAAACAACACACACAACACCAGTCCAGCCTTGGCAGGTGTCCTGACTCACGATTCATCGCCGGACTCTTGCCTTCCCGGACGCATAAAACATCCAGTGGCTTTTGTCGAGCCGACTCCTCGTCTACAGTTACGGGGGCAGTTCCTTTTACGCGACGACCGCGCCGAATAGTCAATGAACCTGTGGTTCACAGGTACATCATCACTGCGTGATTTCGCGCCTGGATTCCCTTGCGCATGCCGTCAATCCCTCAGATAAGACGGAAGACGGCGCGTTTCCCTTTCGGGGCCAAGGCTGGGTGCAGCATATATAAAAATAATTCTCAGGGCAAGCCATTTCTAGCAGGAGGGACGCAGAGGGAAAATAACTGAAAATAAATGAGACAACTATCGGTTTTTTTCAGGCGTTATCAGCCAAATCCACAGACGATGTACGGCACGCCCCAGGGCCGATGAAGGCAAGCCTCAATAGAAGCCTTGTGCATCGCCGGCGGCGCCGGATTACCCGGCAGCGATTTGTCGAGGCGGCAAACGGCAAACATCAAACGGCGGGCGGTTTCCAGAAACGGCCGGCAAAACCGGCGGCGGCCAGCGCCGGCCACAGCGCCGCCACGCCCCAGGCCAGCGCATAGCGACCGACATGCCCGATATCCCCGCCGCCCGCTGCCACGGCCAGCTTGATCCCCGCGCCCGAAGCCCCCGCCAGATCGAACATCCGCCCAAGCAGGACATTGCCGAGCAGCACGGCGCAGCCGCCGGCCGAAGCCAGCGCGCCGTAATACGCCGGCAACGCGCCCTGCCCCGCGTAGCCGGGAACCAGCGACATCGCCGTCGGCACGGCAAGCATCTGCCCCAGGGTGAGCAGAATCACCATCACCGTGATGGGCGCAAAGCGTAGCCAGCCTGCATCTGCGGGATTAAATAACGGCGACAGCGCCGCCAAGGCAACGCACGCAAACGCCGCGGCAAACAACGAAAAACCGGCGACGAGCGGCAATCTGGGCGGCTGCCTGCGGCACCAGCCGGCCAGCGGCATCTGCATGACGATGACCATGACCGAGGCTAGCATGAACAACCCGGCCATTTCGCGCGCACCGCCGCCGACCCGCTCCAGTTCAAGCGGCAGGCCAAAATACATTTGGTTATAGCTGAACAGATAGGCGCTGTAGCAAAGGATAAAGCGCAGGAACGGCGCGTTGCCGAGCACCCCGCGCCAGCCCACCGGGCGCTCCGGCAGCGCCATGTTGGCCGGAATGGAACGGTAGAGAACCCCCATCATGATCAGGAAAAGCATGGCGCAGGCCAGCGCCATGACACGAAAACCAAAGCCGCTCAAGGCACTGCCGAGCAAGGGGCCAGCCACGGCGCCGACTTCGCCGCAGACGGCAAAAAGCGCAAAGATGCCATGCTGGCGCAGCGCCGCCGGCGTTTGCCGCTCCGCCTCGGCGGCCAGCGCTTCCAGACAGGGCGAGAACATCGCGCCGCCCGCCCCGGTGAGGCACGCGCCGAGCAGCATCCCGCTAAAAGAAGCGGAAAAGGCGAACGCCGCATAGCCGCAGAAGCGCACCGCACACCCCGCCAGCAGCAACCAACGGCTGCCGAGACGTTCGGCCAGCAGACCACCGATGAAAAACAATCCCTGCTGGCAGAAAGTGCGCACCCCCAGCACCACGCCGATCAGCTGGCTCGACAGCGCCAGATCGTCGGCCATGTGCACGGCAAGGAACGGCACGACGGCGTAAAAACCGATATTGAAAACGAGCTGCGTCGCCAGAATGACCCGCCGTGACAGCGAGGCGCCGCCTGCGCCACCGCTTGCGCCCGCGGCAGTTCCGGATGATTTAACGCGCTCACCGCTCATGACGCCGTCTCCCGGCCGCCTGCGCTGCGGTCATGAATATCCGCACGCCGCCATCGCCGCACTGCTCGCCCGCACACACGCAGTCTGCCGGAAGCCCGCGCCGGACGGGCATCTCCGCGGCATCGCCCGCATCTGCATCGGCGCCGCACAAACCGCCGGAAGATTCCCCCGCCGCACCCGCCGTCCTCACGGTTTTCACGCAGCCCATTGGCAGCGTGATGCCGCGCGCATCGACATAAATGGGTTTCATGGGCGAGGCATTGTGAACCTTTGCCCGCCGCCCGACAAGCCGTTAACTCGCCGCCGCGCAGCCCCTCCGCCGGCGCCCGTGTGGATAAAGCGTTGCCAAAAAAGCGCCCGGAAACCCGCGTGGATTGGGCGTTTGCGGGCAGGCACCTCTGGAACCCTTATCAATAAAGGGCTTGCGGGCAGTGTATCTGGAGATGCCCTAAATACGTGGGCTTCAGGCCACCGCTTTTTGGGATGTGTCTGCGCTCTTTTTACTTTTATACCCTCTCCCCAAATTCCTTTCCCAAAGGGCGAGGGGATTTTCGGGTGCTCCGAATCCCGCGTGGATAAAGGCGTTCCGGGTAGGCACCTCTGAAGCCCTTATAAATAAAGGGCTGGCAGATAGGGTGCCTGGAGATGCCCTGTTTACAAGGGTTCCAGAGGCTCCTACCCGGAAACGCCCTATTCACGCGGGGTTGCAGGCATATTCCTTCGCGCATACGGTAACAACGGAGAATCCTAAAACCCCTTAGGTGCAGCCGCAGGCGCGGGGCAGCTTGGCGGAATCAAGGGCTTGATTGTTTGAGCGTGAGCGAGTTAATCAAGCCC
>ERZ772772.25-NODE-25-length-84387-cov-4.282076_pt1 | contig 84387 bp, 68 predicted proteins | sample MGYA00511484_ERZ772772 | MGnify/ENA primary metagenome ERZ772772 (study PRJEB29015, sample SAMEA2737913) | human oral metagenome | biome: human oral; feature: human-associated habitat; material: dental | place: China | collected 2088 ... | reverse complement strand
GTTTACCAGCCCTGGTATCACTTCCACGTTACTTATTCTACGAGGAAGTGCGGCAGGTCGCAAAAAGTCCCCGGACCGGCGCTATAATGAGACGACAGACTGTGCAGGCATCGGGCGCCCCGGATTTTTCGACCCCCTCTCGCCCGCACGGAGCGAGAGGCACGAACGGACATCGGAAGGGCGGTGAAAGGAATGGATTTCAGGAAGCGATATTTCTCTCATGTTCTGACGACGGACATCGGCCCCCTGACCCTGATTGCGGACGGTGAGGCCCTCGTCGGCGTGCGCTTCGAAAACGAAGAGGGCTCCCCGCGCTCCTCCGAGCCGGCGGAGCGGGGCGGGGGCCCTCTGTTGACGGATGCGGCCCGGCAGATCGGCGAATATCTGCGGGGGGAACGAAGGGACTTCGACGTTCCGATACGATTGGAGGGGACGGACTTTCAGCTCCTGGTCTGGAATGCGCTTCGGACCATCCCCTACGGCGAGACCCGAACCTACGCGGAGATTGCGGCCCGGATCGGCAGGCCCAAAGCCGTCCGGGCTGTGGGCGGGGCCAATCATCGCAACCCTCTGCCCCTCCTCGTCCCCTGCCACCGCGTCGTCGGGGCCGACGGGACGCTGGTGGGGTTCGGGGGAGGGCTCGAGGTCAAGCGGCGGCTTCTGGAGATCGAGGGGGCCCGTTTTTAACGAGAGTCCCAGAGATCTGTCCGGCGTAAGGGGCTATATCTCCCGCTTCCAGCGCGTCCCCTGCGGGGTGTCCTCCAGCACGACGCCACGCTCCGCCAGCATGGCCCGGATCTCGTCCGACCGGGCGAAATCCTTCGCCTTGCGGGCGGCGCAGCGCTCCTCGATCAGCCGCTCGACCTCCGCGTCGCCGAGGGACTCCTCTCCGGCCGATTCCTCCTCCTTCGGCAGCTCCTCGGGCCCGATCACGCCCAGGATGCCGTCGATCTTCGCCAGCTCGGCCTCCGCCGCGTCGAAGAAGGCGGCCGGCAGGGACGGGTGTTCCTTCAGCCCGGAGTTGATCGCCTTGACCACCTCGAAGAGCACCCCCACCGCAGCCGCCGTGTTGAAGTCGTCGTCCATTGCGGCGTGAAAGTCGTCGTCCAGCCTCTTCAGCTCCGCCAGAAAATCGGCCGGGAACGAGCCGGCCCCGGGCTCCCCGCCCATTCGGGTTCTGCGGGCGAAGGCCAGGTCGGCCCGGCAGTTCCTCAGGCGCGTCACGCCCCGTTCGGCCTGTTCCAGGCCCTCGGGCGCGAAGTTGATGGGGGACCGGTAGTGCGCGCCGAGCATGAAGAGGCGGATGGCCAGGGGCGGATACTTCTGCCGGGCGGCGCGGGCCGTCATGAAGTTGCCCAGGGACTTGGACATCTTCTCCTTGTCGATGAGCAGAAAACCGTTGTGCAGCCAGAACCGCACGAAGGGCTCCCCGGACGCGGCCTCGCTCTGCGCTATTTCGTTCTCGTGGTGGGGGAAGGTCAGGTCCACCCCGCCCGAATGGATGTCGATCGTCGTGCCCAGGTACTTCGAGGACATGGCGCTGCACTCGATGTGCCAGCCGGGCCGTCCCTTTCCCCACGGGCTGTCCCAGGCGGGCTCCCCCGGCTTCTGCGCCTTCCAGAGCGCGAAGTCCAGCGGGTCCCTCTTGCGCTCGCCCACCTCCACGCGCGCGCCGGCCTCCAGCTCGTCCAGCCCCTGCTTGCAGAGCCTGCCGTAGCCGGGCCAGCTCCGGACGTCGAAGTAGACGTCCCCTTCCGAGACGTAGGCGTGCCCCCTCTCGATGATCCTCTCGATCGTCCCGATGATCTCCGGCATGTGCTCCGTGGCGAGCGGCGCCACGTCGGCCCGACGGATCCCCAGCGCATCGGCGTCCTTGTAGTATTCCCCGATGAAGCGCGCGGCGAGGTCGGAGACCTCGATGCCCTCGGAATGGGCGCGCTGGATCATCTTGTCGTCGATGTCCGTGAAGTTCTGGACGAAGGTGACCTCATACCCCAGATGCTCCAGGTAGCGGCGCAGGACGTCGAAGACGATGAAAGGGCGCGCGTTGCCGATGTGAAAGAAGTCGTAGACCGTCGGGCCGCAGCTGTAGAAGGTGACGCGTCCCGGGGTCAGGGGGACGAACGGCTCCTTTTTGCGCGTCAGGTCGTTATAAAGCGTCAGACTCATGGCAATGCACCTCCGGATTGAGAGCAAAATCAAAAGCGAACGTCGGCGGCAGAGCAAAAGACCGAAAGAGTCGCTTATAATAATTGTACACGTTCCAAGAAATTTTTGGGCCCCCGGGCCCGCAGCTGGGAGAGATGAATTTTGTCCGCGTCCGGAAAGCACCAGTTCGCGCTCCTGCGCACGCGCCGTTTTCTGCCCCTTTTCCTGACGCAGTTCCTGGGGGCCTTCAACGACAACTTCTTCAAGAGCGCCCTGGCGATGCTGATCACCTTCCGCCTGGCCGACGGCGCCGGGCTCGACTCCCGCATCATGGTGAACGTCGCGGCCGGGGTCTTTATCCTTCCCTTCTTCCTCTTCTCGGCCCCCGCCAGCGACCTGGCCGACCGCTACGACCGCGCGTATCTGATGCGCCTCGTCAAGTTCGCGGAGGTCGTCATCATGGGGATGGCCGCCGTGGGGTTCCAGCTGCAGAACATCTGGCTGCTGCTCGCGGTGCTCTTCCTGATGGGAGCACAATCCACCTTCTTCAGCCCCGCCAAGTTCAGCATCCTGCCGCAGCACCTGGAGGAGGACGAGCTGATCGCGGGGAACGGCCTCATCCAGACCGGGACCTATCTCGCCATCCTGACGGGGACCATCTTCGGCGGGCTCCTCATCCTCACGTCCGGCGGGCTCCTCCGGGTCGGGGCGGGGGTCGTGGCCGTGGCGGCCGCCGGCTGGTGGACCAGCCTCTACATCCCCCCGACGCGGCCCATCGACCCGCACCGGCGGGTATCCGCCGACGTCGTCCGCAGGACCGCCGCGCTCGTCGCGGACGTCTACCCTCACCGCAACGTCTTCTGTGCCGTCCTCGGGATATCCTGGTTCTGGCTGGTCGGGGCGACCTTCCTGGCGCAGTTCCCCACCTACGCCCGGCTGGTCCTCGGGGCGGACGAGCAGGTGGCGACACTCTTTCTGGCCGTCTTCTCCATGGGCATCGGGCTGGGCTCGATGGCGTGCAACGCCATTCTGAAGGGCGAGGTCTCGGTGCGGTACGTGCCCGCCGCGGCCGTCGGCATCTCCCTCGCCAGCGCGCTGCTCTGGCTGGCGAGCCATCGGGATCCCCTGGCCCCGGGGCTCCCGGCGATCGGCGTCGGCGCCTTCCTGGCCGTGCCCGCGAACCTGGCCGTGCTGGCCTGCCTCTTCGCCATCTCCTTCTGCGGTGGGCTCTACATCGTCCCCCTCTACGCGGCCATCCAGTACCTCACGCCGGAGGACCGCATGGCCGGGGTCATCGCCTGCTCCAACGTCACGGACTCGCTGTTCATGGTCGTCTCCGCCGTGGGGTCCGGCCTTCTGCTGACCGCGGGGCTCGAGATCCCCCAGATTTTCCTGGTCATGGCCGTCCTGACCGTCCTGGCGGCAATCCTGATCCGCAAGGGCGTGCGGCGGTACGGCGGCGGGGAGCGGTAGAGCTCCCGCAGCCCATGCCCCCCGAGACGAAGGGACGGCCCCCGAAAAGGGGGCCGTCCTGTGCATCGACATAAGCGGACCGAAGGTTTACGGCCTGCTGTACCGACACGGCATCTGTGGCCTACGCCGCAGATGGCCGGTCGTCTGCTAAGCAGGCGGCCACCTTCCACGGGGCTGTGAAGCCCCGTGGGGCGTGCCGATCGCTTACATCGAGGCAAAGCCCCGTGGCTTCGCCTCGATGCAATGAGGCGACGATGCTTTTTTCTACCCGTCTGTCTACTTGCGTCGACGTTATGCCTTTTTCCTCAAGAGCAACGCTCCAACGAGAGCCAAGGCCAATCCGCTGACACCCGCGTCGCCCCTGAAGGGACTAGCTGCGTCTGTACGAGGTTATACTTTTCTCCTCAGCAGGAACGCTCCAACGAGAGCCAAGGCCAATCCGCTGACACCCGCGTCGCACCCGCCGCCGGAGCTGCCCTTGGAGTCTCCGGGGTTTCCGGGATTACCGGGGTTGCCGGGCTGTCCGGGGTTACCGCCCGGCTTGGCGATATCCTTCAGCTTCTTGTTCACCGTGATCGTATGGACCTTGCCGTCGCCCGTCGTCACAAGCACTTTCTCGATCGCCGCCCTGCCCGAGTCGATGTCGGCCTTCGTGGTTCTGCACGTCAGCCTCAGCCTGTAGCTCTTCGCGCCTGCCCTGACCACCGACGGCACGGAGCTCACGACGACCTTGCCGCTGGCATCCAGCAGCTCGGCCTTCGGCTTCTCCTTCATCCCGGAGGCAACCACATCCAGGGACTTCGGCGTCCCCTCGAGCCTCAGCGTCGCCGTGAGCCGGACGGTCACATTCCCCTGAGCGTCCGGCTCGCCGATGGCCGTCGTCTCCCAGCTGTTCGGATCGATGCTCGGGGCCGCGGGCGTACCGGGTGTACCGGGCGTACCACCGCCGCCGCCGCCGCCACCACCGCCGCCGCCCGGCGTGGTGCGCTCCAGCGGGACGTCGACAAAGCCCTGGAAATTTCCTCCTTCTTTGTTTGTGGCTTTCACCCTCAGCGTCCCGCTCGTGAAACCGGACGGCAGAATGACCTCAAAAACAGCGCCCTTCTCAGAGCCAGTCCTAGGGTTCTTATAAGCGGGATCATTCTCCGGCCTATCTCCCAGGATCATATCGGCGTTCCAGTTGCTCTCATTCACTTTCACGTCACCCGAGACCTTGACGTTCACGGTACACTTGTTCCCCGAGTAACTCGCCTCCGCCACCAGATCGGGGACGGAGATGGTCTTCAGCGCGGTGAGGACCAGTTTTGTTTTGGTTCCTTCCAGCCGCTCCCACTTCCATTTCCAGTAGCCATTACTATCCACATCTGGGTCACCTGAGATCACTTTACCATCACTCAGGTTCGTCTCATTGACCTCCAGCAGCGTGAGCGTATCGCCTGCCTTCAGGCCGTGTCTCCAGACACCGGTAGCCTTCACTCTCAGGTTAGAATTATTGATGTCGACCTTCCCTACGGTCAGGACCGGGTCGCCCTCGAAGAACTCCGCATCGATCGTCGGGTTAACAGAAGGAGAATCCGCCTTCAGGATCAGGTTCGGGTACGCTCCGTAAGGCAGGTACAGGGTGCCGCCGCCGAGCGTCACCTCGACGTTTCCGGAGAGCAGCCCCGCGTTTCCCACCCTGAAATCGGTATCCTTATTCCCCATCGTCACGTTCCAATTCTTGCCCGGCGTTCCGTCCTTGATGGTCAGTGCAGTGCCCCCACTCACCTCAAGGGCAGCGCCATCGGCAAGAATCAGCTTTTCGACCGTAACAAAAAGCGTGCCATAGGAAACGACAAGGGGAGTGGTCGTCTTCACGAACTTCAGCGTGCCGATGGTGTTCTCCCCAGCGAACTGCAACTTGGCGGGTTCTGTCGTGGAGCCTCTGATATCGAGGTGGTTCACAAAGACTCTTTCCTCAAATTTCAAGGTAGGGGCGCCGCCGTTTTTCCCATTGAACACGACGTTCGCCACATCTTTACTCAGGGTGGCCATTTGGCCGGCCGCCACATCCAGGCTCAGAGTCCCCTTATCGATCTCGGCGTCGAGCACAAAAGGACTCGTGGGATTGATGACGGTCAGGGTCTTGCCGTTGGCCGTGATCTTGCTGCCCTCGGCCGTTTTCAGATCCTTGAGCGTCAGGTTCCCGTTCAGCACGAGCTGACCTTTATCCTTCAAGTCCACCTCGCCGTCCGGCGCGGTTTTGCTTCCGTTTCCGATCGCTCTCCCCTGCCCCACCGTCAGGACGCCCTCGGTGACCTCCACGCGCTTAACGGCCGCCGGAAGGTTATACCCCAACGTCAGGTTGCCCTTCGTGACCGTCACCGCGGGGCCTGTTAGGTCCGGCAGGGTGTCCACGACGTTCAGCGTGCTGCCGTCCTTGATCTCCAAACCGGTGGCCGTCGTCAGTGGAAGATTCACATTCAGCGTTCCGCCGCCGGAGAGGGTCAGGGAGCCGGCGCCTTTTATGTTGCCCGGGGCCTTTCTCTTCAGGGTCAGCGCCTTGTCAGGGTTGACGGTAATGTGCGTGGCAGTGGTAAACGCCAGCCCATCTACGGCCTTGACCTCCACGGTCGCGTCGCCCGATGCGTGAAGCGCGCCGCCGGCAGCGAGGGTCAGCTTCCCCGTGCCTTCAATGGATAAGGTCGCCCCCTGGCCGAGCGACACAGACTTCGCATTCGCAGCCTCGGTAATCTTTACCTCGGCGCCCGAAATCAACACCTCATCAGCAGCCGCTGGTACTCCGTTCGGATTCCAATTGGTACCCTCTTTCCAGTCTCCACCAGTGGGGCCAACCCACTTCTTGGAATCCGCCAGCGCGGTCCCGGTGCGGCCCATGGCGAACACCGCCGCCAGCGCCGCCGCGCGCAAAAACCTCCTGCTCCAATTCATCCTCTCATCCTCCTCACAAACTCAAAAACTCACAAACTCACAAACTCACCAAACTCACCCAAAATATCTGCCATTGCAGACCCAACCCTGAGACGGAGTCCAATCCCTCCGCCCGCTCTATTCAGACGTTGGGATAAGGCTCGGGGCCTTCCATCCCCCATCGATCCTCGTCCTGTCCGGGCAGTAGATGCGCAGGAACAGGTGGAACCCGCCCTGCCCCGTGGGCAGCCAGTTGGCCTTGAGGGGATCCTCGTCCTTTGGAGCCTCGGGCTGGAGCAGCAGTTCCAGCGAGCCGTCCGCGTTATAGGTGACAGGGGTGCGGTCGTTGATGCAGTAGCGGTTCAATGGGTTCGCAATCAAAAAGTCGTCGTCGCCGTAGGCCGTTACCGACCAGAACCCGCCCTCCCGAACCGGCGGCAACGCCCCCTTCTCGAAGCGCACCTTATAGCGTGTCCCCGCCTTCAGGGCCTGTCCCGAGGAGTCCTTGTTCGCGCTGGCGTATATGGCGGCCGATACCGGGTTGGCCCCCAGCCCCCTCCAGGCGACCATCGCGCGGTAGTCGTACTCCGTCCCGAACTCGGCGATCGGCGCACCGAGGTACTGCCATGGCCCCCAATGCACGAGGAACCTCTGGCTGTTCGCGATGACCCGCGCCTGAACCCTCTTGATCATCGCCCGCCACTCCGCCTCCCGACCCTGCGCGTCCGCCCCCAGCACCGCGGGATCGAAGCTGAGACCGGGCCCTACGCCCAGCACACGAAGTTTGTCCAGGAGGGGCTCATCGCCGGGGAGCGGAGGGTTGTCCCGCATCAGGGCGTTGGCCTCGCCGAAGAATTGCTCGGGCGTCATCCTCAAAACGTAGTCCACGGGAACCACGTTATCGTACCGGGGATCGTGGGTCCCCTTTGGGGGGACATAGTCTCCGCCCCGGAGATAGTCGGCCAGCGGCAGCAGCCTCATCCGCTTCTGAAGGGTCCGGACGTTTTCCAGGTCGTCCTCGCCCCTGCACAGGGTGCGCCCGATGATCCAGCCGAGGTTCCCGGAGAGGCGAAAGGGCGTCATCCCCGCCGGAACGGTCGTTTTGTCGTCCGACCGCATCAGCAGGCAAACCTGCTCCCCGGACGTGCCCTCCCTGCCCCCCGTGCCGGCAATCCCAACGCTGTTCGTCCAGGCGTCCAGGAACTGCGCCGAGCAGTAACGGTCTGCGGCCGGCTTGACGAACACCAGGGGCCCGTCCTTCAAGTCGATGAACGCCTGAGAATAGAGCGTATCGACGTTCGGCGTGACGACGTCCTTGAAGTCCGGCCCAGCCAACCTCTGCGCGTGGCGCAGCTGGTTCACGGGCACTTTTGCGGAGGTGGCCTCGACGACGTTCGTCGCCACCCTCTGGGACACGGACATCATGACCAGCGGATAGCAGTAGACGTAGGCGTCGTCGAGCGTCGCCGCGGAACCGGACTCGTGCCTGTCGCCCCCACCGCCGCAGCCCCCCAGGAGAAACAGCAGCAGGGCTATGGCTGCGGCCAGGGGCAAAACGCCCCCGCCGCTCTTTCCTCTCCCTTTACTCACGAACACGATCTTCTCTCCCCTTTCGACGGAACGGGAACGCCCCGGCAAGGGCCAGCGCCAAAGCACTCCATCCCGCGTCGCCCCTAAAGGGACTAGCTGCGGTTGTTGAAAATCAGGCTTTCCTTTTCAATAGGAACGCAGCTGCAAGAGTCAGCGCAAGTCCACCAAATCCCGCGTCGCACCCGCCGCCGCTCCTTCTGCCGCCGTGCGCGGGAGGGTCCTTCGGGTCGTTCGCGTCACCGCGCGGCCAGTGGAGGCTCACGCCCTTGTCCCCGACGAGATCGACGGCCAGCGTTCCCTCGCGCATCTTGCTCGGCGACACGATAAACGAGAGGCTGCGCTCCGTGTTCGGGAAGATCGCCGGGATGGTCCGCGTCACAACGCGGCTCTCGCTGCCGTCGCCCTTGACCCGGCTCACCGTCAGGCGCAGGTTCGTCAGCGTCTCGGAGCCGCTGTACCGAATGGTGGCATGGGCGCGGAACTCCGAGGTCTGCTTCAGGAGCTCCGCGCGGAACTCCCGAAGCGTCAGCTCGGCCCGCGTGTCGTCCGACCGGATGGGCTTGAAGGTCATGCTGAAGTCGCCCTCCGTCGTGGCCGAGCGGACCACCTGGGCGGACACGACCGCCAGGCCCGCGGCGGCCTTCGGCTCCTCGGCCAGAACGGCGATCGGATAGCGGCCGACGTTGTTGCCGCCCGGATCGTTCTTGTAGTCCCATTCCTCGTGGAGCTCGTCGAGTTTGTTGTCCGGGTCCACCACAAAGTGCAGGTCGTAGTTGCCGGGGGCGAGGTCGCTCGGAACGGTCCACGCGAACGAAGCGAACGCCTTGTTGGCCTCCGTGCCCTGCGTCCAGCCTCCAAGCCGAACGGTCTGCCGGTCCAGCGTCCGCAGGTCCGTGTCCCCGCCCCCAGCGCGAAGGCGCATCTCGACCTCGACGTCACCCGCGTCCTTGAAGCTCGCGTTGTAGAGCGGGATCTGGATTTTGTACTGTCTGCCGCGGACGAGGGCCGACGTCGCCCACCTCTGAGCGCCCTCGTCCCGGAACCCGATCCCGCGCACCTGCGTCGCCGAAATGCGGTCCTCGTTGGCGGACCACACCACCCGGGTCGTGCCGCTCTCGGACAACTGGACGCGGCGGTTGTAGCGCGCCGGCAGGACGAGCGCGGGGTCGGGCTTATCCGCGTAGAGGCCGCCCGGCGTGTTCCGCCAGACCAGCGCGTTGCTGTCGGCCAGGTCCACCCCGAAGGCCACCTTCATCACGCCGGCGGCGTCGGCGTAGAGCTGGGTCTTGAGGAGGTGCTTGATGTAACTGGAGTTGAACCCGAGCTGCGCGTTGTTGAGGGTCACGGTGAACTTCTCGGACTCCTGGTACGTCTTGGTGAAGGTCTCGGTGTTCGTCAGCTCGTTGGAATAGCCGACCGTGCTCGTGACCCCGACGCTGAAGATCTTCGGCGCGCCGAGCGAGACGTTGAGCGAGCCGTTCACCGCCTTCTTCGACTTGGTGGTGAGACCGGACACGTCGGTCGTCACCTGAGAGACCGCGAGGTCCAGCACCGTCCTGCCGCCGACGGTCGAGTTCAGCCTCTTCGACAGCTCCTGCTGCAGTTCGCCGTAATACGGGGTGTTCTCGACCTCCGTCGGATACGAGAAGAGGTTGCCCTCCTCGTGGATGGGGTTGTAGTCATCGAACTGCGCACTCTGGCCGGCGTCGCCCTGGACGATCGTCGGCGCGTCGCAGAGCGAGAAGGTCATGAACCGGTCCCCGTTGAGCTTCTCCCCCTCTCCCAGCGGCGCGTCCGGAGCCTGAGGCCCGGGGCCGAGGACCGGGTAGCGCCACACGTGCCGGTCGGTCTTGTACAGGACGACGTTGTCCGATCCGTCCGTGACGCTGGTGATGGTCGTCGCGACCGTCGCCTGGGAGCTGTTGGCCTTGCTCTCGACCCTGGCCGACGTGTTCTTGTAGCCGCCCGAGGCGTTGGCGCCGATCAGCTTGTACCGCCCTCCGACGGAGGCATTGACCCCCCACTCCAGCGCGCTGGTCGCGCTGAACGACGTGTCGGTCTTGCTGCTCTCGGTCTGGTTCTTCGAGTACGCGACGGACGAGCCCATCCAGGACAGGTTCATCACGGACTTCCGCTCCGGCCGGACGCCGTTGACCTCGAACGGGGCCTGGACGTAGTCCACGTGGTAGGGGGGCGTCTGGATCTCCGCGACGTAGCTGCGCTCGTTGGCGAAGACCAGGTGCGTCGGTTCGCCCAGGGCTACGGACTCGCCGTAGAAGTCGCCGGGCAGGAGCGCCACGGCGCGCCCCGCGCTGCCTTGTGTGTAAGGAACGGACGAGGAAAGGCCCGTGAGGTTGCCGCCCGAGATCTCGGGCGACAGGTACCACAGCTTGTCGCCGGTGAAGTAATAGGACGAAAAATGGCCGAGTCTATCGTCGCCCTGCGAGAGCGAGAAGAACACTTTTCGGGACGGGGCCCCCCGCTCGGACGTCCCTTCCAGGGGAACGAGCGCAAGCGACGCGCTGCGGAGCAGGTAGCTGGTCTCCGCCCTGGAATAAATGCTGACCCCACCGCATCCGGCGAGGTCCTGTCCCGTTTTGCGCCAGAACTTACGCGCGGGCTTCAGGGCGCCGTCCGTCCCCCACACCGAGACCTGCAGCTGCCCGCCGCTGCTCCCGTACTTCGCGGACAGGAAGACGATCTCGTCCTTCCCGTCGCCGTCCAGGTCGCCGGCCTCAGCGATCATCCCGTAGTGCGGGACGTACACCAGCGTAAACGACGTGCCGCCCACCCGCTGATCGTCGTCATCCAGCCGCGTCTCGGAGTCGCTGAACCCGGAACCGTTCCACCCGTATGTCCGAACGGTCGGATAGGCGTCTCTCTTTTTCCATTTGTCGGCGTAGACCGCCGCGAGCTCCGTCTTCCCGTCGCCGTTGAAGTCCCCGGCCACCACGTCGCAGCCGTCGACCTTCTCGCCCTTGCCGTCCCGGCTGCCGAGGCCGGTTCCGTGTATCCGGGACACCTCGACGACCTCCGACGCGCTCCCCGAGACGCGACAGACCTCGAGATAATAGTCGTCGCCCCTGCCGGTGCGGATAAACGCGAACTCGTTGGCCCTGCCGTCATGGTCGAGGTCGCCCGTCGCCACGCGAACCGACGGGAAATAAGCGTTCATCGCCCCGAGCGACTGGGTCTGGACGCGCTTCCCCACGGGGTCCACGAAGGCCAGCCAGGCGGTGTAGGTCTGCGCGACATACCCGGGGCGTTTCCCCGACGACGGGTCCCCGCCCGCCGTGTAGTACGCGACGACGAACACCTCATGGCCGCCCTCGCCGTCGGGGAAGAGCCCGGCAGCCGAGTCCGTGACGTAGGGGTACCCGGACGCCTCGATCGTCGTGCTCCAGCCTTTCGCCGCGGCGAGCCCGCCCTTCTCGTCCGGCTTCACCTGCGCGAAGCGGAGGGTGACGCCCTTTTCGTTGGAGGACGGATACATCACGACGAGGGAGCCGTCCTCGGCCCGCTTTTTGCCGACAGTCGGGTGGAGGCCGGTGTTGGTATACCCGCCGCCGTCCCCAAGGTTGACCTGAGCTTTCTCGGACGGACCTCCCTTGTCGTCGCCCCGGGTGGGATAAAACCGGAACCTGCCGTCGCTCGCCTTCATGAACTTCAAGAACGATTCCTTCACGACACCGCGCGAGCCGGTCGTCTCCATCACGATGTCGTCAATCTTCCCCAGCGGCTTGCCGTTGATCAGGACGGACGCCGCCGCGTCCGCCGGCGCGCCGTGGATCAGGACGATCCCCGCCATCCCCGCGCACAGGGCGCAGGCCCGCGCCAGAGGCAAAATCCTTCCGAGGCCAGTTTCTTTCGAGCACCCTGACCTTCGCGTTTCCCATGAACCGAACAATCTCCGCACCTTCCCCCACCTCAACTTCATAAAAGACAACGACGGGTACGGCGCAAACCGCACGCCGTACCCGTAAAGCCCCCAATCCAAACGTAACAGCGGTAAAGCCCGTCTGCAATATTCCCCGGATGTTCCTCATTTCAAGGCAAAACGCCCCGAGAGAACGACATCCCCCCGCTTATCTTATTGTGGCTATTTCTCCTGTATGGAGTCGATGAGGGCCTCCAGCTTGGGGTTCTGCCCCGTGATGACGAGCATCAGGTATTTATCGTCCTCCGTGTTCAGGATCGCCTTGCTCTCCACGCCGGAATCGTTCTTGAAGGTGAACGTATACACGTCGTCCTCGAGGACCGGTTCCGACCCCTTCAACTTCTGCGCGAAGGCCGCTGCCAGGTCCTTGGCCTCCATTCCCTCCCGCTTGTCCATCGTGATGCTCAACGCCGCGGACTTGTCGTTGGCCACAACCGCCACGGTCGTACCGTCCTGCGTCGCGGTCCAGTCGTCCGGGACATCCACGGTAAAATCCTTGAAATCCTGCACGGCCGCGAAGGCCGCAGCGGAGAACACGAGGACCGCCAACACCGACAAAACACCGATACGCTTGCTCCACATTCACAAAAACTCCCTTCCCGATAACAAGGCTGGATACGGACAGAGGCTGAATCCCTCTATCCGCGATATTCTATGCGCCGCTCCGGGGAGCGTCCATAACCCGAGGTCATGATTACAGCCCGAAGAGGCAACTTTTTTCCGCAAAAGAGAAATTTCTTGGTTCACCGCCCCCTCCAAGGGCCGGCCTCAACCCTCCTCATGTTCCTGTATAATTGTGAGGGAATCAAAGATACGCTTGAATCCATCACGAAGAACATCCTTAAGGAGAAAGCCCATGTCCGAGGAACACTTCCTTCCGCCCCGTGCAGGAAAGGGGATCCTGCCCCGTGCGAGGGTGAACGCGATTCTGGACGCCGCGAAGGAGCGCGGAGGGCACTGGGTCTACGTCGGGGCTCCCGGCGGGTTCGGAAAGAGCCTCGCCGTCTCGCAGTGGCTGGCCCCGCAGCGCAACAAGCATGCCTGGATCACGCTGGATCCCTACGACAACAACGAGGGCCGTTTCGTCCGCAAGTTCCTGGGAGGGCTCGCCTTCGCCCAGAGGGCCAACCGGAGGCTGGCCCGGGCCGCGGAGCGGGTGAAGCCCCCCTTTCTGGAGTATCTCTTCGACGCCCTGGACCTGCTCCTCCCCAACACCAAAAAGTACGTTCTGGTCCTGGACGACCTTCACCATCTGCGGGACGGGGCGGTGCCGCGGGCACTCCCCCTGCTCCGGAAACGCCTCCCCTCCGGATTCACCGTCTGTCTCCTGAGCCGGGACGAGCCCTCGGACATCTTCCTGGACGCCATCTTGAAGGGCGATATGACCGTCTTGGGCGCCCGAGACCTGGCCTTCGACGAGGAGGAACTGCGAAGGCTTCTGACTCGAAACGGCCTTTCCCCCCACCGGGCGACCGACCTCCTGAGGCGGACCGCGGGCTGGCCCATAGCGGTGGGGGCCTTTTTGATGGGGAGCGGGGCGCCGGGAGAGGAAAGGGAAAAGGAGGAAGTTTCCCCCGACGGGGCCCTGCAGGGGGAGGAGCTGCTGCGCCGCTACCTGGATGTCCACGTCTGGATCGGTTGGGACGACCGGATTCGGGACTTTCTGATGCAGGCCTCCCTGCCCGCCCTGCTGGACGGACGGCTGTGCCGCCGCCTGACGGGACGACCGGACAGCGCCGAAATCCTCGAGTCCCTGGCCTTCGTCTCCCGTCTGGGAAACGGGCGTTACCGCCTGCACGACCTTTTTCGGGACTTTCTGAGGGAGAAGCTCTACGAAAGCCGCAGTGCCGACGAGATTCATGCCCTCGAGAAAAAGGTGGCCGACGCGCTCTTCGAGGAGGAGGATTACTACGCCGCCGCCGCGCACTACATCCGATGCTCCGACTCCAGGGGACTGTCCGCCTGCTGCGCGGCCTTTCGGCGAATTGCCGCCTCCAGCTCGGTGGAGGACCGCATCGCGTTCTTCAAGGAATACGTGATCGACGGACGCGAGGAGCTGCGCAAGGACCTCTTCGAGGGGAATCTTCCCATAATGACCCAATGCGCCTTCGTGTACTACGTGGAGGGTAACGCCCGGCAATTCCTCCGGCTTATGGATAAGATTGAACGAGAGCTGGAAAGCCGGAGCTCGAAGGACATCTCTTCATCTTCGAAAAAGGCGGACAGGGATGCCATTCAGCTCTTCTGTGCGCTCCGGGCACTGGATTTTCGCAGGCCCCTGGACCGCTATACGGACGAGCTCCTGGAGGGACGAAAGGACCTGAAGCGTCTCCTGCCCGACGGACAGCTCCGGGTGGGGACCTTTACCGCAGCCATGCCCATGCTGCACCGCTCCCTGATAGACCACTCGGACCTGGCCCGGGGCCGCGATCTCTACGTCCAGGCCGCCAGGAGGCGGAGGGCCTTTACTCCCCTTTTGGGAAACGAGCATCAGGTCATGCTGGAATGCCAGCTTGCGGGGATCCTCTACGAAAGCAGCCGCCTCCCCGAGGCCTGTTTCCGGGCCCTGAGGGGCCAGGAGATGATGGAGACGACGCCCTGCAGGGCGGAGGTACGTTTCTCCGCGGACCTGATCCTGTCGGCCATCCTGAGGGCTATGGGACGAGCGGACGAGGCCGCAAAAATCGAGAAGGAGACGGAACGGCGCATCGAGGGGGAGGGGTTCCTCCTTCTGCGCCCGAGCCTTCGGGCCTGGCGCTTCGCCGCCCGCATCGCAGGCGGGGATGGAAAGGCGGCGCGGGAGTGGCTGGACACCTACGCTGCTCCCCTCACTGAAGGGTTACCTCTGTACCGGATGTACCAGCACTTCGTCACGGAACGGGCGCTGCTCGCCGTCCGGGAGGACGCCTTGGCCGTCCTGTTCGGGGAGAAGCTGCTGAGGCTTGGGATGAATTTTCGGCGACGACTGGACATGATCGAGGCCTCTTTGCTGCTCTCGCTCGCCCACAGGAACCTGGGAAACCGCAAAAAAAGCCTCCATTGCATGGAGAGGGCACTTAAGATCGGGGCGCTCTGCAATTTCCCGAGGCTCTTCATCGACGACGCGCCCGCCCTCGCCCCGGTCCTCGACACCCTGCTGCGAACCCACAAAACGCATAAGGCCCTCTGGATCGATTTCGCGGTCCGGGTCCGGGCAGCCATGGCGGGGACCGATAAGGTACCCCTGACCTCATCGAAAATGGTGAAGGAAGCGGCGGCGGTCCCCGCCCTGAGCGACAGGCAGATTCGGATTCTGGAACTTCTCGGGAGGAACGCGAGCTACGGGGAGATCGCGAAGGAGCTTGGAATAGCCCACAGCACGGCAAAATACCATGTCCTCAGGCTCTACCGCGCCCTGGGAGCCTCGAGCGCCGCCGAGGCCCTTGCCCGCACAGGCCGGCCCGGGCCCCACAGCTCCGGCTCCGAATCCCCGGGATGAAGCGCTAGGCCCACGTCCCGGATCTTCGGGACGCAGCGCACCAGGTGCTGTCCGCCGCCTCATACATCACCGTCCTGGATCCCCCGGAACTTCGTGCCCTCGTTCACGACTTGGCGGTTCGAATGAGAGAGAGGAACTCCTTGCCTTCAAGTACTGCCCCACACTTTTTCCCCTCAAAGTCATCGAACGGAACTTTTTTGGCGAAGGTCAGCAACACCCGAAATTTTTCTTCTTTTTTTATGTTACACTGGAGGAAACTATGGACTCGTTCCGAACCCGATCGGCCTCCCGACGGGGACGGCCGAGGGCGCAAGGGGATGGTGCGGATGGACGACAAGGGGGAAATCGTCAGCAGCTGCGACGTGGATGAAAACATCGCGCTTCAGATATGGACCAAGGGGCTCTCCCCCCGTCTCGTTGTCCTCAACAAGAACAAGAACTCCAGAAAACTGATTCACCTTTCATGGATGGAGAATCGGGAGCGCAAGCTCGCCGTCCAGGGGAAGAAGAGGACGGAGAGCTTCAGCTACGAGATCGCGGACCTCGTTCCCCTCCTGCAGCGCATCCTTTCCGAGTACGCCGTGTACACGGCGTTCCGCCCCAGGCTCTGGAAATTTTCCGTCGACCTCGAAAAGGTCCTCCACGCACCGGAGATCGTTACGGACAGGGGGGAACTGCACCTTCTGTCCGAGGAGAGGCGGTCCTCGCTCTGGATCGCCGACTTCACGGAGGAGGACAAAAAGAGGGGGAGGTTCCGCCCCTTCTTTCCCCTCTCCCCCGAGGAAGGGCAGGCCCTGTCGGCGAAGCTCGAGATACGGAACGACGAACGCACGGCGGACCACCTTATCAAGACCGGGGCCGTGCGTCAGCTGGCGGGCGCACGACCGGCGCGCTGGCACAGCCCGGTTCGGATAGCCGCCACGGCCATGCTGTTGGGCTTCTCCTTCTGCCAGGCGGACGGATCGGACTTCGTCGACCTGCTCTGGCGGGGAGAGGAGCCCCCCGAGACGCCGGGCCTCCCCAAACCTGCGGAGCCCGGAAAAGTTTCCTTCACGCTGCGGGACCCCCGCCTCATGGGGCTGGGATGCAAGCTGGCGGCCTTCATACGGCACTTCGACGCCGTGGACAGGATCGAGGAACGCATCTCCATGGACAGCGACAAGGAGCTGCAGGAGCAGGGGTACGAACGCAAACGCCGACTGACCTTCCCGGACGGGACCCTGGGGGACGTCTCCTACTCCGTGACGTTCTTCGACGACGAGCGGGGGCGGATGGCCCTGGGCTGCAAGCCCAAGGCGGCGACCCTGCGCCATAAGGGCGAGCTGGTCTACAGTTTCCCGACGGAGATCTACGAGCAGGCCCTCCTGCACGACACCCTGGGGGGCCCGCCGGACGATTTCTTCTCCGTCGTGCAGCTGGCCTGGGCCCGGCAGTTCCGGAACTGGTACGACGACGTGGCGCTTTACGTCTCCCCCTTCGCCGGACTGATCTGACCCGGGCGAGTGGGAAATCCCACCCTCAAAACCATCCCATTTCGACGCGAAAGAGGATCAAACGCATTTGTGCGAAGCACCCCAACACTATAAAATACGGGGCGGGACAGAAGAGGCTGCAGCATCCGACTGTGTGCCGTATTTCCATTTTGACAGGAGGGGATTGGCATTATGTTGAAGATGTTCATGGTTTCCCTTGTGTTGGCCGGCTTTTCGGCTTTTCCCGCCCCCTGGGACGCGAGGGCGGATATCGGCCCGGCGGCGGAGAATGTCCTGGTGGCATCCGTCCCCCAGACCGAGTCCTCCGACGAGGAAAAGGCGACTTTCGACGGCGAGGCCGCCGAGATCAAGGAGAATGAGGAAAAGCCCGCCCCGTCGAAGACGGAGGCCGGGTCCGCTTCGGACGAACGGAGCAACGCCGCCCTGTCCGCGAAACTTGCGGAGCGCGAGGCCGACTTGGCGCGACGCGAGGCGGCCCTTGCGGAACGGGAGGCCGACCTGGTGAAGCAGGACAAGGCATCCTCCGCATCCTCCGTGGAGGTTGCGGAACGGGAGGCGGAGCTGGCCAAACGGGAGGCGGCCCTGGCGGAGCGTGAGGCCGAGCTGGCGAATCAGGGCAAGTCCGCCTCGGCGTCGTCCGCGGAGCTCGCGGCACGGGAGGCGGAGCTGGCCAAGAGGGAGTCGGCCCTCACGACACGCGAGGCCGAGCTGGCGAACCAGGACAAGGTCTCCATCGCCTCGTCCGCGGAGCTTGCGGAGCGCGAGGCGGCGATGAAGGATAAGGAAGCCGCCCTTACGGCCCGCGAGAGCGAACTGGAGAGGCAGAGCAGGGCATCCTCCGAGTCGTCCGCGGAGCTCGCCGCCCGCGAGGAGGATCTGAAGAAGAGGGAAGCGGCCTTGGCCGAGAAACGCGAGGCGGACCTGGCGGAGCGTGAGGCCGAGCTGAAGAAGAAGGAGGCCGCCCTGACCGAGAAGGAGGCGGCTCTTCAGAACAAGGAGATCGCCCTGATGGACAAGGCGCCCGTGGTCGCCGAGGCGCCGATTGCCGTACCCGACGTGAACGGGCCGGGAGCGGTCGTCGTCAAGAAGGAAAACGGCCTGATGAACTGGACGGAGAACTACATCGAGGCCACGGGCATGGCGGTGGCCCCCACGGGGATGAAGGGGGCGCAGGGCAAGGCGCTTGCGCGCAGGGGCGCGACCCTGGACCTTCAGCGCAACCTCCTGGAGTTCATGAAGGGGGTCCAGATCGACGCACAGACAACGATGAACGATTTCATGGCCGAGGACCGCGTGCGCTCGGAGATCTCCGGCATCATCAAGAACGTGGAGGTCATGCGCGGCGAGTGGGACGGGGAGGCCTATACGGTCACCGGTCGGATCAAGCTGCCCCCGGTCCGGGCCGTCGTGGCTCCGAAGATCCCGGTCGACAAGACGTACAAGGAGCCCAAGCCCAAGAAGTCGGCCGGCCGCTACACGGGGCTCGTCATCGACGCCCGTCACCTTCCGCTGGTGCCCTCGATGAGCTTCCGCGTTCTGGACGAGTCGGGCAAGCCCGTATACGGCATGGAGTTCGTGGATTACGACCGCTTCCTCCAGTCCGGGCTCTGCGCCTACTACAACAACATCAACTACGCGAAGGGCGAGGTCCACGTCGCCGGCAACCCGATCGTCGCCAAGGCGCTGAAGCTGAAGAACGGAAACGTGGACATCGTCGTCAGCAACGCCGTGGCCGCGAAGGTCCGGGGCAGTTCCTACGACTTCCGCAAGGACTGCAAAGTGATCGTGGTCTCCAAGTAGGCGCCGTTCGATGAGAAAAGCTGCGGGATTCGATGCGGTTCGGCCCCTCCGAAAAGGAGGGGCCTTCGGAATGGCGGCGCTGTGCCTTATTCTCCTCGCCCTGACGGCGGGACTCGTTCCGGACGAGGCATGGGCCGCGAAGAAGGCCGCCCCCAAGCCGGCGGCGGGAAAGTTCATCACGGTTGAGGCGGAGGGCTACGCCCCCATCGTCGACGGGGCGAAGAACAAGGCCCGGGAGGACGCCAAGCGCTCCGTCATGCGCGAGGCGCTGGAGAAGGCCTTGGGCGCCTACGTCACCGGCATCACGGAGATGAAGAACTTCGAGGTGGTGAAGGACAAGGTCTTCTCCCAGTCCCAGGGGATCGTCAAGAGGATGGATATTCAAAGGGAGTGGGAGGACTCCGACGGCTTGCTGCACCTGTCCGCGGTCTGCGACGTGGCCGAGGCGGCCCTGGATGGGGTGCTTGGTCCGGCGGTCATCGATGCGCTGGGCAACCCGAGGATCATGGTCCTGCTCGACGAGCGGATCGGAGACAAGCCCTCCTTCCTCTCCACGGCGGAGAGCGAGGTCCTGCGGGTCTTCGAGAAGGCGGGGTACCTGCTGGTCGACGCCACCCAGGCCGGGACGCTGAAGGATATCGACCTGGCCGCGGCGCGGAGCGCGGATGACCCCGAGAAACTGAGGGAGATCGCCCGCGACTTCCAGGCGGACGTCCTGATCTACGGCAAGGCCTACGCCAGCTCCTATGCGGATCAAAAGATAAGCGGCGTCCGCATCTACGGGGTGCGCAGCACCGTGCAGCTCAAGGCGGTTCTGGCCGCGTCGGCCTATCAGCTCGGCTCCGACACCTACGAGGAAAAGCAGAAGGGCACCTCCCTCGAGGACGGGGCCGTCAAGGGACTGAAACCGGGGGCCAGCCGCGCGGGCAAGAGCCTGGTGAACAAGATCGCCTACGCGCTGATCTCGGGCTCGGCCGGGGGCATCCCCGGGCGGACGGTCAAGATCAAGCTGACCGGCGTCGCCTTCAAGGATGTGAAGGCCCTCAAGGAGGAGCTCTCGGGCATCGAGGGCGTGACCGGCGTCTACCAGAGGCAGTTCCGCAAGGGCGAGCTGGAGCTGGACGTCGTCTCGGACAAGACGGCGGAGGACCTGGCCTCGATCCTGTCGGACAGGGGCTGTGAGATCGACGGGGTCTCCGGTTCGCTGGTCGAGGGCCGCGGTGCGGAGGTCCCCGCGCCATGACGGGCCTGCGGCGCATGCTGGGGATTTCCGCCTCCGTCCTGTGCTTTTGTCTCTGCGCCCCGGGGCTGGCGGCGCCCCTGGCCGAACCCGTCCCGGCGACGACGGAGGACCTGCTTCAGATGACGGAGGAGAGCCTCTATGCCGATTGGCAGGAGAACCGCGCCTTCGTACGGGGCGTGGGACGCGTGGTGCAGAACACGGCCCAGGGCAGGCTTCTGGCGCGCCGGGCGGCCCTGACGGATGCGCGCCGCGGCCTGCTGTCGCTGCGCCAGCGCATCCTGGCGGACCCGGAGCTCCGGGGACGGGCGCTGTGGCTCGCGGGCCCCGTCCCTCCGGTACGGATCCTGACCGAGAGGATCGAGGGCGGGCTGTACTTTATCGAGGTCGAGACGGCGCTCTCCCGTCTGCTCGGCAAGCGCGGGGAGGCCTACGTGGCGGGCGAGATGAAGCGGCTGCACCTGAAATAGGACAGCTTCTTTCGAGCATACGCGGCGGTCCCGGCTGTGGTCCTGTAAAGCGTTTCCTTAAATCAGTGTTTCCCTGAAAATTCTTCAAACTCTTCAAGGAGGAGATGTCGGTGGTATCGAAATGTTGTCGGGCGGGGCTCGTCCTCGTCCTGGGGTTGTTTTTCTGTCTGACGCCGGGGGCCGCGCACGCGGCGCTGCCCAACGGGTCGATCGCCGTGCTGGTCAAGAGCGCCTCCGCCCAGGAGGCGGCACAGACGGCCTCGGTCTTCACGCGCCAGCTCCTCGCCAAGGGGTACAAGGTGGTGGACCCCAAGAAGCTGGAGGCCATCCGGCGCAGCAAGGCCGCGGCCCTGGCGCTGGACGGCAATGTGGACGCCATCATGAAGCTGGGCAGGCAGTACGGGTTCAGCACCATGATCACGGCTCAGGTGGAGGCGGGAAGCCCCGTGCTGAACGAGTTTCAGCTCTACACGGGCACATCCTCCGTCGCCGTCATGGTGACGGCGTCGAACGGGAGCCAGATCTACGCCGACACCGTGGCGGGCAAGCAGGTGGGCTACACTCCATCGGAGGCCAAACAGAAGTCCCTCGAGGCCGCCGCCGCCCTGGCCGTCAAAAGGATGACGGAATAGGAGGCCCCGCCATGAGACGAGAGCATGGCCTGCGCCGGGGTATTTTATCCATTCCGGCAATCTTGGCGACCCTGGCAGTCCTGGTAATATCCCTCGCCCTGGCGGGCGCCGCCGCGGCGCGGGAAAAACCGCGCCTGGCGGTTCGGGAGTTCGAGAACAAGGCGGGGGGCGACATTCCCGCCTCCGCCATAACCGAGATGATGACGACCGAGCTCTACGAGGCGGGGCTCTTCACCCTGGTGGAGCGCGAGAAGCTGCACTACGTCGGGGAGGAGATTCGGCTGAGCCAATCGGGACTCATGGACGAGTCCACGGCCCCGGAGCTCGGCAAGATCAAGGGGGCGCAGTACTCCATGACGGGGGCCGTCACGGAGTACCACTACAAGGCGGCGGGAGGCGCCATCCCCATTCCGGGGGTCGGAGGTATCGGGGGGGCCTCCAACACGGCCTACGTGACGCTCGACATCCGCATCATCAACAACGAGACGGGCGAGGTGGCCTACGCGGCCGCGGAGCGCGGGGCCTCCAACCAGACGCTGGGCGGCCTCGTCACCAAGTACGGCGGGTTCGGTGCGGGGAAGATCAACGGCATCCTGGCCGCGGCGACCCGGAAGGCCGTGATGAAGCACGTGGAGAGCATGAGGGGCCTGCGCCTCGATTGACGGAATGGGGCAATGGAGTGACCGGAGTGACCGAACAAAAAAGCGGAGGTGCTTTAGGATCATGAGAGTGCGTAAGAGCGTTGTGTTGGCGTCGTTGTTTGCCCTGGCCCTGTTCGCCCTTCCCTCCTGGGCAGGGGAGGAAAAGGTGCGGATCGGCGTCTTCCAGTTCGAGAGCAAGGCGTCCGGCGTGTCGCAGCAGCAGGCCAACGCCGTCATGGACCTGATGACCCGCGCCCTCGCGAGCTCGCGGTCCATCGCGGTGATCGAGCGGGAGCAGCTGGACAAGGTGGGCAAGGAGATCCGACTGGGACAGTCGGGGCTTGTGGACGCCAGCACGGCGGCCGAGGTGGGGCGCGTCGCCGGCGTGCAGTACATCCTTCTGGGCGCGGTCACGGAGCTGAGCAAGAAGGCCTCGGGAGGGGCGATCCCCCTCTTCGGCCACATCGGCATCGCGACCGGGTCGGAGGAGGCGCAGGCCACCATCGACGTCCGCATCGTGGACACCTCGACGGCCGAGATCAGGCTGGCGTTCTCCGAGACGGGCTACTCCTCCAACGAGGTCTCCGGCCTCTACCTGGGCGGAGCGGTCCTGGCGGAGGGCACCTTCGACGGCCTGGAGGGCCGCGCCATCTCGGACTCGGTGACGCGCCTGGCGGCCCGCATCCGAGGCACGCTCGGCGGGGAGAGCTCGCATGTCGTCGCGGTGGCCGACAAGGAGGTAACGATCGACATCGGCTCCTCCATGGGCGCCAAGGAAGGGGCGCTGTATCTGGTCTACGCCGACGGCAAGACGATCCTCGGCATGAACGGCGAGACCATCGGGCAGGAGCGCCTGGCCCTCGCCGTGCTCAAGGTCCGCGAGGCCACGTCCACCTACAGCAACTGCACGTTCGTCAAGGGGGGCAAGGCCTCCCTGGTCCGCCGCGGGGACAAGGTCGAGCCGATCAGCAGCAGGATGATCAAGTCCCTCAAATTCGCCAGCTCCCGTCCCGCCGCCTCCAGCGGGACCTTCGAGCAGATATTCGGAGACGCCCCCAAGGACGGCGCGGAACCCCAGGCCGCCCCGACGGTCTCGGACACCCCGAATGCAAACACCGAGACTCCGTCTCCGGCAACCGTCACGGAGCAGCCCAAGCCGGACGAGAAGCCGGCGGCGGGCGAGGCCAAGGTCATTCCGGGGCTCGACCCCAACCAGTCCACGGACGCCAAGGTCATCGAGACCTACGCCATCTCGGGCGGGGACAAGAACCTCCTGGGGATCATGCAGCGCAACGCCTACAACAAGTTCAATAACGGCAAGTACAAGGACGCCTACGCGGAATTCTCCAAAGCGGCGGATGCACACCCCTCCGTCAACTACCTCTCGGCCTACTGGGCGGGGGTCTCCGCGCACAAGTTGAAGAAGACGGACGAGGCGCTCCAGTGGATCGACAAGGCGCTGGCGATCAACCCGGACTACAAGCCAGCCCAGGATTTCAAGTCGAAGACCCTGAAAAAGTAATTCACTCCCCCTGCTAGCGGGCGAGGTATTTCCCATCGAAGAACGGCGGAGCTCTTTAAGGGCTCCGCCGTTCTTTCGTCTACCGTGAGCGGATGACACGAACGGTATGTTTGATCGATATCACTTGTATGCTATCATTACCCTTGCACATCTCTTTTCGTTGAAAAAGTTTTTTGGAACGGCCAGAGCTGAAAGGTTTGGAAGGAAAACTTTATATGAGGAAGATAGCAGTTTACGGCAAGGGTGGAATAGGCAAGTCGACGACGACGTCCAACCTCTCGGCTGCGCTGGCGGAGCGGGGGCTCCGGGTGCTGCAGATCGGGTGCGACCCCAAGGCGGACTCGACCAAGACCCTGATGGGGGGACGCGCCATTCCGACCGTACTGGAACGGATGAGGGAGGGTGCGGATTCCGTACGACTCGAGGATATCGTCTTCGAGGGGTATGGGGGGTGTCTGTGCGTGGAGTCCGGAGGTCCGACCCCGGGGGTCGGATGCGCGGGGCGCGGCATCATAGCGGCCTTCGAGAAGCTCGAGGAACTCGAGGCCTACGAAAGGTTCCGGCCGGACGTGATCCTCTACGACGTTCTGGGGGATGTCGTGTGCGGCGGGGTTGCCATGCCCATACGGGGCGGCTATGCCGACCACGTCCTGATCGTTACCTCGGCGGAGCAAATGGCTTTATTTGCGGCATCGAACATCGCCTGCGCCATCGAGAGCTTCGGAAAACGCGGCTACGCCAGGCTGGCGGGCCTGATCCACAACTCGCGCAACATCGCCGACGAGGACCGCCGGGTGGCCGAGGCCGCCGAGGCGCTGGACACCATTGTGCTGAAGAAGATCCCGCGCAACGGCGACGTCCAGACTGCGGAGAATCGCGGCTGTACCGTCCTCGAAGCGCTTCCGGACAGCCCCATGGCAGCGGAGTACCGCGACCTTGCGAAGCGCGTTCTCGAGGTGTGCGGGGGATGAACGGCGCGTTCGAGGACACGCTTCACTACACATCCCCGGCCCATGGCGGCTGGGGGATGGTACGCATCGGGATGCTCGTTCCGGAAAGCGTGCAGCTGTTCGTATGTCCCTTCGCCTGCGGGCGCCACGGGGCCATCGGGGCGATGCGCCAGGGGTTCAAGGACCGGCTGGCCTACCTCTACGTCGACCAGAACGATATCGTCCGGGGCTACGACGACCTGATCCCCGGGGCCGTGGAGGAGCTCCTGGACGCGCTGCCCCGGCGTCCCAGGGTCGTACTGATCTTCCTGAGCTGTCTCGACGACCTGATCGGGACGGATCGGGAGGCTCTCCTGGAGGTCCTGCACGGCCGTTTCCCCGATCTGCGCTTTCGGATATGCCACATGAATCCGATCTCCCTCGACTCGAAATCCCCACCTCCGGTTACGATCCGGAGGCGCATCTACAGCCTGTTGGAGCCCTCGGAGACGAAGGAGACGTCGGTCAACAGCATCGGCAACCTGGAGGCGGTGGCCCCGGAATGCGAGCTGCACCGTGTCCTCGAGGGCCTGGGCGCGGGCGAGCTTCGGCACATCTCGCGCTGCAGGACCTTCGAGGAGTTCCAGCGGATGGCCTCCAGCCGGGCGAACCTCGTCCTGGCGCCAACCGGAGTGCAGGCCGCGAAGGAGATGGAGCGAGCTTTGGGAATCCCCTTCCTCCTCCTGCCCGTGAGCTACCGCATCGGGGAGATCGAAGCGGGCTACCGGCAGCTTCGGGACTTTCTGGACCCATCGGGCGCCGAGCCCGATCTCTCCGCCGAACGTGCGGCTGCGCTCGTCGCCGTCGAGGCGGCCCTGCGAGCCGTCGGGGACAGGCCGGTGATCGTGGACGCGTCCGCCGTTACCCGCCCCTTCGGCCTCGCCCGAGCCCTCCTGGAGTACGGGTTCTCCGTCCGGCGCGTGGTGGCCCAAAAGTGCATCCCCATCGATCGGAAAAGCCTGGACTGGCTGGAGGAGAATCGGCCGGACGTGGAGCTCGTGCAGCCTCAGCATCACAGGGCCGTGCGATTCGAGGGGCGTCTTGCGGAGGCGCTCGCCATCGGGGTGGACGGCGCCTACCTGGCGGGGGCCAGACGTGTAGTGGACCTCTTCGCCGATGGGGCGCTCTTCGGGTTCCATGGGCTGAGGGTCCTGATGGAACGGATGCGTGCAGCCGCCGAGGCCGAGACGGACCTGGAACGCCTGATCGAGAGCTACGGGCTGGTGGTGTGATGGCACGCCTGTCCCTATGCCTTCCCCCCTTCTCCCCGGATTACTCGGGGATCTCATCGGTCTTCTTCGACCTCCCCGCCGTGGTCGCCATCCACGACGCCTCCGGATGCACGGGCAACTACACGGGCTACGACGAGCCGCGGTGGTACGGGGCGGGCGCGGCGATCTTCTGTTCGGCCCTGAGGGACATCGATGCCGTGATGGGGGACGACGAGAAGCTGATCGGCCGCATGATCGCCGCATGCCGGGACCTGGACCCCAAGCTGACGGCGCTGGTCGGCAGCCCCGTCCCGATGGTCGTCGGCAGCGACATGAAGGGCATCGCCACGGAACTGGAGGCCCGGACCGGGCTGCCGGGTTTCGGGTTCGACACCACGGGGACGGCCTACTACGACCGCGGAGTTTCCGCCGCACTGATCGCCCTGCTGGAACGCTTCGCCGAGCCCTCCCCCTCCGTGCCGAACACGGTCGGCATCGTGGGGGCGACCCCGCTCGACTTCGCCGATGGGGTCGATATCCGCAACCTCCAGGACGCCCTGCAGGAACGCGGCGTCGAGGTCACAGCGACGCTGGCGATGGGATACGACCTGGAGGCGCTGCGGCGCGCAGCCTCGGCCCGCGTCAACCTGGCGGTGTCGCGAGCAGGCTTTCTGGTCTCGAAATGGATGTACCGCCGGTTCGGAACGCCGTATCTCTGCGGCCTGCCGATGGGGGCGGCCTTCCTCAAGGCGTATTTCCAGGCGCTCGGCGCCATGCTGGAGGGCGAGCTTCCCGAGCCCCGGATACTGAAGGGCGAGCCTCCGTCCGAGCATCCGGAGGTCCTGGTGGTCGGGGAGCAGGTTCAGGCCAACGCCATCCGATGCGCCCTCGGAACGGAATTTGGGGTGTGCGATATTGCCGTGGGCTGCATCTTCGGCATGGAGCCGGACCTGGCCCTGCCGGGGGACCGGGACCTGAGGGACGAGGCGGAGATCCGGAACGCGATGAACTCGGGCCCCTCCCTGGTCGTGGGCGACCCCTTCCTCGAGCCCCTGCTGCGGGACGACTCCGTGAAGTTCATCTCGTTTCCGCTCTACGCCGTATCCAGCCATCAGTCTCCCGTTGCGCCCGTTCGCCATATCGGCGGACGTTTCAACAAGTCGTTCTCCGCGCTTCTTCGGCGTCCCGACCCCCGCGCCGATAAGTGCGCCGGAGCGAGGGGGGCGGAACCCGTCCCCCGGAAACTTTCCTGAGTGTCGCTTGACTGTCGCTCGAGACTTGAGACTTGAGAAAGGATGATGTTCCGCATGAAGTTTACGTACGATCGTCTTTCCTATCCTTCGGGACTGTTTTGTACCGTTCTGCTGCTGTTTTTGAGCCTCGCCGGGGCCGCGTCGGCCGCCTCCGACGCGGCGAAGGGGGCTGCGTCCGGGGAACCCGGCGCGGAGAAGGCGACGCGGGTGGTCGTCGATCACACCGGCAAGGAGGTGCGCATACCGGCGAAGATCGAGCGCATCGTCATCACGGGCCCCTGGCCCCTGCCGTCCGTCTACTGCCTTTTCGAGGGGGCCGGGGACAAGCTGGTGGGGATCCATCCCGGCTCGATGTCGGCCGCGAAGCATTCCCTGCTGCCCCGCGTGGCGCCCGGCATCCTGAGGGCCAGCACCGAGTTCCTGAAGGGGGACGTGCTGAACGCCGAGGAGCTGCTCAAGCTGAAGCCCGACGTCGTGTTCTACAGGGTGGAGACGGCAGCCCACGCAGGGCAGCTGGCCCTGACGGGCATTCCCGCCGTGGGGTTTTCGACGGCCCTCTCGGGGTTCGACACCATCAAGACCTTCGAGAGCTGGGTCAAGCTCCTTGGAGAGGTTCTCCAGCAGGAGGACCGGGCGTCCGGAATCGTCGAATACGGCCGGAAGACCTACGACGAGATTCAGGCCGCGCTGAACGGCGTGAAGGGCCTCAAGAGGCCGCGCGCCCTGATCCTCTTCAACTACGGCGAGGGGAACATCAAGACGTCGGGAAGCAATTTCTATGGGCAGTACTGGCTGGAGTCCACCGGGGCGGTCAACGTCGCCTCGGAGCTCTCGGGGGTGGCGGACATCAACATGGAGCAGATCTACGCCTGGGACCCCGACATCATCTACATCACGAACTTCAGCCGCCACATGCCGGAGGACCTGTACGAGAACGCGATCCCCGGACACGACTGGAGCACCGTCAGGGCGGTGCGCGAACGGAAGGTCTACAAGTTCCCGCTGGGCATGTACCGCTGGTATCCTCCCGCATCGGATACGCCCCTGGTGCTGAAGTGGCTGGCGAAGAAAAATCAGCCGGAGCTCTTCGCGGACGTGGACATGGACGCCGAGGTGCGTGCCTACTATAAGCGCTTCTACAACCTCGACCTGACGGACGAGGACCTTCGCAGGATATTCAGTCCCGCGCGCGAGGCCGCCGACGCCAAGTGAACATGCGGAAGCGGTGGATTTTTTTCCTGCTGGCCCTTCTGCCCGTCGCCGCGGCGGTGCTCTGCCTGGGAATCGGGCGCTATCACGTCGGCGTCGGAGAGACCCTCGAAATTCTGCTCTCCGCGCTGAAGGGCCAGAGCGCCGCCTCCACGGCCCATTCGGTCATCTGCAAGGTGAGGCTTCCCCGGATCCTGCTGTCCCTCTTCGTCGGAGCGGGGCTCTCGGTTGCGGGGGCCTCCTTCCAGTCCCTGTTCAGCAATCCGCTGGCGACGCCGGACACGCTGGGCGTCGCCACGGGGGCCTCGTTCGGCGCGGTGCTGGCGCTCCTGTTCTCCCAGAACCTGCTGGCCGTGCAGGCCTCCGCCATGGTCATGGGGCTCGCGGCGCTGCTGGCGACGACCCTCATCAGCCGGGTGCGGGGAAGGAGCACCGTCGTCATGGTGGTGCTGGCCGGGATGGTGGTGTCAGCCCTCTTCCAGGCCATGGTCTCGCTGATCAAGTACGTGGCCGATCCGGAGGAGGTGCTCCCGGCCATCACCTATTGGCTGATGGGAAGCATGTCGCGCGCCAGCTTTCACGGGATCGCGATGGGCGTCCCCCTGATCGTGGGGGGGATGGCCGTCCTCTTTCTGCTGCGCTGGAGGCTGAACATCCTGTCGCTTCAGGAGGACGAGGCGAAGTCGCTGGGCATCGATCTGAGGAAGCTCCGTCTGACCGTCATGGCCGCCGCGACCCTGATCACCGCGTCGTGCGTCTCGCTCTGCGGCAACGTGGGGTGGGTGGGGCTGCTGATTCCGCACGCCGCACGGATGGTCTGCGGCAGCGACAACAAACGGATCGTCCCCATAAGCATGGCTTTGGGGTCGGCGTTCATGGTTCTCATCGACACGGCGGCCCGCAGCATCACCGCGGCGGAAATCCCGGTCTCCATATTGACGGCAATCATCGGCGCGCCGTTTTTCATCCTTCTGCTGCGCCGGACAAGGGGGGCTCGACTGTGATCTTCGAGGTTCAGGGAGGACATTTCGGCTACGATTCCGTCCCGGTCCTGCGGGACATCGCCTTCTCCGTCAGGGATCGGGAGATCCTGTCGGTACTGGGGCCGAACGGCGTGGGCAAGACCACGCTGCTCCGCTGCATGATGGGGCTCCTTCGCTGGAAAAAGGGCGCCAGCACCATCGACGGACTCGACCTCTCCCGCCTGAGCCCGCGGGAGGTCTGGAGGCGCATCGCGTACGTTCCGCAGTCCAAGGGGACGGCCCTGTCCTATACCGCCCGGGAGATGGTCCTGATGGGGCGTTCCGCCCGTCTGGGGCTCTTTGCGCAGCCGTCCCATGCCGACGAGGCGGCCGCGGAGCGGGCCATGAATCTGGTGGGCGTAACCCACCTGGCGGACAAGCGATGCAGCTGCATGAGCGGCGGCGAGCTGCAGATGGTGCTGATCGCCCGCGCCCTGAGCGCGGAGCCGGAGATGCTGGTGCTGGACGAGCCGGAGTCCAACCTGGACTTCAAGAACCAGCTGATCGTCCTGGAGACGATCGTGCGTTTGGCGCGCGATCGGGGCATCGCGGCCGTCATCAACACCCACTACCCCGCCCACGCCCTCAAGATCGCCGACAAGGCCCTGATCCTGAGCCGGGATGGCACCAGCCTGTGCGGTCCCGCCGAGGAGGTCCTGAACGAGGAGAACATGCGCAGCGCGTTCGACGTCCGAGTGAAGATCGCGGATTTCCTCTTCGAGGGATTCCGCTACAGGAGCGTCATCCCCATCGCGACGGTGTGAATTTTTCGATACGAGAGGGAGGTTTTTGCGATGAAAAGTTTGTTTTCGCCGACGTGCCGTTTTCTGCGTCCGGAGATCCGGCTGTTGATACTGTTGTTGTGGAGCCTGTGTCCGGCCTTTGACCTGGAGGCCGCTCCGGCGGCGCCCGACCGGGATAAGCCGGCCGCGGCCTCCCGCATCGTGGTCGACCAGCTTGGGAACGAGGTCGAGCTCCCCGCCGAGGTGAACCGTGTGGTCATCGCTTCCGCCTGGCCTCTCGCCTCGGTGTTCTGCCTCTTCGAGGGCAGCGTCGAGAAGCTGGTCGGTTTGGACCCCGCAATCATCAGTGCGGCCGAGAACTCCCTCCTGATCAAGGTCGCCCCCGAGATCGTCCATGTTCCGAGCGGCTTCAGCAAGAACGGGATCCTGAACGTGGAAGAGCTGCTGAAGCTGAAGCCGGACGTGGTGCTTTACGCCTCCGCCGTGCCCGGGGATTACGAGGCGTGCAAACGGGCCGGGATCCCTGCCGTGGGCTTCAGGCTCGACGTCAAGGGCTTCAACGCGGTCGAGACGATCAACAGCTGGATGGAACTGCTGGGGCGCGTGATGGGCACGAACATCGAGGCCAGGGATTTCGTCGCCTACGGCAGGGAGATGCAGGCCAAGGTCGAGGGACGTCTCAAGGGAGTCCCCCAGGACAAAAAACCGCGATGCATGTTCATCCACGGTTACGAGGCCTTGGCGATCCGAGTCCCTGGGGCTTCATCCTGGGCGGACTACTGGATCAATGCTTCGGGAGGCGTCAACGTCGCCGCCGAGGCGGGGAAGGGAACCCAAGGCGTCAATATGGAGCAGATCTACGCATGGAACCCAGAGAAGATATTCATCACCAACTTTCTCCCGCTCCTGCCCGACGACCTTTACGGTAACAGTGTGACCGGTCACGACTGGTCTCCCGTCGAGGCCGTGAAGCAAAAGGCGGTCCGCAAACTTCCCCTGGGGATGTACCGCTGGTACGTCACCTGTTCCGACTCCGCCCTGATGCTGTTGTGGATGGCCAAGGAGAACCATCCTGAGCTCTTTGAGGATATCGACATGAACCGGACGGTGAAGGATTTTTACAAGAGGTTCTATGGGCTTTCTCTGAGCGACGAGGAGGCCGCCTCCGTGTTCCGTCCCAAACGGGAGGCTGCGGCGGGGATATAGTCCCGATTCATCCATCGTATGCCTCGTTGTTTCCGTTCGCCTTGCCTGCGGGCGATTGGGAATCGGCGTAAAAGAACGGCGGGGCCCGTAAAGGGCTCCGCCGCTCTTTCGTCAATCCGGTATGCTTGCCGTGCGGGTCACGGAGCGCCCCCGAACGACGCCCCCGGGGTCAGAACGCCCGAGTCCATCGTGTACGCCGCCCTTCCGTAGTTCAGGGCCTCCAGGTCGTGAGAGACCAGGATCAGCGTGACCCCCTCCCCGTTCAGGTCCGAGAAGGTCCTCATGATCTGCCCCGCGGACTCCCTGTCCAGGTCGGAGGTGGGTTCGTCGGCGATGACGAGCTGGGGCCTGTTGATCAGGGCGCGGGCGATGACCGTCCGCCGCAGCTCCCCCCCGGAGAGCTCCGCGGGGTAGGAATCCGCCAGGCGCTCTATTCCGAACTTCCCCAAAAGATGCCGGGCCGCCCCCTCCCCGTCCCCCCCGCGCCGGTAGAGACAGAAGGGAAGCAGGACGTTCTCCAGGACCGTGAGGTTGGGCAGCGCCGCCGCGTTCTGCGGGATGAAGCCGATGGACTGGTTTCTCATGAACGAGAGCTCGCGGTCGCCCTTCCCCGCAAGGCTCCGGCCGTCGATCTCCACCGTGCCCGACGTGGGCGCCAGCATCCCCGCAATCAGGTTCAGCAGCGTGGACTTCCCGCTCCCCGACCGGCCGATGATGTTGACGTAATCCCCGGCCCTCACCTCCAGGGAGACCCCCTTCACCGCAAAAAAACGTCCGCCGCCCCTCGGGTACTCGCGGGACAGCTCCGTAAGCCGTACGATAGTCTTCTCTTCCATGCTACAGGTCCCTCATGGTGTCGTAGATGTCCGCCCGACTAGCCCTCACGGCGGAGCGCGCCGCCGTCAGCAGGCCGGTGAGCACCGATGCGACGATGCTCGCCGCGCCCATCAGGAGGAGGACGGTCGGACGCGGCAGCAGGAAGGGCAGGCTCAGCGTCTCCGTCGCCATGGGGCCGAAGACGGCGATGGCCGCTCCGCCGAGAAACGTTCCCAGAACCGAGCCATAGAGGCAGATAAGGAACACCTCGGCCAGGGCGAGGCGTATCAGCTTCCCCCGGGTCGCGCCCAGGACCCTCAGGACGCCCATCTCCCTCCTGCGCTCGCCCAGGGTCATCGCAAACACGAGGGCGATGACGACGACCGCGAGGACCCACACCAGGAGGATGAACCCCTTGATCAGGCCGGAGACCAGGTTCAGGCCGGACGATATCGTGTTGACGAACTTCTTGCTGAACAGGGCGTAGATCCCCCGTCCGTTGAGCTTTCCGTTGAGCGCGCGTGCGGCCTTGACCGAATCGTAGCCGGGGGCCAGCTTGATCATGACGGTGGAGATGAGGCTCCCGTCCCGGGTCAGGGGATGCTTCAGGATCCGCTCCGCCTCCCTGGCCAGGCCGGCCAATGTCTCCCGGGTCATGAACACGGTAGCGTCGAACCCCATCCCCGTCTGCTCCAGCCGCCCGGCCACGGGGAACCCCTTCTTGAAGAAGGTGAGCTCGTCCCCCTCGTCCCCGGCCACGTGATGCCCCAGGATGACCTCGCCGTCCTTCAGGTCCCGATGCAGGGTCCTCTCCAGCCAGGGCTTGATCAGGAAATCGGTCCCGTAGTCGATCCCCACCAGCTGCACCGGATAGGAACAGCAGGAGGCGTTCAGCGTCGCCAGGAAGGTCTGAGGGGACATCCTGTCGATGCCGATCTCCCCGTCCCGGTCGGCCTCCCTGAGGAGCTCCATCACGTCGCGGGGGAGGTAGAAGGTCGAGGGCTTTCCCGAGAGCAGGATGCTGTCGATGTGAGGATCGTACCCCTCGGGGACCACCATGATGTCGGCCCCCAGGCGGTCGGACATGCTGGACACGCCCCCGGACAGGCTCAGGGAGAGGACGGACCCCGCGTAGAGCGAGAAGGAGAAGAGCAGGATCACGAGGACGAGACAAAAGCTCCTCCGGGGCTTCCTGCGAATGTTCTTTCCCGCGAGCTCGAAGGTCGTCAGGCGCATCTCAGCGGCCCCGGCCCACGAAGCCGTGGATCAGGGCGACGACGTTCACCAGCACGAGGGCGGACACGAGGACGGTCACCGCCGGCATGGTCGTTGTATGGCAGGCCATGTCCGCGGCCTTGCAGAGCCCGCACTCCCAGCCCCAGCCCGCCTTGTCCCCGATGACGATAATCCGCATGGGGACCAGATAGCACAGCAGGGCCGCCACAATCGAAAGGACGCCGGAGAGGGACGCGGCCCACCGCTTCCGATGGCCCCAGAGAGCCAGAAGCGACAGGACGACGATCAGCGCCCCCATGCCCGCGATAAAGATCCCGCTGTAATGGCACATCATGTACTTTCCGTTCGGCATGGGGCCGCAGACCGGAAAGAGGACGAAGGGCGTCAGAGCAAGAACCACACCCAGGAGGGCGTTTAGGATAAAGAGTATTTTTTTCATTTTCATTCCACCTTTTTCTTTCCTGCTTTTTTGTCCGAAAAGCATCGATTGAATCAGCGCTTCTCCTATCTCGCCTTCTGCAGCGCCTGACGCACGGCGATCTGAAACTCCCTGTGCGTCACCGTCGCGCCGGAGACGGCGTCCACCTTGTCGATGTCCTGGACCTTGAGCAGCTCGCCCGGATACTGCCTCATCCCCGCGACGGAGATCTGGCACAGCCGATAGTTCGCCTCACTGTCGTTCTTCCCGTAGTTCTCGTCCTTGACGTGCCCCTCGGCGTCGGTCGCGGTCATCTGACAGTCCACGATCGCGTTGTTCTCGATCTTCAGGACGACCTTGGTGCCGCCGCCCCCGTTCTCGCTGCGGTATTCCCCTTCGTAGACGCCGTCGCGGTAGCCCCGGGACGTCCCCTTCAGGACGAACGCCGCCGCAGCGGCAGCAATGACGATCAGGACCACGGCGGCCACGACATAACGACTCTTCATGCTCTTCCTCCGCTCTCTCCGGGCTCGAGGGGCCGGGTCTGGTCGATGTCCTGGACGATCTTCCCGTACTCGAGCACGATCTTCCGCTGGGCCACGTCCCCGACCTCGGGGTCGTGGGTCACCACGATGATGGTGGCCCCCTCGCGGTGCAGGGTCCTCAGGATGTCGATGACGATGCCCTCGTTCTCCTCGTCCAGGTTCCCCGTGGGTTCGTCCCCCAGGAGGATGTCCGGCGAATTGATCAGGGCCCGTGCGATGCACACGCGCTGCTGTTCCCCTCCGGAGAGCTGGCTGGGAAGGTGGCGGGCCCGGTCCTTCAGCCCGACCTTCTCCAGAGCCTCCAGGGCCTCCCCCTCGTCGGGCATGCTGTGATAGTACTGCGCGACCATGATGTTCTCCACGGCGGTCAGATAGCTGATGAGGTGAAACTGCTGGAAGATCAGCCCGATCTTGTCCCTGCGGATGCGGGTGAGGCTTGCGGCGCTCTCCCGGCTGATGTCGTGTCCGTCCAGGACGACGCTCCCCGACGAGGGGCTGTCCATGCATCCGATGAGGTTGATCATCGTGGTCTTTCCCGAACCCGAGGGCCCCATGATGGACAGCCAGTCCCCGGCGTTCACGGTCAGGTTGATGTCCGAAAGGGCGTGAAGCGTGCCGTAGACCTTCGATACGCCCTTCATCTCCAATATCTTACCCAAATTTATTCCCCCCTGAGCACGATGGCCGGATGAATGTCCATCACCTTGCGGACGGGCAGGATCGAAGCGAGGATGGTGATGGCGATGAAGACCGCGATGGTGATGGGAATGAGGAGCCATTGAAAGTGGATGGCCCTGCCGAAGACGCTCAGGCTGACCTGCTGCGCGAACTCGAAGCCCAGGAGAACCCCAAGGGCCCCCCCGATGAATCCCAGCAGAACCCCCTCCCCCAGAAACTCGCCTATGATGAGCCCGTTCTCGGCTCCCAGCGCCTTCTTGAGGCCGATCTCCCGCTTGCGCTCCGCGACCATCGCCATCATGGTGGTGTAGACCGAGATCATGGTGATGAGCAGCACCACGATCGTCACCAGATAGACCAGGGCCTGCAGCTTGCCCAGCACGATGTCCTGAGACTGCGTCAGGCGCCGGACCGCCCGCGGCTGCACGTTCGGAAGCTCGGCCTCGATCGCGGACGAGAGCGTCCCCAGCCCCTCGGCGTCGGCCATGACGCTGCACTCCACGACGTCGCCGCGGAACGTGTCGCCGATCAGCTCGTTCAGCATGTCGACGTCCGTGAAGATGAAGCCCTCCTCGGCCCCCCCGGTGGTGATGATGCCCCGGACGTAGAGCTTCCTGCTGAAATACTGCGTGCCGACGTCCTTCTTGACGTTCTCCTCGGCGCTGAAGGTCTGCTTGGACGCGACGGCGCTCTGCCCGTACTTCACGCCCTTGACGACGAAATCGTCGCCCAGGGAAAGGTCCAGCGTCCTGGCGATCTCCTTGCCCACCATCACCTGGTCGGGCCTGTCCTTCGTCCCCCATTCGCCCTCCACGTACCAGAAGGGGCTGTTCTTCCGGGCCTCGTCCAGGTCTGTCCCCGCGATGATGTAGGGCTGCTCGTTGATCTTGACGGTCTGATAGCGGTAGGGGGCCATGCCCACGATCCGGTCCCCGCCGATGATGCGCCGGACCGCCTCCAGATCCCCGCGGAGGATCTTCGTGTCCCCCCTGGGGAGCAGGACCAGGTTGGCCCCGTAGGAGCGGAACTCCCGTCCCAGCTGCCGTGGAATGTCGTAGTAGATCGTGACCAGCCCCGACAGGGTCGTGGCCCCGATGGCGATGGCCAGGACGGCGACGATCAGGCGGGAGCTCCTTCGGACGAGGGAGCTGACCACCATCTTCAGATACATGCGCTCTCGGCTTGTCGCTTTACTTGCCATGCAGGACCTCCGTAGGCTTCAGCTTCAGCAGGTATCGGATGGCGGGGACGCTGCCGAACAGGACGACGAAGAAAAGGATGGCCGAGACGATGGGGATCACCATCTGCGCGATCTCGATGCCGGATCCGAATACCGTTCTTCCAATGACCTGGGCGAAGCCGATGCCCAAAAAGTAACCGACGACGCCCCCCGCAAACCCGATCAGCATCACCTCGGTCAGGACGAACAGGATGATCTGGGCGTTGAGCGCTCCGAGCGCCTTCAACAGCCCCAGCTCCTGGCTCCTCTCGATGACGCTCGCGGTGATGAGGTTCGATATCGCGAGGGCCGAACCGATGGCGCTGAGGATGGTGATCAGGGTCATCAGGAAGGTGGTCTTGTTCAGGATCGTCCCCTCGGACTCCGCGACCTGCCGGACCGGCTTGGCGACCCCATCCCGCACGACCTCCTGAATCTGATGGCAGATGGCGCTGACATAGGCCGTGCAGTACCAGGTTTCATAGTCCGTGGGGTTCAGGCTCTGCGGATCCTGGGCCGCCCGCCTCGCCAGCTCGTTGTCCGGCGTGGTGATGGCGGAGACCTCCATCCGGGAGATCTTCTCCGGGAGCCCCAAAAGCTCCTGGACCATCCTCAGGGTCCCCACGATCTGCTCGTCCCCGGTCCCGCCGTCGGTGTAGATCCCCTTGACGACGACCTGCCGGGTCCGGTCCCCGTGGCGCAGCGTCAGGGTGTCCCCCAGCGAGACGTCGTTCCGGCCCGCCAGAAGGCTCCCCACCATCACAAAGCCGTCGTCCTCCTCACCGAGCCATTCTCCCTTCAGGTCGATCTGCCACCAGTTCCTCAGGGGCTGCAGCCCCGTATCCAGCGTCTCGCCCGTAGGCAGGACGGCGTGTTTCCGGACCCAGCTTCCGACGAGCGGGACCTCCGCCCCCTCCGGGCCAACCCCATCCACGCGCACGCTCCCCTCCAGGAGGGGGGCGAAATCGACGATGTTGAAGCCCCAGAAGATCGTCTTGACCTTCAACACGTCCTCCTCATGGAGGAACTTGTCGGTGACGCCCTCACCCTCGCTGAGCCCGTAGAGGTCGTTCATGAGGGCGGCCTCCTTGTGGCGCACGACGATGTTGGCGCCGTACACCTTGAGCTCGCGGTTGACCTTGTCCCCGATCCCCAGCATGACGTTCATCATGGCCGTGGACAGGGAGACACCCAGGGTGACGGTGAAGGCGATCATCAGCATCTTGCTCTTCTGGCGGACGATCGTCCGCCGTATCATTCTCCAGAACACGGGAGCCTCCTACTTCTTCTACTTGAAGCGTTTTTCATGGCGCTCCAGTTCCTTGACGTCGATATAGATCTTCGAGTCCCTGACCTCGTAGGGGAACGGGATGGGATTGCACCCCCCCCGGAACCCGATGGTGTTCTTGTTCATGACGACGTCGCAGCGGCGGCAGACCACGTCCTCGTCCCCGCGCTCGTAGTAGCCGGCGATGCCGCAGATCTCACAGGCATCCAGCCCCAACCCATAGGCGTTTCCCGCGGGTTTTTTGACGACGAGAAACCTCACGTTGTACCCGCCCGGGGTGTCGTAGGCGAACTTGTGAAGGTGGCCGTCGGAGACTTTGTCCAGCGCAATGGTTATGACCCCGCCGTCGAGGTCGTAGGACTCGGGCTGGAGGTCTGCCGGCGGTTTGGTGTCGAGATAATTGAGGACCACCACGATCAGGACCGTGGCGGCCGACCAGAAGAACAGGCCGGCGGACCAGCGGCGGCACCCGCGAAGCCGGGCCCTCTCCTTCCGCAGCAGGGCCTTGTTGCGAAACTCGCCCACGACCCTCCGGTGCGTGGCGAATACGTACAGCAGCATCAGAAGGGCCAGGGCCAGCTGGGCAAAGACGAATACGTTCTGAAACCGGTCCCCGAAGATCATGAGCTCGAACACGAAATCCGAGAGCCCGATCACCTTGAGGCGCTGAAGCGCCGCCACGGCCCGGACCCCGTACTCCAGGAAGAAGAGAAGGAGGGAGCCGCTCAGAAACAGGACGGACGCGCCGTCCCCAAGGGCCCGGTGAACCTCGAACGCGCTGAGCGCGAGCATCAGGCACACCCCAAGGCCAAGGACGAAGCCGATGCCCCTCAGCAGCGCGCGCGTGCTGAGGCCGCTCTCACCGAAATAGACGAACTCCTGAGTGTATTGAAAGATCTGGGGCATGAGATAGGTCAGGGAGAGGAACGTCAATGCCGCCAAAACCGCCCTGTCGATCCATCGGGCGCCCCTCCGTTCTCGAAGCAGGATCCCGGACAGGGCGACCCACAAAAAGGCGACCGAGGCCGCCGCCGCAATGACCACCACAGCCCAGCGGTTGAATCGCATGAGGGGGAGGTTCATGCCCTTGGGGTCGAACAGCCGAACCCCAAAGACGACCCCGCCCCCGAGAATCCCTGCCGCCGCTCCGGCCCAGACGATCAGACGATCGGCCCTTCCCTTGAAGCGCAGGATATAACTGAAGATCAAACCGACCATCAGGGAGAACGAGGCGAGATGATCGGTGACCGCGACAAGATATTTAAGAATGGGGTTGACCTCCGGACTTGTCAAAAATTTCCGCGGGGCACACCGCATTCCGAACGGCAGGAGGCCGGACGAAAGGAGACGCCCCGCGGAACAGAGTAACTAACCTGTCCCCTTACAAGTTGGGACTACTGGTTCTGAAGCTGCTCCCCGGTGTAGTTCCAATCGAACTCGGCGGTATGGGTCTGGAAATAGTCGTTTGCCTTCTCCTTGGCGGGAACGCCGGTCTCGGGGTCGGTGTGAAGCAGATAGTCCGTGGGGGGCTCGATGATGAACTTCAGCTTATAGCGTCCGACCTTCAGGCCCTTCTTGATGTTGGCGCCATAGTGGGGGCCGTCGTCGGCGTTCATGGGCATGAAGTTCCCCTCCATGATGACCGTCTTGCCCTGAGCGTCGAGAATCTGGTACTTCACGCTCAGATAGGCCGGCCAGATGTTCTCGCCCGAGCCGAAGCCGTAGGCGATGGCAAAGGTCGGCTGAAGGTGGATGTCCGCCTCGAGGTGCATGTCCGACTCCTCTTTCGAGGGGTTCTTGCCCGCGGGAACCATGTCGACGGCCTGGAAGTACACGGCCGCCACGTTGTAGGGACCGACCTGAATCTCCTCGCCGATGGGAATCTCGGCGAAACCGCTCTCGCCCGGCTTCTCCGCCGGAGCGGCCAGGGCCGACCCGACCAGGGCCAGGGAGAGGACGACGACCAGCATTGCAGCAAACTTCTTCATGAAATTTCCCTCCTGATGAGTATTATAAAAAACCTCACGTGAGGTTTTTTACCAAAGGTTGACTTCGGTCTTCGCCGTCATTTCGCTTTCTTTTTCCCACCCAGGGTATGGGACAGGATGACCCACACCGCCGCGATGACCAGCATGACCTGCGGGATCAGGGTCTCGGCCCGGTCGTAGATGCTCAGCGATTCGATGGAGAAGCCGTTCATGGCCGGGATGGTGGTCCTGCCGACGATCACGTCGGCCTCGGTGAGCTCGACGACGCCCTTGCCCATGAAGGACACGCACAGGATGAAGAGCAGGATGCTGGTAAAGAGGAAGAAGGGCTTGAGCGGCAGCTTCACGCTGAAGTAGCGGAAGGCCACGTAGACGGCCACCAGCACCACGGTCCCCGCCAGGATGCCGTAGACGATGTGGGGAGTGCTGTTCATGCCGCCGGAGAACGACGCCTTGTAGAACAGGATGAGCTCCGCACCCTCACGCAGGACTGCGATGAAGGCCGCGAAGACGAGGGTCATCTGGCTCTTCCGGTCGATGGACTGCTGGACCTTTTCGTTGATGTAGTGGGTCCAGGCCTCGGTGTCCGCCTTGGAGAGCATCCAGTTGCTGACGTAGAAGAGGACCGCCACGGCCAGGAACATGGTCCAGCCCTCCAGGAGCTCCCGGGCGACGCCGCTGGAATCCCCCATGAGGGACTCCAGGGCCCAGGCCAAAAGGACGCTCGCCCCGATGGCCGCAACCGATCCGACGTAGACGCTGCGCACCATCCTCGTGTTGCCGGTCTTGATCAAATAGGCCACGATGGCGACGATGACCAGGATGGCCTCGAGCCCCTCGCGGACCAGCAGGCCGAAGGCGGTGAGGAAGGTCAGCCAGTCCCGGTTCACGGGCGCCTTGGCGGGGGCCTTCGGGGCGGACGCAGCGGGAGCCGGGGTCTCCGCAGTTTCGGCCGCGGCATCGACGGACGCCGCAGCGACGGCCCCGCCGCCCGCCGCAGGACGCCCCTTGTCCCCGTAGACGGCCTCCCCAAGGCTGTCGGGCTCACCGGCGTCGATATCGCCATCCAACACCATGGCGTCCTTGTAGACCTTGACCCTCAAACTTTCGAGCATATCGAGGAGCGCGTCCTTCGCGATCTCCTGATTCCCCAGCAGGGCGTGCTTGATGCTGGCGAAGAGCGCTTCGATGTGACTGACGCGCGCCGACGAGATGGCCACCATGACGTTCTTCTCGAACCCCTGAACCTCGTAGTAGCCGAAGTAGGCGTCGTTGACGTGCTTGTAGGCATCGCGGTAGCGGTCGGCCTCGATATCCTCCCGGGCGGAGTCGAACTCGAGGGCCATATCCGCCGCCACGCCCTTCCACGAATCGTATTTCTTCTTCTTCGCCGCAAGGCCCTCGGATGCGGAAAAGACGACGAAAAGAAAGATCGCCGTGACCAGCAGTCCCCAATAGAGCCGTGCCGACTTCTTCTGCATACTCATCGTTACCCTTCCCCTGAACTGTAATTTAGGCAAGGCAAACAAAAAACATGCCTTTTCCGCTTAGGATTTTACGCCTGGACCCCACATTCGTCAACAAATCCGTCGATGAAAAAAGTTGGTATATTGGGTATAAAAAGAAGCGAGGGAGCGGCAATGTATCCGCCGCACCCTCGCTTCTCCGGGCCGTTCGGGTTGGGGGCCGCCCGCCCCCGCCGATCCCGTGCCCTTTCGCTGCGCTAGTCCCCGGAATGGCTGAGCGGTGCGCCGTCCTTCCGGTTCAGGGCCGAGAACGCCTGGAGCACCATCAGCAGGGCCAGCACGAGAAGCGCGATGGCCATGCCGCCCAGGGTCCAGTTGGGCATCGGCGCGTTGACGATGTTGTCCCGGATCATCAGGGCCAGGGCGGCCACGGTCGTGATCAGCATGAACCACATGGGAACCATCAGCCACTGGTTGGGCTTCTTCAGGGCGCGGGCCACCCAGACGGCCAGGGCCAGCAGGACGAGCGCCCCCACAAGCTGGTTGGCGGCTCCGAACACCGGCCAGATCGCCGCCCAGACGGGGATGAGCGTCCCCGTGGTCGTGTGCGTCTTGGTGAGGAGAAGGCCCATCGCCCCGGCGACGGCGATGACCGTCGCCGTATAGCGGTCGACCTTCATGTTGGTCAGCTCCTGGATCTGATAGCGGGTCAGGCGCGTGGCCGTGTCCAGCGAGGTCAGCAGGAAGCTGTTGAGCGCCAGGAGCCCCAGGGACTTTCCGATCTTGGGGTCGATGCCGATGAGCTCGGAGAAGCGTCCGAAGCCCACCGCATAGGTGTTGGTCGGGTCGCCCAGGATCGCCCCGGAGATCATCACGGTACCCAGTGCGATGACGGCCACGACGCCCTCGATCAGCATCGAGCCGTAGCCCACCAGGACGGAGTCCGACTCCCTGCGAATCTGCTTGGAGGTCGTCCCGCTGCCCACCAGCGAGTGGAATCCCGAGAGGGCGCCGCAGGCCACGATGATGAAGAGCATCGGCCACAGGTAGTTGTTCCCGGAGACGAAGCCCTTGTAGGCGGGCAGTTCCACGGAGAACTTGCTGCTGCCCATGACCATGCCGACGGTTCCGATGACGACGGCGAAGTAGAGGAAGTAGGAGGCCAGGTAGTCGCGCGGCTGGAGCAGCAGCCACACGGGCATGACGGAGGCCAGGAAGATGTAGACCACCAGCACCCAGCGCCAGTTCTCCATATTTTTGGTCCTCAGGGCCCCCTGGGCCCCGGCGAACTCCTCGTAGCTCGCGGCGCCGCTCTTCTGCACGACCTCGTCCGACGCCTTGATCTCCTGGAACTTGGCCTCACGAGCGGCCTTGTAGGCGTCGAAGTCCGCATATTCCGCCAAAGCCGCGGCGTCCTTGGCCTTGGCCGCGTCGAAGGCCTTGGCATCGGCCAGAGGCATGTTGATGCCCGGCTGATGGAACTCCAGGGTCGGGTTGCCGGAGAGGGAGAAGTAGCTGGAGATCCACTTGTTCCCGTTGCCGAACCAGCAGGCGTAGATGATGATGGGCACCATGATGATGGTCATCAGCCACAGAGGGCAGTTCATGCGGTAGATGAGGAGGCCGAAGATCAGGGCCATGAAGATGTAGAGCGTCGCCGCAAAGGCCACCGCCGGGTCCGAGGCGAAGGAGTTGGCCGAGAGCTGGAGGAACACGGCCACAACCAGAATCAACGTCAAAATGGTGAAGCAGAGGAAGAGGATCTTCCCCGCCCGGCCGATCCAGCGCTCGACGACCTCGCCGATGGACTTGCCCTCGTGCCTCATGGAGGAGACGAGCCCGCCCATGTCATGAGGTCCGCCCAGGAACGCGGAGCCGATCACGCACCAAAGATAGGCCGGCAGCCATCCGAACATGCCGGCCGCCGTGATGGGGCCGACGATGGGCCCCGCCCCCGCGATCGAGGAGAAATGGTGCCCCAGCAGCACCGCGGGGTGCGCCGGACAATAGTCCACCCCGTCGTACATGGCCTCGGCCGGCGTCTTGTTGCTGTCGTTCAGCTCGTAGACGCGGGACATGAAACCTCCGTAGATCTTGTAACACAGGGCGAAAAAGACGATCGCCCCCACCAACAGTCCAAGCAGCATCTCAATCCTCTCCTTAAATCAAAACCGATCTCGATTCCCGCTTCGGGATGCGTCCCCCCTGGGACGGCAGATCCCCCTCGACCCCGCGCCGATACAAAAAATCCGCTTCGCCTTCCCGCCCCCTTCCAAAACTGACTTTTTGAGCGAGCACCCTCGCCGCCGCGGAATTTTTCCGCGCCCGGTCGGACGCCCCCCACGAATCCCCTCGATAATAAACAATGAAACACTCCGTCAAGGTAATTATAGCGCAATCGGGATAAAGGCATTGAAAAGACGGATGCGGCCCCTTCGATTTGCGGGACGTGCACTTGACGCTCCATCGCTTTGTGATTGAATAGGGTAGGCCGAAGCCGGGGGGCGAAAGTCATTTCGACCTCCGGCGGCGCTGCGCTTCCATATTTAACGAGAGGGAGCCCTGGGGCGATACGGCCGACAATCGGGAAGATCCTTGAGGAAATTGAACGTGAGGAAGGAGATGGGTGCATTGTTCAGACCCGTTTTGAATTTGAGATCTGCGGCCTGTCGCCGAATTTTTTTTGTGGGGCTTCTTGCCCTGATGGGGGCGATGTCCTTAACGATACCGCTGGAGGCGGCCTCGCCGAAGGCATCCTCCGACGTCTCCCCCGCCTCCGGGGACCCGGCGCCCCGGATACCGGCCTCGGTCGATGTGCCTTCCGCCGCATCGGCGGACTCCGTCTCCGGGGACGCGGCAGCGCCCGCAGCCCGGCCCTTCGGGTTCGGGGACGTGCTCAAGAAGGCCATGGCCGCGGCAGAATCGGAGTACGTTCCGCCGGCCGCGCTGCCCGCCTCCCTGCGCAGCCTGAACTACGACCAGTGGCGCACCGTCCGGTTCAAGCCGGAGCGCTCGCTGTGGCGCTTCGAAAAGCTGCCCTTCGAGCTCCAGTTCTTTCACTCGGGCTTCTACTACGACCGCAACGTGGAGATCAACATCATCGAGGAGGATGGACACGTCGTCCCGGTCCCCTTCTCCACGGACCTCTTCCAGTACCCCGGCGACGAGCTGAGGAGCCAGGTCGCCACCTCCAACGTGGGGTTCGCGGGGTTCCGGGTCCACTGCGCCATCAACGATCCCGGCTACAAGGACGAGGTGGTCGTCTTCCTGGGGGCCAGCTACTTCAGGGCCGTCGGCAAGGATACGAAGTACGGGCTCTCCGCGCGCGGCCTGGCCCTGAACACGGCGCTCCCCTCGGGCGAGGAGTTCCCCTGGTTCCGGGAGTTCTGGATCGGGAAGCCCGCGAGCGGCGACGTCTCCATCACGGTCTACGCCCTGCTGGACAGCCCCAGCTGTACGGGGGCGTACCGCTTCGTCATCACCCCGGGGCCGGAGACGGCGATGCGGGAGGAGTTCCAGGTCTTCTTCAGAAGCGGCGTCGAGAAGGCGGGGATAGCGCCCCTCACCAGCATGTACTTCTACGGCGCACCCGAGAACGGCCGGCTCGGGGACTACCGGCCCGAGGTCCACGACTCCGACGGCCTGCTGGTCCACAGGGACGACGATGTCTGGCAGTGGCGCGCCCTGCGAAACGGGGAGAGGCTGAACACCACCCGGATATCCATGGAACGGCTCCTCGGCTTCGGCCTGCTGCAGCGGAACCGGAACTTCGACCACTACCAGGACCTCGAGGCCGACTACGAGCGGCGTCCGTCCCTCTGGGTCGAGCCCGACGGCGACTGGGGCAGCGGCCGGATCGAGCTGATCGAGATCCCCACCGACTCCGAGTACAACGACAACATCGTAGCCTTCTGGGTTCCGAACCGGGAGAAGCCCGATTCGCCGATCAGGGGGGCCTGCACGCTCCGCTGGGGAGGGCAGGAGAAGCACCTGCACTCCCTGGGGCGCGTGGTAGGGACGCGCCAGGCTAGGGGCGACCGGAAGAACTGGGCGCGCTTCCTCGTGGATTTCGAGGGCGGGGAGCTCGACGCCCTGCCCGAGGACTCGGGGATCACGAGCGTCGTGGAGGTCGATGGGGCCAAGCTGGTCCAAAAGCACCTCGAGAAGAATCCCCACACGGGGGGATGGAGGCTTTCCTTCCAGGTCGAGGTGGACGCGGGCGGCGGATTCTCCGTGTTTCCGGCCGTTCCGCCGGCCGTGCGCCTCTCCGCGGTACTGAAGAAGGGGGAAAATCTGCCGAACCCCCTCACCGAGACCTGGACCTACGTGTTCGGGAGGTAGGGCGCTCATGAACGAAAACCGACCGGCGCTGCAGGAGCCCCGCCCCGGGGAACTGCTGCTGGACCGTCTGCTTCTCTATGTCCGGGTCCTGAGGGTCCCGCCGCGCGAGGGGCTGGAGCTGGTGTTGAAGGCCCTGGACGAGCTCTGTCCATCGGGGATGAGGGAGGCGCTCCCCGCCGAGGATTGCGGCATGGAGACCGCCATGGAGATCCTGAGGACGCTGTGCGCCGAGCGGGGCTTCGTGCCCGACGCGGACGCCCTCCCCTGCCCCGTGCCCCCCTACAACCGAGGATCGATGCCGCCGGCGAAGATCTCCATGACGCGCGGCGGATTTTCCCTGAGGGGCCTCGTCGGAAGGCTCCGACGGCCCAGGGAGGAGCGGACGCGATGACGCATACCCCAAACGCCCGTCCCGCCTGGCGGTTCTCCGCTCTCTGGCGGCGTTGGCTCTTTCTCTTTCTGATCTTCGTCCCCTCCATCCTGGCCGCCTCCTACATGTCCGCCCTGCTTCCCCACGGGGGCGGGACCTTGGTGGAGCTGACTCTCTGCATCCTGTTCGGGGTGCTCTTCGCCTGGATCTCGACGGGGTTCTGGACGGCGCTCTTCGGGTTCTTCGTGCTGCTCTTCCGGTACTCCGGATACCGGATCATCGACCCCGGCTCGCCGCTCCCGGACCTTCCGCAGGGGGTCAGGACGGCGGTGCTCATCCCCGTCTACAACGAGGACCCGCAAAGCGTCGGCGCGGGGATCGCCGCGATGTGGCGCTCCCTGTCCGTCACGGGACTGGAGGGGCGTTTCGACCTTTTCGTCCTCAGCGACACCACGGACCCCGACGTCTGGGTGCGCGAGGAGGCGATGTGGAACGAGCTCCGGGGCCTGCCGGGGATGGAGGGACACCTCTTCTACCGCCGCAGGCCCTCCAACCCGAAGCGGAAGAGCGGCAACATCGCAAACTTCTGCCGCCGCTGGGGCCGCAACTACCGCTATATGATCGTCCTGGACGCGGACAGCGTCATGGCCGGGGAGACCTGGGTGCGCATGGTCGACGCCATGGAGCGGAACCCCCGGATCGGGATTCTCCAGACGCCCCCCAAGGGGGTGAACCGCGAGACCCTGATCGCGCGGGTGCAGCAGTTCGCCAACAGCCTGTACGGGCCGGTCTTCGCGGCCGGACAGAACTTCTGGCAGCTGGGCGACGCTCAGTACTGGGGGCACAACGCCATCATCCGCGTCGAGCCCTTCATGCGCTGGTGCGAGCTGCCACGGCTCCCGGGCCGGGGGCCCCTCAGCGGGGATATCCTGAGCCACGACTTCGTCGAGTCCGCCCTGATCCGCCGCGCAGGCTACGAGGTGTGGCTGGCCTATGGGGTCGGCGGCAGTTACGAGGAGACGCCGCCCACGCTGATCGACGAGATGAAACGCGACCGGCGCTGGTGCCAGGGGAACCTCCAGCACCTGCGCCTGATCTTCACCTACGGTTTCTTCCCCACGCACCGAGCCCTCTTCCTCAACGGCATCCTCTCCTACGGCTCCGCGCTGCTGTGGCTGATCTTCCTGACGGCCAGCTCCGTGCAGGCGCTGCTGGACGTCCTGGTGGAGCCCGTGTACTTTCCGCAGCACAACATGCTGTTCCCCAAATGGCACGTCTGGTACCCGGAGTGGGCGCTGAGCCTCCTGAGCTGCACGGCCCTGCTGCTCTTCCTGCCGAAGATCCTCTGCCTGCTCCACACCCTGCTGACGGCCCGGAACGCGCGGAGCTACGGCGGGGTGGGGCGGGTGCTGCTCGGCGTGGCGGGCGAGACGGTCCTCTCCATGCTGCTGGCGCCGATCCGCATGATCTGCCACAGCCGGTTCGTCCTCATGACCCTGCTGGGCTGGGGAACGGGCTGGGGGGGACAGTCGCGGGACGACCGCGGCACCTCGTGGGGCGAGGCAATCCGGGCGCACTGGTGGGCGGCCGCCATCGGGCTGCTCTGGGGCTGGCTGCTCTACAGGGCGACCCCATCCTTCTTCCTCTGGCTGCTGCCGGTGATCCTCCCGCTCATCCTCTCCGTGCCGCTGTCCGTGTTCACCAGCCGCGCGTCGCTGGGCCGCGCCGCAGGGCGCGTCGGGCTGTTCGCCATCCCCGAGGAGCTTTGTGTGCCCCGGGAACTTGCGGACAAGGCGGAGACGCTGAAGGGACGCCGGCACTACGATCCCCTGAACGTCCCGGAGGAGGAAGGTTTTCGCCGGGCGGTGCTGGATCCCGGCCTGAACGCCCTTCACAGGGCCATGAACCGGCGGCTGAGGGCCCCCCTGGACCCCGCTCTGGTCGAGCGGGCCCTCTCGGGAGTTCCCCTGTCCAAGGGGGAGAAGATGGCCCTGCTGGGCAGCCCCGACTCGATGCGGGAGCTGCACCGAAGGGTCTGGATGCTTTCGGCGACCGAGGGCAGACCGTGGGGAATCTAAGGCGGGGAGTATAAGAGGGAAGGAGGGGATCGCGTTGAACTACGAAAAACTCGGCGAATGCCGGGACATGTGGGATTACCTGAGGTTCGAGCCCTGGGAGCACCGCGGCATGGCCGGGGTGGCCCGCAAGATCACCATGACGAAGACCAGCCTGCTGGGCCCGGTGGCCCGCTACTACGCCTGGGACTACATCGTCTGGCGGCACAGGGGGGACGCGGATATCGCGTATCTGCTGAAGGAGTGGAAGCCCATGCCGGACGTCATGACCCAGCGATTCCTCCTGGTCGGCTCCGGACTGAAGGGCCGGAAGGTGCGCGGCTACCTTCTGGGATTCCGGGGGTTCCTGGAGGTCTACGGGTACCTTCCCGGGACGGAGTGCCACAGGAAGGCCGCGGACCTCATCCCCCCGGTGGAACTGGGGCTGAAGGGGCCGGACGGAGCGAGAGAGGGCGTCTGAACGCCTGACCGCCCATCGGCGGGAGTCCCCGCGCCGCCCCTGCTCCCGCGCCTGGCGCGGGGTCAGCTCTCCGCCGGGTCCCGAGACCCCTCGCCCGGGCTTTGGCGTACCTCCCCGCGCCGCATCCGGGCCACGGCGAGCTCCAGCTCCTCGGCCGCATTGCCGAACACAAAGTTTTTTCCGTTTCCGGGGCGGGCATCCCCCTCCTCCGGCGCCGCTGCCTCGGGAGCTTCAGGCTCAGGGGGCACAGGCTCGGCGGCCGCGGGCTCCGGGGATTCCAACGCGTCCCCCGGCTCCTCGATCATCGGACCAGCCTCCGGGTCCTCACCCAACGGAGCCAAGACGCTCTCCTCCATAGAAGGCGCATCCATGGACGCCTCGATGACGGGCTCAAGCTTTTTCTCAAGCCCCTCCTCTCTCTCCGGCGGGACGACGAGGAAGTCCGACGCGGAGGCCACGGCCGGCACGCCCTCCGCAGAGGCCGGGGACTTCTCTCCCTCCTCCGCGGGGCCGACCCCGAACCGCTCCGAGGCTGTCCGATCCCCCTCGGCGTCCGACACATCCGCCGGGGCGACCGGAAGGGGCATCTCCGACAGCCCCCGGACGGGCTCCGGCAGGGCAAGGGCGCGCTCGAGGTCCAGCTCCGCGATCGTCACGAGCTCGAGGAGATCCTGACGCAGCTCGAAACCGGACCGATAGGAACGGACCCGGTCCAGCCCGCGCCCCTCCCCCGAGGCCGCCCCGGCCAGACGGAACATCCGCATCAGGCGCTCGTTGCGGCAGAGGCCCTCCCCATGGCGGCTGCGCGAAAGCCCGGGGTTCTCGATGCGCACCCGGTCACCGCTGCCGGTCAACCTGACGCTCCCCGCGTCGTGCTCCGCATGGACCAGAGCGTTGACGAAGCATTCGCGCAGCGCCGCCGCACAGGGCCCCGACAGGCCGGAGCAGAAGCGGGGCAGAAGGTCCGACCAGGCCCGCCACAGGTTGCGGACCTCGAAGATCTCCTCGTCCTCCGTCCCCTCGTTGAAGGCGGCACGGACCCGAGCGCTCTTCTTTCCCAGAAGGAGCCAGCCCGCCCGCGTCAATGCGCCGTCGGACAGGACCAGGGTACGGGCCCAGAACCTCTCCGGGGACAGCTCCCGCCATTCCGGACGCCGTGCGGTCACCGCCCCCCGGAACGAGGCGGCGCTCTCCTCGTGAAGGTCCGAGACGGTCAGGCCCGGAACGGCGGATTCGCCACACAGCCGTTCCAGGGCGTCCAAGGCCAACCGGAAACAGGCCCGCTTCCCCGAGACGACGTCGACGCCCTCGATGCGGCGATAGACGCCGCGAGTATAATCGCCCCCCACGCAGACGGGCCGACGCCACCACTCCGCCGGGTCCACCCGGGCGATCAGGAGGGGAACCCCTTCCGCCTCCACGACCCGGAACGAGGACACGGTATCCGCACTGAGCACCCGCTCCCCCGCCAGGACGGTCCTCAGACGGCGTTCCAGGCCGGAGGGGTCGGAGACCCCATGCACCACGGGAGCATCCTCATCCCACTCCGCCCCGAGGACGATCCAGCCCCCGACGCCGTTGGACATGCCGCAGCAGACCGCCGGAAAACGGTCCAGGGCCCCCTCCGGGAGAAACTCCCGGTCCTCCTCCGCGGTTCGGTCCAGAAAATCCGGCAGCGAGGCAAAACGGTCGGATAAAACTCTACGTGCCTGCACGGGCCTTTTTCAACTCCCTTACGGCCGCCGGGCACGGGACGGGGTTCCCGTTTTTCCAGCGGCCAATGCTTTCCGAATCCGCTTCAAGCATACAACGCTTTCCCAAAAACGGCTACCTTTTCCCACACCGAAGGGACGAAAGCACCGCAGAAGATGTCCATGGTCCGCCCCAGCCGGGGCGCTCCCACACGATCCGACAAAAATCCCCCCTGTTCGGACAGGGATGGGTCCGGACAGGGGGGCGAGCCGGGAGGAATCAGGACAGGGTTTCCTTGAAGATGCAGATCACGGCCAGAACGGCCATGAGCCAGCTCACGTCCTTCATCCTGCCGCTCAGGATCTTGATCAGGACGTAGGAGACGATGGCGAACTCGATCCCGACGGAGATGTTGTAGGCAAGGGGCATCATGATGAAGCCCAGGATGGAGGGAGCGAGCTCCGTCCAGTCGTCGAAGTTCAGGTCCCGAAGGCTCATCATCATATAGACGCCGACGATGACCAGGGCCGGAGCCGTCGCGTAGGAGGGCACGATCCCCACGATCGGGGTGAAGAACATCGCGGCCAGGAAGAGCACGGCGGTCACCAGGGCGCTGAGCCCCGTGCGGCCGCCCTGCGCGATGCCGCTGGCGCTCTCGACGTAGGAGGTCACCGTCGAGGTCCCCAGAATGGCGCCCGCCGTGGTCCCGATCGCGTCGGCCAGCAGCGCGCCACGCGCGTTCGGAAGGGTCCCGTTCTCGTCCAGGAGCCCGCTGCGGTTGCAGACGCCCACCAGGGTCCCGACCGTGTCGAAGAAGTCGACGAAGAAGAACGTGAACATGATGACCCAGAAATCGAGCCGGTTCAGCATGGAGAAGTCGAACTGCGCGAAGATCGGCGCGATCGAGGGCGGATGCGAGACGAAGGACTCGGGCAGGGCTGAGAGGTTCAGCCCCACGGCGGCGGCCGTTACCGCCAGAATGCCGATCAGCAGCGCGCCCGTTACCTTGTAGGCCTCCAGCACCGCCATCAGGATCAGGCCCCCCAGGGCCAGGAGCGCGGGCAGGTTGCCTCTCAGGTGCCCCAGCGAGACGAGGGTCGCATCGTTCTTGACCACGATCCCCGCGCCCTGGAGGCCGATGAAGGCGATGAAGAGCCCGATGCCGCCCGAGATGCCGATCTTGAGGGACTTCGGTATGGTGTTGACCACCATCTCGCGCAGGCGGGTCAGGGTCAGCAGGATGAAGATCACGCCCTCGACAAGTACCGCCGTCAGGGCCACGCGCCAGTCGATCTGCATCCCCAGGACCACGGAGAAGGCGAAGAACGCGTTGAGCCCCATCCCGGGGGCGAGGCCGATGGGATAGTTGGCCAGGAAGGCCATCAGGAACGTGGCCAAAGCCGAGGAGATGCAGGTCGTCACCACCAGGGCGTTGAAGTCCATGCCCGTCTTGGACAGGGTATCCGGGTTGACGAAGATGATGTAGGACATCGTGACGAACGTCACGATTCCCGACAGGATCTCGGTCTTTACCGAACTGCCCCTTTCGCTGATCTTGAACTGGCGTTCCAGAAACGACATCATGATCGATACTCCCCTCTCAAACTCTCGCTCATACCGCAAAACGGCCGCAAGGCCCCCAAAAGCCCGACGCATCTATACGACCATGAAAGCGCCGACAGGGAACAAAAGTTCGGGCGCTTCCTCGATGCCGTGCCCCATAAGGGAGGCGGCAAATTCTCGAGTTACGGGTCCCGGAGCTCAGACATCCAGGCAGCTGCCCCCGATAAACTCCCGGATCACGGAGTTGTTGGGGATGCCGTCGATATGGACGGACGGCACGAACCGGAGGATGTTCAGCAGGCGCAGGGCCTCGCCGAACACCTCGGAGCGCTCGTCGACCGTGTGCAGCAGGGGCTCCACATAGCCCTTCAGGGCCCCCAGCTCGTAGGGCAGCGAGGAGTTGAAGATGGTGTTGGCCCGGCCCTGATAGGGAAAGATGTAGCGCATCGAGCCCCGCATGACCTTGGGATAGATCTCGAGCGTCACCTGGGCGGACTTGCCCCGCGTCCGGTGGTCCCGCACGATGCGGCGCAGCAGGCGGTTGTCCCCGGTGCTCGTCCGGTTGTGAGGGTCGATGCAGATGCCCGTCAGGGGCGAGACGAAGACGCCGAAACGGCTGTCCTCGGGCAGAAGGGACACGATGCGGTCGTTCAGGCCGTGAATCCCCTCCATGATGAGGATGTCCGAGGGCCCCAGCCTGACGACCTTGCCCGGCCGCTTCTCCCCCTTGATGAAGTCGAAGCGGGGCGTCACGACCTCCTCCCCTGCGAGAATGCGGGTCAGGTTGTCCTCCAGCAGCTCCAGGTCCAGGGCCTCCAGGCACTCGTAGTCGTATTCGCCGTTCTCGTCGAGGGGCGTCTGGGCCCGGTTCAGGAAATAGTTGTCCATGGGCAGGGTGACGGGGTTCTTCCCGCAGACGATCAGCTGGATCTTGAGCCGCTCGGAGAAGGTGGTCTTGCCCGAGCCCGAGGGCCCGGCGATGGTGACGACCTTGATGCCGGGCCTGGAGACGATGTCCTCCGCGATGCGGCTCAGACGCTGCGAGTGGAAGGCCTCGGAGATGAGGATCAGCTCCTGGACCTTCCCGTCCGTCACGCGCTGGTGCAGGCTGCTGAGGTAGTTCAGGTTCAGCACCTTCAGCCAGTGCGCGTAGTCGAAGAACACGTTTCCCAGGCCGGGGTCGGCCCGGAACGGCAGGACTCCCTCGGGGGAGTCCTGGGTGGGGAACTGCAGCACCATCCCGTGCTCGAAGAGGACGATGTCGAAGGCCCTGAGCAGCCCCGTGGAGGGGGCCATGGTCCCGCAGAAGTAGCCGTAGCGCGCCCCGCACCGATAGACCTCTACGGGATCGAGGTTCGCCCGGACGAAGAGCTCGGCGATCTCGGAGTCGCCCTGCTCCTCGAATACGCGCTTGGCCTTGTCGATGGGCAGGATCTTGCGGCTGATGGGGATGTCCTGGCGCACCATCTCGCTCATCGTCGAGTGGAGCTTGTAGACGTCGGACTGGGTCACGTCCCCGTCCTCGAACTCCCAGTAGTGCCCCTCCCCGATGGAGTGCCGCAGGATCGCCTTGCGGCCCAGGACCTTCTCGCAGGCGACGACCAGAAGGAAGTCCAGGCTCCGCCGGTAAATCCTGAGCCCGTCGGAGGAGCCTGCCGGGATGAAGTCCACGACGGCGTCGTCCTCCACGACCCACCCCAGGGGCCGGATGTAGTTGTTGACGCGCCATGCGATGATATCCGCATCGCCGCCCGGGTCCAGCTCCGCCAGGACGTTGTGGCCGTTGAGCGGCGTCTCGCTGATGACGAATCGCTTCCACCTGGGAACATTGACCGTAAAAGCCATGAGGATCCCCCCTGCCGCGGCCCGATCGCCGCGGCCGATTTGCCTCTATTATAGTACAGCGTTTTTGGCCTCGGGCAGGCGCGAAGACGGCAAGGGGCCCCCTTCGCGAAAGACGATCCGCGAAGGGCCCAGGGCGAATTCGCAGGCGGAACCTTTTTGCCGGCGAAGCCCTGGAGTAAAATGAGGGGCAGGACGCCGAAGCAACACCCCATCCTAGCAAGGAGGACGGACCTTTGGACACGTTCAGAACCCCCGACGCGGTACGGCGGATCAAGGGATGGATGCTGCCGTTCGTCTTCTCGTTCCTGATCCTGGCCTTCCTGACCTACGTCACGCTCGCCTCGCTCTTCCGCCCCCTGGTCTGGGCGATGCTGCTGGCGTTCGTCTCCTATCCCCTGTACAAGATGCTGCTGCGCCGCGTCCTCCCGGGGCGTCGCGGGCTCGCGGCCATGGCGATGACCCTGGCGGCCGCGGCGCTGCTCGTCCTTCCCATGAGCTTCGCCGCCATCCTGATCGCCCGGGAGTCCGACGGGCTCTTCGGCAAGGTGGCCAGCCTCGTCGGCTCCCTGGACCCCTCGAAGGGGATCTCCCCGGACACCCTCCTGCCGGACGTCGTCCTCAGGTACCTCAAGCCCCTGCTCGAGAGGTATCCGTTCCTCCGGGACGCCATGCGGCAGGTCGCCGGCCGGGTGACCTCCACCATGCTCCGGCTCTCTCAGGAGTTCCTGGGCGACCTCGTCACGATGCTCTACCACCAGGTCATCATCTTCGTCGTCTACTTCTTCATCCTGCGCGACGGGCACCGCATCGTCAGCTACTTCCGGGGCATCGTCCCCCTGATGGACGACGAGCGCGAGGCCTTCATGTCCCGGGCGGACAACGTGCTCCGCGCCGTCGTCTTCGGCGTCATCGTGACGGCCGGGGTGCAGGGGGTCCTGGGGGCCCTCGGCTGGTGGTTCGTGGGGCTGCCCAACCCCGCCCTGGCCGGAGCCCTGATGGCGCTCCTCGCCATGATCCCCTTCGTCGGGACGCCCTCGGTCTGGATCCCCGGCGCGCTCTACCTCTTCCTGTCCGACGACGTGAAGGGAGCGCTCATCCTCGCCGTATGGGGACTCGGGGTCGTGAGCACCGTCGACAACTTTCTGAAGCCCTACTTCATCTCGGAGAAGGCCAATATGAGCACCCTCCTCGTCTTCCTGGGGGCCTTCGGCGGGCTGGCCGCCTGGGGGTTCCTGGGCATCTTCCTCGGCCCCCTCATCCTGAGCCTCTTCGTCTTCTTCCTGGACACCTACCGCAACGCGTGGGACCTCTACCAGCAGGAGGGACGGGAGGACGCGCCCTCATGACGCGCATGGCCGGGGCCGGGAACTTTTTTCGAAAAAACGCCGTCCCGCCCGATCTCGCGGCTCAGGCCGGGAACCGCGGCGGACCTGTTTTTACCCGAGGAGAACCGTAACGATGCGCATAGACCACGAGGAGAGCGTAAAGTACTATCGATCCGACGCCCGCATACGGCGCTTCGGGCATCCGGCCGGACGGTGTTCTTCACGCGGCAAAGATGGAAGTTCTATCGTGTCTTGCCTGCATAATCCCGTTTTATAGGCTATAATCAGGGTGGAATTTCAAGCTTCGCAAAAGGACGAGCCGAGCGGAACCCCTTCGGGCCGGAAGGGTTTTTGTGCGGTTTTTTCCGCCTTTGGGGGTTTGGAGCCGTCATCTACATTATTGGGGAGGTCTTGCACTGTGTGGCTGATTCTTGTGTTCGTTACCCTTGTTTTCGGCGTCGTGGCAGGCGGCTATGCGTGGATGGTGTTTCAGAAGCTCCGTGAGGGAAAGATCGAGAACGACCGGATCGTCGAGCTCTCGACGATCATTCACAAGGGGGCCATGGCGTTCCTGAAGAAGGAGTACACCTGGCTGGCGCCCTTCGTCGGGGTCGTCGCCCTGCTGCTGTGGTGGATGCTCGGGTTCGGGTCGGCCTTCGCCTTCGTGCTGGGCGCGCTCTGCAGCGCCGCGGCCGGGTACATCGGGATGTACGTCGCGACCAACGCGAACGGACGTACGACCTTCGCCGCGACGAAGGACGCGGGTTCCGCCCTCGAGACGGCGTTCTCCGGCGGCAGCATCGTGGGCATGGTCGTCGTGGGCCTGGGCCTCGTGGGCCTTGCCGTCTCCTACCTCTTCCTCAGCGTCGAGACCCTGACGGCCTTCGGCATGGGGGCCAGCAGCATCGCGCTCTTCGCCCGCGTGGGCGGCGGCATCTACACCAAGGCCGCGGACGTGGGCGCCGACCTGGTGGGTAAGGTCGAGGCCGGCATCCCCGAGGACGACCCCCGCAACCCGGCGGTCATCGCGGACAACGTGGGCGACAACGTGGGCGATATCGCCGGCATGGGGGCGGACCTCTTCGAGTCCTACGTCAACTCGATCCTTGCGGCCATGGCCATCGGCTTCGCCTACTCCTTCACGGACGGCGGCAAAACCCTGGGGCTCTGGGGCGTCGGCTTCCCGCTCTTCCTTTCGGCGTGGGGCATCGTGGCCTCCATCGTCGGCTGCATGATGATCTCCAAGAAGGTCCCCTTTGCCTCCTGCGTCATGGATTTTGCACGTAAGATTCCCGGTCTGGACAAGGTGCTGGAGCGCATCGACGGCGGCGACGCGGCCTACGCGCTGCGCGCGGGAACCTTCGCGGCCGGCGCCATAATGATCGCCGGGACCTTCATCCTGAGCATCCTCTTCTTCTGGACCAAGTCGATGCACGTCTTCCTGTCCGTGACCTCCGGCGTCCTGGCCGGCGTCCTGATCGGCTACGTCACCGAGGTCTACACCTCGGGCGACTACCGCTTCGTCAAGACCGTAGCGGCCTCCTCCGCGACGGGCCCGGCGACCGTCATCCTCTCCGGCCTCTCCCTGGGGATGCAGTCGGTCGGCATCCCCGTCCTCCTGATCTGCCTCTCCACCCTGATCAGCTACTCCCTGGCGGGCATGTTCGGCGTGGCCTGCGCCGCGGTCGGTATGCTCTCCATCACGGGCATCGCCCTGAGCGTCGACGCCTATGGGCCGATCTCCGACAATGCGGGCGGCATCGCCGAGATGAGCGAGCTCCCGAGCGAGGTGCGCAAGATCACCGACAAGCTGGACGCCATCGGAAACACCACCGCCGCCATGGGCAAGGGCCTGGCCATCGGCTCCGCCGCCCTCACCGCCCTGGCCCTCTTCGTCGCCTACTCTCAGGCGGCACAGATCAAGGCCATCGACATCATGAATCCCAAGGTCATCGTCGGCCTGCTGCTGGGCGGCATGCTGCCCTTCCTGTTCTGCTCGCTCTCCATCGAGGCCGTGAGCCGCGCGGCCCAGGCCATGATCGAGGAGGTCCGCCGCCAGTTCCGCGAGATCACGGGGATCATGGATGGGACCGGCAAGCCGGAGTACGAGAAGTGCGTGGCCATCTCCACCCACGCAGCCCTCATCGAGATGGTCATCCCCGGCCTTCTGGCCGTGCTCTCCCCCGTCGTCGTCGGCGTGATCCTGGGCAAGGAGGCGCTGGGCGGACTTCTGGGCGGGGCCATCGTGACGGGCGTCATGATGGCGCTCTTCATGGCCAACTCGGGCGGCGCGTGGGACAACGCGAAGAAATTCATCGAGGAGGGCAACCACGGCGGCAAGGGCTCGGCCAACCACGCGGCGGCGGTCGTTGGCGACACGGTGGGCGATCCCTTCAAGGATACCGCCGGCCCGAGCCTCAACATCCTCATCAAGCTGATGACGGTGGTCGCGCTGGTGCTGGCGCCGCTCTTCAGGTAAGCAGACGGCTGCCAAGCCCAGCGGGTCGTGCCGTTCGGCGAAGCGGACGTGAAAAAGCCGAGGACACGCTATAATCAGGGAGGGTTCACGGACCCTCCCTTTTTTGTTTCGTTGAATTTCGTTGAATTCGAGGGGTCGGATACACCGTGCAGAACGACGACGTCAGACGGGTCAAGGAAAGGCTGGATATCCTGGAAGTCATCGGCGACCGGGTGAGGCTCCACCGTGCGGGCCGCGGGTATCTGGGACTCTGCCCCTTCCACGACGAGAAGACCCCTTCCTTCCACGTCTCTCAGGAGCGCCAGAACTACCACTGTTTCGGATGCGGACGCGGCGGGGACGTCTTCACCTTCGTCATGGAGACGGAGGGGCTGGACTTCCGCCAGGCCCTGGAGCTCCTGGCCGGCCGTGCCGGCGTCGAGCTGACCCGTTCCGAGCCCAGGCGGAGGACCTCCGGCAACCTGTACGAGGTCCTGGAGCTCGCGGGAAAGTTCTTCAGCTCCCTTCTGGCCGCCCCCGAGGGCGCGGCGGCACGGGCCTACCTGGCCCGCCGCAGCCTCACCATGGAGGACGCCGTGCGGTTCGGCCTGGGGTGGAGCGCCAATTCCTGGGACTCCCTGTCCCGCCATCTGAGGGGCGCGGGCGTAACGGACCGCGAGGCGATCGACGCCGGGCTCGTCCTGGAGGGCCAACGCGGCGGGGTCTACGACCGTTTCCGGGGGCGTCTGACCTTTCCCATACGCGACGTCGCGGGCCGCGTGATCGCCTTCGGCGGCAGGCTCGTGGACGGCGAGGGGGCGAAGTACATCAACAGCCCCGAAGGGGCTGTCTACAGCAAGCGCCGGAACCTCTACCTGCTCCACGAGGCCCGGAGCGCCATCCGGGAAAAGGGACGCTCCATCCTTGTGGAGGGATACATGGACGCCCTTCGACTCCACCTGAACGGCTATGCCGAGGCCGTCGCCTCGCTGGGCACCTCCCTGACGGAGGAGCAGGCGCGGCTTCTGAAACGTTTCGGAGACCGCTGCTGCATCTGCTACGACAGCGACACGGCCGGCCAGGAGGCGACCCTGAGGGGCATGTACATTCTGCAGGGACTGGGTTTGGACGTCCAGGTGGTCACGATCCCATCCGGCAAGGACCCGGACGACCTGCTCTCCTCCCCCGGCGGCCAAGAGCTCTTCGAGCAGGCCCTCGAGAAGGCCCGGCCTCTGGTGCTCCAGCACCTGGCCGCGGTGCAGCCCCTGCTGGACCGGCCCGAGACCCGGCGCAGCGGGGTGGAGTCCCTGTTCGGAGGACTCGCCCAGCTCCAGCCCTCGGCGCTCGCCCCCAGCGTTCCTCAGCTGGCGGGTGCGTTGGGCCTCTATCCGCACGAATTCTGGCGCGAGCTGGAGTCGTTCAGGCGCGGGCGTGGGCCGGACAGGCGGGAGGCCGCCGCGGAGGGCGGGGACGTCCGCGCTCCCCGCCCTCCCGAGATCGACCCTCTGGAGGCCGCGCTCTGCTCGCTTTTGTGGCGCAGGGAGGATTGCCGCCGCACGAATCGCCCCGAGGACCTGCTCGCGCTTCTCTCCGACGACCGGGTCAAGGAGGTCGTCCTGGCGGTGCTCATGGAGTCTCCCGTACCGCTGGAGGCCCGTTGGCTCGCTATCGGCGACCGATTTCCACCGGCGCTCATCGCCCGTGGGGACGCCTTCTGCGACGAGCTGGAGCACGCCGACGCCGACCTGTGGGACCTCGTCCTCGCGGGCCTGCGGCGGCGGCGGGACGAGGCGCGCCTGCGCCTTCTGGACGCGAGGATGAAGCGCCGCATGGCGTCCCTCGAGGAGATGGCCGAGATGCAGCGCCTGGCCGCGGAGCTGAAGCGCAGGCGGTGAACGGCGGACGCAAAGCGCATTCGGCTGCGGCAGTTGTCGGGATTGAGACACGGGCCCCGGCAGGTTCGGGAACGCGGGGCCGGGATAACGAGAAAAGCGGGGGAGATATCTTGGAGAGAAATATCGAGAACCTGAAGCTCCTCGTAAGGGCGGGGAAGGGCGAAATTCCGGCGGATGCCGTCGTCAGGGGGGGAAACCTGGTCAACGTCATGACGGGGGAGATCTACCCCGCCGACGTGGCCATCTTCCGGGACACGATCGTGGCCGTGGACGCGGACGTCGGCATGCACGTCGGCCCGGGGACGCAGATCATCGACGCCTCCGGCAGGTATCTGGTCCCGGGGCTCATCGACGGGCACATCCACAGCGAGTGCAGCAAACTGAGCATCACCGGCTTCGCAAAAGCGGTGGTGCCCTGCGGCACGACCAGCATCGTCTCGGGCCTGGACGAATACATCTCGGTGGGGGGCCTCGAGGGGCTGCGGGAGGTGTTCGAGGAAATCAGGGGCATTCCGCTGAGGGTGTTTTGGGGAGCGCCCTACCGCACGCCCTATACCGTCCCTCAATCCACGATAGACTTCAACTTCAACCGGGAAGTCCACGCGGAGGTCCAGAAATGGCCCGAGTGCTACGGGGTCTGGGAGACGGTTCGGGAATTCGTGACCGGCGGCGACGAGGACACCCTGGGCGCCATCGCCGAGGCCTTCCGGAACCGGCTGCCCGTCTTTGGATGCGCCCCCATGGCCCGGGGCAAGGAGCTGGACGGGTACCTGTGCGGCGGCGTGCGGCTGGACCATGAAAGCTACGACCACGAGGAAGTGGTGGAGAAGATGCGCAAGGGGATGCACATGCTGATCCGGGAATCCTCCGTGACGCACTTCCTGGCCGAGAACATACGGGCCGTCACCGAGGTCAATCCGGCCCTGGCGCGCCGGGTCAGCTTCTGTACGGACGACGTAACGGCCACCGACATCCTGAGCAAGGGGCATCTGGACAACGTGGTGCGGCTGGCCATAGCCGCGGGGGTCCCCCCCGTCACCGCGATACAAATGGGGACGATCAACAGCGCGGAGGCGTACCGCATCGATCACCTGGTCGGCTCCATCTCCCCGGGCCGCCTGGCGGATATCCTCCTGGTGGACGCTCCGGATACCTTCGTGGTGCGGACCGTCATCGCGGGGGGCCGCGTGGCGGCCGAGGACAAAAAGATGCAATACGAGCTGAAGGCTCCCCCCCGCACTGCCGCGCTGAGCGGGACGCTGAAGCGCGCCCTCACCACGCCGGCGGATTTCGAGTATCGGGTAGGGGTGGACCGGGGCGAGGCCGACGTGCTGTCCATGGACGTGAAGGGCCCCTTCGTCCGGGTGCGCCGCGACGTAACCCTGAAGGTGGAGGGCGGAGTGGTCCGCCCGGACCCTCGAAACGACGTCGCCCTGGTGTCCGTGCTCGAACGCTTCGGACGCAACGGGAACCGGTCGCTGGCCTTCTGCTCCGGATGGAAGCTGAAAAAGGGGGCGATGGCGTCCTCCTGTGCGCCGGACGACAACAACATCGTCGTCATGGGGGTGAGCGCGGAGGACATGAGTCTTGCGGTCAACCATCTGATCCGGAACGGCGGCGGCCAGGTCCTGGCGGCGGACGGAGAGATACTGGACTTTCTCCCCCTGCCCGTGGGGGGCATCTGCAGCGATGCGGAGCCCGAGGAGATCGCGGTGCGGGAACGGGAGCTGAACGCCGCTGCGGCGGCGCTGGGCTGCGACCTTCCGGACCCGCTGATGTACATGTTCTTCCTGCCCATCACCGCCATTCCGGACTACGCCATCACGGACGTCGGGCCGGTGGACGTCCACGCATTGGACGTGTTCGACCCTATCCTGGCCCTGAGGGCCGAGTGACTCGGGAGGTGACGTCATGGATAAAGCGGAACTCAAAAGGCTGATCGACACGGCCGCGGGGCGCGTCGCCCCGGACCTGGCGATCAGGGGCTGCAAGGTGGTCGACGTCTACAGCGGCATCGTCTCCGAGGGGGACATCGCCGTCTGCGGGGGGATCATCGCCGGCGTGGGGAGCTACCGGGGAAACGAGGAGATCGACGGAACGGGGCTGTACGCGGCCCCGGGGTTCATCGACAGCCACATCCACATCGAGTCCTCCTACGTCAGCCCGGAGGAGATAGGGCGTCTGCTGGTCCCTCACGGCGCCACCACGATCATCGCGGACCCCCACGAGATCGTGAACGTCTGCGGGCTCGCGGGGCTGGACTACATGCTGGACGCATCCGAGGGGACGAGCCTGGACATCAAGTACATGCTGCCCTCCTGCGTGCCGGCCACCCCGTTCGAGCATGCGGGGGCCGTCATCGACGCGGCGGCGATGGAAAAGCCGCTGGCCGACGACCGCATCCTCGGCCTGGGGGAGTTCATGGACTACCCCGGTGTCATCTCGGCGGCCGACGGCATCCTGGACAAATTGATGGCCGCGAAAGCTGCCGGAAAGCTGATCGACGGACACAGCCCTTCCGTAAAAGGCCTCGAGCTCAACGCCTATGCGGCGGCCCTGATCCACACGGACCACGAATGCAGCACGGTCGAGGAGCTGAGGGACCGCATCGCCCGGGGGATCTACGTCCTGCTGCGCCAGGGATCGGCGTGCCACGACCTGCGCAACCTCATCAAGGGCGTCACCCCCGAGAACAGCCGGCGATGCCTGCTCTGCAGCGACGACCGCCAGCCCAAGACCATCCTGGAGCTGGGGCACCTGGACGACCACCTGCGCATCTGCCTGGAGGAGGGGCTGGACGCGGTCACCGCCATCCGCATGGCGACCCTGAACGCCGCCGAATGTTTCCGCCTGTACGACCGGGGGGCCATCGCGCCCGGACTGCGCGCCGACATCGTGCTGCTGGACGACCTGTCCCATTTCAAGGTGCGCCGGGTCCTCATCGGCGGGGTCGAGGTCGCGCGGGAGGGGAAGTACCTTCCCCCCGTCAGGCACCACAGCATCGCGTCGGTCACCGGGAGCATACGCCTGAAGGACTTCTCGGAGAAAAGATTGAAGATGCGCCTCTCCTCCGGGCGGGTCAACGTCATCGGCATCATCCCGGGCAGCGTGGTCACCCGGAAGAAGGCGGCCGACGTGACGCTGAGCGCGGACGGCGATTTCGTCTACGACCCCAAACGGGACATCGTCAAGATGGCGGTGGTGGAGCGCCATCAGAACACGGGAAACGTCGCGCTCGCCCTTCTGGAGGGCTACGGCATCAAGCGGGGGGCCGTAGCGCTGTCCATAGCCCACGACTCCCACAACATCATCGTGGTGGGGACGAACGACGCCGACATGGCCTTCGCCGTGGAGCAGCTGAAGGCCCAGAACGGCGGCGTGGTGCTGGCGCTCGACGGCAAGGTCCTGGAGAACATGCCGATGCCCATCGGCGGCATCATGAGCGACCAGAGCGGCGAATGGGTCGATCGGAGGCTGAGCCGGCTCCATCGGGCGGCGCTTCAGGAGCTGGGGGTAAACGCCGACGTGGAGCCCATCATGACCCTGTGCTTCATGTCCCTGCCCGTCATCCCGGAGATCAAGCTGACGGACATGGGGCTGTTCGACGTGACGCGATTCGACTTCATCGATATCGAGGCCGACAGGGCCGATTGATTTCCATTCAACCGGCGTCCTCGGCTCCATGCCGCCCCGGCCGCTTGCAGACGGCGGGGCGCCCGGAAGAACGACGCCCCGTGCGGGCGGCCCGGAGCCGAGGCGTGGAGCCGAAACGATGCAGCGGGGAAAAAACGCCAACTGGGGGGAAGAGCAATGGAGAAGAACGGAGGCCTGGTTCCACTCTTTTGTCGGGGGGATATCGGCGGCCTGACCTACATCATCACGAACAACATCGTCAACTACCTCATCGTCATCGCAACCTTGAACACCCTGGGATGGCCCGCCGAACTGATATTCGGGCGGGTGATCCCGGGGATGTCCCTCGGGCTCCTGGCGGGCGGGCTGTACTACGCCTTTATGGGCTATCGCCTCTCCCGGAAGGAGGGGCATCCCGACGTGACGGCGCTGCCCTCGGGGGTCTCGACGCCGGCGATGTTCGTCATCCTGTTCGGCGTCATCACGCCCCTGCATTACGCCCTGAACGACCCTTATCTCGAGTGGTCCGCCGCCGTCGCGGCCTGCTTCATCGGGGGGTTCGTGGAGTTTCTCGGGGGGATCATCGGCCCCTGGATGAAGCGGTACATCCCCCGGGCCGCCCTGCTGGGAACGGTGGCGGGCATCGGGTTCATCTGGATGGCGACCCAGGGGATATTCGACGTCTACGGGGATCCGCTGATAGGCCTTCCCATCCTGGCTCTGGCCCTCTTCGGCCTCTTCGGAGGCTACCTCTTCCCGAAGAAGATCCCCCCGCTGGCCGTGGCCATCGTGGGGGGGATCGTCTATGCGCTCTGCCTGGGCCGCACCTCCCTCAATTTCAAGGACGTCGGCCTCTACCTCCCCAACCCCGCCGCCACCGTGCGGGGCCTGATCGACGGCTTCACCCTGGTGGTCCCCTATCTGACGATCATCATCCCCATCGAAATCTACAACTTCATCGAGACGATGGACAACGTGGAGGCCGCCAATGCCGCAGGCGACGACTACAGCGTGCGTGAAGCCCAGTTCGCGGACGGCATCTGCACCATGTTCGGGGCCATCTGGGGCAGCGTCATCCCCAACACGGTGTGGCTGGGACACGCGGGTCTGAAAAGGACCGGCGCGGGAATAGGGTACTCCATCATCTCGGGGTTCGTTCTGGGGGCGGCGGGTGTGTTTGGCCTCTTCTCCTTCCTGAGCGACCTGGTGCCCCCCGCCATCTGCGCCATCACGTTTCTGTGGTGCGCCGTCATCATGGTCGCCCAGGCGTTCAAGGACAACAGGAAAAGCCACTACGCGGGCGTGGCCATGGCCATGGTGCCGCCGGTCGCGGACTACCTCTACACGCAGGTCACCGGGGCCGTCGGCACGGCGGACAAATGGGCCCATACCCTGGAGACGGGGCTTCTGGGCTACAGCCCCGAGGTCACGCAGGCTCTGGCCGAAAACGGCGTGATGTGGAACGGAGTCCCGGCGGTGAAGGCCGGCGCCATCATCATCGGCATCCTGCTGGGGTCCGCCGCCGTGTTCATCATCGACAAAAGGCTCGACAAGGCGGGGATCGTCGCCCTGGCCGGAGCGGCGCTCTCCTTCTTCGGCTTCATCCACTACGCGGAACTGGGGCTATACCCCTCCTCCCCCTTCTTCATCGGATATCTGATCACGGCCGCCCTGTGCTTTATCATGCACAGCGGGCGAAAAAGCTGGTTCCAGGCCCCCGACGACTACACGTATGTATAGCCCCACGCCGTGAGACCCGCAGAAAAAAGAAGAATGCCGCCTCGCTCCCGGTCGAAGGCGGCATTCGCTTTCATGAACCGTCGGACACGGCTCCTCCCCTCCGAATCTCAGCGTTTGAGCCGCTTGTTGATCTCCTCGAACTCCCGGCGGATCGCCTCGTTCTCGAAGGGAAGGATCTCCGGCATGGCGAGCGCGTGGATGGAGTCGAACAGCTCGAGGCCCGAGCGGATGAGGTTCCGCAGGTCGCCGGAGCTCCGCACCGTCCGATAGGTGTTCTCGGCCAGGTCGCGGTTGCGCCGCAGGTCGGCCAGGTTGTCCAGGATTCCCTTGCGCTGCGAATCCAGCAGCTGCATGTAGAGCTCGGCGACGCGCAGCGTCATGGCGTTGGACTCCGCGTTGAGCGCAAAGGACTTTTTCTGCGCGTCCGAGTAACCCGTCTGTGAGGCCTTGGCCAGGGCCTCCCTGCGCAGCGCCTCGGCCTCCTTTGCGATCTCGCCGAGCCGCGGCTTGTACTCCCCGTCGATTTTTCGCACCAGCTCCTCCCGAGTGTGGATCAGCAGGTCGTTCAGCACCAGATACAGGCCGCTGTAGCGGCGGTTGACCTCGAGATTGTCCCGGTCCTCCCGGGAGAGCTCCGCCAGCTTCTCGACCACCACCCTGACGTTGGCGAAGACCACGGCGTTCTGCAGCAGGTCGTCCCCCGTCACGGAGCTCAGCAGAACGTCGATCTGCCGGTCGTCCAGCTGGAGCCCCAGGGCGCGGAGCGCCTCCGCGAGCTGCGCGTCGACCGCCGAAAGGGCCCTCTCCCTGTCGGCGATCTCCCCGTCCAGCTCGGAGAGCCGTTCGTCGATCTTCGCCCGCGTTCGGACCCAGGGCAGGCGCGAGCTCTCCGGGGCCGAGATGCGTCGATTCCGAAGCCCGTCCGCCTCCAGGCGCAGCTTCGGGATCTCCGTCCGGAGTTCCAGGGCCTGACGCCGCAGGTCTCCGGCCTGCCCCTGAACCAGGATCTCCAGGGCTCGGTCCAGCAGCTCGTCGATCTTTCGGGCGTTGCTGGTCCGGTCCGCGCCGAACCACGCGGACGCCGGCAGCTTCTCCTGTCTGTCCCTCAGGGACAGGGCGTCCGACAGCGTTCCGGTCAGGCTCCCCCACTTCTCGACCAGATAGGAGGGCAGGGAGTCCTCCGACGCGGCGAAAACCGACGACGCGGACAAAAGGAAGAGAACGACAAGCCCCGTTATCGCGACGCGTTCTGCCGACGCCCCCCTGCCTTTTGAAGCATATTTTGAAACATACCCCCCGGCTTTTTCACGAAGGCCCGGAAACCTCATCCCATGCAGCCCCACGCCGAACACCTCCTCGAAGACGATGAATCGTCAAGCGGTCAAAGATTTTCCGGCGAAATGATATCATAACTTCCGCCGTTGCCCGTACCGTGGCATCGACGTATCTCGAGCGTTCCAATACCGGCGCGGAAAAGGAGGGACATGAAAAACGCCGCGTCCGGCATCCGTCGGAACGGCGGGAGACGGCATACAGACAATATCTGTCACATTTCCCGTTTTTTCCATTTTTCAAGGAGGCATTGTCAATGTCCAGTTCTTCGTCACCAGTGAAAACCGAGAAAATCGGACTCGGGGGAGCCTTGGGGATCTTCGGCACCATTCTGCTCATCATCGTCACGGGGCGCCTTGCCCTTGGCTTCGACGTCGCGCTCCTGCTGATGTTCTGCGGGATGTTCACGACCGTGGTATTCTGCTTCCGTTATGGCTATTCCTGGGACGAGCTCTTCGATAAGGGCGTCGTTCCCATGGTTGCCCGAGCCACGGGCGCCATCATGATCCTGCTGACCGTCGGGCCGCTGATCGCCGTCTGGATGGCCTCCGGGACCATCCCCTACCTCATTTTTGCCGGTCTCAAGATCCTGAGCCCCAAGGTTTTCCTGCCCGCGGCCTTTCTCATCTGCTGTCTCTCCTCCTGTTTCACCGGAACATCCTGGGGAACGGCGGCTACATTCGGGGTCGCATTCATCGGCATCGCACAGGGTCTGGGCGTCTCCCTGCCCGCAACAGCGGGCGCTATCGTCGCCGGCGCGTACTTCGGCGACAAGCTCAGCCCCGTCTCCGACACAACGGTACTGGCCGCGGCCGTCGCCGAGGTCGAGGTGGTGGATCACATCCGTTCCATGCTCTGGACGACCGTCCCCGCCTTTCTGGTCGGCCTGGGGCTCTATGCCTACGCCGGCTCCCATGCCGCCGGAGAGCTCGACCTGTCGCAGGTCGACTCGATTATCAAAGCGATAGAGACGACGTTCCGGCTGAATCCTATAGCCCTGGTGCCCCCGTTCGTCGTCCTGGCCCTGGCCTACAAGCGCTATCCAACCCTTCCCGTCCTGTGGGTAGCCATCGCCGTCTCCATCCCCCTGGCCCTGCTCCAGGGCTATGACCTTTCAACGACGATCAAATTCATGGCCTCCGGCCCCAAGATTGCGACGGGACTCGAAGCTCTCGACAAACTGCTGAGCCGCGGCGGACTGGCTTTCATGTCCAGTTCCGTCGTCGTCGTGTTCTTCGCCTACCTCTTCGCAGGACAGTTGGAGTGCACCGGTACCTTCCGCATCCTGTGCGAATCGCTCCGCGCGAGCTTCATCGGAAACAGCCGCGGGCGATTCGTCATGTCCGCCTCTCTGACGGGCATCATGACCGGCCTGGGGACCGGAAACTCCTACCTCAGCGAGATTGTCCCGGGCACCATGTACAAGGATCTTTGCGACGAGATGAACATATCGCGCCGCGTCCTGTCCCGCACCCTGGAGGACTCCGGGACCGTCGTAGTCCCCCTGATCCCCTGGTCGGCCGCCGGCATCTACATGTCCACGGTGCTGGGCGTTTCCGTCGCCGAATACGCTCCATGGGCCGTACTCTGCTACATGGGCTTCCTGACGGCATGGTTCTACGGATTTGCCGGCATCGCCATCTGGCCCTCGGATCGGAAGGAACAGGCCTGACGCCATGTTGCTGATCGAAAACGCGGACCTGTTCTCCCCAGCCCCCCTCGGGCTGGGGACGGTCTCGGTCGTTGGAGGCAAAATCTCCGGCATCCATCCCGCCGACTCCGCCAAAGAGCTGAGGCTCCACATGGAGCGGCTCTGCCCCGAGGTGACGGTGCTCGACGCAGAGGGGGGGAAGGTACTGCCCGGCATCATCGATCGCCACGTGCACTTCAACGGCGCGGGCGGCGAGGGAGGCCCCCGATACCGAACTCCGCCGCTCCAGCTCTCCGCATTCGTCCGAGCCGGGGTGACCTCGGCGGTGGGGCTCACGGGGACCGACGGAACCTGCCGGGGCCTGCGCGACCTCCTGATGAAGGCTCGCGGCCTGGAGGAGGAGGGACTGAGCACCTGGATACTGACGGGCAGCTATGCCCTCCCCTCCCCGACCCTGACGGGCGGCGTCATGGACGACCTTTGTCTGATCGACAAGGTGATCGGACTCAAGATTGCCCTGTCGGACCACCGCAGCGCGCATCCCACGGTCGATGAACTGCGCCGCGCCGTCTCGGAGGCCCGCGTCGGAGGGATGCTCGCCGGTAAGGCCGGGACGGTCTGCGTCCATATGGGATCGGAAGCTCCGGCCTTCGAGCCGCTGCTCGCGGCCGTCGATGGGACGGATATCCCCCTGGCGCAGTTCGCTCCCACCCACGTCTCGCGCAATGAAGCGCTTCTGGAGAGGGCCGTAGAATACGGTCTTCGGGGCGGAAACCTCGACATCACCGCGGCCCCCGGGGAAAAGCCCGTCTTCGGCATCCCGACGCGTCGCGCCGTAAAACACCTGCTGGCCGGCGGCGTGAGCCCCGAGCGCATCACCCTGAGCTCCGACGGCAACGGCAGCATGCCGCGCTTCGATGCGGAGGGCAAATTGGCAGGCATGGGCATCGGCCCCATCGAATCCGTCCTGGCCTGCATCCTGGAGTTGATGGAGGACCCCGAGGTGGGGCCGGAGAAGGCCGTCGGCATGGCGACGAGCCACGTGGCCGACCAGCTCTCCCTGCCGCACAAGGGGCGTATCGAGAGGGGCCGCGACGCCGACATCCTGGTCCTGGACGACCGAAACGCCCTGCGCCACGTGGTGGCGAAGGGCCGTGTGATGATGAAGGACGGCAGCGTACTGGCCAGGGGAACGTTCGAATAGGGTCCGCGGGCTTGACCCTCCCCCTGGGGGAGGCCCTATGATGCTTCCTGCCGGAGGATGAGGGCGGGGTGCGAAGGGAGGAGGAGATCCATGGGCAATCTGCTGACGATCGGGGAGTTCTCCAAGGCGACGAGGCTCTCGGTGAAGGCGCTGCGCTTCTACGACGAGAAGGGCGTCCTGAGGCCCGTCTGGGTGGACGAGGCGACGGGGTACCGCCACTACTCCGCAGGGCAGTTCGTGGAGGCCCTGCGCATCCGACGCCTGAGGGAACTGGACGTACCCCTGGAGGAGATTCGCGCCTTTCTGGGCGCACGGGACCCCGATGCGATCGCCGCATTCCTCGACCGGCACCGCCAGGTGCTCCAGGAACGCCTGAAGAAGGGAAACAGGGACCTGGAGCTTCTGGAAAAACTCACTTTGGAGAAGGAGGCGTTTTTCTTGTCCTACGAGGTCACCGTACGTGAGGTGGCGCCCGTCCGGGCGCTGACGCACCGCTGCATCATCACGATGGAGAACATATCGGAGGAGAGCCATCGGGCCTTCACGGAGCTCTGGAGCCACCTGGAACAGAACGGCAGCGCCTACGGCGGGGAGTGCTTCGACATCTATTACGGGGAGGAGTTCGACCCCAACAACATCGACGTCGAATTCTGCCTGTCCTTCACGAACCCCGTCCCGGACACGGACCGGCTGAAGGTCCGTACGGTGCCGGGCGGAGCGATGGCCTGCACCCTGCACAAGGGGCCCTACGACCAGCTGGAGGGCGCCTACACCGCGCTGCGGCACTGGATGGAGGAGAACGGCTACGAGCCCGTGGCGGGGTCCGACGGCGCGCGGAACGTCTACCTGAACAGCCCCCACGAGGTCCCGCCGGAGGAGCTGCGCACCGAGGTGCAATGGCCGGTGCGGAAGGCGTGACGGCAGGGGCGCCTTCCCTGCAAGCGTCCGGTCCGTCCGATTGCTCGAATCCCGGGGCCTGCGCGGCCCCGGGATTCGTTTCACACTCCCGCCCGGCGGAGTCCGCCCCAAACACGCCTTTTTCCGCCCCAAAGTACCGGCGCTCCCATTCAGGGAATCCCTCGCCGTTCTCCAGAACCCCTGTATGGCTTTACAGCGACCTGTTGCTTCGGCATACGGGTCAGCCGATAAACCTCAAGACCAACTCGGCGACCACGGCCGAACCGATAAAAGTTCCGGCAAAGACCAGGAAGCTCACCAGGATACCTCGCCAGCCGATCCTTTTGAATTTCTCCCAGTCCTTGCCAAACGCGATGCCGGAGTAGGCCAAGGCTGGAGTTGCCGTGGCGAGGAAAGGAATTTTATCGGACCAGGCGACGAATTTCTCCGACCAGGGCAGGAGCCCCGGCATGGAGAACACGATTCCGATTACGGCAACCCAGCCGACAGCGGGGAAGCCTCCGGGGACAATGGACGACAGAAGCACTCCCCCCAAGCAGATGAGACAATACAGCGCCAGGCCGGGAAAAACCTCCTGCGGCGGAACGTGGTACCCAACCCATATCCCGATGGACATGATCAGGCAGACCACGATGAGGACAAAAAACGAATAGAGCAGGGTTCTCCCCAAATCCTTACTGGTCATGGCCGTTTTCCTCCAATTCTCCGCCATGGAACAGCGGTGACAGCCATCGATAAACGCCCCTCGTCAAGGGGAGCAAAAGGAAGATGGACATATACAGTCCCGTAGCCGACGTAAGGACTTGAGAGGCACCGGCATAGAGCACGATGTCCTTGGCACGTTCGGGGAAGACGCTGGAAAGCGCTCCGCTGGCTGCGGCCATCATGCTCCCGCTTCCCATGCCGCTCGCCATCGCCCAAGCCTCCACGCGAATGCCCGGGATCAGGACCATGACAGGAACGAAAAAGCCATAAAACAGGGTGCCGAACAGAGTCCCGACGACGTAAATCGTCATAACGCCCCGTCCCTCGGGCGAGTCCAATCCGTATTTTTCGGCGATCAGGGAGACGTTGGCCTCCCGCCCGATCGAATGGGCCAGCCCGATCAATTCCCCGCGCAAACCCAGCATGAGGCCTATCGGAACAGCCAGGAAGATGGAGCCCACATGGCCGAATTCCTGCAGCATAAAGGCAGCCCCCATCTCCACGACCTTGGAAACCGAGGGCCCTATCTGCATCCCCAATTTTGTCACCAAAGGCAAGATAGCCAAGAAAATGAGGCGTTCCGCCCGTTTGCTCTGCTCCACATTCAGGATTCGGATCAAGTAGGCGATCAGCCCCAGGATCATACTGTAAAGCATCGGAAACAGCGTAACGGAGACGGCCGCAGTGACCGGAATCTTCCGGACTCCAATCCATTCGGAGACGACGACCAGCAACACAACGACCAAAAACAGCCGTCCGTCGGTCAGGGCCTCCCAGAGCTTGTGCTTCCGCGTTTCCATATCCCAATTCCTCCCCCTTGCTTCCATCTCAGCGAACCCAATGCCGGGCGCTCCTTGCCCCCTCATACCTGTTATCGGCCCCGGAAGCGGTGAGGCGATCGTAAAGTACGGCATAGAAACGAGCGGCATTCAGGATAACTCGTTCGTCCAGGTCAAAGGAATCACTGTGCTGTCCGCCTGCCACGGGCGTCCCATGTATCGCGTAAAGGGTCTTTCCTCCTTTCTTCCCAACTGCCTCGGCGAGCAGGGCAAAGTCCTCCGAGGCGTTGACCGAAACCTCCGGGACCACCTCCTCTATCCCCGGAACCAACCGCGCCGCCTCCGTGCCCATCGCGACGAGCTCGGGGGAATTTTTGCAGGAAACGGATTCCACCACCTTCTCGATCGTATAACTCAGGTCGAACATGGCCGCGGCTCCTTTGATGATCTCCTGCGCCCTGCGCTGCATGTAGTTGTTGATCTCCGTGGTCTCCGCACGTGTTTCCAGCCAGAAAGTCACATCGTCGGGTATGACGTTCCAGGAGATTCCCCCCTCGATCTTGCCGACGTTCAGGATCCCCACCCCCTCCCCATGCCGTGCGATGGCATGGAGGTTCGTGACGGCGGTGCAGGCCCCAAGCAAGGCGTTCTTACCCAGGTCGGGGCGTCCCGTAGAATGAGCCGGAACTCCCTTCATACGTACCTTCGAGCGCACGACCGCAAGGATATTTTTCACGTTCAGCCCAATCTGCCCCACCTTCCAGAGATTGGCGGCGACGTGTCCTCCGATCAGATAGTCCACGCCGTCGGTCACCCCTCGGCGAATCATCGCTCTCGCGCCGGCCAAAGCCTCCTCGTTGGGCTGAAAGATAAGGGAGATACGTCCTCGAATCGCCTCTCTGTGCTCCGAAAGATAGCGGGCCAACAGCAGCCCCGTAACGATATGAGCGTCGTGCCCGCACATGTGGGAATATCCGGGGTATATGGAGGCATATCCTTCACGATTGGCCCGGTTGGACATCTCCTTCGACTCCTGGATCTCCAGGGCGTCGATATCGAAACGAAACGCAACGTGAGGCCCCGGCTGCGCCCCGACCAGCACCCCCACGACCCCCGTCAATCCCCCTCGGGCGGGACGAAGGTACCTCTCGTCGATCCCGGCACTCAACGCCCTTCGATACTCCCGATCGAGAACGCTCTCCGGCGGAACAAAAAGCCTTCCTTCAGCATCCAGAATTTTTGTTCCCTGAGAGATCTCTATCCCCCAGGACTCCAGCTTTTCCGCGATAAAGCCCGTAGCAAAAAATTCCAGCCATCCGGGCTGAGCATGACGGTGAAGCAAACGCCTCCACGAAACAGCCGTTTCCTCCCAATCGGAAAAACAGCGAAGCATATTCTCCAAAATCTTCATCGCTCCTCTCCATAAGGATTCGTCAGAACCGTTTTCATCCGCTTCCGCTCGAGAAGGAATCAAAAAATATTTAGGAAAGATACCTTTATATGTCCGAAAATAAAATAGCATTCAGGAACGCCCATGTCAAGAAGCCCCAAGGGGCTCCCGACGACAGGGGACCTTTTCAGTTTTTCCTTTACGCTTCGGGCTCTGGGATCTTCTCGATAAAACGATAGAGCTTTCCCGGACGGCCGCTGCCCTCCGTCGTCTCAACGCCGATTCGCTCGACTAGTTCCGCTTTCGACAAACTTGAAAGGATACGGCGTGCGTTTCGATCGGTCATGTTCAGTTCTCGGGCCAGCGTTGCAGCGGAAAAGCCCTCCCATCCGTTTTGCCGTGCGACGGCCCGAAGTCTATTGTACGTTTTGATCCCGATCTTCGCCTGCCGCAAACGTTCGATCAATCCCTGGTCCTCGGAATAATCCCTGTAGGCCATGAGCGGTCTTCCCGGCAGCATCTCCACAATTTGTCCGTTTCCCTGAACGATGACGATATTCTTCCGCCCCCGAGCGTTTTCGATGGCATGACCGGCATTCAGCTGCGCGGCAAATACGGTATCGCCAATTCCCACCCCCGCTACGACCTCGGTCTCGAGCTCGGCCGAAAGCCGGTTGAGCGTTTCTCCAAGGGATTCCGCGTCCCGCTCAAAATTTCCGCGGGTTCCAAAAATTTCGAAACGGCCATAGCCCTTATCGACCAGGTATCCGTTGATGTCCTGGCAATACTTGAGCAGGACCTTCTTGATCTGCAGCTCGAGCAGTTGGAGCCTGTACGGAGTCACCGCCCGTTCGGCAATACGGTCATATCGGCAGATCTCGATCCGCTGCAATCCGAGTTGGGAGTTCTTGAAACTTCGGGAGCGCAGCTGTTCGGCAAGGAGCTCGACGGACAACGCGATCTCCATTGGAGTGACATACAACCCGTAGACCGGCCATCCCATCTTCTTAAGGTCCCTGTAGACCGAGGGAATGGTGGTGATGGCACATCGAACCTTTCGCGCCTCCAGAAGAGAGCGGTGAAAATCCAGGAACGCCGCCTCATCCATCGGATAGGCATAGGTCTTCAGCGATACCATGCGGAACGAGATGCCAACCTGTTCCAGCATCTCGCCGATATCGGCCCATCCCTCGATGAAGTCCGCGGAACTGCATGGGAAACGCCCGCCGCAGTCGCGGAGAATCCGCAAAACGGCACGATAGAAATCCGCTTCGGTAATACGGCAGAAAAATAAATCCCTATCGCTTTTCAAATGATGGCGAGCCGCAAGATAAATCAAAGGTCCCGAGAGAAACCACCCATCAAGCCGTTCCTTCCGATTCTCGAGGAGAGCGGGAATCGCCCCCAGTTCCTCGCAGAGCAACGGCTCGGGGGTGATAAACGAGTCGAATTTTCGAAAGGCGCTCAATATATGTTCCAGGGACCAAGGCGGAGCCACGATTCCAATTCGATACAATGTCGATTCCTCCAAGAATCCCGATGGGAAGGGTACGAGCCGCCGTCATCTTACAGCAAGGGAACGAGAAAGTATACACGGCGCTCTCGAGCTCGGGGATATGGAAGGCCGAAAAAAGAGGAGGCGCCCCGAAACGGGACGCCTCCTCACCTTGATGCCCTTTCTCCGATGCTCTTCCTCACTGCGACGTTCTTTCGTGCAATGCGCTTCCGTCCGGGAGGGAACGGCGCTACGCGATCGTGACCTCCTTGGACAGGTACACGTCCTGCACGGCGTTGATGATCTGCACGCCGTCCTTCATCGGGCGCTGGAAGGCCTTGCGGCCCAGAATCAGCCCCATGCCGCCCGCGCGCTTGTTGACGACCGCGGTGCGCACCGCCTCGGCCATGTCCGTATCGCCGCTCGACGCGCCGCCGGAGTTGATCAGGCCCGCCCGTCCGGCGTAGCAGCTCAGCACCTGGTAGCGGGTCAGGTCGATGGGGTGCTCGGTCGTCAGCTTCTCGTAGACGTCCTTCGAGGTCTTTCCGAAGGAAAGCGCCGTGTAGCCGCCGTTGTTCTCGGGCAGCTTCTGCTTGATGATGTCCGCCTCGAGGGTGACGCCCAGGTGGTTGGCCTGCCCCGTCAGGTCCGCGGAGACGTGGAAGTCCTTCTCCTTGGTCTTGAACGCGGAGTTGCGCAGGTAGCACCACAGGATGGTGGCCATGCCCAGCTCATGGGCGTGGTGGAAGGCCTCGGAGACCTCCTGGATCTGGCGCGTGGACTCGTCGCTGCCGAAGTAGATCGTGGCCCCGACGGCGACGGCGCCCATGTTCCACGCCTGCTCCACGGAGGCGAACATCACCTGGTCGTGTTTGTTGGGGTAGGACAGCAGCTCGTTGTGGTTCAGCTTCAGGACGAACGGGATCTTGTGCGCGTAGCGCCGCGCGACCGCCCCCAGGACGCCCAGCGTGCTGGCGACGGCGCTACACCCCGCCTCGATGGCGAGCTTGACGATGTTCTCGGGGTCGAAGTAGATCGGGTTCGGGGCGAACGAGGCCCCCGCGGAGTGCTCGATTCCCTGGTCCACGGGAAGGATGGAGATGTAGCCGGTACCCGCCAGCCGTCCGTGTCCGAACAGCGCCTGCAGCGAGCGCAGGACGGGGACGGGACGGTCCGAAATCGACCAGACGCGGTCCACGAAGTCGGGCCCGGGCAGGGACAGCATCCCGGAATCCACGGTAGCGCACTTGTGCCCCAACAAAAACTCCGCATCCTTGCCCAAAAGCTTCTCGATCTTCTCCAGTTCCCTGGCCATAACATTACCTCCTTCGATTCACAGACAACATCGATCACGACCCACACTGCCAACCCTGCCGCAAGCGGCCCTCCGCGCCTCCCGCGAAGGACGCGCCCCCAATACTATCTTGTCATACTTGCCTTTGCAAAGATATCACAGAACGTGCGCGGAGTCACGCCGCATTCACGCAAAGATCCCGCGTGCCTCCCACACGATCAGGAGCCCCGAGGCGACGAAAGCGCTCCCCATCAGCAGCGCGACGGATATCCCGCCCACGAACGGCGAGGCCAGCATCAGGGAGGCGCAGACCACCAGCAGGAGGCCGTTCAGAAGCATCGCCCACCATTTTCCGAACCCCAAGGACTTCAGGCGGAAGGAGGTCGCGATGCGGACGACGCCGGTGAAGGAGAACCAGCACGCGACCATGATGGGGATCATGAAGGCGGTCACCCCCAGGCGCATCAGCATGACGATGCCGATCAGGAGGTCCAGCACCCCCTGAACCAGCATCCATCGGGGGTACATGGGGTCCCCGCGCAGCGAAAAACAGGGGACCAGGTGATTGATGCCGGCGAGGACGAAACCGACCCCCAGGAAGAAGGCCAGCGACATCAGCGCCTCCACGGGGTAGGTCATCGCCCAGAGTCCCAGTACGATAAGGATGCCTCCGGTGAAGTAGAGCGTCCAGCGCAGCGTTTTTTTGGAATCCAAAGCCATCACGTCCTTTACCATCGACTTTTCCGGGCCGCCTGAACGCGCAAGACGCTTCGGGACGGGCCCGCGTTTCCCGCCTTTATTGTACCTCTCATTCCCTCTTTCCAATCATTCCCTCTTTTTCCCGAAGCGGAGGCATGGGAGGGGGGCCGCCGAAAACCGAGGGCCTATGCGTTATAATCATGCAATGCCATATTTTCCGGCAAATATGTCAAGGGGGTTTTTCCGTATGTCCTTCATCATGAGCTTCTTCGTCGTCCTCGTCATCCTGGCTGTCGGAGAGTTCGTCTCCACGAAGACGAAGGCCTTCGTGCCGTCCGTGTTCGTCGCGGCCCTGCTGTTCCTCCTGGGATTCTGGTACGGGTGGTTCCCGCTGGACGTCGTGGAAAAAGCGGGCATGGGCAATCCCGTCGCGACCATCTCCATGTACCTGATCATCGTCCACATGGGCACGCTGATGAGCATCCGCGAGCTCTGCGCGGAGTGGAGGACCATCGCCATCGCCGCGGCCGCCCTGGGCGGCATGGTGGCGATGCTCGTCACCGTCGGCAAGGCCCTGATCGGCTGGGATGCCGTCGTCATCGGGACTCCGCCCCTCTCCGGGGGCCTGGTCGCCGCCATCATGATGGCCGAGGCCGCCGCCAAGAAGGGGCTGACGGAGCTCGCAGTGCTGGGCACCGTCATCTACGTCGTCCAGGGATTCGTCGGCTACCCGCTGACCGCGCTCTGCCTGAAGTCCGAGGGCAAGCGCCTGCTCCAGCTCCGCAAGGAGAACCCCGGCGCCTTTGCGAAGGCCGTCGCGTCGGACGGCGAGGCCAAGCGCAAGGCGCTCCTGCCCCCGCTGCCCGAGAAGTACCAGACGACCTTCACGCACCTGGCGGCAATCGCCCTGGTGGCGTGCGTCTCCGACTACGCCGCGGCCTCGTTCAAAAGCTGGCTGATCGGGCTGAACCCCGCCTACGGCGCCTACGCGCTGCACCCGCTGGTGATCTGCCTGATCTTCGGGGCCATCGCCGCGGAACTGGGGATCGTCGAACGCAAGCCGCTGCTCAAGGCGAGCTCCTTCGGCTTCATCCTGACGGCAATCATGGGATTCATCATGAGCATGCTGAACAAGGCCACCCCCGACATGATGCTCAAGATCCTGTACCCTCTGGCGGTCGTCGTGGTCGTCGGCGTCTCGGGCCTGCTGGTCGGCTCGGTCCTGATAGGCAAGCTGCTTGGCTACACCGGACCGATGTCCATGGCGCTCTCGCTCACCGCGCTCTACGGATTTCCCCCCAACTACGTCCTCACGGACGAGGCCTCCAAGGCACTGGCGGAGAACCGGGAGGAGTACGATTTCCTGATGGGGCAGATGCTGCCCAAGATGCTGGTGGGCGGCTTCATCACGGTGACGATCACCTCCGTCATCCTGGCGGGCATCTTCATCAATATGCTCTAAAACAAGCGCCGATTCCACATCCGCCCCACAAATTGCGGAGAGAGCCCCGTGCCAGGAGGTACGGGGCTCTCTCAAACAGGCTGGTGAACGAGAAGAAGTCGATGCCGGAAAAGACGTTCGCGTGAGAAGGGACGGTGGAGTTTATGATCCTGTATCATGGGAGCAATGTAGAGGTCAGAGAGCCAAGGCTTTTGAAGGTTCAGAGGGAACTTGACTTCGGAAAGGGCTTCTATACGACAAGCGATCTGGAACAGGCTGCGAAGTGGGCGAAAAGGACTGCGCTGAGACTTCATCGGAAGGATTCATATATCAGCGTTTATGAAGTCGACGAAACGGAGATGAGCCATCTTCGCATGCTGCGATTCAACGCCCCTGACGTCGAATGGCTGCGCTTTGTCGTAAAGAACAGAAAAGGCGAACCGATCCCGGTGGATTGGGATATCGTATCCGGGCCCGTCGCTGATGACCGGACAGCATCGGTTATCGACCTGTACCTCGATGGAATGTACGACGAGGAAGAGACGATCAAGCGCCTTCTTCCGCAGAAACTGAAGGACCAGTATACATTCAAGACCGAAGAGGCACTCGTGCTGCTGAATTTCAGGGGGGTGAACCTTCCATGACAAGGATGCGGAATTCTTCGTTGGATTACTACAACAAAAACGTCATTCAGCGCATCATGGATAAATATGGCATGGCTCAAATGGAGGCTGCAAGGACATTCCTGACATCGGAAACACACAGCATGCTGGAAAACGCGGACCTGGCGATGTGGGAATTCTCGGAGAGAGCGATTTTCGACATGTGGGAATCGGAAAGGGTTACCGGAGATCCCCGCAATTCGGCATATCTAAGGAGTGAGTGATATGACGGAGGAAATGAAGTTCTTTCTGTTCCTGATAGAACGATATGCAAGCAAATATGACCGCTCAACCGGCGATGTCCTTCGTGAATGGGACGAGAAAGGCATTACCGGGGAAATTTACGACGGCTACTTTCAATACCATCAGGAGCGTCTGGAGAACGCCTATGACGATATCGATAGCCTTGTTGCTACCGGGAAACATATAGTATACGGCCCATAAGGGCAACCTTACCGGGAACAGCGCAAGCCTGTATCAAGAGGGCACTCCGTCAATCGCTCCTCCCGCTTCTCCTCTCCGCCTCCGGGTGGATGACGCAGCTGATGCGCGTTTCCAGCCGCTCGTTCAGGAGCGCCTCCAATCGGTGCGTCAGGGCATGGACCTCCCTCAGGGGCATCTCCGGGTCGCACTGCACGTGAAAATCGGCGTAGATCATGTCCCCGGAGCGGCGGGATCGGATCTTATGCACCCCGCGGACATCGGGATCGGTCCGGACGATCGCCTCGATCTCCCGGGGGTCCACCGCGATGTGGTCCGTCAGCTCGTCCGAGGCCTCCCTGAAGATCCGATAGGCCGCACCGAAGATGACCAGCGCGATCGCAGCCGAAACCGCGGAATCCACCCAGGCCGGGGCCCCCAAAAAAGTGATCAGGGCCATGGAGACCAGGACTCCGCAGGTGACGAAGATGTCGGACAGGGTGTGCCGCGCATCCGAGCGCAAAATGGAGGACTTCAGACGCCGCCCGGCCCGGTCCTCCAGCCAGGCCGTGAGGATGTTGAGGAGCAGGGTCCCGGCTACCGCCGCGAACTCCCCGGCGGAGGGGACGCGGAAATCGGTCCGGCCCAGGCTGCGGACGCCCCGCACCAGAATCGAGATCCCGAGGTAGGCCATCAGGGCCACGATCGCCAGGCTCGCCAGCGTCTCGTAACGGGAGTGCCCGTAGGTATGGCCCTCGTCGCTGGGACGCTTCGCGGCCGCGACCCCGATGAGCCCGATCACGTTGGAGAACCCGTCGGAGATCGAGTGGAAGCCGTCCGCCAGCACGGACTGGAGGTTCGCGGCCAGCCCGACGGCGATCTTCGCCGCCGAGACCAGCAGGTTGCAGGCCAGGACGATCAGGAGGACCCGCTGAACCCGATTTCCCCGTTCCTCAGCCGTATTCATCGGCCTTCCAGCACGTCCAGAGCCAGGGCGGCCAGGCCGGCGACCCCCAGGGAAAATCCCGATTCGTCCGCGCAGAAATCCGGGGAGTGCAGGGGATAGGCCGGGCGTCCTTCCGCCCCCACCCCAAGCCGGAAGTGCGCGCCGGGCACGTGCTCCAGGAAGAGCGCGAAGTCCTCACCGCCCATGGAGGGCTCGGGCAGGGTCCTGACGCTCCCGGTGCCGAACAGGTCCGTGAAGACCCCGGTCATCCGGTCGAACAGGGCGTCGTCGTTCACCACAGGCGGCAGCCCGATGGGAGCCTCCAGGACCGCCCTGCCGCGCAGTGCCGCCGCCGTCCCCTCGACGATACGCCGGGCGGACTCCAGGATGCGGGCTCCGACGTCCTTCGAAAGGGCGCGCACCGTTCCGTCGATCACGACCTCCTCCGGGATGATGTTCCCCGCCGTTCCGCCGTGGATCTGCCCCAGGGTCAGGACCCCGGTCTCGAGCGGCGAGAGTTCGCGGGACACCACCGACTGAAGCGCACAGACGATATGACCGGCGATCAGGATCGGGTCGACGCAGCGGTGCGGATGGGCCGCGTGCCCCTGACGCCCCGCGATGCGGATGCGGATGGACTGCGCCCCGGCCAGCCCCGCCCCCCGCCGTATCCCGACCGTCCCGGCCGGAAGGTCGGGCCAGACGTGGAGCGCGAAGACGGCGTCCATCCCAGGCCCCTCCAGCACCCCGTCCGCGATCATCTCGGCCGCGCCGTCGGGCCCCTCCTCTCCGGGCTGGAAGATCAGCTTCACCGTCCCGGAGAACGAATCCCTCATCCCCTGAAGCAGCTCGGCAGCCCCCAGGAGGCAGGCCGTGTGGACGTCGTGCCCGCAGACGTGCGCGCGCCCGGGCACGGTCGAGCGAAACGGAAGTTCGTTCCGCTCCTCCACGGGCAGGGCGTCCATGTCCGCGCGCAGCCCCACGCACCGATTGCCCGGCCGGCCCTCGATCAGGGCGACGACCCCCGTTTCGGCGCAGCGCCGGACGTTCCCGACGCCGATCTCCGCAAGCACCCGTTCCACGAAGGCGGCCGTCTCCCCGGTCTCCATGCCCAGCTCGGGGTGCGCGTGGATGTGCCGCCGCCACCCCCTGACCCTCTCCTCGAGCGAGCGGGCCCGCTCCAGAATATCTGCCATCACAAACCCCTCCCCATACGGACACGGGAGACCACCGCGGCAGCCCCCAGCCTCCCCTTCCCCTCGAAAAACGCCGGCCGGGGTGCTTCCGTCCTGCCCCAGCCGGCCGTAACCTCAAGACGATGTTTTTTCCCGCTCAGCGTTCCAGGATCACCCGGAACCCGCCGTCGCGCTCCTCCTTCGTCGCGCGCCAGCCCTTGTTCTCCGCAAACCGCGCGACGTTGTCGCGCGAGGTCGCGGTGTCCACCAGCACCTCGACCCGCCCCGAACTCAGACCCGCCAAAGCCTTTTTCGTCTCCATCACGGGCTGGGGGCAGGAGAGCCCGGAGGCGTTCACCGTAATGCAGTCGCTCATGACCCGCACCTCCCGATTCAGGCCGCGCGGGTCCGGCTGGCGAACCCGACGGCGAGACAGAACACGAGCCCGATGATCGTCACCGGGATCCCCATGGGGCCGACGCCCGCGCCGCTGCTGGCCGCGGAGAAGTTGTGGGCGAAGGCCGCGCCCGTCAGCATCCCCAGGACGAAGACGGCCGCGTCCCCGTCGCCCTCGCCCGCCATGATGAGCTGCCGCCCCGGGCACCCGCCCGCCAGGGTGAAGGCCAGGCCGGAGAGCACCATGCCCATGAAGTTCCAAAGGTCCTGAGTGTGGGCCACGGGCTGCTTCTCAAAGCCGGGGTGGAAGTAGCCGAGGGCGTAGTTCGCGGCGAAGGCGACGACGGTGAAGGCGACGATCCCCTTGAACAGGTGCCCGTCCCCCATCATGAAGAGGTCGCGCAGGGCCCCGACGGTGCAGAAGCGGCTGCGCTGCGCCAGCCAGCCGACGACGAGCCCGACGGCCAGCGACGCGTACAGCGGCGCGTGCTGCGCGCCCGGCCCCTTCTCCGAGAAGAAGATCGGCCCCGTCCCCTCGGGACCGAACAGGGGCTTGAGGACGGCGAACGCCAGCAGCGCCACCGCCATCACGGGAAGGACGAGGCCCGCCGCCCTGGGGTTGCGCTCGGCCGCACCGAGGCTGAACCCGTTCCACAGGAAGGCGATGCCGATCAGGATGCCCACGATCAGGCCCCCGATGCCATAAAGGGCGTTCCAGTCGCCGCCCGCAAGGCGCAGGTAGGCCCGCCAGGGACAGCCCAGGAAGACGAGCGCGCCGAACATGGCGCACATTCCGAGGAAGAAGCGGACGACGGGCGAGGACCCGCCGCGGGGCGAGTACTCCCGGAACATCAGGGAGGAGAGGAACGCGCCCAAGACGAAGCCCGGGATCTCCGGGCGAAGGTACTGCACCACGGCCGCGCGGTGCAGGCCCAGCGCGCCGGCGATGTCGCGCGTGAAGCAGGCGACGCAGAAACCCATGTTGCCGGGGTTGCCGAGCTTGACCAGCAGCACGGCGAGGAGCCCCAGAATCCCGCCGGTCACCCAGGGCCCATGGCGGGACGTCAGCAGCTTATCCATAAGAACCGACCTCCAGTCGAAAGGAGAACCGAATGCGGCGGTGTGCGGGCATCCCGAGGCCCGCCGCCGCGAGGGAGACAACGGAAAAACGACGCGCGGATCGAACGGGGAGCGACGCTCCCCGCAGGGCCGCTCAAACGGCATTCGGACATCAGGTCACGCGGCCCACCTCCCCTCCGCCGCCCTCAAAAAACCTCGCCAAGGCCGGCCCGAACGGCCTCGAACCCATCCTCGGCGCAACCCATTCCCTGTTTTTATTGTAGCAGATGCTCCCGTTCCATGCCGCACTTCCGTCGTTTCTACCGAGCAAATACCCCGTACAACCCCTCCTTCCCCTCAAAGGAATCGACGTTACACTGAAACGCGTAGTATTTGGAGAAGGGCCTCTTTGCCGTTTACCTGCGGCGCGGCCCATTCAGGAAAGGAGTTTTTAACATGATCGGAAGTCGGTTCAAAATTGCGGCGGCGCTGCTGACCGCGGCGGCATTCCTCTTCGGCGGGAGCATGGCCTACGCGGCAAGCCCGGACGTCGCTCCCTCGCTGACCTTTTCGATGCTCACGCACCAGGAGGAGGGGTTCGACGCCTCGATCCAGATCCCGATCCTCGTCGGGACGGGCAACGCCGATCTGGAGGCGGCGGTGAACGCCCGCAGCCTGGAGGCCTCCGTGGCCCTCTACAGGGACTTCATGTCGAAGATGGCGGAGCTGAAGGCGGAGGGGTCCAAGAACTATGCGCTGACGGCCGTCAGCAAGGTGGCCGCGTACGGGGACGGTCTGCTGACGCTGGAGCACAGCAGGACCGAGGCCATGGCCTCGTCCGAGACCGTCGTCCGCTACGAGACCATCGACCTCGGAACCGGCCGGGAGCTTGCCCTCTCGGACCTCTTCAAGGACGACGGCTACTCCAAGGTCCTGAGCGGCATTGTCAAGGCCCAGATGAAGGAGCAGATGAAGAAGGACGAGTCGAAGTCCTACTTCCTGGACGAGCTGGAGAAGAACTTCGAAATCGGCAAGGACCAGCCCTTCTACATCGAGAACGGCAAGCTCGTCCTCGTCTTCAACCAGGGGACCGTGGCGCCCTACTCCATGGGGACCTGCACGTTCGAGATCCCCACGAAGGAGATTCAGGGCTCCCTGGCCCCCTCGCAGAACCGCCTGAGGTAACGCGTACAAAAAAGGACGGGCCCCTGCGACGGGCCCGTCCTTTTTTTCGTGGGGCGGCCGCGGTCGGAAAGGAGCCCCGACCCCGGCCGTTTCCGCGTGAAACGGCTACAGCCCGCCCTTGTAGACCTTCAGACCCGCGTAGAGCAGCCCGACGACCGCCAGCCCAATGAGCAGAACCTTCACCAGGGCAGGAATGGCCTGGACAACAAGGGAAACCACCACCAGGGCGATGGCCCCCAGCACGACTAAAGTCATGATCGACATTCCGTAAACATCCCCCTTTGTCCGAGATCGCTTGTTATAGAATCCACTTTAGCCCGACCGGGCTCCCCTCGAAAGCGTACTTCTACGGTCCTTCTATCCCTCGGCCGCCACCGCCGGCGTCCGGGCCGTGCGCAGAACCCGCCAGAACGCTACCAGGAGGATCGGAGCGACGATCAACGGGGCCGACATCGCCCCAACCCAGGCATACCCCTTGGCAATCAGGGGGATCAACCCATAGCTGGCCACGCACCACGAGGCCACGACGTAGACCGCGGATGCGGCGACGTCCACCTTCCGGGAGGCGGGCCTTCCCGTTCGGGCGCTCCACCACGCGGTGATGCGGCGGGTGCTGCCGTAGATCAGGCCGACACCGGTCGACACCACGGCCAGCAGGATGAGCGCGGAGACCAGGACCACGCCGAGCGCTCCACCGCCCCCATGCTGCGTGATGTAGGTCACCGGGGCACGCTCGGAGAGGATGGCGGGGAAGTGAAGAAGGGCTCCGACGCTGGCGAGCGTCAGCATTCCCGCGTTCACGCAGAAGCCGAGGAGCGTGGTGCGGTTCACGTCGCGGGAGGTCCTGAGTCCATCCGCCACTGCGGTGTAGGCACCTACCAGCGAACACTGGAGCGCCGCGTACTTGACGCTCTGCCACAGGGCCGGCCAGAAACCGCCCTCGGCCTCGGGGAGCTCCCGCATCACCTGAAGAAGCCGCGGGAAGTTGGCGACGAGGTTCGAACTGTAGATGACCAGCATCCCCGCGATGATCAGCAGGGACATGACCGTGGAGGCCTTGCGCACCGTCCCGGACCCCCAGATGGTGAGGGAGAGGATCAGGACGGCCAGCCCCACGGTGCCCACATGATAGGGAATGTCCGGGAAGATATGGTTCAGGACCGTTCCGCCCGTCGCAAAGGCGACCCCCGTCGCGAGCAGGAGGATGATCAGGTACATGGCCTCGATCAGCATGGAGAATACGGGCTCCAGCCAACCCAACGGCTCGAAATACCGCACGCTCCAGCTGTGATAATCATAAACCCCGTGCCGGACCGCAAACTGCCACGCGCACCAGAGCACCAGCGCGATGAGCCCCACCGACAGGATCGGGGTAAACACCGCGTACCACCCATATTTGACGTAAAAATCGACCAACTGCCTTCCGCTGGCGAACCCTCCGCCGAAATGCGTCGCAAACCACACGAACGCGACGGAACAACACACACCCCACCTGGAATCCGAGTTACCCGACATACCGACACCTCTTTTTCCGAATATTCGACGCCGTTCCGGGGCCCTCCGCCCCGAACGCATCCGAAATCTTCCAAGTAACAAAAAGCCGGGACCCTCAAGGGGT